>Ga0335069_10000777_pt1 | contig 51733 bp, 41 predicted proteins | sample Lox_Sample_11_FD_206714 | JGI IMG/M metagenome (GOLD analysis project Ga0335069, IMG submission 206714) | Soil microbial communities from Loxahatchee National Wildlife Refuge, Florida, United States - Lox_Sample_1.1 | ecosystem: Environmental > Terrestrial > Soil > Wetlands | place: USA... | reverse complement strand
CGCGTTCTCCTGTCCCTGCTCTCCTTCGCCGCCTTGGCCCTCTGCCAGATGACAGTTTCGCCGGTGCCTGCCACCCTCACGAAACGGTGACGGGCATGGTGCAGATCGTATCCGACCCCGCCGACTGCGTTAACGCAATGGCGCTACGTTAGCGAGCGCTTCTTCCAGCGCCGCCGGATGAAACCCGAACGGCCCAGGTGCACTCTTGAACTTCACGATGCCGTCTGCCCCGATTAAATACAACCGATCCGGCCAACCCGTATATGCCGCTTCGACGCCATCGCCGATGCTGTCCACCAGCGCCGGGATCCTAATTCCCAATTTACGGACGCAGCTCTCGGCTACCTCGCTGCGCTCTTCCTGCGTCTTCGGATCGGCGAAGACGACGTTGTCCCGGACGTTGCTGGCCATCTGCCACGCGTTGCTCGGGTGCGCTTCACGGATGTAGACGACGTAAAATTCGGCGCGGTCCTTGTACTTCTCATACAAACTGTTGAGCGCGGGAACCTCCCGGCGAAAGGGCGGTCAAGTATAACTGCCGAAGACCAGCACCACCGGCTTCTTCCCATGGAATGACGCGAGCCGCACCTGCGCGGAGCCATCGGGCGTTTTCAGGGTGAAGTCAGGCGCGGCATTGCCGATCCGCAGATGGCCGGCTCGGGCGTTCGTCCAAAGCGTCTCGAACGGCAGGACAAGGAACGCAGGCATCGGCATTTTTGCCATGATGGCCCCGAACGTGTCCGGAGGCTGCCGCATGGCGAACGCCAGGCCCGCCACCAGAACAAACCAAATAACCACCAGTGCGACAAGGAGCCGGAGAACAATGCGCATCCTTCGACTATAGCGAACTAAGGATGGATTTTCAGTTCGATCGCCGCGGAGCCGGGCGCTAGAACATCTCCACTTGCCTCGGCGCGAGGCGCAGGCTTGACCGCCACCGGATCGGCCGTATGGGAAAATGTCACCACAATGGACGTCGCGTCGCCAGGCAGCGGTACCTCGACTGTCGAGCCCGCTTCCCTGGCCTGGACGGCGTAAAGCACGACACCTTCGCCGGTCTTGATCGACAAATATCCAGCGGTGGAGGCGAGAACCGTGAGTTGGCTGGCGTCGAGAGAATAATGGAACGCAACTGGCGGCACCAGATTTAAGGCGGACGCCGCGGCTTTGGCTCGAGGCGCTTGGGCGGCGGCGTTTACAGGCTGTACGGCATCCCGTTGAGCAGCAGCGGGAACAATGCCTCCGCTGAATTTCTTATCTGCCTGAGCGGAGTCCTTCTGGGCCATTTGCTCCGACGCTTCTGTCCTCGCCTGTTCGACTTGTTGCGCGGCGGGCTTCTGAGCCTCGGGTGCCTGCGCCGGCTCCGCAGGAGGAATAGCGGCTGGTGCGGATACCGGCGGCGGCACCGCTCGTGCCGGAGGAGGAGAAGCCGGGGCCCCAGTCGGCGGGGTTACTGCGCGGTCGACGGTAGGACCAGCCGGCGCGTTAGCGTGCGGAGTCACCGCCGCGATCTGCTGTTCGGACTCAGGCACCGGGCGCAACAGGACAACAGCCACGACCGCCGCGGCAACCCCGGACGCGGCGGCCACCCACAACCACACGGGCCTGGGCTTCGGAGGCTCCAGCGCGTGGATGAGGCGTTCCCTTGCACCTGGCTCGGCGAGCAGCTGTTTGACCTCATCCTCGCGCGCCAATTCGTCGAAAAGTTCCTGGTCCTCAAGAGCGGCGTTAAACAAGCGCTGCCGCTCCTCGGGCGTGAGCGAACCCGTGGCGTAGCGTCCCATCAGCTCGCGGATATCGTCTTCAGGCATTCCATTTCTCCGCCAGCTGCTTACGACAGCGATAATCCCATGTATACACCGTGTTTAGCGAGTCGGCCTTCAGTAGCTTCTGCATTTCCGGAAACGAATGGCCCAGCAGCTTTAGCCGGAACAATTCCCGGCACCGATCGCCGAGGCCTCGCAGCGCCGCTTCCAGACGCTCCAGGCTTTCGCGGCGCTCGGTCTGTTCCAGCGGATCCGGATCCGAAGCCGCCAGCGGCAGATCGTCCACAGAGATCTGTGTGTGCTCGCCCCGGCGCACGGTTTTCCGGCGCGAGGCCCAGATCTTGAATCGCGCGATTTCCAGGGACAGAGGCACCAGCTCTTGAATCTCCGAAACGGAGGCGTACTTTTCGTGCAGGACCATGAGAACCTCCTGCGTCACATCCTCGGCCGACTCCCTCGATAGCTTAGATGCCGCGAAGCGCAAAATCCTTTCGCGGAGCCGTGCCAGGACCTGATCTTGTTCAGCCAAAATAGTAACCAGATTATTATCCCAGACATGTTGCCTTCCCCCCGACGCTCTTGACACAATAACCGCATGCAAGTTCGCGTGCTGGCCTTTGTTCTAGCCGGAGGAAAGGGTACCCGGCTGTATCCGCTCACCAAGGAACGCGCCAAGCCGGCGGTGCCGTTCGGGGGACGCTACCGGATCGTCGATTTCGTTTTGAGCAACCTGATCAACTCGGGGATTTATTCCACTTACGTGTTGATCCAGTTCAAGAGCCAGAGCCTGCTGCAACATCTACGCGAGGGCTGGGAGGCCAGCGGTCTGTTAAAGGAGCACTTCATCATCCCGGTTCCAGCGCAAATGCGATCGCCCGGCGAGGACTGGTATCGCGGCACGGCCGACGCGATCTACCAGAACATCAATTTGATCGAGCAGGCCGACCCGCACTTCGTCGTGATCTTCGGCGCGGACCACATCTATAGAATGAACATCCGCGAGATGCTCGAATATCACATGCACAAGCGCGCGCAGGTGACCATCGCGTCGATTCCCGTGGAGAAGGAACTGGCGAGCGAGTTCGGCGTCATTGAGACGGCCCAGGACGGTTCTATCATTGGTTTCCATGAAAAGCGGTCTGACGCGCCCACCATGCCGGGTGATCCGGATCGCGTGTTCGCCTCAATGGGCAATTATATTTTCTCGACCAACCTCTTGCTTCGCGAGTTGTACGCCGACGCGCAGAACGCCGACAGCTCGCACGATTTCGGCCGGGATATTCTGCCGTCGCTGGTGGGGCGGACCGAGATGTACGCCTACGATTTTCAAACCAACCGTATTGCGGGCGATCCGCCGAATCAGGAGCCGTACTGGCGCGACGTCGGAACCATCGACGCGTATTACGAGGCCAACATGGATCTGCGCGCAGTGACCCCGGCGCTGAACCTGTACAATCGCCGCTGGCCTCTCCGCACGGCAGGGTATTCCGATGCGCCGGCGAAATTTATTTTCGACGTGGACGGCAGGAGAGGCCAGGCGCTCGATTCGATTGTGGCCGGCAGCACGATTCTTTCGGGCGGGTTGGTAAGGGGCAGCGTGCTGGGCCGCGGCGTGCGCGTGCATTCGGGTGCGCTCGTTGAGGATTCGATTATTTTCGACAACTGCGACATCGGCCGCCGGGCCAAGGTGCGCCGCGCAATCCTCGACAAGAACGTCCGGGTACCGGAAGACGCAGTGATCGGATACGACCTGGAACAGGACCGGAAGCTGTATCACGTCACCGAAAGCGGCATCGTGGTAATCGAAGGCCACCGTTCGAACGTAGACGTCGCGACCATGCTCGTGTAGAATAGAAAAGTCGGTTCAAGAGCGGGCGCGTAGCTCAATTGGCAGAGCAACTGACTCTTAATCAGTAGGTTGAAGGTTCGATTCCTTCCGCGCTCACCACCTTCAAAAAAAAGCACTTAACGAAAATCACAAACCTCCCAAAAAGGCCCGCTGAACATACTTTTGAACATACTTTTTCCGTGGGGTACTTTGTACTGAAAAGTGTTTCTGGGCTGAAGGGTGGGGCCGAGACCTTCACCTTCTGGGCGGGCTTCCTGGGCTCCATCGTGACCACGTCCGGCACCCTCCAGCGGGCGCGACCGTTCCAGTGGCCGAGCTTCGCGCGCTCCTTGCGGCCAGCACAGGCAGTGTTCCTCCGGGCACCATCACCGCCACGGTAGGGCTATCGCCCAACGCGACTCCATTTCCCACGAACCCTAACCGGAGCTACCCCACGTATCTCGCTGATCCAGCCGGTCCGTTCGGGGTATTTGCGATTTACGATACCTCGGGAGCGCCGAATACGTTGCAATTCGTTGGTAATCTGCCTAAGGGGCTAACGGTGTCGGGGTCGGAACCGCCGAAGACCGTGTACTTGCCCTTTGCGTCGAGCGCTTCGCCGGTGAGCGACGTCACCGTCAATATCAGCCCGGCGGGCACACGACGCAGTCTGGCGCTTTCATTCCGGTGAAGAATTAGCTGGTCTTCGCCAGGGAACGAAATAGGGCGAAAGGTGCCGCTTCAAACCGGTCAGGCGGACTGGCGGAAGCTGTATGAGTCACAAAGACTTGTGTGGTGACGGATCGGCAGGTAGTAGTGGGGCCGTACGGCTGGTGCGGACGGAGTTGACGTCATGTGAGCCGCGTCAAGTTTTGTAGAATACAATAAATCTGTCTCCGAGGAGCGCTCGTAGTGGAGATAGTCGCCTGGAGAGGATGAAGGTGGGCGGCGCTGGGCGAAGATCTCACGGGTGGCATCCTCGGGGAAGCCAACTGAAGGAGACTGGGCATGCGTTCTCGGCTTCCGCTCGCGCTACTCCTGACCGTAACCTCCCTTGCGGCACAGAACGCCGGCAGCCAGCCGGTTCACTACCAGGTCGTTTACACGCGAATTTACGCCGACGATGTCGAGGCCGGCAAGACCGGCAATATCGGGCCGGGACTTCAGTTGATACGCAGCGCGAGCGTCACAACAGACCCGTCGCTGGTGATCAGCGGCAAGGCATCGATCCACATGTCGCCAGCTTCCGAGGTGATCACGAATTCGGCAGCCCTCAGCATGGCCCCCAATACGGTGTACATCGTGGAGTTTCAATATCGCATTATGAATCGGGGGAGCGGCGACAACGTGCTCACCTTCCTGATGCTGCCTGTCGGGGCCACCAATGTGTCGCAAGGGGTGGAAGTGCCTGGAATGTTGAAGAACGCGGAGCAATCCGGGACCTTTTCGACTGGCTGCTTAACCGCCCAGGATACCTCGTGGTATTTCAGCATCTCGACCACGTCCGATTCCGAGGTGGTGATCGACAACATCAGCATCTACCGCGGACAAACGGTCCAGTTCACCACGCCGCCGCCGAGCTTCGTGAATTTGAGCTCCGTGCCATTTCCGCACCTGGGAAAATACATATTCTGGACGCCCGCACAGATCGCGCAACTGGCTCCAGGGGAGGGAGTGCCATACCTCTACACCCAGCAACAAGTTGAAAACACGCTCGCCTTCAGCGACGTGGTGGTTGGATTGTATTCCGACAATCAGAGCGTGTATCCGGCCTCGCTCCGGCGCCTCCGCAAATTGAACCCGACCATCGTGATGGGGCCTTACAGCGACTCCGAGCAACAAGGGGCGTGGTCAGCCAACCCTCAACCTCCCACCAAGGACCAGACTTTCATGCCCGATTACGAATTCTCTAGACGGGTCGCCGAAGCCTGGTACGGCCGGGATTCGAAGGGCAACTTCCTGATCCAGCCTGCGTGGAAGACATACCTGATGAACTTGTCGAACGATTGTCCGCAGGTGAATGGACAGACTTTCCTGACCTCCATGGCCGCCTGGCTTCAGCAGACGATCTTTCCCTCCGGCCAATGGGACAACATTTTCTTCGATCTCCTCTTTGCCGAAATTCAAGGCTATATGGCTTACAGCAGCGATCCGGCCGTGTGGGACTTTGACTGGGCGCTCAGCGGCGTGCAGGATTACAAGACCAAGGCGCAGACCACGGAGATGATTCGGGGGGCCATGCAGGGCTTTCTTCAGAACCTCCGCACTCAGGTTGGGGGCTTGCTCACGGGGAATGCCGGCCCAATGCCGGAACTGAGCCTGGCGCCCTACCTCAACGGCTATCTATCCGAAGGCGTCAACTCTAACTGGCAGCCCGCCGCAGGAATCAAATCGCAATCAGGCTGGCGCAATTATTTCGACACGTATCGCGCCCTGCAAGCCGCTACCGTGGCTCCGCGTGTAAACCTGCTGGAAGGCACCGGTAGTGTAGAGGTGAACACGCCTCACGCCACGCCATCCGCCGCGGAACTCCAGGATCACCGCATGGCCATGGGAACCGCGCTTCTGAGCGACGGATTCTATGGATTCGATTTGTATAACGGGCTCAGCGCGCCCTTGTGGATGGACGAGTATTCGGTGAACGGCACGGGAACGGCGGTTGAGGCCCTCTCCGAGAAAGGTTATCTCGGACAGGCGTTAGGCGCCGCGATCGAGGTGGCTTCGCCGGTCGCCGGACTGTTGCAGGCTGACTTTAGCGCCGGAATTCCCGGCTCCTTCACGTATGACCCAACCCAGGTGTCCGCCCAGAACGGGTGGATGGTCATGACCAACACGAACCACTCGCTACCTACATACACAATCGTAACCACTGACTCCAATCACCTGCCTTTGTCGCCGGGCAAGACGTACATGGTTTCCTTCGATTGGAAAATTCTGAGCACACTCGACGCGGGGATGTTCATCGGCGCGGGGACCGAATCTTTCCGGTTGCCGGGAACTGTCGCGGGAGATCTTGGAACGGCGCATGTTCCGTTTACGATCGCGGTTTCGGGGAACTCAGGCTTTACTTGGGCGCTCGATGGCGCGGGACAAGTAGCGATCACCAACTTGAAGGTCTCGGATGGAGGCTTCGGTCCCTGGCGGCGCGATTTCGAAAATGGTTTCGTGCTGGTGAATCCGTTCCTGCAGCCGCATACGTTCTCGGGCGGCGACTTGGCCGGGGCGCTCGGCCGGACAGGTATTCACACCATTAAGGGCACGCAGGCTCCGCAGGTGAACAACGGGCAACCGGTCACCGGCCCCTTGACACTGGCGCCGTTCGACGCCATTGTTCTGCTGGCCGATCACGTGAACGGTCCAGCACTTTCGCCGTCGAAACCGGTCATCAAGCCGGGCGGAGTCGTGAGCACTTCCGCCTTCGGCGGCTTTTCCGACGTTTCGCCGGGATCGTGGATCGAGATCTACGGCGCGAACCTCGCGGCAACGACGCGGGGTTGGTTCACCAGCGACTTCACGGGCCCGAACGCCCCGACTTCGATCGATGGGGTCAAGGTCACGATCGGCGGACGCTCTGCGTTTGTCGATTACGTGAGCCCCGGTCAGGTGAACGCGCTGGTGCCATCGGATGTGCCGGTGGGGCCGGCTCAACTGGTTGTCAGCGGTCCGACGGGAACGAGCGATCCGTACATTATTGCCGTCCAGAGTGTCGAGCCCGGCCTGCTGGCCCCGCCTTCTTTCCAGGTGGGTGGGATCCAGTATGTGGCGGCGTTGTCGTCGGATTTTAAGTCCTTCATGCTGCCCGCCGGAGCCATACCGGGAGTGCAATCGCGGCCCGCAAAACCTGGGGAATCTGTCATTCTGTACGGCGTGGGATTTGGAGGCGTGACCCCTAGTCTGAGCGCGGGAACGCTGGTGAGCCAACAGAATGCGCTCTCGAACCCGATCGAGATACGCTTCGGTAATGTACCGGTCACACTGAGCTTCGCTGGCCTGGCCCCGGGGGCAACAGGACTTTATCAATTCAATCTGGTGGTGCCGAACGTACCTGACAATCCGGCGGTTCCACTGACCTTCAGCCTAACGGGAACCATTCCGTCACAGACACTTTTCATCGCCGTGCAACACTAAAGGACCCGGCTCAAAACCTTCAGGCCAGTTGTGGCTGTCATTTGCAACTCGAAGCTCCACCATCGAATCGCATCCAGTTGGTGTCCCAACCTGGTCTCTTCTTGAAATCAGTTGCAGTCTGAGCGCTGCGCCTTCCACCAGCCGCCAAAGCGTTGGGCGGGTGCGAAGGGGCCCGCCGAAAATGGCGTTATACTCGAGTGCGCCCGCTTTCCAGCCGGGCTTCTCTCTCTTTTTAGATTCTAATTCGAATCCCAGATGGCTGATGGAAGGATCGCGCATGTCGGCAGCGTCCGCCTATGCATAGAAACCCAACCACCGGCGCTACAGGGACTTTCACAGGGACTTTTCTTCAAATCACTGAGTTTCGATTAGGATCTCTTGGCGACGATTAGCAGACACAACCAACTGGAATTCAAGATGTTCGGAGCTAATCGTCTTTAGAATCAGGGCGCACAACCCGGTCGCTATGGGCGACTCTTAATCAGTAGGTTGAAGGTTCGATTCCTTCCGCGCTCACCACTAATGGACTTCAGGACCGAGCATTAGGTCCCCCGTCAAAGCCCTTCTTCTTCGAGGCTCCTCACGTGATTTTTTCTGTAACGTTCCCGCCGATCATTAATCTTATGAATTGCGTACCAAAACATCATCTAGAGAGCCAGATAGGAGCTTATGAGACGTTTCAGAAGCTCTCTTCGGTTATCAGCGGCATTATTGATATTGACTTCGTCGCTCGCGGTCGGCCAAGTCGCGCTAAGTCTGTCTTCCGGCACCGCGACTCCCGGTAACCCCGTCGTGCTGAATCTCTCTTTGAATGCCCCGAGCGGCAACCAACCGGCGGGCCTTCAATGGACTCTGGCCTATTCGACGACCGACTTCTCCGCCATTAGTGTGGCGGCGGGAAGCGCGGCGACAGCGGCGGGCAAGACCCTTTCCTGCAATAACGTATCCGGCTCAACTACGTGCCTGATCTGGGGTCTTAATTCGAACACGATTTCATCTGGAGTCGTGGCAACCGTCACGTTGACAGTTTCTGCCTCGACTTTGCAAACGTCTTCCATTGTCCAGGTTTTGAACAGCGTCGCGAGTTCTGCCTCCGGCGTGGCGATCTCAAGTACCGCCTCAGGCGCCACGGTGACGATCGTTCAGACCGGCACCATTCCAGTCACCGTTCAAACAACTACACCCGGCGCCTCTTTTGTTGTCGATGGAGTCACCTACAACTCTACGCAGTTGTTCAACTGGTCTCCCGGGAGTTCACATACTCTCTCGACCACATCGCCCCAAAGCGGCGGAACCGGCATTCAGTATGTCTGGAGCGGCTGGAGCGATGGGGGTTCCATCACCCACACCGTTGCGCCCACGACTTCCACTACCTACACAGCTAACTTCACGACGCAGTACTACTTGACGACGGCCGCCAATCCACCCGCAGGAGGAAGCATCAGTCCTGCCAGCGGTTGGTACAACAGTGGAGCGACCGCATCCGTGAAAGCAACCGCGAATAGCGGCTACACATTCTCTGGTTTTAGCGGCGCTCTTTCCGGCACGACGATGCCTCAGTCCGTCACGATGACGGCGCCGCAGAACGTATCGGCGAACTTTCAGTCCACCTCGCCCTCGACGATTCCAATAACCGTACAGTCAAACATATCCGGTGCTTCGTTCATGGTCGACGGGATTTCCTATACTTCGACGCAGGTGTTGAACTGGTCTCCCGGGACTTCACATACTCTCTCGACCACATCGCCCCAAAGCGCCGGTACCGGCATTCAGTATGTCTGGAACAGCTGGAGCGATGGAGGCCCCATCACGCACACGGTTTCGCCCTCCGTTGCCACAACTTTCACGGCCACCTTCGCCACGCAGTACTATCTGACGACGACCGCCAGTCCAAGCTCCGGAGGAACGATCAGTCCTGCCAGCGGGTGGTACAACAGTGGGTCGACCGCTTCCGTCAGCGCGACCGCGAACACGGGCTACACATTCGCGGGTTTCAGCGGCGCTCTCACCGGCATGACGATACCGCAAGCCGTTATCATGACTGCGCCGGCGAGCGTGTCCGCGAACTTTCAACTCTCCACCAACAGCGGGGAGAGCGCGGCATTTGTCACCAGCTACGACAACTTAGGCGCCATCCGCAACAACTATAGCGGTTGGGTCGGTACCCAGTTCACTGTCGGGTCCGCTGCTCTGAACGTTACTTCGCTCGGACGATTGTGTGTCTACGGTAACGCCAGCACGCACGCCGTGAAGTTCGCAAGCGTAGCGACAGGGCAAGATCTACCGGGCGGCTCAGCCGTCCTTAACATGGCTGGGTGCACACCCGGACAATTTGTCTACGCGACGCTCCCCGCGGCGATCGTCCTCCAAGCGGGTGCTAGTTATTACCTTGTGAGCATGGAAGTGTCTGGAGGCGACTCCTGGTACGATTTGGGGCCAGTGACCACAACGTCCGGAGCCTCGGTGACCAACTCGGTGTATAACAACGGGGTATGGAACACTATGGCCGGTGCAAGTACTGCCTATGTCCCCCCGAACTTCCTGTATTCCTCAACGGGTAAGTCGCCCATTGCGATTAGTGGCGTGCTGAACGCCGCCAGCTACGCCAAGAGCGCGAGTGGCCAAGGAACCGCCGTCGCGCCAGGATCGCTCGTCCAGATCTATGCCACGCTGCCCGGAGCCACAACCGCGATCGCCAACTCCGCTCCATTTCCAACTTCGCTTGGCGGAGTAAGCGCGACGTTCAACGGTACTCCGGCTCCCATCAGTGCCGTCGTCCCCACCGGCGCGTATCCCCTGCTCAACGCTCAAGTGCCCTTCGAAGTGTTGACATCGGGTTCATCGACAACCGCAAACGTCGTCGTGACGGTAAACGGAGTCCCGTCCGCTCCGCAGCAGATTCCCATCATTTCGTCCGCCCCTGGCATCTTTACGACATCAGAAAACGGCCAAGGGCAAGCGATCCTCGTCAACCTGGCAAATCTCCAGATTGCAACGCCTTCCAATCCCATCCCGCGCGGCGGAGCGGCGTTTTTCTACGCGACCGGTCTGGGTGCACTTCAACCAACCGTCCCCGATGGAGCGGCGAGTCCGGCCAGCCCCGCGGTCGCGACGCCCATCGTTCTCGTGGGTGGAATCACGGTCCCGGTGCTCTTCGCCGGCCAGGCGCCGGGTTACCCTGGCGTGAATCAGATCAACATCATCATCCCGGAAACCGCGCCAACCGGCGATGCCGTACCGCTGCAGATTCAGACTACGGACGGCACTGTGACGACAAGCACGCTCGTCACGATTGCCATTCAGTAAGTGGTTATCCCTCAGGCGATAATCTCGTGGATCACGTTTCCGGCCACGTCCGTCAGCCGGAAATCACGTCCGCTATAGCGATACGTCAGCTTCTTGTGATCGATTCCGAGCAGGTACAAAATGGTCGCATGAATGTCGTGGACGTGCACCGGCTTCTCGATGGCTTTGAAACCGAAATCGTCGGTTGCGCCGTAGATGCTGCCGCCCTTCACGCAGCCGCCGGACAACCACATCGTGAATCCGAACGGATTGTGGTCGCGGCCGTTTTGCACGCCTCCGCCGCCTGAGCCGACCTCCACCACCGGCGTGCGGCCAAACTCTGAACCGCAGATCACCAGCGTGTCCTTGAACAAGCCGCGCGTTTTCAGGTCCTTAATCACGGCCGCGAACGGTTGGTCTGAATCTTTCGCGTTCTTGCGGTGCGCGTTGATATCGCTATGTGCGTCCCATGGATCGCCCTTTGCGTAGTAGACCTGCACCATTCGCACGCCTTTTTCGGCGAGCCGCACTGCCATCAGGCATCCGCGCGCCGTGCTGCCCGGTCCATACATCTTGAGGGTCGCGTCTGACTCCTTGCGGATGTCGAACACGTCCGGCGCCTCGGTCTGCATGCGATACGCCGTTTCCATTGACTTGATGCTAGCCTCCAACTGCGGGTCCCGAATCTCCTCGCGCTCCTTGCGAAGCTGATCCAACTTTTCCATGAGATCCAGTTCGCGGCGCTGCTCGTCAAGCGTGAAGTTCCCGTTGTAGATATACGAAATCAGCTTCTTGGGGTCGAATTTCTTGTCGATCAACTCCTCGGTCTGGCGCTCGATCACTTTGTCGGAGATGTACGTACCTTGAGTGATCGGGGGCAGGAATGCGTTACTCCACAGCGGCGGACCAACGGTGGTTGGAACATCGGGGCACAGCACCATATAGCCGGGAAGATTTTGATTATCAGTTCCGAGCCCGTAGGTGAGCCATGCGCCGATCGACGGGCGCCCGGCCTGGCTGAACCCCGTGTTCATCATCAGCATGGCGGGTTCATGATTCGGGATATCGGTGTAGACGGAGCGTATCCAGCAGATGTCGTCGGCGCATTCGCCGACATGGGGGAACAGCTCGCTGACCTCCATCCCGCATTGCCCGTATTTCTTCCACGTAAACGGCGATTGCATCAGCGTTCCGGTTTTCCGTTCGGTGGCGACGGAGCCGCCAGGCAGTGGCTGGCCGTGAAACTTCTCAAGCGCCGGCTTGCGGTCGAAGCTATCCACCTGCGAAAGGCCGCCGTTCATGTAGAGGAAAATAACCCGCTTGGCCTTCGGCGCGAAATCGGTGCCGGCACGCACAACGGAATCGGCGATCATGCCGGCAAACGCCATCATGCCGAACCCACTTCCGACGCGGCGCAAAGCTTCACGGCGCGTCAGCGGCGATCCACAGCGATGAGCATTCATAAAATACCGGCTTCCCTTTTAATTGATATACAGGAACTCGTTCGAGCTCAGCAGGACCTTTATATAGCGGCCCCACGCCGACGGCGGAATCATCGGTTTCTTGTCTTCGCCCTTGGCGCGCGGACCGACGCCGGACATCATGCCTCCTGGGGCGAACTCACCGGGCGCGGGCTCCTCGTCCTCGGGCTCTGTTTTCTTCGGCGGCTTGGCTTTCTGCTCCTCGTACTCCTTCATCGGCTCAGACCGCAGATACTCCAGCCCGAGCTTCACTTCGTCAGCGGTAGCCTCGCGCCCTAACACCATCCGATAGGCTTTCCGGATTCGCGATGCATTGTCCTGCTCGGCGGCGATCCCCTGCGACAGTACCTCAGCCTGCTGCTGCACGAAGTCGCTGTTCATGAAAAACAGCCGCTGTAGCGGAACCGTGGTAGTGAACCGCTTCTCCGCTGAGATGTTCGGGCTGGGAAAATCAAAGAGCTGGAGGTAATCGTCCAGCCGGTAGCGGCTCACTTTTCCGTAAACAGTACGCCGCTTGAAGTCTGGCGTTAACGTTTCGGAGGGCCCGGCCATTTTCCGGTCCAGCGAACCCGCGACGGCAAGAATCGAATCGCGAACCTGCTCGGCGTCCATGCGGTGACGATTGGCGCGCCAGTAAAAGCGATTCGCCGGATCCTTTTCGTAATTCTCCTTGGAATCGTCGTCGGCGAGCTGATACACCGCGCTCAGCATGATCTCGCGATGCAGGGCTTTCAGAGACATTCCATGATCGAGGAACCACTGCGCGAGATATTCCAGCAATTCGGGATTGGTTGGGCGCTCTCCGGTGACGCCGAAATTGCTCGGCGTATCGACGATGCCCGTTCCCATGTGCGCACGCCATACGCGGTTGACGATCACACGCATCGCGATCGGCTGCTTTACGATCTGCTCGGCCAGATCCAGCCGTCCACTGCCGTGACTCAGCGGCACCGGATCGAGCACGGAAAGAAAATGCCGCGGCACTTCATCGCCAAGATTGTGCGGGCTGCCGCGGAGGCTCAACCGCAGATCCGCTGGCTTCTCCACGTCGATCACGCCATGGGCGTATGGGAAATGCGGTGGCTGCTCCTTCTCCAGGCGCGCGATGTCGGCGCGTAGCGTGTCGATGTAGGACTTCCGCTCCGGACTCAGTTGCCGTTCCAGTCCCCAGCCCCTGAACACCAACAGGCCCGGTTTCACCTTGGAGCCGGGCACATCGGGATTCACCTCCTCGGTCAGATCCCTGACGAACACGTCGGTCCACAGGTTCATCTTCTCGATGGGCAGTGTCTTCAGTTCCAGACCGCAGCCGGGGCAAAAGTCGTCGTTGGTGATGAATTCGTTCGGCAGGTTCGCACGCTTCTTCTTCTTTGTTCCGGGCAGCGCCTTGGCGGCAATGATCTCGTTTTCCTCTTTCAGCTCGTTGTGTTCGAACATCACCTCGATGAGGGTCTTCTGAAACTCGTCGGCCAGCGTCTGCGCCTCGGCTTTCTTGCCCTTCTTCTGGATCATCTCCTGCCACTTGGCAAGATAGGGATAGCGCTTGGGTGGCTTGGCCAGAAAACGGACCCACCGTTCGAGCAGTTCATAGTCGAGCTTTTCGTCACCGGCCACCGTGGCGGTCTCAGCCTTCTGGTCGCCGGTGATTTTCCAGGCAGCCATCATGTATTTCGACGCCTGAAACGCCAACGCCTGGCCCAATTGCTCGCTCTCGACGCTGGAAAACTCGTCAAGGAGCTTTCCGCGCGCTTCGATGTCTTTTTCGCGCTTCTTGTACTCGTCGACCGCGGCCTGCGGTACCTGAGCGTACTCGTGATAGGCCGTATTGAGGAACACGCCGGCAAGCGCGTAGTAATCCTTGGTGGGAATCGGATCGTACTTGTGGTCGTGGCAGCGGGCGCAACCCACGGTCACGCCTAGAAATCCACGGGACACCACGTCCACCCGGTCGTTACGCTCATCCGCGCGCGTAATTTCCACCGCGCCATTGTCGTAATACCAGGGACCAAGCCCCAGGAATCCCAGCGCCGGAAGATTCCGGGCCCGCGAATCTTCGTCCATCAGGTCGGCGGCAAGTTGCGCCTTCACGAACCTGTCGTACGGCACATCGTCATTGAACGCCTTGATCACCCAGTCGCGATACAAATAAGCGAACGGGTATGGATTCAGACCGCGACCCTTCGGGTCCAGGCTGCGATAGTCGTCTTCTCCGTAGCGCGCGACGTCCAGCCAGATTCGTCCCCACCGCTCGCCGTAAGCGGAGGAGGCAAGCAGCCGGTCGACAACTTTGGCGAAGGCGTCCGAAGACGTGTCTTTTTCAAACGCCTCGATCTCCTCGAACGTCGGCGGCAGGCCGGTGAGATCGAGGGTCGCGCGGCGGATCAGCGTCCTTCGGTCAGCACTCTTCACCGGCTTCAAGCCTTGCTCCTGAAGCTTGGCGATCACGAACCGGTCGATTTCCGTCCTGGCCCAATCATTGGCGGGAGGAACCGGCGGATGCTTCAGCGGCTGGAAGGACCAGAATGCCCTCTGCTCCGGCGTGATCACGTACTCGCCCTTGATGCTTGTCACCACCTTGGCCGATTCCGGCCAGACAGCGCCGGCCTTCACCCAGGCGGCAAGATCCTGAACTTCCGTATCTTTCAGCTTCCCGCCCATCGGCATCTTCACCTTGCCGGTCTGACGGACGGCCACGATGAGCGCACTTTTGTCCGGATCCCCTGGAACGATCACCTTCAAAACACCTTCGCGGGAATCCAGGCGGACGCCGCCCAACTGCGAGTTCGCGTGGCAGGAGAAACAATTCGTTGCGAGAACTGGGCGGATCCGAGTCTCAAAGAAATCCGGACTGTCGGGCGATGCGGCAAAAGCGCCCGCGGCGACGGCGAACAGGCAAACGGCTCTCGCGATTGCAGACATGGGAAACGCTTCACCAGTATACTGTTTCCCGTGAGTCATCGATTGCAGTCCCTCCATCGAAGCCGCCTTCCGCAGCCGCATGATCCCGGGACTGATTCACGGGGCTGCGGCCCCTGGCGTCAGCCAGGGGATTCTCATCCATCGGCTTGGGCCGCGATCCCTTGGACGCTCCTTTGTTTGTCCCTAGTCGGCGCTATGTCCGGGCAGCAGGCTCCGCCGAAACCGGGTGTGAAAACGCCGGGCGTGCAGATCCCGATGTCCCTGCTTAAGCCCGACGCGGCATTCGAGGTCCCCGGCGCACCCGACTGGATTGCAATAGAAGACTCGGTCTGGATCTCGAACTATCCCAAGGACAGCGTCACGCGCCTCGATCCGAAGACGAACAAAGTGGCCGAGGTGGTCGCAACCGGCAAGAAGCCCTGCTCGGGGCTGGCCGTTGGATTCGGGTCGCTCTGGGTGCCGAACTGCGGGGATCAGACGCTGGCTCGCATTGACCTGAAAACCAGCAAGCTGACGACGGCTTTCCCGATGCACATCGCTGACTCAGAGGGCGGAATTGCCGTTGGGGCGGAGAGCGTCTGGCTGATGACCGACAAGAAAGGTACCCTCGCCCGCATCGATCCTTCGAACAATAAGGTGGTCGCCGAGATTTACGTCCCACCAGGATCGTTCGCAGTTGCCTATGGAGAAAACGCGGTATGGGTGACCGGCACCGAAACAAGCGTCCTCACGCGGATCGATCCGCGCACGAACCTGATCGCCGCGACGATCCCCGTGGGCAAGAATCCGCGATTCCTCGCCGTCGGCGAGGGCGCGGTTTGGACCCTCAATCAGGGCGACGGATCGGTCTCGCGAGTCGATCCGGTAACCAACAAAGTTACGGCGACGATCGAGGTCGGCGTCCCCGGTAAAGGCGGCGACATCGCTGCAGGGGAAGGCTCGATATGGGTGACTTCTTTCGAGTTCCCCATCTCCCGCATCGATCCTTCATCGAACAAAGTGGTCCAACAGTTCAAGGGACCAGGCGGTGACGCTCTGCGAACAGGCCTTGGCTCTGTGTGGCTGTCGAACGGCCAGCAAGGCACCGTCTGGCGCATCGATCCGAAGCGAATCGCCGCGACGCTCGCCGAATAGCCGACTTACTTCCCGCAGTCGAGCTCGACGATCGGCTTCGGAACGGTGACTGGAGCAAGCGACTGCTGCGCGAGCACCACATTCAGCGCGGGAATATCGTGCGTGCGGAGCTCGGCCCAGCGCGCGAGGCCGCTTTGCGCGTCGCGGCACATTCCACCGAAGGCTTCGATCAACGAACTGGCGGGAGGCGAGTCTGATTGATCCACCGCGATCATCAGGCGCGTGAGGTCGCGATTCATCGGTCCCAGGCCCGCCGGGGGCCCAGCGGCGTCGGTCAGCTTCTGCGCTTCGGCGTCGAGCGCTTTTGCCGCTTCGACCGCCGACAGCTTGGCGAGTTCCGCCCGTAACTGTGCCACCTGGTTGTAGCCGGCGTACGTCGCACTCATGCTCACGGCAATCTTCTGTGCCAGATCCAGCTGCCCTTGTAGCTCCTGCGTCGAATAGTGCAGTCGCGGATCGAGCTTCACGGTGATTGGCTGCCGCAACGTCTTGCCGTTCGCCATAAGACGGGCCTCGTATTGCCCCGGCACCACCATTGGCCCCTGAGGCTCATGCCAGGGAGTGTTGTGAGGGATCGCGTGATCGGCGAGTGTGTATTCGAAGTAATCGACGTGGATGCCGAAGTAGGTGTAAAGGAGCTGTTCCGGGTCCGGATAGCGCAAATCCCAAACGAAGCGATGCAGGCCCGGCTGTTTGGGCAACAGCGGCGCCGGCGCGAGCCAGTAATCCGGCACGTTCACTTTGTAACCCAAGGACGCCGCGCCGTTGCTCGAATAGGCGCGCACCAGCTTGCCTTTGGAATCGAAGATCTCCAGCTTCAGTTCGCCTTCGGCGGGCGATTTCAAGTAATAGTCGATCACCGCTCCATCAGGCGGATTCTCCGCCGCCGGAAACTCCGGATTGAGAGGCGTATCCGTGTAGGTATCCCATTGCATGCGGATTGCCGGAGCAGGCGCGAACAGATAAGCGTCCGCCGCCGCGATCTGCGCCGGCTTCGACGCCAGTTCGCGCAGAGGGCTGATATTGTCGATCGCCCACAGCGCGCGGCCATAGGTCGCGACGATCAGCGTATTCTGCTCGATGGCCAGGTCACGGCACCAGGCGGCCGGAAGATTCAGTTCCAGTGACTCCCAGACGTCGCCGCCATCGAAGGAAACGAACATCCCCGCGTCGAGCGCGGCGAACGTCAGCTTGGGATTTTCCGGATCCTCTCGCACCGCCCATGCGACGCTATTCGGCAAACCCGCGTTGATGACGTGCCAGTGCTGGCCGTAATCGTCGGTTCGATAGATCCGCGGCGGATCATTGGTGGCCGCGCCGCGCACCGCGCCCGCTGCTGATCCCGCGATGAAGAACGCGCGCGCCGCATCGTTAGGCGAGGCTTCGAGCATTTGTACCGATCGCGAGCCAAGATCGCCCGGCGCGACGTTCGTCCAGTGGGCCCCGCGATCCTGAGTCAAGTGAATCCGGCCGTTACTGGTGCCGGCCCACATCGTGTTGGCGTCTTTCGGTGAAAACGCGAGCGCGCTGATCGCCGGACCACCTCCCCGCCCTCCACGGCGGGTGTTGGTCTCCTCACCCGATTCGCCCGCGGTCAAATCCGGGCTCACGGTCTGCCACGTCATGCCCTTGTCGCGTGTGGCCAGCAAATACTGCGTAGCCAGATAAAACGTGTTCGGATCGAACGGTGAAAATCCCATCGGAGGCGAGCCGTTCTCGTGATACTTCGGCGTGCGCTCGAAAATATGCTGCGTCTGGCCCGTGATTTTGTTGATGCGCAGAATCGATCCATACCAGCCGGTGGCGTAAAGATAGTTCGCGTCGGCCGGATCTGCAACGATGCGCGCGGTCTCGAAGCCATTGGTGGTGTACCAGTCGCGATACGTGATTTGGCCTCCGCGGCCGGCAATCGGCGTCGCAATGGTACCGCTGTCCTGCTGCGCCGAGTACATGAAAAACGGAAAGCCGTGATCGGTAGTGACGTTGTACATCTGCCCAGTGGGCTGGTTGAACCAGGTGGTGTAGGTGAGGCCTCCGTTCATGCTGACCTCCGTGCCCTGATCCACGGCCAGGATCATGTACTTGTCGTTCGTCGGATCGATCCAGACGTAATTGAAGTCGGCTCCGCTGGGCGCACCGGTGAAGGACTCCCACGTCTTGCCCGCATCGGTCGAACGATAGAGAGAAGTCTGCGTGGCGAAGAGGATGTTGGCGTTGAGCGGATTGACGATGATGTCGTGAAACTGACCTCCTCCGATCAGGCGAGGATCGTCGGTGGCGCGCGTCCAATGGTCTCCGCCATCGTCGGAACGAAAGACGCCCTGCGCGACGTAATCATAGACACGCATACCCTTCGTCCCCGGTGCGACCGCCAGCGAGATGGTTCCGAAGTTGCCGCCGGGCAATCCCTCGGGGCTAGCCTTGGTCCACGTGGCGCCTTCGTCGCGAGAGCGATAGATCTGTGAATCGGTCGCGGGCGTCGTCGCCGGCGCAGCGCCGCGTCCGCCTCCTCCGCGTCCGCCTTCAGAGATGGGCCGAGTCCCGGCGTAGACGTTGTGCGGATCGTCCGGATCGAACACCAGCCACACGGCGCCTACCTTCGAATCGGGCAGGGCGGTGGTCCACGTCTGACCGCCATCGGCCGTTCGAACCACGCCACTATCGCCCGCGGCGGCCATCACGACATTCGGATCCCGCGGGTCGATCACAATGGAGCTGACCGCGTGGCCCTGCAGCGCCACCTGCGTCCAATGCGCGCCGGCATCCGTGGACCGATACAGGCCAGCGCCCGGACCTGAACCCGCCGCGCCCACGTAAACCGTATCGGGATGCGACGGCGAAACCGCCACGGCGTTCGTTGTCGTGAGCCGGACCAGATCCGTGATGCAACTCCATGTCTGGCCTCCGTCCATGGTCTTCCAGACGCCGCTGCCCGCGGTCGCGAAATAGTACACCGCCGGATTTCCCGGCACTCCCGCAGCCATCGTCGCCTTGCCTCCGCGGAACGGCCCGATCAGCCTCCATTGGAGGCCGGCGTAAAGATGGGGGTCAACCCCCTGCGCGTATGCGGCCGCGGAAAACAATATCAAGATAGACAGAGCACAGGCAAGTTTCATGAGAATGGCTTTCCATGATTATTACAGCCTCTGGAGCGTGACGGAATCTCCCTGACTGTCGAAGTACTTGTCCAGGGCTTGCTGAAAGACCTGCTCATCGGGTGCGGCGGCGGCAAAAAGAGTCATCGAGGAGCGGAACTTCAGATCGTCCGGAAATCCAAAGATATCGCTGGCCGTTCGGCCCTCCACCGCATTCACCAGCCGTGTGCACTCAAGCAAGCGCGGCCCGAGAACGGGGTGCTCCACATATGCGCGCGCTTCCTTTGACGATGAGATTCCATAGTACGCCGCCATCTCGCTGTAGCCCAATCCGCGAAGTTGGGGAAAAATGAACCACATCCAATGGGATTGCTTCCGCCCGCCGCTCAATTCGGAGACAACGCGTTCGTAGCCTGGCTCCTGCGCTTCCACGAAGCGATTCAAGTTGTATGGATCGCTGGAATTCATAGCGAGCCTGCGCTTCCGATCTAGTCAACCACGGAATGCCCTCCCGATGCCACTCGATTCCGGCCGGAGCTACCAAAGATCCCAGCGCCCGCTCACAAACGCCCGCACGGCGAGCAGCCCGTTGGTGAGAGCATGTGCGGCGACCGCGTCCCCGATTCTTCCTCGATGACGCAGTGCCAGCGCGTAGATGACCCCCGCCACGATACCCACCGGCCAGCGTGAACCGTGTAAGGCTCCGAACGCCGCGGATGATACAAGAATCGCTACGATGCTGATGGATCGGAAATCAACACAGGAGAAACTCTCGGCCATCACGCGCCTCGTCAAATAGCCTCGGAAAGCCAGTTCCTCGGCGACGGGAACAGTAAGAATCGGCGCCAGGATTCTGCACGAGATCCATCCGAGCCGGGCCCATGAGGGGAGAGATCCTAATCCAGCCACAATCGCGCCACTGGCGGCGGAGGGATGCAACATGTCCCATCCGGACCAGATGGCAAAGACGGACACACCTGCCATTGGGCCCATCCATCCGACGCGCCAGTCCAGATCCGCATACTGCTTGCGAAACGCGAGCAGCACTGCCGCACCCGCCAGGAACCGCAACGGATACGCATACTCAAATTCTCCGGAAGCCGCCTTTGAGATCATCGAAGCCACGAGAATCGCCAGGAACGGCGCAAGGTACCGAATCGTGGGATCGTTAACTCTCTCCTGCTCGTGGACAACCTCCGCGCGCGGAGTCACGAACCAAGGGATCCGCCGCAGCACCAACATCAGAGCGATGGCCGTTATATTGAACGTGATCCAGCCGGCCTGGGAATGGAATCCCCCTAGCGCGATCTCCTGCGCTCCCGCGTTGCCGATCAGGACCAGCACGGCGATTCGAACCGAGTTCAGCAGAAAGACCAACGCCGCGCTGGCAGGAATTGCGATCAGCACCTGCGGAAACCGGCATTCCTTTCGGCACAGCCAAAGCCAGATCGCGCTGAACACCAGCATCAGCCCCACTCCCTCGATGCCTGAGCATCCAGGCGCGATCTCCACAAAGAACTTCTTCGTCCCGATGGCATTGGTCGCCGGATCGAGAAAGAGATTCGGAAGCAGAGGTCGCAAGAAGATCGCCGAGAGATGAAATGTGATTGTCTGCGCGGGAAGCCAGAGGCCTTGGGAAAAGGATGCGGCAAAGCAGGTCAGCACGCCGCCTACCGCCGCAGAAATCCAGCAAAGGGTTGTGCTACGGACCAGTTCGAGGAACAGAGGGACTGGAATAAGCGCCACGATCCCCGCGACAACGCCGATTACTCCAGCGATCAGCCAACCCACGGCAAGCCAGTTCGCCGCCATCCCCGTCCAACCGCCGCCGAAGAACTGCCGCGAAAGCACGAACAACGCCAGCATCGACCCGGCATGAACGAACAGAGCGTGCGAGGAAACTCCCCTTCCGCGCAACTGGCCGTCGATACGTCCAACGATCGGCTTGGCCGTCTGAAAAAGCAGCAGGCCGAAAAGCGCCAGGAACGCGATGCCTCCGCGCAGAATCACCGGACTCCAGTCCCCGATAAAGCCGATGAATCCGGACCGGCTGAGGCTCGCCGTATCGAACGCGATGGAAAACCCAATCACCTCGAGGCCGAGCAGAACCGCAAGCGCACCCATCCGCGCAAGCAGGCCGAGCGACAGTTGCGGCGACTCGGCCGGGGCGTCGTCCTGGTCGACGAGTATTGAACGGGATGGAGCGCCTTCGTGTCTCATCACGGGCAGATTCTCTGGAAAAAGCAACCGTTGAATGCGGTAACGGCAGCCGTCAAGCAAGAACGCGGCAGGCTGAGTATACCAAGTTCACCGTCGCCTCCTCATTGAGAACTCCCCATGCAATCTGCACGCCGATCGTTCTTTGCGGATTTCTCCTCGACGAGGGCATCACGGATGGTGGGAAAACAGGAGGGTTTTCGGGGTTGGATGTTGAAAACTCGGGAAGGAAGAACGCACCCGGCTCGAGCAACGCGGCCGGGTGCCCCCTGGTTACCGCTTGCGGCGCGAACGAATCACGAGCCCGACGCCAGCCAATATCGCCAGCGCATTGCCCGCCATGCCGGGGTTGATCTCCGGCACCGCGCTCGCCTGGGCAAAGCTCGCGACACCGCAGGCCAGCACGGTTAATAGAAACAGCTTGGTCATCTGTTTCCTCCTTTCGCGCCCTCGGAGCAATTTCCTAGCCGTTCAATTTCAGCCCTTTCGTTCAGGAAATAGGCGCGACTCGTCTAATGTCTTTTCATATGCTTACACCGCTTCTGGAATGGATAAACCGGTGACGCCCGTCCCTCGGAGGGATAAACAATCTGCTCAATCGGGATAATTGGAACAAATTTCGTGTTCGAGAAGATAAGGCAACATGCTGCCTGCGCACAGTGCCTCGCAGGTTATTTCTGGCGGCGCGAACGAATCACGAGTCCGACGCCAGCCAGCACGGCTAACGCGCCGCTCGCCATTCCGGGATCGATTTCCGGCACTTGCGTCGGTACCGCGTGCGCGAAACGCGCCATTCCGCATGCCAGTATCGTCAAAAGCAAGAATCTCATCGTGACCTCTCCTCAGTATTAAATGGACTGCAATCCGGGTACCGATTCTCTAGGTGCTACTCCTTGCGGCGCGAGCGGATGAGAAGCCCGGCACCGGTGACGACTGCAACCGCGCTGGCAGCGAGGCTCGGATCGATCTCCGGCACCGGCCCTCCGCATCCTTGTCCGACGCTCAAACACGGAGGGTTCCCCTGAGCGAAACCCGCTAGCCCGCACACCAGAACCGCCCTATAGATAAACTGCTTCATGAATTCCTCCTTCGAGCCGTGCATGCAATCGTAGCACCACCCACGCGGTCAGCGGATTCCAGATCTCCGATCATTGTGCTAATGATAACGCTCGCTTGAGCAAGACCTCGGCGTTCATTTCTGCATAGTACGCTCATGGATTCCGGTGCCCTTTGCTCAGTCACATCTATCTAATTGTGAAAAGGACGCTTTCTCTGTTCTGATATCATTCGTAAGCGAGGCGCTACCGAACTGATCGCGCCGCAGTACTAGCACTGAGTTGGGTCTCTTTACCGTTCCGAGGGAATCCTTGGAACAAATTTGGAATCCAGTGCAGGGGAGCGTTTGGAAAGTCGACTACTTAAAGGAAGCGCAAGGTTGGTCAACAAATTGCAGATTTAGTTGCGCCTTACTAAACGACGCATGATTCTAGTCCTTCACCGCTATACTTCGCTGCGAGGCTTGCTCCTGATGCTGACCGAGAGCATCCTGATTCTCTTGGGTCTCTTAGCAGCGGCAAGGCTCCGGTTCTGGAACGATCCGGTGGCCCTGGGTGCCTACGTCGATTCATCCAGCTTCCTTTTGCAGTCTCTTACCGTCCTCGTCGTAATTCAAATCTGTTTTTATTACAATGACTTATATGATTTATCCGAGCGCATCTCTCGAGGCGAGGAAGTCGTCCGTCTAGGTCAAGCGCTCGGCGCGGCCTGCATTATTCTGGGCATTCTTTACGTGCTATTCCCTGGGCTTCTAGTGGGCCGCGGCGTTCTGGTCATTGCTGTGTCGCTTATCCTGGCCGGCGTGGCCGCCACGCGCTTTGGACTCGAGAGGGTGTGGCAACTCACCGTACCGAAGAGCAGAGTGGCCGTCGTCGGTCACGGCGCGCTTGCGACGGCCGTGATGGAAGCCATGGAGCACCGCTCGGACCTGGGATTTGAGTTGGCCGGTAGCGTCACGACCACAGCCAGCCAAGGGGACGCCAAGCACCGCAAGTTGGGAACGATAGACGACCTAGCGGGAATCGTTTCGAAAAATGACATTTCCCGAATCGTCGTCGCCCTGGAGGATTCTCGAGGTGCGCTGCCGATTCGCGATCTGGTTCGCCTCCGTGTACAAGGAGTCGAGATTGAGGACGCCCACACAGCGTTGGCGGCGCTGACGGGGAGGGTCTGGCTCGAAGCGGTGCGTCCGAGTTGGTTCGTCTTCTCCGATGGTTTTCGACGCCCGTTTCTCGTTACGATGACCAAGCGCGCGATCGACTTGGCCGCAAGCGTGGTCGGTCTAGTGCTGACTGCTCCGATCATGGCCCTAGTCGCCATCGCGATCAAGCTCGATTCCAAGGGACCTGTTCTTTATAAGCAGACTCGCGTCGGGCTCGGCGATCGAACGTTCGAACTCCTGAAGTTCAGGTCCATGCGCACCGACGCCGAAACCGAATCAGGGGCGCAATGGGCGCAGGAGTCCGATCCCCGCGCCACTCGCGTGGGACGGATTCTCCGCAAATACCGTTTGGATGAGCTGCCGCAGTTCATCAACGTGCTGCGCGGGGACATGAGCCTGGTCGGCCCGCGCCCGGAACGGCCGATCTTCGTCCGCCAGTTGCGCGAACGCATTCCGTTTTACGATGAGCGTCACTCGGCGCGCCCGGGTGTAACCGGCTGGGCACAGGTGGAGTACAAGTATGGCTCCACCATCGAAGACGCATACCGCAAGCTCGAATACGACCTCTTCTATCTGAAGAACATGTCGATTCTGTTCGACGTCATGATCATTGCCAGGACAGTCGGTATCGTGTTGTTTGGTTCCGGCCGCTAAAAACTAAGCATGACCTGAGTTTTTTCAATCAGTGCGAAAACTGGCGCACCTCGCCCAGCCGCTTCTAACATATTGATCTTCAAGGTCTTGTCTGATATACCCCGCTCTTCTTCCCAGTACTATCGTCCCGGCAACTCGGAACTCTAGCCCTATGGATTTCATTCTCTGCAGAGAATATTCTCAGATTTCGAAAAGAATCCCACAATGTCGGAAATCCAGATGGTACTCACCCAAGAAGAACAAAACGAGATCGCCACATCAGCTCCTCCCGCAGAGCGAAATTGGCAGAGTGACATAGAGCGCTTGTTGGGGCGGATTGCCCCATCGGACATGCCGGTCCTGATCCAGGGCGAGACGGGTGCCGGCAAGGAAGTGATCGCGCGCAAGATCCACGAAAACTCCAACCGGCGCACGATGCCCTTCATGAAGATCAACTGCGCCGCGCTGCCATCGGAACTGATCGAGAGCGAGCTATTCGGCTATGAGAAGGGCGCGTTCACCGGAGCCATGAAGACTACGCAGGGCAAGTTCGCGCTTGCCAATCACGGCACTGTGTTCCTGGACGAAATCGGCGATATGGACTTCAAGCTCCAGGGCAAACTGCTCCAGGTTCTTCAGGACCGCGAGTATCTGCCGCTCGGCGCGCGAGAGGTCGAAAAGGTGGACGTCCGTATTATCGCGGCGACCCATCGGGACCTGAGAACAGACATCGAACGCGGGCGCTTCCGCGAAGATTTGTATTACCGCCTCGATGTGATCAACATCTACGTTCCGCCACTGCGAGACCGCAAGGACGAGGTTCTGCCGCTGGCGGAGCTTTTCCTCGAAAAGCACCGCCCGGCCGAGGAGGAACCGCTACAAATCCCGCCGCAGCTGACGGATGCGCTGTTGAACCACGACTGGCCCGGCAACGTACGGGAGCTCGAAAATGCCATGAAGCGCTACATCGTGTTCCGCGACCCGGAGGCCATCCGTCAACATATTCTCGGATGCTCGGACTACAGGCGTGAATCGTCCTGGGCGCAGAAGAGCGCGGACAGCCCCACCAAGGTTGTCTCGATGGCTCCTGACGCGCGCAGGCCGACTTCCCTGCCCGCTCTATCCGATGCCCTGAGTGAACTGAAGCGTAGCCGCCAGTCGGAAGAGGTCGAGTTTATCCTGGGCGTCCTCGATTCGACCCGCTGGAACCGTAAGAAAGCCGCCGTACTGCTGAACATGGAGTATAAGACGCTCTTGTACCGCATGAAGAAGCTGGGCATCGACGCTCAGCAGCAGGCGACCGCGAGCTGAAATTTGTCGTGAGCTCCTTAGAGCCTCACGATATTCGACTGCTTGAAGTGCTTGAATGCGTTCCGTGTGTCGACGATCAACTTCGCTTTCGCGGCGACCATCTCGTAGTCGAAGCTGGTGTGGTCAGTGATCACCACCACGGCGTCCGCGGCGGCGACTGCGGGTTCCAGCGGAACCGCATGCATCACATCGCCGTTTTCTTTGCGGAAGGATGGAACCAGCGGATCACTGTATGTCACGGTGGCTCCGCGTTCCTCCAGCAGATGGATCACATCGAGGGCTGGCGATTCGCGCAGATCGTCAATATCGCGCTTGTAGGCCACGCCCATCACGTGAATTCGTGAGCCCTTCACCGGCTTCGCCAGATCGTTAAGCGCCTGCTGCACCTTGTCGACGGCGAAGTGCGGCATGTGGCCGTTGATGTAGCCGGCCAGTTCGATGAAGCGCGCTTCCACGCCCGCCTGCTTGGACTTCCACGACAGATAGAACGGGTCGATCGGAATGCAGTGCCCACCCAAGCCGGGGCCGGGATAGAAGGGCATGAAGCCAAAAGGCTTAGTGGCCGCCGCGTCGATCACTTCCCAGACGTCAATGTTCATACGATCGCACATCAGCGCCATCTCGTTGACCAAGCCGATATTGATCATGCGGAAGGTGTTTTCGAGCAGTTTCACGGTTTCCGCAACGCGGGCGTTGCTCACCGGCACGACGGTCTCCAGCGCCTGGCTGTAGAACCGCACTGCCATCTCCGTGCAGGCCGGCGTCACGCCGCCAACCACTTTCGGAATGTTGAGCGTCTGGAACCGGGCATTGCCGGGGTCCACACGTTCTGGAGAGAAGCACAGGAAGAAATCCCGGCCGACTTTGAAATCTGGCTTTTCGAGCCTTTGTAGCAGCAGTTCATCCGTTGTGCCGGGATACGTTGTGGATTCGAGGATAACGAGAAGGCCCGGGTGCGCGTACTCTGCGATTTTCTCCGTCGCGGCCACGATGTAGCTCATGTCCGGGTCCTTGGTCTTCCGCAGCGGGGTTGGGACACAAATGTTGATCGTGTCCAGTTCGGAGATGATGGAAAAATCGGTGGTGGCCGTGAGTTTGCCGGTTTCCACCAGGGGCTTCAAGATGTCGGTTGAAATGTCCTGGATATAGGATTCGCCGCCGTTCAGCGTGGCGACCTTTTCCTCCAGCACATCGATGCCGATCACTTCGAAGCCAGCGCGCGCGAATTCAACGGCCAGCGGAAGGCCAACGTAGCCCAGTCCGATGATTCCGACTTTGGCGGTTTTTCGCTCAATACGCTCCGATAACAGAGCTTGAGAGGTAAGAGTGTCTGTTGCGTTCATGACTGTCAAAATGCCGTACAGGTTAGAGGCCAAACCAAAATGCGTCTAGGCGCAGCCGCTGGACGAGCTGCCTTTTCGACAATTTCCCCAACCTTGGGAATCCTATCCCGCCAATGGTGATATCTTGGGGTACTGGAGGCGGCAAGCAGTTGATCCTTTAGCGACTTAGTCAAAAAAGGCTAGCGTGGCGATGGGCGTGCTTCGCTGTGATGGGAGCGACCAACGAAGAAAATGCAAAAAGCCATCGATTTTCTGTTCCTGGCTTCCGTGGCTACGGTCTTGAAGGTGGCGGTGGTCCTGCTCCGTGTACTCCGGCCGCGCGCCCATTAATCAGCGATGCGAAACATATTCAGTGTCGACCTGGAAGACTACTTCCACCCGACCGAAGTGGCAAGCGACATCGCTCATTGGTCTGACTATCCGTCACGGATCGACGTCGGGAGCAATTTCCTGCTGGACGCGCTCGCAGAGCGCAATCTGAAAGCGACATTCTTTGTCCTAGGGTGGGTAGCGGAGAGATTCCCATCGCTTGTGAAGCGCATTGCGGACGCTGGCCATGAAATCGGTTGCCACAGTTATCTGCACCGGCTGGTCTACGACCTGACTCCTGGCGAATTTCGCGAGGACACTTCACGCGCGATGCGCGCCATCGAGAACGCGTGCGGAGTCACGCCGAGGCTCTACCGCGCTCCGAGCTACTCGATCGTGGAGCGGAGCATTTGGGCACTTGAGATCCTCGCGGAGTTGGGTTTCACGCACGATTCGAGCATTTACCCGATCGTGCACGATCGCTACGGCATCCCCGGATTCCCGAGGCATGCCCACATGATGGAGACTCCCTCCGGGCCGATTCTCGAGGTCCCCATCGCGACTGTGCAACTTCCCGGCGGGCAGGTCGCACCAGTAGGCGGAGGCGGCTATCTGAGGCTGTTTCCCTACCGGTACACCGCAGCGGGAATTCGCAGGATCAATGCAGAGGAGCACCAGCCCGCCTGTATTTACACGCATCCCTGGGAGGTGGACCCGGGCCAGCCGCGAGTAACGAAGGGCTTCGTCTCCGGCCTCCGTACCTACGGAGGGCTCAAGGGGATGCCGGGGAAACTGCAGCGCATGTTCGGGGAGTTCGAGTTCTCGGCGCTAGGGGACGTGCAGCCTTTTGGCACGTCAACTGCTGAATCCCCCGTGAGAAACTGAAATACGGATGTTGATCTCTGTTCGGAGGTTCCAACCGGAAGATGCGTCCCCATGGGATGCTTTTGTGGAGCAGCACGCTCAGGGCACGCCTTTCCACTTGACCGCCTGGAAGCGCTGCATCGAGAACACATTCGGTTACCGTTCCTACTATCTGGTGGCAGCCGACGGCAATCGGATCCAGGGTGTTCTGCCATTGTTCCTGGTCAAGAACCTGGTGATCAAGAAAGCTCTGATTTCGTCGCCGTTCGCCGTTTATGGCGGTGCGCTGGCGGATTCGAATGACGCCCGGACCGCGCTGGTCGATCGCGCGACCGAGTTGGGCCGCGAACTGGGAGTGGAATACCTGGAGCTCCGGAACGGTTACCCCGAGCAGGCCGTGATGCCTCCCAATGTCGACCGGTACGCGACGTTTACCAAAGCCGTGCCCGAAACCGAGGAGGCGCTTTTTGAATCGCTGCCCAAGAAGACGCGCAACATGGTGCGGAAGGCCCTAAAGACTCCATTTACCACGAGGATCGAGCAGGAAGACATCACGAATTTCGAGCACCTTCATGCCGTCACCCTCCGCCGCCTGGGGACGCCCTGCTTCCCAAAGGAGCACTTCAGGCAGATCCTCAAAAACTTCAAAGGGTTAGTGGATATCCGCGAAGTCCTGCTGAAGGATCAAGTGATGGCCGTTAGCATGAACTTCTTTTTTCGCGGGACCATGCACACGTACTACGCGGCTGCCGATCAATCCCACAGCGCCCTGGCGCCAAATACATACATGTATTTCGATCATCTCCGATGGGCCGGCCAGAATGGGTACAAGACGTTTGAATTCGGCCGATCCAAGAAAGGCACCGGCCCTTTCGAGTTCAAGACGCACTGGGGCACGGAGATGCGCGAACTACCCTACAACGTCGTTCTGGTCCGGCGGCAGGAGATGCCTAACTACAGTCCGACCAACAGCAAGTTCAGCTTGGCCATCAACGTCTGGAAGCACCTCCCGATGCCCGTGACGCGCATGCTCGGGCCGCGGCTGATCGGGATGTTCCCATAGAGGAGAGCGATGGCGATGCTGCTGGCGATTCTTCTCGTTCTGTTTATTTATCCATTCGTGCTCTATCCACCATTGTTGGCGGCACTGGCGAAGCTGTTCCCTTACAAGTCCGGCAAACGATCCGAGGATGTTGAGTCCGTGGCGCTACTGATTTGTGCTCTAAATGAGCGCAGCGTCATCGGCCAAAAAATCGAGAATTCGCTTACTCTCGACTATCCCAAAGATCAGTTGGAGATCATCGTCGTCAACGATGGTTCAACCGACGGCACAGGAGCGGTTGTACAGCAATTCGCCTCACGTGGCATTCGGTTGATCGATCAGCCGGCGCGGAGAGGAAAAGTGAAGAATCTTGTCGAGGTCATTCCCTCTCTGAAACACGACATCGTTGTGCTGTCCGACGCCAACGTGATGTACGACCCGCAGGCCATCCGGAATCTGGTGAATCGTTTCGAAGATCCTTCCGTAGGCTGCGTATCCGGCCGCGTGATCCTGAAAGACACGACGGCACCCTTGAGCACCGGGACCGACGATTATTACTCGGTCGAGTGGGCACTGCAGGAGAATGCGTCGCGGCTGTATTCGATGGTGGGTGCCGATGGGGCAATGTATGCGCTGAGGCGCGATCTCTTCCAGCCGCCTCCCTCGGACACCCTGATCGAGGACTTTGTGATTCCGATGGAGGTGATCCGGCAGGGACGGCGCGTCGTGTTCGAGCCAAGCGCGTGGGGTGTGGAGCAAGGCTCCATGAGCCTGAAAGAGGAGTTTCGGCGCAAGACCCGCATTGGCGCTGGAGCCATGCAGTGCCTGTTGAGGGGCAACGGATGGCCGGGGCGGGCGCCGGCCCGCGCATGGTTCGTCTTCCTCTCCCACAAGCTGCTGCGATGGATTTCGCCCGTTCTCGGTGCACTGGCGCTTGCTGTGGCGCTGCTCAGCATGCATCAGACGGCATCTAAAATCGTCGTAGGCGGCTTTCTACTGTTGAGCCTTGCCGCTGCGTCCAGGATGTTGTTACGGCGGTCCCTGCGGGCGCTGGACGCGCCGTTCTATTTTCTATTCGGGCAAATTGCCGCCGGAATTGGTTTGATTAAGGGACTGACAGGCAAGCAATCCGTCCTGTGGGCGAAGGCCAACCGGTAAGCCATGCGCGTCGTTTACCATCACCGGACACGATCAACCGATGCGCAGCGCATCCACATTCTGGAGATCGCAAACGCCTTCACAGAGCTCGGCCACGAGGTGGAGATTGTGTCGCTGATTTCGACCGAGACAGAGAAGGAAAACGCGGAGCGTGACGCAGGCGAGGCCCGCTGGCAAACGCTCGTCCGCAGGATTCCCTTCGCCTACGAGGCAGTGCAGATGGGCTACAACCTGGTGGGAATCCCGATGCTGGCGGCGAAGCTCCTGGCCAAACGAACGGACTTCCTCTATGAGCGCTATTCCCTGTTCAACTTCACCGGCGTGTTCGTAGCGAGATTGTTCGGAAAACCGATCGCGCTTGAAGTAAACTCCCCATTTGCGCTCGAACAGCAGCGGGACAAGCACATTCGGGCCTTCGGGTTCGCGAAATGGACGGAGCGCGTCATCTGCAACCTGGCGACGAAGGTGATCGTGGTTTCCACGCCTCTTCGGGACATCATGATCGAGTTGGGCGTGAAACCGGAAAAAGTTGTCGTAATGCCGAACGGCGTCCGGACGGAGTTGTTTAAGGCGGGCACCGCGTCGGTGGAGCTAAAGAAGTCCCTTGGACTGCAGGACAAGACGGTGGTGGGATTCGTGGGGTGGTTCCGGAAATGGCACGGCCTGGAGATGCTGGTAGATGCCTTTCACAGCGCAAATCTGGCGTCGAAGAACGCGGCCCTGCTGCTCATCGGGGATGGTCCGGCGATGGAGGACTTGCGGGCCACGGTCGAGCGTTACGGCTTGAAGAACGCTGTCGTGTTCACCGGCCCTTTACCGCACGAGAAGGTTCCGAAATATCTGGACCTGGTGGATATCGCTGTTCAACCCGCTGCAAACGAGTACTGTTGCCCGATGAAAATCCTGGAGTATATGGCGCTCGGTAAGGCGATCGTCGCGCCGAGGCAGGCCAATATTCTGGACGTGTTGGGTGAGGACGAAGCGGTTTTCTTCGAAACCGGCAACGGTGAGGATTTGGGGAGGGCGTTACAGAAGCTGGCGGCCAACGGGGAACTGCGAAGCGACCTGGGCAGGGCCTGCGCTGGAGCGCTGGCAGAGCGGAGCTATTCGTGGACGACCAATGCGCGGAAGGTTATTGAAGCCTTGGGCATGTCGGTAACCGCGACGGGCCGCGAAACCAAGGCCGCGTGAACGTTACCCGAGGATGTGTTCTCACCGTTTACCCAGGCTGAGAAACGGCCATTCCAGTAACGCTCCGCCCCATGAATAGCCGACTCCGAAGCCCAGCAGCATGACCGTCTGCCCCGCCTTCAATGTTCCATCCTCAGAAGCCTGTTTGAGGGCGATGGGAATCGTCGAGGAGACCGTGTTCCCGCAACTCTCGAGGAACACATAGAATTTCTCCGCAGGGACTTTCAATTTCTTCCGGAGATGCTCCAGCATGTACCGGTTGGCTTGATGGAACACGAATAAGTCCACGTCGTCAAGCGTTCGGCCGGATTTCGCCAGTAGCTTCTGAACGCAATCGGGAATGGTCTGGAGCGTGAAGTTGAAAATCTCCGCTCCGTTCATGAACAGATGATCAAGACTCCGTACGTTCCCGCTGTCGTCAGCGACTTCCACGGCTGTTTCCGGCGAATGCGGCTGGCGCATGCCTCCCGCGGGAACCATCAGATTCCGCGCTCCGGCTCCGTTGGTGCCATAAACGAAGGTCGCCGGTGGCTCATCTGATTCTCCCGGAACCGCGGTCACAAAGGTGGCCGCGGCGGCGTCTCCGAACAGGGTCCGTACACTCTTGTCGAGAGGGTGAATGAACTTGCTGTAGGTTTCCGCCGTGATCAGCAACACCCGCGTAGCCTGGCCGCTTAGAATCAATCCTTGCGCGATGCCGAGGCCATAGACAAATCCGGAACATCCAAGGTTGAAGTCGAAGGCTCCCGCATGAATCGGGAGGCCCAGCCGGTCCTGCAACACGCAGGCGGTCGTGGGAAGGAAATAGTCCGGGCTCTGCGTGCAAAGCAGGAGATAATCCACCTCCGTTGGACTCTTCCCGGTCGATGCGAAAAGCTTTTGGGCTGCGGCGACCGCGAGATCCGAAGAACACTCTCCCTCGGACGCGATATGACGCTGCACGATGCCCGTCTTCCCCTGAATCTTCTCAACCGACCATTCCGGGTATTGTCGTGCCAGGTCCTGGTTGGTCAGAACCGCTTCCGGCAGATAGTACTCGATACCGTCTATTCGGGCCCTCATATCTCCATCCTCATTGAGCCGTGTACCCTCCGTCGACCGCCAGAACGCTTCCCGTGATCCAGCGCCCCGTCTCGGCAAGCAGGAACGCGATCGCATGCGCCACGTCGACAGGATCACCCAACCCGAGCGGCTGGGTTGTTTGGATTAGCTTCTCCATTTGCTCCGGAGTGATTGTCTTGAAAGCTTCGTCGAACATCTCCGTCTTGACGAAGGCGGGCGCGACGCAATTTACGCGGATCCCACTCTTTGCCAGTTCGAGGGCAGCCGATTTCGCAAATGCAGTCAAGGCGCCCTTACTTGCGCTATACGCGGTGCGAGTCGGCACGCCGACTAAGCCTGCCACCGACGTCACCAGCACGATGCTGGCGCCTGTTCTGTAAGCCTGCCGGCGGGAAAAAGCCCTGGTTAACGCCATCGCCGCGAAAACATTGATCCGCATCACATCCTCGATATGGGCTGGCGTCAACAGCTTGAGGGGCATCAAAGAGCCCACCCCCGCGCTGTGGACGAAGCCATCGAATGGACCCTGCGCGGCCACGAGGCCAGCGAACCACTCGGCGATCGCATCCGTCCGTTGAAGATCGAAGGGCATCGCCCGATGTCCGGCGCCGGACAGCTTTCTCAACGTTTCCTCAAGTCTCTTCTCGTTCCGGCCGACGATCGTGACCGTCGCCCCGAGTTCGGTCAGCAGAATCGCAGTGGCTTGGCCAATTCCGGACGACGCGCCGGTTACGATGACCGATTTCCCCTCAAGGCTAAGAGGATTCTTCATCCGGCTTTACACGCTGTGATGGCATCGGCCAGATCTGCAATCGTCTGGCACTCTGAGATCGACTTCGGCGGGACAGTGACTTGGTAGTCCTGATCCGCCATTGCGATGAAGCTGATCACCGCCACGGAGTCCCAGGCATCCAAACTGTCCAGACGTGTCTCCGGTTTTATCGTTCCCGGGTCCATTTCCAGAATGGACTCAATTCTCTGGCAAAACTCCTTCATGTCCATGAGCGGACTTCCTTTCACGTGAAATATGGGTCGGACGGATTCTGAAGAAAGAATGCGTCGGAGTCTACCATCTGCACTAGCAGAGGAGGCATCGCGGAGCATTGATTTGACGGGTCGAATAAGAAGATTGGCTTCCCTCGCCGTTGCCGAAATCCGCAGTGCTCCAGGACTTGTGCGAGCCACGGAACCGATGCATACGCAGCCACCTCGCAAACCTCCGGATATGAACACGCTTCCTTGACTGCCAGCGCACACGCCGCCCGCCAGGAGTCGGTTTCTTCCGTGTTCAGGAAAATATCTACGATTCGGCAGTGTCCGCCTAACAAATTCAGAATGAAATAACCAACCGCTGTTCCGTTGTGCTTAATGTTATAGAACCGGTTATTCGCCACCGGACATTTGAGAAAATACTCGATCAATGCGGAGGAGCGTTTGCCCGAACCGAAGGAGGATGGCTTCCAATCGGACGTCAACCGGTCGACGTCGCCGCCGGGCCGATCCGCGAGTTGCGCATCCCACCCGCCAGGCAGCGGCATGGTGCCCCAGCTCCAATAGATATTTCTCGCCAGGCGGGCGCCATCGCGCAGCGGAGAGGTAATCGCCCGCGAACGGAATTGTCGCCAGGGCCTTATGACCTTTGCGTACACCCGTTGTGTGCCGTACAAGCGGAAGCCCATTCGAGGAAGCAGGCGTTGAGCTTGGTCGCTTCCGCCGACCACAAAGGCTGCCCCGCTCAAGGCCATCAATTCCTTATACACGGCGACGCCAGAGCCCTTGGCGGCAGGGTTCGCCGCCCAGTCCAAAATGTGGCTGCAGCGGACTTCCACTGCCTGGGAACAAAAAACGGTCGGCCAAAGGCAGGCATGGGCTACCACTTTGTCCGCCTGCAGGACGACGTAACTTCGATCGCCTGCCCATCCGGGAAACTGGTCAAAGAACTTCCAGCGGAGGAAGGCGGACTCGTACCAGCCAGGAGTAACGTCTGGACCAAAGGTGCGTTCGAGAAGATCGCGAACCGCGGGCAGGAACCGCTCCTCCAACGGTTGGATCCGCATCGATGATACGCTGGTGGTCACGGTGTTATCCGCCTCAACCGCATGGGTAAGAAGGAAATCCTGGCAAACCTGCTATACCGTTCGCGGCTTCTGCGCCCCGCGGCGTTTCTGTCTGCCCGAAGCATTCTCATCCTAACCTACCATCGGATCAGACCCGACGGTCCAATAGACGCCCGCAACGAGCCCTTCGATGAAAAGGTATTTGGCCCATCGCAAAGTCAGTTTGCGAGCCAGGTGAAATGGCTGAAGGAGAACTTCGAGGTGCTCTCCGAAGACGCCCTCTTGAGCGCCCTCAGGGAGCGTAAACCATTCCGCAGTCGCTTCGCGGCAATCACCTTCGACGATGGGTATCGAGACAACTACACTCTGGCCTACCCGGTACTCCGTGCTCATGCGGTGCCCGCGATCTTCTTTGTTTGCCCGGGTTTAATCGAGAGTCGCAAGGTCGGCTGGTGGGATTCGATCGCGTATTTGATCAAACGGTGTAAGCTTCCGACCATCACCATTCACGGAAAGAGCCTTCCCATGGGCGCCGAGAAAGAGGCGGCAATCGCGGAATTGACCTCTTGGATGAAGCTGCGGCCTTATAGCGAAACCGCTGACCTTGTGCCGGAACTGGCGGCCGCGTCCGAGGTGGATCTCCCAGACCCAGGATTGCAGGACGAACAGTTCATGACTTGGGAGCAGATTCGGGAAGTCAGCCAAAACGCGGTGGCCATCGGATCCCATACCTTCTCCCATCGCGTGCTCGGGACGCTTGACGAGCCTTCGCAAGAATGGGAATTACGAGAGTCCAGAGTTGCTCTCGAGTCTCACTTGAATCGGCCAATCCGGACACTGGCTTACCCGGTTGGGGGCTATGAGCACTTCAGTCCGCAAACGATGCGGATTGCAAAGACCGCGGGCTATGAATGCGCTTTCTCCGCCCAAACCGGACACAATCTCCCGGATCTTCATCCTTTCAACGTTCGACGCATCGTGTGCCGGGACGAATTCGATCCGCTTTTCGCCTGCAGCACGCTGCTTCCGAGCATTTTCAGCTGGCTGCGGCCGATGCCGGCGTCTCATCGGATCGCGCTCGACGATCCTTCGTAGGCCGCAAGATGCCACGCTCAAACCGCCGCCGTAGCTGAAGGTGACGTGCCCCCTGCTTCCGTCCAGTATCGTAGCCGAAAATGACCTCGTTCGATAGTGCCGCTTCGCCTTCATATAAGCCTTTCTTCACGCGGCCGGATCTGGGTCAAGGCCGGAGCCGGCGCGGATGCGACGGCGGAGCCGTCAGGGAAGCCTTGAGGCAGAGCCGGACGTGTGATATTCGACGCTTCAGAAGGCGAAGCGACCTGGCCCGCGAACTCCGACGGCGTTAAATACCCGAACGCCGAATGCCGTGCGCAGTTGTACTCGATACGCCAGGCGGCAATCTTCCGCCGCGCGTCGAACAGATTCCAGAACCAGCTCACGTTCAGACACTCGTCGCGGAGCCTGCCGTCTTCGTGATCAGGAATCCTGAAATCACAAAGAAGACACGGACGCCCAGGTTCCCCAGATCGCGGCGGGCATCCACGAAACTCGGGGTAAAGCGTGTTCCGCTGGTGTGCGCAAAAAGAACCCAGCGCAATTGCGAACGCTTGCAAATCCGTCCAGGGAAGGAATGCGATTCTGCCCGAACGTCCCGTTTGCGTCGGTTTCCTTAGACGTCATAACAGTTCTAAATGTTCCTGACGAGGAGGCATGTTAATTGGTGTGGTTCCGACACGCTAGTGGGCTGTCCCTGAGACATCGCTACCACGCCGGAATCCTTTTGCGGACATCGGAGTATTTCCATTGGAACGGTTTGGCGGCCTTCTGATAGAGGCGGATGTAACGCAGGATCTTGCGTTTGAGATCGGCGACGGAAGTGAAAATACCGCGGTCGATGACGTCGCGCTGAAGTTTGCTGAACCAACTCTCGACTTGGTTCAACCACGATGAATAGGTGGGCGTGAAGTGCAGCATCACGTTCGGATGTTGGCCGAGGATCTGCTGCACCAGTTCGGTCTTGTGAGTCGAGAAGTTGTCCAGGATGACGTGCACCTCCCGCTGGGCCGGCTGGGTGGCGACGATCTCTTCCAGGAACGCAACGAACTCTTGGCTAGTGTGCCGTGCCGCGGTCTGCCCGATGACCTCACCGGTTTGCGGATTCAGGGCCGCGTAGAGCGACAGCGTTCCATGTCGGAAGTATTCAAACCCGTGTTTCTCCGTACGTCCCGGCGAGAGTGGCAAGCGGCGGTCGAGCCGGTCCAATGCTTGGATGGCCCTCCCCTCATCCACGCAGAACACCGCGTTTTGCGGCGGATTCAGGTATAGCCCGATAATCGCCGCGGCCTTCTCCTCGAACTGCGGATCGTTGGACGCCAGGTAGCGTTCCAAACGATGCGGCTTGAGGTCGGCTTCTTTCCAGATTCGTGCGATCAGGTTCTTGCTGACCTTCATCACTGCGGCCATCTTGCGCAACGACCAATGCGTGGAGCCATCCGGGGGAGCTTGCCGCGTCTTCTCAAGCACCTTGGCGCGCAACTGCGGGTCAGTTTCTGCGGCGGCTGGCCCGGATGGATGGTGGCCAATCCAAGCACCCCGTCTTTTTCATAGCGCTGCTTCCAGCGCGAAATCGTGGACGGGAACGCTCCGAGCTGATCTTCGATCTCGCGATAGCAAGCGCCTTCGTCCAACAGCAGGATGATCCGCATGCGCTGCGCCACGCTAGCCGGGAGGTTCCGTTTGCGCAGGTAACTCTGTAGCTCGCCTCGTTCGCTCGGAGTCAGGTGCAAGACTTCCATCTTCGCCATAAATACAAGGCGAAGATTCGGCGCTACTTGTTACTCAAGGACAGCCCACTAGTTCTCTCGCGCCAGGTTGTTATAATGTCCCCCGCCCATCGACTATTATGAAGCACGTTCATGGGCTGAAGAAGCCCGTCTCTGTAGGGTTGCACACGGAGAGAATCATGCTTGGTCGGCACTCGCTAACGGCAAACGGCTCCCGGTCTGTCCTGACGGCTGCTGGAAAATGCCTTTCGCCAGCTTCTGTCCGACAACGATCATTGGATGCTCGATCAAGTGAAAGATCGCAATCGGAACTATGACTGCGAGGAGGACCAATATGACCACCCGTGCTGCACCTGGTACCGACAGACCCGAGATCCACATGATCACGGCAATGTGTGACAGATAGATGCCATAGCTGTACTTGGCCACGAAATGTGCGGCCGCTTTAAGCGGAGGGAAGTGAACCTCCTTAAACCATGGAATCATGAGGGCAAGGCCAAGGCAGAAGAGCCACCGGAAGTACATATTGTTCTCGTGTGTGGCCACGAGGAAGAGCGGCCAGGTGGCCATGAAGGCGAACGGCCAGAGCCATCCCGAGAGGCAACGCTTGACCCCAAGCGACAGCTTCCAGGCGATCACGCCAGCGATGAAGCAAGGTGCGTATCCCAGAACATTGAGCCGAGCGGAGGTATGCAACTGCAGCATGGCGAGCGGTACGGACAGAATCCAAACCAGCAGGATCGGACCAGTCGAGCGAGCACGGCCAAGCAGAAATAGAAATGGCAGCGTGACATACATCTGCACCTCGATCGGCAGGGTCCACAGTCCCCCAACCATGTTATCCGTGTACGTGAGGTTGGTGGTCAGCATTAGGTTGGAGAGGTACTCCGACCAATGCCAATGGCGAATCGGAGCGGCCATTTCCGGCGCGCGGTCGAGCACCATCGCCAGCGTAACGCAGAAGACGCTAAATGGGTAGATGCGGAAGAGTCGGCGCAAGTAGAAGGAGCCAAACAGCGCCCGACCTCCGAGTTTCGTGCGTTCAAGGGAAAGCATGAGCACCATGGTGGTGTGCACGAAGAAGATCAGCACACCCATTTGGGCGAAGTGCCAGCCAATCATCGATTCCTGACCGGTCCAAATGTCATGCGCGTGCGCGAAAAATACTGACAGCACGGCCGTTGCGCGAATGATATCGAGATTGCTGCTTTCGGAGTTAAAGGAGGAACCAGGCGCGGTCGGCTGAATATACTCGCGCACTGATGTGGTCGGTGTAATCATTCGCTTGGCTTCTGGCTGGGACGCTCAGAGCGTCAGATAATCTTACTTTTCCTTGAGCTTGCCTGCACTACTAAATGACGATGTTCTCTAAATTTGATTGTGTTCCGTTTTAGCTAGCGTAACCATAAAAGATTCAGCGATCAACGTCGAAGGTACTGCGTGACGCCGGAGAATGTTACTCCGATACCATTGATCGAATACCAACAGCGAATAAATCTGCTCGCTCCGATCCTCACGCTGATGCATCGCGAGGAGGTTTTCCAGCGCCGACGACGAGAACAGTGTCCGGGAGACGCTGTCGGACGCCAACAGTGTTTCCCGGGCGAATCCGGCTAGATCGCCGCGGAACCAGGATTTCGTCGGAACCGGGAACCCTTTCTTTGAACGGTAGATAATTTCCCGCGGTAACAGCGGCTCCGCCCATTTTTTCAAGAGATACTTGGTGACTCCATCGCGGACTTTCAACGAATCGGGCAGTCTGGCCGCGAACTCCACCAAGACATGATCGAGAAACGGCACGCGCAGCTCGAGCGAATGAGCCATGCTCATTCGATCGGCCTTCACCAGAAGATCATCGGCGAGCCAAGTCTTGAGATCGACATAGGACATGCGCGACAGAGCCGTCCCATTGGGCCGACGTCGATAGGCGGAGGCTACGCCCTCCAGCTTCGCCGAAGGTCTCGCAAGCGCTAGTTCGTCGGCCTGCTGGCGTGAGAACAGCATTCCGACGCCGCCATAGCGCACCTCCACCGGCTGGCCCAACATCTGCGCGTACTTTCGGACCTTCGTATCTCCGGCCACACTCGCCAGAACCTTACCCACCAGCCCAACTCCCGGGATTCGATTCCAACGCTCGAACTGCAGCATGCGCGCGTAGATGGGATACCCTCCGAAGAGCTCGTCCGATCCTTCCCCGGAAAGCGCAACCGTGACCTTGCGGCGGGCGAACTCCGACAAATAGTAAAGCGGGATGGACGCCTGATCGCCCACTGGTTCATCCATGTGCCAGACGATCTTCGGCAAAATATCCTGAAACGCGACGGGCGTCAGGCGGAGTTCATGGTGGTCGGTATGAAAATGATCGGCCACAATACGGGCGTACTTCAATTCGCTCTCCGGGCTGTCGTAGCCGATGGAGAACGTCTTGATATCCCCGACCCCAAGCTTGTGCATCAAACCGACGACTACGCTGGAATCGATGCCTCCGGAAAGGAACGCCCCCAAGGGAACATCGGAAACCAGGTGCATGCGGACGCACTCTTCGATCAGAGCGCCGGCTTCTTCAATCGCCTGCGACTCGCTGACGTGCCGCGCTTCGCATTGAGGCACGTCCCAATAGCGCCGGATCGTAACGCCAGTCTCCTTCACTAAAATTGTATGCCCAGGCTCCAGCTTCGAGATCCCTTCCATCATTGTGTGTGGAGCAATCACGTACCGATGCCGCAGGAACTCCATGAGCGCGGGTTCGTTCAGCCTCCGCGGGATCTCGGGAACCTCTAGCAAGGACTTCATCTCAGACGCGAAGGCGAACCGGTGCTTGTCGCGGTAGTAATACAACGGCTTGATCCCGAGCCGGTCCCGCGCGATGAAGAGCACTTTTTGGCGCGAGTCCCAGATGGCGAACGCAAACATGCCGCGCAGGTGCTCTACGCACGCCTCGCCGTATTCCTCCCACGCGTGAACGATGGTCTCGGTGTCGGAATGTGTGCGGAAGCGATGCCCTCGTTTCAACAAGTCTTCGCGAAGAGAAGCGAAATTATAGATCTCCCCGTTGAAGACGATCCAAACCGTCTCATCTTCATTCGCCATGGGCTGATGGCCGCCGGAAAGATCGATGATGCTGAGCCGGTTGAATCCCAAGCCGACGTTTCCAGACAGGAAAACACCATTGTCGTCAGGCCCCCGATGCCGTGCCGCACATTGCATGGCGCGCACCACATCGACCTCTGCGTTATGGGAAGGGTCGAAATTAAAAAGACCGTTGATTCCGCACATGCCTTATCGTCTTTCCACGGCTCTCATCGAATCCGGTTCCGTTACCAGGCTTGCCGAATCATGGAGAACACTTTCGAAGACTTCGCGCACGGATTGCGCGACTTCGGTCCAAGAACGTTGTCGCCCCCAATCCGCGATCCTGTCTCGGTTCCAATCTGTTGCCAAGCCTACCCGCAGCGCATCGAGAAGTGCCGGTTGCTGTCTGGGTGGGACGACTATTCCGATGTCCTTGGACGGAAGCATCTGCGGGACGGCCCCTACCCGAGTGGCAACAACTGGAGTCCCGCATGCTAACGACTCTTGCACCACATTCGGCCAGCCTTCCGTGTAGCTTGCAAGACAAAAGACGTCTGCGGCAGATAACAATTCTGCAAGGTCTTCCCGGTCACTCCACCCGACGAACTTGATGCGGTCGCCCAGGTTGAGACTGCTTGCAAATGTCCTCAACGTCGCCTCGTACTTCGGCCCGCCGCGGGCGGTGCGTCCCACGATGCGCAGTTCCACATCCACGCCTTCCCTGACCAGGTCACGCACCGCTTCGACGACATGTTGATGCCCTTTGGCTTCGATCAGTTCTCCGGCGGAAACAAGCACTTTTCGTTCCGGAGGGACGCCACACTTCCTCCGGGCATCGCTACGATCGCGAGGATAAAACACATCGCGGTCGATCCCGTTGGGAATCACGACCACTCTTTCCGCCGGGGCGCCTTGATCAATCGCAAACTGTCTAAGCTGCTCAGATACAGCGATGAGCCGATCGGCGCGCCGGAAGGCCCAGCGCATGCCGAACCTCCGCCAACGACGGCGCGCAAACACGGGTTCACTTCCACGAAGCGTTACTAGAAAGGGCTTATTAAACAGCATTGCCAGCAGGGCGCCGACGACGCCCTCGGGATATCCAAAATGGGTATCGATCAAGTCGAAGTCAAATTGCCGGCGGAGTTTGCGCACCAGCGGGTACAAGCGGACGAGGAGGCAAAAGACATTCAATGGCGTACCCAACGGCGGAAAGATCCACCGGGGGTGCAGCACTTCGATCGGCCCGTCCACGCGGTTCATCGGGCATTGCCGCGTCTGGTAGTACTTGCCGTGGGGATTGCTGTAATCGACAAGAGGCAGCGGGGCGATAACCTTTAGCCGGTCGCGACGAGCAATCTCCATTAAGCGTGAGCGCACGAATAACCCAAGCCCCGGCTCGGCGGGATTTGGATAGACGGTGCTGAGGCTGAGGATCTTCATTTACAATGCACGTTATGTGCTCTGTACTGGAATGATATCGGCACGATTGACAAACATCCGGCGAAGGAGGCGCACCAGAGCCGACCATATTGTCTTGCGCTCCTCGGCGTTCAGGCACAACAGCCAGATTCCGTAGGGATAAATCGCGGCGCACCCGAGCCCAGCCAACAATTGCATCCCAAAGCCCGCAGGACGGATTGCGTAGAAGATGGCAATGGCCGCCGCCGCAACAAGACACGAGCGCAGAATGCGCCGCGACTCGAAAGTAACATGCCTCAGCCGCTGGGCTTCCCAGACGCTATGAACCAAAATGACCCCAAACCCGATCGCCGTGGCGGCGACCGCTCCCCACATCTTATACCGAGGAATCAGCGTGGCGTAGGCGACCAAACAGGCCAGTGAACCCACGGCGTTGACGCGCAATTCTAGTCCGGGACGGCCTTCCGCTGTGAATACGCATTGAACGTGAGCTCCGATGGCCCGCATGACGTAGGCAAATCCAATCCATGGGATCAGCACGCTCGCTCCCAGAAATGCAGGAGCCACCATAACCTTAACCAAGGGGCCGCTGAATACGGTTAGCACGATGGCACAGAACGTGAGCGCTATAATCAGTGCGCTCATGGACCGAGCATAAATCTTCTCACCGTCTGGGCGTTGCAAAATGCCGCACACCTGGGACGTCCAATGGAGGTGGAACGGCGCGTGAATGACCGCGATGAGCATCCCGAACTTGTACCCCAGGGAGTACACGCCGAGATCCCCCAACGAGATCGCGCGTCTGAGGAAGGCTCTATCTCCGTAATGAATCAGGAATACGGCCAATCCGCTCAGGCCGAGCGGAAAACAGTATCGCGCCAATTCAACCATCTTCTTCGCTTGAATGGAAATGTCCCCCACCGACAGCGTGCGCTGGGTTAGAAAGACCGCCAATGCCGCCGACGTCACCATGCTCGAGATCAACATGCCCTTGACGCCCATATGGAAGTAGACAAGGAAGAATACATTCAATATTGCCCCGACCGCCGTTTGAAGAACCGCCAATCGAACATATAACCCTGGCCGGTTAATTGCCCGGATGTAACTGAAACCGACCTCCACGGGAATCGAACAAGCAAATCCGCAAAACAGCAATTGGAAGTAGTTCTTATACTGACTCGAACCGAAGACGATGGTGCTGATCCACGGAGCACCCGGAATGGTCACGGCCACTATTAGAAGACCCAAGGCGATGGAAAAGAATAGAACATCGTTGATGGAGCGGTTCTTCTCCCGCTGCGTAGGAGCCGCGAAATAATAATAGAAAACCGCAGACCCTACTCGCGCCCCGAACAAGAGCCCCACGATCGACGTTGTCAAATCCAGCAACTCCATCACCCCGTAATCGGCCGTGGAGAGGAAGCGGGTGTAGAGGGGCAACATGAAAAAACTCGCCATGCGCGAGAAAATCCCCGCGAGAGAGTAGATCCCGGTCTTTCTTATGAGTTCGCTGTACACTTCTTCTCAGTTTCCGAGCAAAGAGCAGCTTACCTAGTCCCTGCGACCTTCTGGCCATTCCGCGTGGCGAGCCGCTCGCGATGGAGAAGCGTCCGGAACAGAGCTTCGTATTCCTCTGCCATGCGCTCCGCGGAAAACCGGCGGAGCACATAATTACGCGCTCTCTCTCCCTTTTCTTGCAATTCACTCGTCATCGCTTCTTGCATCGCGTCAGCGAGAGCCTCAGGAGAATTGGGTTCGCACAACCAGCCGCATTTTGCCCCTTCAATCAACTGCGGTACTCCACCAACCGCCGTGGAGATGATCGGCCTTGCGGCCGCCATCGCCTCCAGAACGGCCATCGGCAGGCCCTCGCTAACGGAAGAAAGCACGAACGTGTCGATCTGAGCAAGGAAGCCGGCGACATCGGAACTCCAGCCTCTCAGCAGGATTCGATGCTCTAGGCCCAAGGTGAGTACCTGCGCTCGAAGCGCCGCCTCAAGTTCGCCGCTGCCCAGGATCTCTAGCCGGCATCGGGCATCTTTGGCGTGGACGATGGCGAAGGCCTCGATAAGCAGGCGGTGATTCTTCACTGGGGCTAGGCGCCCGGCAACGCCGAAGACAAACTCTCCGTCAGCGGCACGCGGCCGCACTCTCAATAGCTCAGTCAAATCAATGCCGTTTTCAATGACCGTCGCCTTCTGTTTCGTGAAATACGTCGAGCGGAGAAACGACTCCTGAGCAGGTCCGCACACACTAACTATTCCGTCCGTGAAGAAGCAAGTCGTTTGATAAATCAGCCAGCCGAGGCGCGACATCTCAAGCGTGTGGATACCGTGAACGGTCTGAACAGTCACCCGCACGTCAGCGCTTAGCGCGGCGGCTACACCATAGTGATTTACGAGTGGATTGTGGGTATGAATCACGTCAAACCCGCGCCCGCGAATGTAGCTCGTTAGCCGTTTCAACGTTGGTTGACTGAATCCCTCCGGCTTCCGAAACTCGATCAGGTCTATGCCAGCTTTCGAGAACGTCTCTCTGGCAACGCTCATGCGCCCGAAGTCTCGCAGACACGCAATTGCGACCTCGTGCCCCCGCTCCCGTAGCGAGAGGGCGAGGCAGGAGGCAACGCTCTGGGCACCTCCGGTGTCGAATCTATCGATAAGTTGCAGTATTTTCATTGCATTCCCAACTTCTGCGAAGTCACGTAATGCGGTCCGGGCTGCGTGCTGCCGTCTTTAGGAATTCCTTCACGAGCTGGGTCTCTATGGGCACGGATTGTGCCGGAGAGAAACGTTCTAGCACCGCCACATCCCCGCGCCGCGGCATTGCCCCGCGATTCACACGTCCGCGGTTCATTAGCAAGCCCCGGTATCCGTTGTCGCTAACTGCGGCGAATGTATCCAGGTTAGCGTGGCGGGTTTGCCCAAAAGGAAGGGCGAATACAGCGCTGAGCTGAACGTCAGAAAGGCCGTCGAGAATCGCCTTGGTGCGAGCAATCTCCTCGGCCTGCTCCTCGCACGACAAAGATGAAAGAACGAAATGGCTATGGCTGTGATTCCCGTACCAGATCAGCCGGTGAGCACGAAAATACGCCCTAGAGTCAAACAAGTGATTATGCCCCGAGAGGCGTATCCCGCGGCTGGACAAGAACTCTTCGATCTGCTCCTCCATTACCTTGGAGCTGTTTCTTGGATGTTTTAGATTACCGTAGAAGCTCTGGTCCGGTTCTTTATAAACACCGCGCATGAACGCTTCACACTCAGCTGCGAGTCCCATGGACATAATGGCGGTTACCTTATGCCGCCAAAAGAGCCCTCCTTCGAGCGGACGCGTGTTCACGAACACTGTGAAGGGAATGTCGAGAGCCTCAAACACCGGAAGCGCGGTGTCGATGACGCTCTTATAGCCGTCGTCCCACGTGACTGCGGCCACCCCGGAAAGGGACCGAGCTTGCAGAAGCTCGTCGACCGGAACAAAACTAAAGTACTGTTTGAGTGATTCCAGTTGCCGGTGAAGCACCTCAGGCGTAATGGAATCAACTGCCGCCACATCATCGGGCACCTGTTTGAAGCAGGCATGGTAATTCAACGTTGGTGCGCAGAATCTTGCAATTAGGTTGGTCAATGGGCTCATCTATCTCTCACATCCGTGCTACAAACCGACTGACGCCACCCTAGCCGACGTCAACGCACCTCTGAGCGCGGCTTTCTCCCGAGAAAAAATGCTCCGCTGTAAATCATCTCTGCGCAATCGTAGCGCGCAAGCCAGCGGTCCAGGTACTTCAAAGGGAAGATCATCCACTGGTACAGTCCCTGAAGGAGTCCGTAAAGTTCCTTGTTGTTGAAACAAGTCAAAACCGCCAGGAAATAGGAAAGAAAGTCCGCGGCTGTGGATGCAGGGCCGCGGTTGAAACCGGCTTGGATCTCCTCAAAGTCCCGAGCAAGAGTCTTCAACCCATCGACACTGAACCGGAACAGGTCCGCTCCGTCTGGTGCCGTTCGGTGCACCCATGGCGAACTTAAGTAAAGAATCCCCCCGGGCCGCAAAACCCTGCGGGCCTCCGCCAAGAACCGCCGCGGGTCTTGCAGGTAACATAGGACACTGATACAAAGAATAGCGTCGATGGAATCGTCGGCGAAAGGGATCTGGTGAGCATCTCCTAATACATCAACGCATTGGCTCTGCACGGCATCGAGACTGAATACGCGCAAGCGCCCCACGCCCGGCCAATAGTCGCCTCCCCTTCCTTTGGAGCCGATGTCGAGAACGCGCGCATGATCTTCTAGGAATTCGTAAGGAGTTTTTCGCAGCGCGTGAAGATCGTAGTTGGTGGACGGGGGACTGAATCTTGACCGGAGCCTCCTGATTAGTCTGCCTTGACGCATGTGGTGTATCGCTCCCTTGAATAGGCGCGCATCAAGCTTCGCCCCAAACTGGCGTGCGAAACTGGGTCGTGGAATCCTGCTCGCGGACTTTCCACACGGACGGTGATGTATCGTGGATGTGTGTTCGCGTCGTCACCAAGTTCAAAACCCGTGATTCTATTTGCGTATTATTATCTTCCAGACAATACCTCCGGAGTCCAGCGAGCGGTTCGGTTCTCCAAGTATCTTCCCAAATTCGGTCACAATTGCTACGTCGTCTGCTCAAACCACCAAGGCAGCGATCGCGGGAATCCGGGTGTCTTCCACGTCCCCAATGGCGAGACGAGTACGCCTTCCACGGTCAGAATGGCGAACCTGGCAACTCGCATTCAACGCGCGATTCTCCCTTACAACGAGGAACTGCCGTGGGTACCGCACGCGGTGGCGATGGCTCGCTCGATATGCCGCGAAAATCCTGTGCAGGCCGTCATTTCCACCTCGCCGCCAGCGGCAACCCATCTGGCGGCCTTCCGAACCAAGAAAGCCTTCGGTCTTCGGTGGATCGCTGATTTTCGCGATCCGATCCTCGGCAATCCGGGGCGGTCTCGCCGTTGGGCACGTCCCTACGATTCGATGCTGCAACGCTTTATCTTCCGCAATTGCGATGCGGTGATTGCCGTGACGGACGCTGTCGCGGACGAGTGGCGGCGCGCCTATCCGCAGTGGAGGAGCAAAATCCATGTCATTTGGAATGGCTATGATCCGGAAGATGGTTTTGGTCCAAAGCCGCTCCCGGATCGCCCATTCCGACTCTGTTCCCACGTCGGAGTCCTCTATGGCCTTCGGCATCCGACGGCCTTGCTCTCGTCCATGAATCGGCTTACGCAGCAGGGGAAGATCGATCCTCGTCATGTAAAGCTCCAGTTCGTCGGGCCCATTCAGAATGAATCTGCGCTGCTCGGCCACGCGGATGTGCAGGGCCTGATCGAGGGAGGATGTCTGGCAATTCGTAATGAACTGGTGCCGCGAAAGGTCGCCATGGATGAGATCGCCACCTCTGACTACCTTCTTCTGATCGACATCGTGAACTTGTCGCGTGCCGGGTATACTGTACCGGCGAAGTTGTATGACTACGTCCTCGCCGGACGACCAATCTTGGCCGTGACTCAAAAAGACTCGCCGGTCGACCGCATTCTGGCCAGGAGCGGACCGCTCTACGTCTCCTTGTATCATGACGACTCCACTGAGGTCATCGCCGCGAAACTCTTGGAGTTTTTCGCTCTTCCGGCCGATCCCGTCCCGCCGAGTGACTGGTTTGCCACCACCTTCGATGGACAGCGCCAGGCCGCCGCCTTGTCCGCGCTCATCGATTCGTTTCAGGCAATGGATCAGGCGAGCTCCGTCTGAGCGTCATGCTCAGCAGTCTCGCGGTCGACTTCGGTCTCAGCGGGAGACATGCCGCGCTCAGCGACGCGACGGAAAGGAGCAAAATATTCGGCTAGTCATAATCTTTGGCAAGAGCAAGACTCTCCCCCGATCACAAGCGCAATAATGGAAATACACAGGACGTGCCCCCTGCTTCCGTCCACAATCTCCACTCCGCTAGCACCAAGGCCAGATGAAGCCCAGGGAAGCGGCGATGACCAACAGCATCCTCCGGAGCTCGTACTCAGTCCAGATGACTACTGACTCCAAGAATTAGAAACGGAACCACAATCGTCTTATATGAAGGCAACATTCAGCGATTCGGAAAGCTCCGGCCGCACGACCCCCAAAAACGTAGGAAAGCAGCTGGCCCTTTTTGTTCCATCCTCCGAGCCGAGTGTATGGTTTACTGAAAGATTCGATGGCGCCGCCAAGCTAGAATACTTCCAAAGTTAGTCAACCCTACGGGCTAGCGCCGCTGATTCGCCTCTAAACTGAATCGATACTCTTTCTTGGATTCGAGAGTATAATCGCTGCAGCCCATGCATGCTTTTGAAGCCACTTTACATGGCGAAAAAGCCAGCGATCCAGCGCTTCTAACATTTGAAGGGTTGTTCGAAAACCCTTCATACCTGCGACTGCTGTCGCGGCGAGAGACGTGAGATGAAAATAGTGTATTTCAACCTTGGTAAAGTACTTTCGAGCTAGGTCGAAGTCTGCCACGATCAGCGGGTGCTCGTCCGGCGTCCGCAGTTGTGGGGTCAACGTCCGATACAGATTGATAATCGGGTTGTGTCCGAGAGGCTCCAAGAAGATGGCACTTCCTGTCGGAGACAGGACCCGTGCGAGTTCCTTGTGAGCGGCATGCAGATCCAGGTGATGAAGTATCCCATTCCCGCAAACTAAGTCGAAACTGCCATCAGCAAAAGCTAGTAACTCGGCATTCATCACGCAGAAATGAGCAACCGAAGACGTCTGTGCTTGCTTACCAGAATTCAGCGCCACGGCCACCGGCGAAAGGTCTATGCCAGTGACGTGACCGCCATCGATGGCGATTCTTTCCCAATGACTGTCCGGTCCACAACCGAACTCAAGCACGCGTTTATTCTTACAAGTAGCAGCTAGATAATTCCGATAGAAAGCCTTACTCGAAGAATGAGTGATCGAGTAATATCTCTCGGTAGCTTGGCGTCCACGAGAAGCGAATATTTCGTCATGGAACTGAGCTTCTCGTTTATACCGTGACTCATCCATTGATCCGCTCTCCCCTAGAGGAAGTCATCCCTCTATTCTCGCGACAGTCGTTCCGGCGTCTAACGCGACTTCGCTTCCGAAGTTAGTTTGCAGTTCTTCAGAGGTCCGTCTGGAGATGGAGAGCCACGCGGCGCCGCTTAAGATCAACATGAAAGGCCAGTCCATCCGTTCGCAGGAGTAGAATACTGCACCCACAGCGAAAACAATTAGCGGGATTTGGATAGAGCGCGCAATCGCGGCACGCTCAGGAGCGATCGGACCCCAGAGGTGAGCGGACCGCTCTAATCCGAAAATCGTGTAACCAAGCAACGCGACATATAGAAAGAGGGCGAATATACCCGAATCAACAAGCACTTGAAGATAGGTGTTGTGAGCGACATGCTGTCTTACGTCGCCGGTAATCCGCTGCTCCGCGACAGCGAAGTTCAAACCGCCAAATCCTATCCCAAGAAAAGGGTGTTCTTGAAAAATCTGCAGTGCGACTCCAGCCAGAACGATGCGGGAATTAGCCGAAGCCTCGTCTGTTGGATGAGCCAGGGTCGACATCCGCTCCGTAAACATATCCTGAACCAGGTGAATTGCTCCGCCGGCAACTGCAACCAACAGGATAAGAGAGAGTACCTTCCTCTTGGTAAACAATACGATGCAGATCAAGCCCGCCGTCAAGGCCAGAATGCTACCACGCGAATTGGACATGACGATTGCTGGAATGCACAGCAAAGCTATTCCGAAAAGGGCACATTTTGCCCAGGTGGCTTTGACCAATTGCCGAGCGTACCAAGCTAAAGGAAGTAACATGGCAAAGGCCAGAGCGACGAAATTATTGTCCGCCAGCATCTCCCCGTACCCACCCGCGAGTTCAACGCCTCCATGAATAACACCAGACAACCCAAATTTTGCGCTTATCATACCAAGAGAAAATGCCATGACCAACAACAGTTGTTTCATATGCTGCTCCGTCTGAATGAGAACCGGAATGAGCAGCAGTACGATAATCATTCGAATGTAATAACCATAGCGGTCTAGACAAAGGCTAGGGTTCAGGGAAAATACAACGGAAAGCCCAACCGGAATTTGGAGTAGTAGGAGCAAGCGACTGATTGGATTCTTCCAAAGAACTATCACATTTCCGGCGTATGGCAGCGAGCTAGCTGCTGTAATAGCTGCCAAAATCAGGGAGACAGCGACCTTTCCCTCCGCAAAAGAGAGGATATCTGGCCGCATAAGCCCCCACCAAATGTACGTGTATAGACCAACTCGTGGACGCACAAGCGCAACGACACTGAGCGTCAGGACTATTGGCCAAAGGATTAATTCGCGGATCCCCAAAAGATTTATCTCTCAAGACTCAATGGCAGAAAAACGCAGATAACTCAGACATGAACTCGCGGTTCGCGCTCACAGGCACGACATGTACAGCTTTCGGTTAAGACGCTATAGTTGGCCAGAACAATGCCTAATACCGACGGTTCTGTATTCAGGTTTTGCTGGCTGTACGCTGTTTTTGTGACAATCACGAACCCGTAACACATGCCCCGCCGAGAGCGGCGGAGACCACACGCTGAATGTCGATAACATTGCACAGGCCATCGCCATTCAAATCCGAAGTGCACGTAGTGATCCCGAGCGCCTGGTTGGTGATCAATTGGACATCCACGACATTGACGATTCCGTCATTGTTGATGTCACAGGCATTCGTGGTTGAAGCCATTTTGACTTCAGTGAAATTTGTCGTATTTGAAGTCGCGACAGCGGTTCCCCCGCCGGCGTAAGACCCGTTTCCTGTGGTGCTCTGGAGATCAACCGATGGAAGGGCCCACACCTGGAGGTTTGGGGCGTTGCCACTGTTATAGGTTCCAGCTGTTTCTGCGGTGGCGAAAGTGAACGTAGTTCCGCTCGGTACAGTCAGGACAGTATGCGTTCCACCGTAGGCCCACTCGCTGCTGTCCTCATAATTGTAGACCTGCACCACCTGCCCGGCTTTAAGATTATGCGCCGAAGTAGTGGTAACGGTTCCCGTTCCTCCGGAGACGACTATCTGGCTAAGTCCTCCGGTATAACCAAAATTCCAAATTTGCCAAGTATGCGGAGTAACCAGATGGGTTCCATTCGCCGCAGTATTTCCGACGACTCCACTGACTACAACCTGATCGTTCGTGGACCACATCGGATCAACGGTAAAGCTGAGACGGATCGGGGACACTCCACTCCCCGTAGCTCCGATCACGACGGGATTCGGCCTAATCGCAACATAAAGCGTCGGGACCTGAGCTTTCGCGCAGGTCCAATTGACTGGGGTATAAGCGTCTCCCGGTGTGGTTGGAGTTCCCGCACCAGCACATGCGCTTCCG
>Ga0335069_10000776_pt1 | contig 51750 bp, 56 predicted proteins | sample Lox_Sample_11_FD_206714 | JGI IMG/M metagenome (GOLD analysis project Ga0335069, IMG submission 206714) | Soil microbial communities from Loxahatchee National Wildlife Refuge, Florida, United States - Lox_Sample_1.1 | ecosystem: Environmental > Terrestrial > Soil > Wetlands | place: USA... | reverse complement strand
CGCGCACGCGCCACTGACACAAGAGGGGGAAGGTGCGGAAGGAGCGTGCTCGATGGCGTTCACTCGGCTGGCCATCGGCCTCGCCCTCCTCCTTCTGGAGCTGCCCCTACATGCGCGGGCGACGGCCATCTACCAATACACCGGTAATCCCTTCCAGATGGCAGTGGGCCGCTACACCACGAGCGACTCCCTATCGGGAACGATCGAGCTTGCCTCGGCGCTCGCAGCGAATCTGACGAACGCCGCGATCACGCTCGAAGCGTGGAGCTTCGGCGACGGCCTGAAGATCTTCGACGCGGGGAACTCCACAGTCGATTCGCCTCGGGTGAGCACGGATGCCACCGGTCGGATCGTCAACTGGAGCATCGACTTCTCCGGCGGTCCGGCAGTCGGGGTGATGGGCACCTTCGACAACGGGCCGATCGACCAGATCGACCAGGCCACGGACTTCGTCGGGTCGAACAGCCTGGCCAGCAACACGAGCACTCCTGGCAGCTGGGCGCTCGCGCCGGAGCCTTCCACCGGCGCGCTGTGCGCGTTCGGACTGTCCTTGCTCGGGGTGGCAAGAGCGCGGCTGCGCCCGCCCGGCCGCTCGTCCGGATGCGCATAGTCTGCGCTCCGAGACTGCCGGCCAGCCCTACCCCGCGGTCCTCGTGCCATCGGTGCCAGCGCGGTCTGCCCGACACTCGCGGACCATCAGCTGCAGGTGCATGCGCGAGCCGTCGCGATTGCGCATGCCGGGAACGCGCGTCGGCGGGCCGTGATGACCGAAGCCCATGCGCTCGAAGAAGTCGATGGCGTTGCGGTTCTCTGCGAATGTCCCGAGGTGGCAGCCGGGCGATCCGAGCGAGGCGAGCCGAGCGAGCCACGAGCGCATCAGCAAAGCTCCCGCCCCGGCGCCGCGCGCCTCGGGCAGCAGGTTGATGTGCAGATGTGACGGCCAACGCGCATCGCGAAGATCGCCCGACGGTAAGCCCCGATCGCGCAGCGTGTCGAACAGCGCTCGCCAGAAGAACCCGGCTGTGCCCGGCCGAAGCAGCAGGGCGCGACGCAAAACCAATCGGGCGCTGACGTCGGCCATGCTAGGTGCGCGCGCGGTGTCGACGCAGCCCGTCAGGTAGCCGACGACGCGTCCATCGCGCACCGCGACGAACGACGATTCCGGCTCCTGATCGGTGTAGTAGCCGGTGCAGGCGTCCGCGAAGCTCTCGCGATCGCGCCAGTACCAATCGGCTGGCTCGCCCATGAAGCCGGTCGCGTGGCAGATCGCGCGGAGCTCCGCGCGATCGCGTGGCTCGTAGGAACGAACCGCGATCGCCGTATCGGGGCCGGCGGGCTCGGAGCGCGTCAGCGGATTCATTCGCGCTTCTCGTCGGGCGCTTCAACAGCAGCCGTCGCCGCCGTAGTGCCACGTAGGCGGCGTCAGCCGGAGGTCGGAGCGCTCGAGCCGCGCGAACGCCGCAGCGGTCTTGTCGCACACGCCGAGAGGCACGTCGCGCACGAGCACGTGGCCCTTGCGGTCGTCGAACGTCTCGCCGTCGCCGGTGTAGATGGCGGTGCGGCCCGTGAAGATGCACGCGCCGTCGGCGGGGATCGGGTCCTTGATCGCGCACACCTCGACGCTCTCGAGCAGTAGATCCTCGTCGAGCCCGTAGCGTCGCGCGTCGAGGAGCCGGTACGGTCGACGCGAGCGCACCTCGATCGTGCCGAACCCGGCGCGCACGATCGCAGCGAGGTAGTCGTCGAGCGGCAGCGCGCCGCTGAGGCACATCGCGCGAAGTCGCGAGTCGTCCGCGAGGCGCGCGGGCACGGGCCGCGTGGCGATCGGATCGCTGAGCACGAGCCGCCCGCGCGGTCGCAGCACGCGGAACATCTCCGAGAGCGCGACGTCGAGGTGCTCGCGCGTGAAGATGCTGAAGAGGCAGTTCTGAGCCGCGACGTCGACGCTCGCGCCGTCCACCGGCAGCGCGAGCGCGTCGCCCTTGCGGAGCTCGACGAAGCCCTCGCCGAGCCAGTCGTTCTCTCTCGCCGCCTCGTCGAGCAGCGCGCGCGCCGTGTCGAGCACCACGTCCAGGCGATCGATCGCGACGACGCCACCGGGGCGCCGCACGAAGTACGCCATCTGGAGCGCTTCCATGCCCGCGCCGACGCCGACGTAGAGGACGCGCGTCGCGTCGGCGAGGTCGCGCGCGCTGACCGTCGAGCCGCAGCCGTAGTTGCGCTCGAGCATGCCCTGCGGGACGCGCAGCCCGGGGAGCTTCCACGCCGGCGCGGACGTGCAGCACAGCGCTGGCTGCGGCGTCTGCGCGGCGTCGGCGTAGAGCGCGTCCGTGACCTCCTGGTAGTCGCTCATCGACGCGATTATGCACCGGATCGCGCACCTGGCGCCGGAGTCGATCCACCTTCACGACGGGCGGCGGCGTCCACGAGCCTCCAGGATCGCCTCGTCCGGCCAGCAAAGGATCGGTAGGAAAGGGATTGACCCGCATACATCACGCAGAGGTCTGTGTCTGGGTAGCGGGGGCGGCGATGGCGGCGCCGATCTCGTTCACGGAAGGGTCGGATCTCCCGAACAGCAGCGGCTCGGCGCTTCTGGTCGGGACCTTGGATGTCGGCGCCAATACGGTTTCGGGTCAGCTGCCGTTTGCGATCAACAATCCTACTCCCGGAGACTCCGACTACTTCAAGGTGACGCTTCCCGGCACCCTCTCCATCGCGACGATGGATCTGGTGGTCTCGAATTTCCTCGACGCGGCGAGCGGCTCCTCCAGCTCGGTCTCGGTGCTGAGCCCGAGCTCGGGCAGCCAGAACTTCAACGGCAACGGCACGGTAGGCATCAGCCCGTTTACGATTTCGGGCTCGACGATCACATTCGGATTGACTCCTGGGCTCAATAGCTTCTTCCCACCCCCTCCGAACCCGCTTCTGTTCAACGCGGATGGCTTCTCGTACACGCTGACCATCAACGTCGTTCCCGTTCCCGAGCCCGGGACGGCCGCGCTGCTCGCGCTCGGTCTCGCGTGCACGGGGCCCATCCGGCGCGGGCGCCGCACTGGCTAGCATCTCGCGAGTCCCCAGCCCGAGCGGACCCGAAGCCGCCACGCTGGACGCCTCGGCGCCAGCTCCGAGCACCATCCGGCGGCATCGGCCCGGCAATTTGACATAACGACGTCTCTCGGACACTCATATCCGCTCGAATGTCCGATCCTCTCGACACCTGCCTCTTGTGGGAGCGCTTCGACGCCTCCGCCGAGCGCGCCGCGCGGGAGGAGCCGCGCTGAGCTCCTCCGACGCCGCGCGCGTGCGCATCTACGCCCTGCTCGTGCTCGCGGCCACGCTGATCGCCTACTGGCCGGTTTGCGGGAACGGGTTCGTGAGCTTCGACGACCCGATCCGCGTGACAGCAAATCCGTGGGTGCAGCGGGGCCTCACTGTCGAGAGCGTGACGTGGGCCTTCACCACGCTGACCGACGGCCACTGGCATCCGCTCACCTGGCTCTCGCACATGCTCGACGTCACGGTGGCGGATCTCCACGCGGGCTGGCACCACGGCACCAACGTGGCGCTGCACGCTGCGAGCGCGCTCCTGCTGCTCGCCGCGCTCGCTCGTATGACGGGAGCGCCGGGCCGTTCGGCGATGGTCGCCCTGCTCTTTGCCGTCCACCCTCTGCACGTCGAGTCGGTGGCGTGGGTGTCGGAGCGCAAGGACACGCTCTCCGGCCTCTTCTGGAATCTCGCCCTCTACGCCTATGCGCGTCATGCCGAGCGTCCGAGCCGTGCGCGCTTCGCGGCAGTCGCGCTTGCCTTCGCGTGTGGCCTCGTGTCGAAGGAGATGGTCGTCAGCCTGCCGATCGTGTTGCTGCTCCTCGACCTCTGGCCGCTCGCGCGCGTGCGCCGCGAGAGCCTGCTTCCCCTCGTCCTGGAGAAGCTGCCGCTGTTCGCGCTCACCGCGCTCTTCATTGCGCTGGCCTGGTTTGCGCAGCACAGCTCGGGGGCGGTAGTGACCACCATCGCCCTGCCGCTCCCGTTCCGCGCGGCGAACGCGCTCGTCGCCCTCGTCGCCTACCTCGGCAAGGCGCTCTGGCCGCAGGGCCTCGCCTTCTTCTACCCGTATCCGAGCGAGCTCTCGCTGTGGAAGGTCGGAGCCTCGGCGCTCCTGCTGCTCTCGGCGAGCGCGGGCGCGCTGCGCGCGGCCGCGACGCGTTCGTACCTGACGGTCGGCTGGTTCTGGTATCTGGTGACGGTCGCGCCGGTGATCGGGCTCGTGCAGATCGGCATGCAGGCCATGGCCGATCGCTACACCTATCTGCCGCTGTGCGGGATCTTCATCGCCGCCGTCTGGGGCGCGCACGATCTCTTCGCCGCGCGTCCCTCCATCCGGCTCGCGCAGGCACCCCTCGTGGCCGCCCTGGGGATGGCGTGCATCGTCCTCACGCGCATCCAGGTCGGCTACTGGCGCGATGATTTCACGCTCTACGAGCGCGCGATCGCCGTGACCCGCGACAACTTCCTGGCGCACAACAACCTGGCCGCGGCGCTCATGAGGCAGGATCGACTGGCAGAGGCGCGCGGTCACCTGGAGGAGGCGCTGCGCATCCAGCCCCACTTTCCCGACGCGCGCAACAACCTCGCGGGTGTGCTGCTCCGGCAGGGCCACACCGACGAGGCAATCGCGGAGCTCCGCACCGTGGTCGAGGACACCCCCGGCTACGCGCCCGCGCACCGGAATCTGGCGGCGATCCTCGCGCAGATGGGCCGCAGCGAGGAAGCAGCCGCGCACGAGCAGGAGGCGCGCCGCCTGGAGTCCGGCGGCGGCCCCTGAACGTCAGCGCCGCATGTAGCGGAGGAGGTCGAGCTTCGTGTCTGCGCACGACCTGCCCCGTGCGCTGCGCGCCGCGTCCCGCACACGCATGCGATCGCCGCGGGCGGACGATACAGCTAGGGAGTGCCTCGAGCAGAGGAGACACCATGTCACTCGCGTCACGCCGCTTCGTTCTCGCCGGCGCGTTCGTGCTGGCGTGCCTGGCTTCGTCTCCGGCCGCCGCGGACCCGATGCGGGTCGTGCTGAAGGATGGCAGCGTCGTGATCGGTGAGCTGGTCGGGGTGCAGAGCGGGCGATTGGTCATCGAGTCCTCGTCGCTCGGCCGGGTCCGCCTCGACGAGGCCCGAATCGCGAGCATGACGCCGCTCGCCGCGACACCGTGGAGTGACGGGCCGAAGCTCGCGGCGTCTGCGCCGTCCGCTCCGGCCGGCACCTCGCAGAGCGAAATGGCGTCGACGCTGCAGACTCTCATGGCCACGGATCCCGAGGTGCTCGCGCAGCTCGGCGAGCTGCAGGAGAGCGATCTCATGAAGGAGATCCTCTCCGACCCCGATCTGATGGCGAAGGTCCGCGCCGGCGACTATGCGACGCTCGGTCAGGATCCGCGCATCCAGAAGCTGCTCAGCGACCCGTCGATCCTCTCGATCCAGAACCGGGTCGGCGAGTAGTCACACACTCCTGCGCAGCCCCTCGAGCGGCGCGGGCGTGCGCGGACGCTATGCGATTCCGAGCTGGCCCTTCGCCACCTCTTCGTACGACTTGCGGTCGACGTAGATGTGTTGCCCACCCGTGAAGAGATCGCGGAAGCAGCGCTGGACGAGGCTCGGGTTGCGGAGCCCGTGGCTGCCGGCCCATTGATAGGCGAAGAGCGCGACGTCCTGCGCCACCTGGGTCATGTAGGCGACCGATCCCATTACGTCGTCGTTCATCGCCTTCGACATCGGCTCGCCGCTCGCGAGCCGGTCGACGATCCCGCCGAACACATCGTGCACGAGCAGTCGCACGGAGCGCAGCGCCAGAGACTTCTCGCCGAGGCCGCGCTGGAAGATGGCCTGGTCGCGGATCGCGCCGCCCACCATGCGCGCGCGTCCGCCCGCCGCGAGCTTCTCGATCTCGTCGAGCGCGCGCTTCGCGACGCCGAGCCCCCAGCCCGCGTGGCCGAGCCCCGCGAGCGCCGTCGCGCCCATGCGGAACAGCGCGCCGCCCGTGCGCACCTGCGGGTCGAACAGGAAGAAGGTGCGGCCGCTCTCGATCAGCTGCTCCGGGATCGTGTAGTCGAAGCTGCCCGTCCCGCGCAGGCCCATCACGTCCCAGCCGCCCTGCATCTCGATCGAGTCCTTGCGCGCGAACCAGCAGAGATAGGCGGGCATTCCGATCGGAAGCATCTCGGGAGCGTTGTTGTCACCGAGCACGAAGCCGCCGCCGCCGAGATGCGAGGCGTGCGCGCTGCCGCTCCCGAACGAGTAGCTGCCGCCCACGCGGAAGCCACCCGGCACGCGCCGGGCCGATCCGCGCGGCGCGAACTGTCCTGCGAAGGTGGAGCCCGGCTGGCCTCCCACCATCTCTCGCGCCGCCTGCGGGTCGAGGAACGCGCAGAAGGCGGTTGCGCTCGCGTTCGCCATGTGGGTCCAGCCGATCGATCCGTCCTGGTGCGCGAGCTCCTCGAAGACGTCGATGATCGTGTCCGTGTCGGCCTCGTACCCGCCGAATTCCTTCGGGACCATCACGTGGAAGAGGTTCGTTCGCGTGAGGGCCTCGATGCACGGCTTGGTCAACGTGAGCTCGTCGTCGGTCGCGTCGGCCTGCGCTTCCAGGATCGGGCGCAGGGATTTCGCGAGGCGCAGCGCGTCGGACATGAGCGTTCTCTCCCGAGGGTTCTGCGGCGGGATCCGCATCGTACCAGCGCGCGACGTCGCGGTCGCGCCTAGCCGCCCGCCGAGGGCTCGGCCGCTCGGGCTCGATCGTTCGGGCCTCCGCGTCAGCGGAGTCGCGCCGGGATGATCACCATCGTCTGGCCCGCCCACTGGAGGCGTTTCTGGATCGCGTAGGCGGTCTCGTTGTGGAGCAGGCGCTGGTACCAGCGCTCGCGCTGGAAGATCACCTTGCCGGCGAAGAAGGTCGTCTGCTTGAACTGCAGCAGCACCTCGGCGCCGAGCCTGCCGGCCTCCTCGACCGCGTCGGTGCCGATCGCGATGCGCGCGGTGGCCGGCATGCCGAGGCCGTGGGCGAGCGCGATGTAGCGCTGCACCGTCTCGTGAGTGCGCGCGCGCAGCTGGTCGATCGAGTCGCCGCCCTTGAAGCCGCCCGAGTCGATCACGCCGATCGACAGGAAGACCAGGTTCCGGAAGTGCCCCGGGAAGGCCCGGAAGATGTTGAGCGTGGTGTGGATGCCGAGGCCGCCGTAGTCGCCGACCAGCACCGCGGCCGTCGGCTGGCTCGGATCCGGCTCGCCCGCGTCGGCGGACGGCGCCGCCGGAATCGCTCCGAGCTCGTCGTAGAGGCGCGACACCGCCTGTGCCGTGGCGCGATAGTGCCGTCGGATCACGAAGCAGAACCCGACCAGCGAGCCGGTGACCGCCAAGGTGATCCAGCCGCCCTCGCGGAACTTCTCGATCACGGTGATGGCGAGGATCGTCGCGCACAGGCCGAAGCCCAGGGCGAAGAGAGACGCGCGGCGTCTCCAGTGCTCCTTCTCGCGCCGCGTGCGGAACCAGGAGATGCCCATGCCGAACATCGACAACGAGAAGGTCAGGAAGACGTTGATGCTGTACATGACGACGATGTGGCGCACATCGCCGCCCGTGTAGAGCAGCGCCGCGAGCGAGGCGAGGCTCATGAGCACGATCCCGTTGTGTGTCGTGAGGCGGGTCCGAGAGCGCCGCGAAGCGGTGGGGCACCCACGAGTCCACCGCCATGTTGGCGAGCACGCGCGGGCCGTCGAGGAAGCCGGCCTGCGCCGCGACGACGAGGAGCGCGCCCTCGGAGACGAGGAAGAGCGCGACGAACGCCCCGCCTAGCGGCGCGCCGCCGGCGAGCCGCTCTACCAGCACCGCGTTCAAGGTCTTGCCTTCCTCGTGACCGACGTCCCACAGCAGATAACAGAGCAGGAGACCCGTCGCGGTGAAGGCCAGCGACGACGCCATGTAGAGCATGGTCCGCTTGGCCGTCTGGACGCGCGGCTCGCGCATGATCGGGAGCCCGTTGGAGACGGCCTCGATCCCGGTGTAGGTGCCGCCGCCTAGCGAGTAGGCGTGCACGAAGAGCAGCAGCAGCCCGCCGATCCCCAGAGTGGTGGCGCCCCCGGCGAAGCCTCCGGACACCACCCTCGCAGTCTCGGGCAACGCGGCGGCGCGGCCCAGGATCCCACCGCCGATCACCAGGGCGTGGGTCACGAGGAAGACCAGGAAGATCGGCGCCAGGGTCAGCACCGACTCGCGCGCGCCGCGCAGGTTGAGCGTGCTGAGGCCCAGGATCAGGATCACCTCGGCCACGAGCTTCGCGGGCTGCCAGGCGATCGGCAGCAGGCTGAAGAGGGCATCGCCCGCCGCTGCGATCGACACCGTGATGGTGAGGACGTAGTCGACCAGCAGCGCAGAGCCCGACACCACGCCGGCGCGATCGCCTAACAGCTTGGTCGCCACCAGGTAGCTGCCACCGCCGTGCGGGAACTGCTCGATGATGCGGCTGTACGCCATCGAGATGATGATCACGGTGCCGGTCATCACGCTCGCGAGCGCGACCGCGAGGTAGGTGTGCTCGCCGAGCGTGCGGAATGCCTCTTCCGGGCCGTAGGCCGATGACGACAAGCCGTCGGCGCCGAGTCCGACCCACGCCAGGAACGGGATCAGCGACAGCCGATGGAAGAGCGTCCGATCGCCGAGGCTGCGCGGCGCGCCGATCAGGAGTCGCCAGACACGTCCGGCCAGCGACGGCGCGTCGACCGCATCGAGCGCGGGTCCGGGGTCGTTGGATGCGGCCAAGCGCGCCTGCGTTCGGCACGCCGTGTGCCAGGCCCGAACGCCCTTTAGCGCCGTGGTCGGTTGCGGGCTGCAGGACGACCCGGTGCGTTTTGCAGGGTCCGAGGTGCGAGGTCATGCAAGATGCACGGCGGCGCACGGTCTGCGCCGATCGCTGATGCACGCGTCGGTGACACTGCCTGCCTCGAAGTTGGGACCCCGATCTCTCTACCGAAGCACGGGACCGACCGATACGAGAGCCGGAGGCGTGCCGTGCCGGTGATCGATGCGGCCGATCCGGGCCAGGTCGAGCGCTTCTACGACGATCGCTACGAGACCGGATACATGACGGACTGGCCGTCGTGGAAGAAGCGCCGCATCGGAGAGCTGGTCCGCGCGCTCGGTCTGCCGCGCACCGGAAGAGCGCTCGACTTCGGCTGTGGGCAGGGCGTCTTCACGCAGGTGGTGAAGGAGGCGCTCCCCGAATGGGACGTCCATGGCTGCGATCTCAGTCCGGTGGCGATCGAGCTGGCATCACGGCGGTTCCCCGGTTGCCGCTTCCATCCGTCCGGGGATCGCCACCTGGATCGCTTCGACCTCGTGCTCTCTCACCACGTGCTCGAGCACGTCGTCGACCTCTCCCGAACGTTCGATGAGATGGCCCGTGTTGCCGGCCCTTCGGCGCGGATGCTCCACATCCTGCCGTGCGGCAACCCCGGTAGCCTCGAGCATCGCGTCGCGAGCTGGCGCGCTGGTGGCGTCGACGCCGAGCGCGGAAATCGGTTCTGGTTCGAGGACGAGGGTCATCTCCGCAGACTCACCACTCCGGAGATGGAGTCACACCTGGCGGCGTACGGCTTCCGGCTGGTCGAGGCGCGTTATGCCAATCAATACCACGGAACGCTCGAGTGGGTCTCGACGAGCAGCGCCGGGTTCATCGCCGACTTCGCCGACCCGACCCGAGCGGTCGACAGCGCCGCGAGGAACGAGCTCGAGCGACTGCGCGCCCGGCTGCAACGCCTCGCGCGTCTGCGGCGGATCGGCGCGCCGCGGCGTCCGCACAGCCTCCGACAGGCGGTCTCCACGGCGCTCCAGATCGGGCTTCGACAGGTCGGACGGGCGGTCGATCGATACTGCATCCGGCGCGCTGACCGCGAGTGGCGCCGACACTCCCGGCAGCCCGACGGCAGCGAGATGTATCTCTGTTTCGAGCGCAGCCGCCAGGGCGGTGAGTCTCAACCCGGCTCGGCCAAGCGTCGATAGGCTCCCTGGATCCGCCGCGGAGGCGCCTTGAGCCGCCTGCGAAAGCTCGCGAACCCGAATGCGTTGCGTCTGCGACTGAACCGCTGGCTGCGCCGCTTCGATCTCGGGCTCTACCGGCAGTCGTGGATCGACACGGTCTGCGCCGATCGCCTGACTCATACGCCGGTGGCGCTGCCCAAGGGCGCCGAGCAGCGTCTCCATCCGCTCGATCCGCGACTGGCTCAGCTTTGCGCGCGCTACCGCGGCCATCCCGCCGCGGCACTGTCGGGCTGGTCCGACCTGCGGCTCGAGGGCCAGCTGAACCTCGCCTACTTCCGCGGCGACAGTCAGTATCTCTACCAGGGCCGCGGCACCTCGGAGGCGGCGTACGCGCTGAGCGCGGGCTACGTCGCGCGCCACGACCGCCTGCGACTGCTGGACGCGCTCGAAGAAGACGGCGCGTTCGGCGCGTTGACGTTCGAGATCGAGGGTCGCCGCGTGAGCCGCGATCTTCTCGACTCGGTGCTCGAGATCGACGCCCTCGCGTCCTGGCTCGGTGCCGACCGGCTGGCGAAGGCGCGCGTCCTCGACGTCGGCGCCGGCTACGGACGACTCGCTCACCGGCTGTGCACGTGGTCGCGGGACGTCGAGGTCGTCTCGACCGACGCGGTGCCCGTCTCGACGTTCGTCTGCGAGTACTACCTCGGCTACCGCGGCTGTGCGCGCGCCTCGGTGGTGCCGCTCGACGAGGCGCAGGCCGTGCTCGAGGCCGGTGGGTTCGACGTGGCCGTGAACGTCCACAGCTTCGCCGAAGCACCCCGTGCGGCGGTCGTCTGGTGGCTCGAGCGGATCGCGGCGGCCGCCGTTCCCCGTCTGCTGATCGTGCACGGCGAGCGCGAGCTCTACGCCCTCGAGTCCGATCTCTCGCGCAGTCGCTACGACGACGTCCTCGACCGGCTCGGCTACCGACGCGTCGCGCTGCGTCCCAAGTACGCGCACTCCGAGACCGTTCAGCGGCTCGGAATCTTCCCGGCCTGGTATCACGCGTTCGAGCGCGCGGCGGGCTAGCGGTCAGCTCGCGCCGCCACGGTGCGCCCCGACCCATTCAGTACACGAAGGGCAACAGCCGCCAGGAGCGGCGCTGATACTCCGCGAAGCGCTCGCCGAATGCCTCGCGCAGCATACGCTCCTCCGTGTGGATCCGGTACGTGTACGCGACGAGAAGCACTCCGCCGGCGAGCGGGGCGGCCACGGCCGAGCGCGTGGCGAGCGCGGATCCGATCCAGACGAGCAGCGCCGACAGATAACCGGGGTGGCGGATCCGGCGGTAGATGCCGGAGGTGACGAGCGCCTGCTCGTCCTGGATACGCAACGTGCGCGAGTAGCTCGCGCCGAGCGTGCGGAAGGCGACGACGCGCAGCAGCAGGCCGAGCCACGCCGCGCCGGCGCCGCACCACGCGAGCCGGAGGCCGAGCCGCGGCCCCGGCAGCGGCAGCGCGAGAGCGACGCCCACCACGACGTACGCCGCGACGATCGCGCGGGTGCTGCCGCGGTCCATCGCGCCGGGCTCCCACGAGCGCGCGGCCGCGCCGCGGCGCAGGAACAGCTCGATCGCGAAGAAGCCGAGCAAGGCGATCGTCGCAACGGGGGAGGGGTGGAGCATGGCTGCGCTCAGAAGCCGACAAGCCGAATAGTTCCGCTGAATAGAACGTCGATCCGTTACAAGGCTTTAATGCGCGAGGTATGGAAGTACCTCAGACTGCGGGCCGGGAAGGGGACGCGGTTTGCCGCGATGGCCGCGTGCGGCTGGCCCCGCAATGAATCGGGGTCTGTCCATGCGCAGCCAAATGGCGCTTCGTGCCCTCGCTGGCGTGATTCAGAAGAGCGCGACCTGCTGCCTCGCAACAGCGCTGCTTCTCGCCATTGTCACTCCCGCCAAAGGCAACACGATCTATCAATACACGGGCAGTCCCTTCACGGACTTCTCGGGCGGGCTGACCAACCCGCCCTACACGAATCTGTCTGGGACGTTCGAGCTCGCTGCTGCGCTGCCCGCGAACATGCCCCTGGCGGACATCACGAGCTCCCTGTTGAGCCTCGACTTTACCGACGGTGTAGACACTCTCTCTCTGCCCTCTCTGGCGATCCCCCCATCCAGTATCGAGCTGGCAACCGACGCCAGCGGCCAGATCGTCCTTTGGCTCATCGGATTGCAGACTCCAGGTAGTCAGACAATTTTCCTTTCTCAGTCGGATCCCACCCTCAACCCGTACTACCCGATCTTCAACGCCTATGACGTTGCAGGCATCAATCAAGGTCAGAGCTTCGCGCAAAGCCACAGCATAGGGACTTGGACCGTCGTCCCAGAGCCTTCGACTGGCGCTCTTCTTACGCTCGGCCTCGCCGGCGTCGCGGTGCGACGCAGACCAGTGCGCGCGTCGTCGAGTCCCTAGTGCGGGGACCTCGAGTCGGCTCGACGCAAGGACAGGTCTTCGGCCCGCAAGAGCGTTCGGCTTGCGCCGCGCCTATCGCGTGTGAGAAGTGGGCGAGGACGTTCGGCAAGACTCGCTTCGTCGTCGGTGATTGCGGGGTTGAGCCTCGTGACGGCGTTTCCGTCCCCGGCTCGTCGGGTCCGGTCTGTGTAGGCCGGGCGGCCCTATGGACAATCTGACCGTGCGGCTCTACGCAGCGCTGTGCCGTACGCGCAGCCCAATCAACGGTGTTCCTCGGCGTCCGGTCGAGGTGCAGATCGGGGATCTGGGGGCGGTGAGGGAGGAGCCCAGGCCCGAACCCTCGATCGCATGAACGCCTAACGGACGCGCACCCCAGCGACGCTCAGCAACGGCAAGTCCGCTCCGTTGCGGTCGCCCTTCTTGGAGATCAGCACGACGACGTCATTCGGGTCGAGCGTCGTGCCCGGCGAATCGAGCTGGAAGGCGAGGCGGATGCGATCGAAGGGGTCACCGGCGGCGGCCTCGACGCGGATCACGCCAGGCGCGATCGATCTGAACCACAAGCTCGCGTTGCGCAGACCGTCGGGGGGCAGCACACGCGTGACGTTGATCACGGATTCCGGATAGCCGACGAGCAGCTCGACGGCATGCAGATGTCTCGGGCCAGTCGAACCTTCGTCGAACGAGATCTCGAGCATCGGCTGCGGCGCGAGCTCCTCGATTTTGGAGGTCTTCGAGACGAACGCGCCGGCCATCGGATCCCAGACATCGATCGGGCTCGACTGGCCCGCGATGCTCCCGAGCGTCTGCGGCAGGATCTCGATCGAGAGGATCGGCAGCGAGGCCAGGTTCTGATCGTCGTATACGGGATGATCGCCCGTCGCATCGCGGCGCACGACGAACAGGGAGTGGCGCCCTACCGGAGCATTCGCCGGAATGTCGACCACCGAGATCGCGGGCGCTCGCCCCGACGTGACGGCGTCGCGCGCGTTGGCGGAGCGGGGATCGTGCTCCGCCAGCAGCGTGAACCGGGTCTGGAGCTCGAAGACGTTCCGACCCGGCGGGCTGTCGAGCGAGTAGACGAGCACGCCGCGCTGCGGATCGGCGAGCTGCGTGCCACCGAAGCCGAGCGTCGCCTGCTGGAACTCGATCGGCACGAGGATGGTGGATCCCGCTTGTGCCGACAGCGGGAGCGGATTCATCGTACAGGCAAGCGCGCCGGCGAGGACCACCGCGATCAGCGCAGACGCGCAAGCGCGTAGACTCATCGCAGGCTCAGGCTTCCGTCGAGCCAGTGCAGGATGTTCCGCACGAAGCGCTGGTTGTCCGCGTCTGTCGCATTCAGTCCAGGCTGAAATTGTGCGGTGAACTGCGCGGCGTCGCCGGATATGTAGGCGCGCCCCGCGCCGGACGTGATCGCGACTCCGATCCACGCCCCGTTCGGTACGGGCGACTTCCCGACGAGAATCGGAATCTGTGTGATGCCCGGGGGCGGGTTCCCGGTCGGACTGAACGCAACTGTGTCCAGGATCCGAATCGTCTCGACACCTTCGGACAACGCAAGCGCGACATCGCCCGTTGTGTTGATCGAGCCGTCCTCGACGCTCACACCGTCGCCTGGGATCTGGTACGAATCGGAGGTAACGCTCAATCCGAAGAGGTTCACGAGATCCTTGACGTGATTGTAAGGCGCATGGTCTGCGATCAGGAGCAGGGAACCGCCCGCGGCCACCCAATTCGCGATCCCATTCGCCTCGTGGGACTCGGGATCGAAGGCCGGTGAATTCGGTGAATTCGGGTCCTCAGCCCGGGGCGTAACGATCACGAGCACGTCGCCGAAGCTCGTCAGCGGAAGCCCGTTGAAAGGCTTCGTCCAGCGAACCGACCGGACGTCGTAGCCGTCTGCGATCAGCAGCTTGGCGAAGCCGGAGAAGCTTCTGTCGATCTGGTGCAAGGCGAAATGACCCGAGTCGACCAACACGCGAGGCCCTGCGCACACCCCGTAGAGCGGCGCCTCACCGACCGGGGGTGGGCCGGACTTGTACGTGGGCTGGTAGCTGCAATCCGGAACGTTGGCAGAACCTCCCTCCTTGCACACCGCCGGCTGGCAGCCGATGCGGCGCATGAGTACGGCGAGATCGCGCACGTCGACGAGCGGCGCTCCGTTGGCGTAGTCGACGACGACGTTCGCGGCGGCAGCCTGCTGCGGAGTCAAGGCCTGTCCGTTTTGCAGCCAGCGTTGGACGAGCAGCACGTCCCCGGCCCCGAGATAGCCGTCGCCATCGACGTCGCCGAGCGGGGCAGTCTGGGCAGTCGCGGCGTGCGCGAGACACAGCGCCGCGAGCGCGATCAGCGTTCCACGCCAGCGGTTCACTGGACTACCAGGGTGAAGCTCGGCTCCGGCAAAATCGTCGCGCCGTTGCTGTCGCCGAAGACGCCGTCGACGACCAGACCCGTACAGGAGGACTGGGTACAGTTGAAGGGGTCCGTTCCCTGTAGTTCGAAGACGAGCGAGATCACCGGGAACGGAGCGTCGCGAGCGACGGCGCTCACAGTGGCTGCGCCCGGCGCCGTCTTGCGCAGCCATGCCTGCTGCGGCCGGTTCTCCGCGAACAGACCGTTCGGGTCCCATGCCACCGCGTCGACCAGCTCGATCGTCTGATAGGGATAGGTGACCCTCAGCTCGGCAGACCAGACGGGCGCCGAGAGCCGTACCTCGACGCTCGGCGCCGGGACCGACTGGCGAAAGAGCGGGTCGATGTCGAAGACTGTTCCGGGCTGCAGAACGGCCTGGAAGGCGAATGGCGAGCCCGAGATAGGTTGCGCCTCGGAAGGCACGCTGACGCTCGCGGGCAGCACGCTGATCTCGGTGTACGGGTAGTACGGATCGGGATCAGTCGGCGACAGCGCACCCTCACAGTCCTGATGGCGGACGTACAGGGCATGTGTTCCTTGCGGTGTGTCGGCCGGCACGTCGACGAGCGCGACGATCGCGCGCGGCGCCGGTGCGATGCTCTGGAGCGCTGCCGGGTGCGCAAGGAGCGAAGTCGTCAGACGCGTGCCCAGCGGGATTGCACCGGTCTCGCCCGCGGGGTGGACCAGTGTGAATGCCAGCGCACCGCGCTCCGGATCAGGCGCCGTCCCACAAGGGTCACTCGCGTCTCCGGTGCCGTATCCCACCTGCGAGCCGCTGTAGAGCATCACGGCGAAGGTGGAGCCCGCCTGTACCGAGAGCGGTGTCGGGCGCATGTGGCAGGCGATCCCGGCGAGAGACAGCGTGCCGACCATCAGCCAGCGAAGCATCGCGATACGACGAAGCATTCCCCGGCACCCACCCTATCATGCAGGACGCCGCGTCCGCCGCCCGGTGCCGGATCCGGATCGCCCGACAATCCGGGATGAGCCTCGCACCGGCCCGCAGGGCGCGGGCGATGAACGCACACGAAGCTCCGCCGCAGGGGGGACAGAAGCCGCGACCCTTGCACGCGAAAGCCACCAACCGCTCGCGCGCACAGGTGTCGCAGCACACCCGGACGAAGCCATTCGCGAGGATTCGCACGCAATTCTGCGCTCTCAGGGTCCCGGTCGATCGGAATCCACCGACGGGAAACGGAGGGCGCCGATCGAAGTTCGTCGTGCGACTCCGGCCTGCTAGCGTGTGCCCTTCTTTTCTCGGAGTCCGCATGCCTCCCAAGCCCCGCAAGCCCGCCATCGAGGGCTGGTTCACGATGGATGCGGCGAAGCCGCGCCTGCTCGGCACGCGCTGCGCGAAGTGCGGCACGGTCTACTTCCCGAAGGAGACGAGCTTCTGCCGCAATCCAGGCTGCGCGGGCACCGAGTTCGCAGAGACCGAGCTCTCGCCGCGCGGGCGCCTCTGGTCGTTCACGAACAACTGCTACCAGCCGCCCGAGCCGTACGTCTCGCCCGACCCGTTCGTGCCCTACGCCGTCGCGGCCGTCGAGCTCGAGGCCGAAAGGATGGTCGTGCTCGGCCAGGTGGACGGCGCGTCGGTCGACGAGCTCGAGGCGGGCATGCAGATGGAGCTCGTGCTCGGGACGCTGTACGAAGACGCGGACGCCGAGTACGTCGTCTGGAAGTGGAGGCCCGCCTAGCAAGCGGCGCGTAGCGCCGCGCGCAGTCAGCGACGGCGAGCGGAGATCAGAACATGTCCCACGAAGTCGCGATCCTGGGCGTCGGCATGCATCCCTGGGGCAAGTGGGGCCGCAACTTCGTCGAGTACGGCGTCGCGGCCGCGCGCGCCGCGCTCGCCGACGCGGGCCTCGACTGGAGGCAGGTCCAGTTCGTCGCCGGCGCGGACACGATCCGCAACGGCTATCCCGGCTACGTCGCCGGCGCGACCTTCGCGCAGGCGCTCGGCTGGACCGGCGCGCACGTCACGAGCACCTACGGCGCGTGCGCGTCCGGCGCGCAGGCGATCGGCGTCGCGCGCGCGCAGATCCTGGCTGGGCTCTGCGACGTCGCGCTCGTGGTCGGCGCCGACACCACGCCGAAGGGCTTCTTCGCGCCGCAGAAGGGCGAGCGCGGCGCCGACCCCGACTGGCTGCGCTTCCGCCTGCTCGGCGCGACCAACCCGATCTACTTCGGCCTCTACGCGCGCCGACGCATGGAAGCGTACGGCGCGACGCGCGAGGACTTCGCGCAGGTGAAGGTGAAGAACAGCCGCCACGGCCTCTCGAACCCGAACGCGCGCTACCACAAGACCGTGACGCTCGACGAGGTGATGAAGTCGCCAGTCGTCTCCGATCCGCTGCGGCTCCTCGACATCTGCGCGACCAGCGACGGCGGCGCCGCGCTCGTGCTGTCGAGTCTGGAATTCGCGCGCAAGCGCACGTCGAAGCCGGTGAAGATCGCGGCCGTCTCGACCGTGACCCCGCGCTTCCCGCAGACCGTGATCGAGATGCCGAACTTCTCGACCGACTCGGCGGTCTCGGCGCGCGTGCCCGACATCGGCTTCAAGGACTCGATCGCGAAGCACGCCTACGAGCAGGCGGGTCTCGGCCCCGAGGACATGCAGCTAGCGGAGGTCTACGACCTCTCGACCGCGCTCGAGCTCGACTGGTACGAGAACATCGGGCTGTGCAAGCCGGGCGAAGCGGAGCGCCTGCTGCGAAGCGGCGACACCGCGATCGGTGGGCGCATCCCGGTGAATCCGTCGGGCGGGCTCGCCTGCTTCGGCGAAGCGATCCCCGCGCAGGCGATCGCGCAGGTGTGCGAGCTCACGTGGCAGATCCGCGGCCAGGCGGGCGAGCGCCAGGTGCAGGGCGCGCGCGCGGGTGTCACCGCGAACCAGGGCCTCTTCGGCCACGGCAGCTCGGTGATCGTCACGAGCTGACGAGCGCCGCAGAGAGCTCGTCACCCGCCCGCGTCGCGGGGGTACCCACGAGCAGGCCCTGCATTTCCCGAGGCTCTGCGGATGACCGATCTCTTCGAGGCGCTCGAACGCCGCGCGCACCGCCGCGTGAAGCGGCAACTCGCGTGCAAAGTATGGATCGAAGGCCGGTGCCGGGACGGGATCGTGCGCGACCTCTCGCATGCTGGAGTCCGCGTGGAGACGCAGGCCGCCGCGCCCGCCGGCAAGCCCGTGATCCTGGTCGTCGACTCGCCGCAGGGGCGGCCGGTCGTGCTCCGAGGCACCGCATGCCGATCGCGCGTGCCCCCGCTCAGCCTCGCGCAGCTCGCGCCCGCAGAGATGGCGCTGCGCCTCCAGGATCCGGCGCCGGGCTCTCTGCGGGAGCTCGAGCGCGCGCTCGGAGGCGCGGCTCGATGAGACCCTTCGCTGCGCCGTTCTCCGGCGAGGAGCTGATGGACGCGGAGTCCTTCTTCGAGGTCTCCGCGCGCACCGCTCGCAGCGACTGGCGCCACGTGGAGCCGCAGCCCACGCCCGAATCCGACCCGCGGATCGTCGACCTCGCCGATCTCGGCGCTCGCGTCGTGAGCGGTCCGCCTCCGGCCGCGCGCGAGCCCGAGCGCCTCGCCGCCCGCTCTCCCATCTCTCCGGCCGCCTCCGCGGCGCTCGAGGCGGAGATCGACCGCTCGCACAGCCGCGAGGCCGTGGCGCGCCTCGCCGTGTACCTCGCCCGCAGCTATGCCTCGGTCGCCGCGCTCTTCCTCGTGCGCCGCGACACGATCGAGGGTCTGTGCGGCGAAGGCCTCGCGGGCCGTCCCGACGCAATCCTGTTTCCAGCCAGCGCTGCAAACGTCTTCGGCGCGATCGCCGACAGCGGCCGGCTCTTCCGCGGCGCGCCGCCCGCGCAGGGACTCGACGCGCGCGTGCTGCGCGCGCTCGGTCGCGAGCACGTACAGGAGATCGCGCTCCTGCCGATCCGTGTCGCCGGCCGCACCGTGAGCCTGCTCTACGCCGACAACGGCCCCGAGTCTCTGGGCGACGCCTCCATCGCCGCCCTCACCGCCATCTGCGCGCGGGTCGGCGACGCCTACGAACGCCTGATCCGCGAGCGCAAGCGCCAGTCCTGAGCGGCGAAGCGGGTGTAGGATCGGCGCCCCCGCGGAGGCGCGGCGCATCTACACGAGGAACGACAACAACGCGCCCGCGAGCAGCGCGCCGTCCGTTCCCCACACCGCATAGCGCTCGCTGCGCCGGAAGCCGATCACGGCCAGGACCATCGCAGCGGGGAGCGGCGCGAGGCGCGCGACGCTCGGCGGACCTGCGAGCGCCAGCGCAGTACCGACGACGGCCCATACGAAGGCCGCGCGCCGCGCCAGGCGCGGGTAGAACTTCGCGGCGGCCTCGCGATCCTTCAGGTTGGAGAGGATCACGTTCGACCACATCGCGAAGAGCACCACGGCGCCGGTCCAGGCCACGTGACGCGCGCCCGTGTCGCGCGCCCAGGGCAGTGCGACTGCCACTGCCGTCCAGGAGAGGATCAGATAGATCGGCTTGCCGAACACCAGGTGCTTGATGCGCCGGTGCGCCAGCCCCAGCGCGGCGACTCCGCCGGCGACCGCCAGCACGCGGATGCCGCAGCGAACCCCCGCGACGAGCGAGAGCAGCGCTCCGAGTGCGATCGTGAGCCGGAGCGCGCGATGGTGTCGCTCGACCCATGCCGTCCGAAGCGGCGACTTCTCGCGGTCGTGTAACACGTCTCGCAGTCGGTCGAGCCCGTAGACCACGAGCGTTCCGCCGGCCGCGAGAACGAGCAGCCACGGATCCGGCACGAGCTCCATGGCGCGGCTCGCGGCGGCGGTGAGCGCGACGGCGGTCGCGGCGACGACCGCGTTGCCGAAGCCGAGCGCGTCGAGCGGGCGGAACCGATCCCCCATGCGGGGCGGGAGATTCCCGCGGTTTCGACGCGTGTGCCCGAGGCGCTGGAGAGCCCGGCTGCGTACCCGCGGGGTCCGTAAGACGCCTCCGGCTCGAATGCGTCTCAATCCGTGCGGCTGAATGATGGGCCCCGCCACTTGCGTCGAAGGCCCCGGGCTGCGATCTCGCGGTTGGTAGCCGCGCGAAGGAGATCACGATGTCGTGGCGCATTGCATTCGTGCTGGCGATCGCGCTGGCCGCGGGTGCTGCACCGCAGTTATCCGACCCGGCGCGGGCCCTCACGGGCGACGAGCAGGTGCTCGGCTTCGAGCGCACCCCGCCGCGACTGAGCCTGACCGATGGGGCGGTCTCCTTCTTCCGCGTGGGCTCGGACGCGTGGACACCGGCGCAGATCAACACGCCGCTCGCGGCCGGCGATCTCCTCTACGCCGACGAGGGCTCGAACTTCGAGCTCCAGGTCGGTCCGCGCGCGTTCGTGCGCGGCGGCGAGAAGGCCGAGGTCGGTCTGACCACGCTCGAGCCCGACTTCCTCCAGCTCCGCGTGACCGCCGGCACGGTCGCGCTCGATCTCCGCACGCTCTCGCCGGGACAGACCTTCGAGCTCGACACGCCGAACGCGGCCTTCAAGGTGGAGCAACCGGGCTTCTACCGGATCGCGGTCGGCGACGACGTCACTGCTTTCACGACTCGCCGCGGCGGTCTCGCGAGCGCGACGGTCGCGACGGGCGAGACCGTGCAGATCGCCGCGAACGAGCAGCTGCAGGTGCACGGGACCTTGCAGCCCGAGGTCCAGACCTACGCCGCGCCCGACCTCGACGCCTGGGACCGCTGGAACTACGCGCGCAGCGAGCCGCGCGAAGGCGTCACGAGCCCGACCGCCAACTACGTACCCTCCGACGTGTACGGTGCCCAGGACCTCGATCGCTACGGCGACTGGCAGGTCGAGCCGACCTACGGACCCGTCTGGTATGCGCGCGGCGTCGGCCCGGGCTGGGTGCCCTACAGCAACGGGCAATGGATGGCCGACCCCTACTACGGTTGGACCTGGGTGGACGCCGCGCCCTGGGGCTGGGCTCCCTTCCACTACGGTCGCTGGGTCTACATCAACGGGCGCTGGGGTTGGTGCCCCGGCCCGCGCGCGCACGCCTACTACGCCCCCGCGCTGGTCGCCTTCTACGGCAGCCCGCCCGTCTCGCTCAGCTACGGCGCGCCGACCGTCGGTTGGGTCGCACTCGGCTGGGGCGAGCCGGTGTACCCCTGGTGGGGACCGAGCTGGTTCCGCGCGCAGCCGTATTGGATCGGCTGGGGCGGCTCGCATCACGACGATCACAACGACCATCACAACCACGGTGGCGACAATCATGGCGGCGACGGCCACGGCGGTGGTGGCGGGGACGGCCACCAAGGCGGTAGCGGCGGCTGGGCTCAGGAGCGCCAGCGCTGGACCAATCAGGGCGGCCGCTACGTCTACGACAACTCGCGCGTGAAGGGCGCGATCGTGAGTGTCGATCGCAACGAGTTCGGACGGGCCGACGCGTCGAGGGACTTCCGGCGCGCGAGAAGCGAGGATCTCGAGCCGGTGCGCGACGTCGCCTCAGCGCTGCCCGACACGCACGCGCGTCCGGGCGAGCGCGACGTGCGGCGCGGAGCGCCGGCGGTCCCGCGCGATGCGACGCGGCTCGACACGCCGTCGAGTCGCGGCGACTTGCGGCCGGGCGCCGCGCGCCACAGCGACCGCCAGAACCTCGAGCGCGGCCGCCAGGCTGCGCCGCCTCGCGCCAGCGACCGCGCGCACCGCAATCCGCCGGGCTTCGCGGGCAACGATGCGCGGCCTCCGCGGCCGCCTGCGCCCCCGCACACGCCGCGCGATCGCCAGGTCGCACCGAGCGGCGTGGATCACCCGACCCCGCCTCCGCCGCGTGCGTCGAATCCGCGCAACGGGATGCCCGATCGCACGCGCTCGCTGCGAGGCGATCACGCGCCGGCGACTCGCTTCGCCGTCCCGCGCGCGCCGCGGATGGAGCCGCCCCGTTCCGGTGTCGGGGCGCCGCCGGTCGTGCACGCGGCGCCGCCTCCGCCGGCCAGTCGACCCGAGATGCACGGGTCGGGCACGAGCGGGCCCAGCAGTCGCGGCGCGCCGCCCGGCCACACCGCGAGCCCCGCGCGCGGCAGCGGCGGCGGTCACGCCCCGGTACAGGGCGGAGGCATCAACGGTCTCGGCGACGGCGGCGCTGGAGGTCGCGGGCACTGAGCCCGCTCAGCGCACCTTTGCGATCACCGTCTCCGCGAAGCGACGCAGCCCGTTGCGCTTGTCCTCGAGGCTCCGGTGCGAGCCGCCGAACATCAGCCACGGCGCGGTCAGCACGTGCGTGATGCCCGCATCTTCCGCGCGCCGATAGCCGTCGGGATCGAAGGCGTCCTTCAGCGGCACGACGGCGGTGAGCGGCGCGCTCGCGCGGCCGGCCTCGCGCCGGAAATGGCGGATGCGCTCGAGGCCCGCCTTCGCCTCGGCGAGCGTCAGCGCGTGCGGCATCCAGCCATCGCCGAAGCGGCCGACGCGCCGATAGGCCGCGTCGGTCGTGCCGCCGACGACGATCGGGATCGGCTTCTCCACGGGCGGCCGCATGTTCAGCGGGCCGAAGTCGTAGAAACGGCCGTGGTGCTCGACCATCTCGCCCGTCCAGAGGCGACGCATTACGGTGATCATCTCCTCGGCGCGCGCCGCGCGCGTGTCGAAGTCCTCGCCGAGCAGCTCGAACTCGTCGCGCATCCAGCCGAGGCCCATGCCGAGCGAGACGCGGTATCCGGTCATCAGCGCCGCCGTGCCGAGCGCCTTCGCGAGGTGGAAGGGATGGCGCATCGGCACGACGTACACGCCGGTGAGGAACTCGAGGCGCGAGGTGACCGCGCCCATCGCTGCGATCGCGACCCAGGCGTCGGGCCATGGGTCCGGCTCCTCCCACGGCCGGCGTCCGTCTGCGGCGTACGGGTACTTCGAGCGGATCTCGCGCGGGTGGACGACGTGGTCCGAGAGCACGAGGCCGTCCCAGCCGCAGTCCTCGGCGAGGCGGGCGAGCTCGCAGTAGTCGCGCGGCTCGGTGAAAGCGAGAGAGGCGAGGAACTTCATCGGGGTCTCCGCGCCGCGCGCGTCCCGGCGCGGGCCGGCGCAGCGTAGCCCGCCGCGCGCACGGATTCGCACGAGGCGAGGACGAGGCCCCGAGGAGGAACAGATGGCCGCCGCAGGGGCCTCGTCCTCGCCGAGCCCTGCCGCCCGCTCAGCGCGCCGCGAGCGCCTCGCAGGTCCGTTCGAGCAGTGCCGCGTCGGCCGAGCACGGGGTCAGGAAGAGCTCGTCGCAGCCCTGCCCTTCGATCGCATCGAGCGTGTCGTGGAAGCTCTGCGTCGAGTGGACGCGCTGCTTCGCAGCCATCGCGCGCGCGCCGCGCTCGCCGAACACGCGCAAGTAGTCGAAGACGTAGCGCTGGAGCTGCTCCTCGGCGCCGGGTCCGAGGCCATACCAGAAGCCCGTAATGCGCCGCGCGCGGTCGCTGCGGCCGGCGTCACGCCAGGCGGTGTCGACCGCCCGGAAACCACGCTCCGCCTCGGCGGGATCGCCCGTCGTCGCGAAGCCCATCACCGCGTCGGCCCAGCGCACCGCGCGCGCGAGCGAGCGCGGTCCCATCGCGCCCGACCAGATCGGCGGGCCGCCCTTCTGCACGCACTCGGGCCCGATCGCGGGCGCGCCGTCGAAGGCCGGCTCGCAAGCCCACAGGCGCCGCAGCTCGGCGACCTGCGCGTCGAGCACGGCGAAGCGCCGCTCGAAGGGCACGCCGAGCGCGCGGTAGTCCTGCTCGCGCCCGCCGACGCCGACGCACACGGTGACGCGACCGCCCGAGAGTACGTCCAAGGTCGCGACCTCCTTCGCGACCAGCGCCGCCGGGTGAATCGGCAGCACGTAGAGCGCGGGCACGATCCGCACGCGGGAAGTGAGCGCCGCACCGGCCGCGAGCAGCGCCCGCATCTCCAGATTGTGGAAGGTGATGCGCTCGCCGCAGGCGAGGCTCGCGAAGGGGCCGGCGTCGATGCCGCGGCACCAGTCGAGGATCGCGTCGCGGCCGACTCCCGCGACCATCGACGGCAGGACCATGCTGATCTTCACGGGGCTCCTCGCGCGGCGGGCTCGCGTAGACTCCTCGCCTCTCGAACGCGCCGCATGAAAGCAGATGCGGGCACGGGTGCGCCATGCGCGTCGGGCTCTTCGTCCCCTGTCACGTCGATCAGCTCTGGCCCGAGGTCGGCCTCGCGGCGCTCGACCTGCTGGAGCGCGCGGGCGCCCGGGTCGAGTTCCCGACCGACCAGACCTGCTGCGGCCAGGCGCTGCTCTCGGCCGGCGGTCACGACGAGGCGCGCGCGCTGGCAAGGCGCTTCGCCCGCGTCTTCGATCGCTACGACGCGGTGGTCGCACCGTCGGCGAGCTGCACCGCCATGCTGCGCGTGCACCACCCGTTGCTCCTCGGCGGCGCCGAGGCCCAAGCGTTCGCCGCGCGCTGCTACGAGCTCTGCGAGTTCCTGCACGGCGTGTTGCGCGTCGCGCCGCCGACGCACGCATTCCCGCACCGCGTCGCGCTGCACGCGGGCTGCCACGCGCTCCGCGAGCTGCGGCTCGGCCGCGCGAGCGAGGGTGGGCCGCGCGGCGAGGATCCCGTGCGCGCGCTGCTCTCGGGCCTTCGCAGCATCGAGATCGTGTCGCTCGCGCGCGCCGACGAGTGCTGCGGCTTCGGCGGCGTCTTCTCGCTGGTGGAGGACGCGGTTTCCTGCCGCATGGGACTCGATCGCCTCGACGACCAGCGCGCCGCACGCGCCGAGGTGGTGACGTCCAGCGATCCCTCGTGCCTGCTCCACCTTGCGTCGCTCGCGCGCCGCCACGCGCCGGAGCTGCGCGTGCTGCACGTCGCGCAGATCCTGGCCGGCGAGAAATCCGCGTGACCCACGCCGAGCGCGCCGGGGATTTCCTGCGCGACCCCGAGCGAGCGCGCTGGCACGACGCCTCGCTCTGGTCGCTGCGCGAGAAGCGCGACCGCGCGGCCACGGCGGTCCCGGACTGGGAGGCGCTGCGCGAGGCCGCCGCCGCGATCAAGCGACACACGCTCGCGTCGCTTCCCTTCTATCTCGCTCGGTTCGAGGAGCGCGCCCGCGCGCGCGGCGCGGTCGTCCACTGGGCGCGCGACGCGGCCGAGCACAACGCGATCGTCGAGGGCCTGCTGCGCGAGGCGGGAGCTACGCGCGTCGTGAAGAGCAAGTCGATGCTGACGGAGGAGTGCGGCCTCAATCCCTGGCTCGAGGCGCGCGGCATCGAGCTCGTCGACACCGACCTCGGCGAGCGCATCGTGCAGCTCCGCTGCGAGCGGCCGAGCCACATCGTGATGCCGGCGATCCACCTGCGACGCGCCGAGATCGGCGCGCTCTTCCACGCGGAGCTCGGCACGCCGGAAGGCCTCGACGACCCGGCGCGCCTCACGCTCGCCGCGCGCACGGATCTCCGCCGGCGCTTCCTCGGCGCGCAGGCCGGGATCACGGGCGTCAACTTCGCGATCGCCGAGACGGGCGGCATCGTCGTCTGCACGAACGAGGGCAACGCCGACCTCGGCACCGCGCTGCCGCCGCTCCACATCGCCTGCATGGGGATCGAGAAGCTGATCCCGCGCGCAGCGGATCTGCCGGTCTTCCTGCGGCTGCTCGCGCGCTCGGCCACGGGTCAGGCGCAGACGGCCTACACCTCGCACCTCCACGGACCGCGGCCGGGCGGCGCGCTCCATATCGTGCTCGTCGACAACGGCCGCAGCGCTCTCCGCTCTCGCGCCGACTTCGCCGACGCGCTCGCCTGCATCCGCTGCGGCGCCTGCATGAACACCTGCCCCGTCTTCCGGCGAAGCGGCGGCCACAGCTACGACGCGGTGATCCCCGGGCCGATCGGCTCGGTGCTCGAGCCCGCGCGCGCGCCGTCCGCGCACGCGAGCCTGCCGCAGGCGTGCACGCTCTGCGGCTCGTGCCGCGACGTCTGCCCGGTGCGGATCGACCTGCCGAAGCAGCTGCTCGCGTGGCGCGGCGAGCTCCTCGTTCACACGCCGCACGCCGGCGCGCGTCGCACGGCGCTTCGCGCCGCGCGCTTCGCCTTCGAGCACGCACGCGTGTATGCGGCGCTCGGTGCGCTCGCGCGGCTCCTCGCGCGCGTACTCCCCGAGCGTTGGCTCTCGGGTCGCTGGAATGCGTGGACCCGAGGCGGACGCGCTCTCCCGCGCATCCCGCGGCGGAGCTTTCGCGCGGAGCTCGCGAGGCGACGGCGATGAGCGCGCGCGACGAGATCCTCGCCGCGCTCGGCGGAGCGCGCGCACCGCACGCACCGCCGCCGCTCTACGCGCCCACGCGCGCCCTCGACGTCGATCTCTTCGCCCGCTTCGCTGCAAGCCTCGCGGCGGCGGGCGGCGAGGCGCGCGCGCTGCGAGCGGGCGAGTCGCTCGCCGACGCGCTCGCCGCGGATCTCGCGTTCGCGTCGGCCGCGCGCGTCTGGTCGTCGCTCCCGGAGGTCGCGTCGCGACATCCCGACGGTTCGCCGCGCGCGCCGCATGACCTCGACGGCACCGACGTCGCTCTGCTGCGGGGCGCGCTCGGTGTCGCCGAGAGCGGCGCGGTCTGGTGGGCGCCGCGCGATGCGCTCGAGCGCGCGGCGGGCTTCCTCGCCGAGCGCGTCGTGCTCGTCGTGCCGCGCACGGCGCTCGTCGCCGATCTGCACGAGGCCTACGCGCGCATCGACCTCGGCGCGGAGCCCTTCGGCTGCTTCGTCTGCGGGCCGTCCAAGACCGCCGACATCGAGCAGGCGCTGGTCATCGGCGCCCACGGCCCGCGCGCGCTCACCGTATGGCTAAAGTAACGGACAACCCATGAATGGAACCGAGACGAGCTTCACGCCGGGCGCCGGCCTGCTCGGCGGCGCGCTGATCGGTCTGGCCAGCGCGGCGCTGCTGCTGGCCAACGGCCGCATCGCGGGAATCAGCGGAATCCTCGGGCACGCCTTCGGCGCGGCGCGCGGAGATCGCGGCTGGCGCCTCGCGTTCCTGCTCGGGCTGCCGCTCGGCGCCTGGCTCGCCACGCGCGTCACTGGAGATGCGATGGGTTTCGCGATCACCGCGGATGCGCGAGTCCTGGTCGCCGCCGGACTGCTCGTCGGCGTCGGCACGCAACTCGGCAGCGGCTGCACTAGCGGGCACGGCGTCTGCGGCATCGCGCGCGGATCGCGGCGATCGATCGTCGCGACCGCGATCTTCATGCTCGGCGCGGCGATCACGGTCTACGTCACGCGTCACCTGTCGGGCGGCACGCCATGAGGACTGTCGTGGCGGGACTCTGCGGGATCGCCTTCGGCGTCGGCCTCGCCCTCGCCGGGATGACGAATCCGGCGAAAGTGCTGGCCTTCCTCGACGTCTTCGGTCGTTGGGATCCGACGCTGGCTTTCGTCATGGCCGGCGCCCTCGCCGTCAGCGCGGCGGGCTATCGCCTCGCGTGGCGCCGGCCGCGTGCCTGGCTCGGCGACGCTTTCGGCATCCCGACGCGGCGCGACCTCGATGGCTCCCTCCTCGCGGGCGCTGCGCTCTTCGGCGTCGGCTGGGGGCTCGTGGGCCTTTGCCCCGGACCCGCGCTCGCGAATCTCTTCCGCGTGTCGGCGGAGATCGGGATCTTCGTCGCCGCCATGCTGGCCGGCGTCATAGGGTACCGTGCGTTCACCTGGATGCGCGCGCAGAGTGCACCCCGACAGCTGGAGGGAGCCGCCCGATGAGCCTGCGACTTCGCTGCCACGTCGTCTTCGCCACTCTTATTTGTGTCGAATTCTTCGCCGCCTGTCACGCGGACACCGCGTCCACCCCGGATGCGCCGCAGTCCGAGGTGGCTGCCGCGATCCGCGACGGCCATGCGCCGTTGCTGCTCGACGTGCGGACGCCGCAGGAGTACGCAAGCGGGCACGTGCCGGGAGCGCGGAACATCTCGATCGATGAGCTACCGGCCCGCGAGAGCGAGCTCGGCGCGGAGCGTGATCGTCCGGTCGTCGTCTACTGCGAGAAGGGTGGTCGGGCCGCCCGCGGTGCGAAGCTGCTCGCGGCCGCGGGGTTCACGTCCGTCCGGCTGCTCGCGGGACACATGTCGGCGTGGCGCGACTCGGGGCTGCCGACGGAGTAACGAGCCGGGTCGTTTCTCCGAGCTTCGCTCGCCCGCGGCTCGCTACCCGCGCCGCTAACGCGGCGCTTGCCACCTCGGCTTGCGCTTCTCGACGAAGGCCGTCGCGCCTTCCTTCACGTCCGGGTGCGAGCCGTGGTGGCCGATGATCTCCCAGGCGCGCGCGAGGCCCTGGTGGAGCCCCACGTCGAGGCTCTCCCAGATCGCCTGCTTGGTGCGCATCAACGCCGCTGGCGAGTGCTGTGCGATCTTCGCCGCGAGCTCCCGCGCGCGCGGCATCAGCTGCGCGGCCGGCAGCACTTCCCCGACGAGCCCGAGCCGCAGCGCCTCCTGCGCGCTCATGCGCTCGCTGCCGCCGAGCAGGGCGAGGCGCATCACCGCCTCGAGCGGAATGCGCCGCGCGAGGCCGACCGGCTCGAGGCCGGCGACGAGGCCCACCTTCACGTGCGTGTCGAGGAAGGTCACGTGCTCGGCCGCGAGCACGAGGTCGGCGTCGGCGACGAAGTGGAGGCCGCCGCCTACGACCATCCCGTTCAGCGCCGCGATCACGGGCTTCCAGCAGCGGTTGTGGATCGCCGTCATGTGCAGGAAGGGCGAGTCCTCCATCGACTCGCTGGCACGCGCCTCGGTGTCGCTCGACGCGACCTCCGTGACGTCGGCGCCCGTGCAGAAGGCCTTCTCGCCCGCACCGGTGACGATCACGCACACGACGTCGGGATCGGCCTTGACGTGCTCCCAGAACGCGCGCAGCTCGCGCGCCATCGCCGTGTCGAACGCGTTGAAGCGCTCGGGACGGTGTAGCGTGAGCGTCGCGACGCCGTCGGACTTCTCGCTGCGGATCGACCCGAAGCGCACGCTATTCGGCCTGCGGCTTCACGCCGCCGTAGTAGGGATACGGTTTCTTGAACAGGCCGACGGGCTCGAGCTTGCCCTGGAAGAACTTCGGCATGAACTCGCGCAGCTCCTGCACCGACCAGCCACCCGGCTTGAACATCGCGGTGCCGTAGGTCGGCTGCTCCAGGATGACGACGCGGTCGCTGCCGGAGCCGAAGATCTGGCCCGTGATCCAGTTGCCCTCTTCGCTGCAGAGGTACACGACGAGCGGGCCGTTCAGGTTCGGGTCGAGAAACGGCGTGTCGATCACCCGGCCGTCGGCGCCCTTCGCGGAGGCCGACATGCGCGTCGTCGCGGACGGGCTGATCGCGTTCACGCGGATGCCGTAGCGCGCGAGCTCGTTCGCCCACGTGTAGGTCATCGAGGCGATCGCGCCCTTGGCGCCGCCGTAGTTCGTCTGGCCGAAGTTGCCCATGTGCGCGGCCGACACCGTATTGACGATGGCGCCGCCCGTCCCCTGATCGCGCATGCGCAGCGCAGCCTCCTGCGCGCACCAGAAGGTCCCGCCCGCGTGGATGCGCAGCACGAGCTCCCAGTCCTCGTCGGTCATCTTGAGGAAGGAGCGGTCTCGCACGATGCCCGCGTTGTTGACCGCAAAGTGGATGCCGCCGAACGCGTCGACACACGCGCCGACCAGCTCCTGCGCGCCCTTGCGCGAGCCGATGTCGGCGCTGTTCGCGATCGCGCGCCCGCCCTTGGCCTTGATCTCGGCGACGACCTTCTCGGCCTCCTCGCGGTCGACGTCGTTCACCACGACCGCCGCGCCGTGCTCCGCCAGGTGCAGGCAGTGGCCGCGGCCGATTCCGCGCCCGCCGCCCGTCACGAAGCCCGCCTTGCCTACGACGATGCCCATCTCGTCTCTCCTCTGAACTTCGCTCGGCTGCAGCTTCGCTGTGCGCCTTCGCTGCGCTCAGGCTTGCAGCAGCTCCGCCATGCGCTCGGACTGCTCCTCGCCGCTGCCGAAGGCGTTCTCGAGCACGATCGCGCGCTTCAGGTAGTAGTGCGCGGGAATCTCCCACGTGTAGCCCATGCCGCCGTGGACCTGGACGCAGGCGCGCGCGTTCTTCAGCGCGGCCTCGCCGGCCGCGATGCGCGCCGCGGCGGCGGCGCGCTCGGCCGACCCGACCTCCGGCTGGTCCAGGGTCGCGCCCGCCGCATAGACGGCCGCGCGCGCGAGCTCCTGACGCACGAAGGCGTCGGCCAGGATGTGCTTGATCGCCTGGAACGATCCGATCGGGCGCCCGAACTGCTCGCGGCCTCGCGCATACGCCGTCGCGAGCTCCTGACTCATCTCGGCGACGCCGAGGAGCTGCGCCGAGGCGAGCACCGAGCCCTCGAGGCGCAGGCGGCGCGCGTCGTCGGCCGAGCCGATCCGCTCGCCGCGCGGCAGCTCCACCACGCGCGCCACGGGCGTGTGCGGATCGAGCGGGATCTCGATCGGCTCCGTGCGCAGCGCTTTGGGATCGACGCGGAAGACGCCGTCGGCACGCAACACGACGAGCGCGTCGAGCGCGCCGGGATGCTCGACGAGCACGGGTCCGCCGCGCGGATCGAGCGCGTCGACGCCGCCGACCACCGTCTCGCCGCTGCCCGCGCCGTCGATGCGGTCGGCGAGCAGGTGCGTCCACGCCAGCGGGCCGGGCACCAGCCTTCGCCCGAGCTCCGAGAAGACGAGCACCGCGTCCGCCATGCCGAGGCCGACACCGCCGCGCGACTCCGGCTGGCGCAGGGCAAAGACGCCCATCTCGGCGAGCTCGCCCCAGAGCGCGCGGTCGAACTTCTCCTCGAGCGCGCGCAGCGCCTCGAGCGAGACGCGGCCGTCGCAGAAGGCGCGGATGCCTTCCTGCAGGGCTCGCTGGTCGTCGCTGCGCTGGAAATCCACGTCAGCGCGGCTCGCGCGGGAGCTGGAGGATCCGCTCCGAGATGATGTTGCGCTGGATCTGCGACGAGCCCGCCGCGATCGTCAGCGAGAGCGACTGCAGCGCCGAGTAGACGACGCTGCCGGCCGGCAGACCGGCCACGTCGTCGCGCGAGAGCGCGGCGCGGCCGAGCAGACGCAGGCCGAGCTCGCCGAGGCGCTGCTTCAGCTCCGAGTAGTAGAGCTTGATGCAGGAGCCGGTCATCGGCGGCACGCCGGTCTTGCCGACCTCCGAGACCGTGTACTTGACCATCGCCCAGAGCGCGTCGAGCTCGGCGGCGAGGTGCCCGATCTCGCGGCGCAGCCCGCGGTCTTCCCACGCGCTCGCGTCGCCGCGCGTGACCTTGCGCGCGAGCTCGGCGAGATCGCGCACGGACTGCTGCAGCATCACCATGTCGCTCGCGAACGCGGTGCCGCGCTCGAACGACAAGGTCACGTTGGTGACGCGCCAGCCGTCGTTCTCGGCGCCGACGCGGCACTCGACTGGGACGCGCACGCTCTCGAGGAAGACCTCCGAGAACTCGCCCGAGCCCATGAGCGTCGGCAGCGGGCGGATCTCGATGCCCGGCAGATCCATCGGCATCGCGAGCCACGTGATGCCGCGGTGCTTCGGCGCGTTCGGATCGGTGCGCACGAGCAGCTCGCAGTAGTCGGCCACCTGCGCGAACGACGTCCAGATCTTGTGGCCGGAGACGACGTAGCAGTCGCCGTCGCGCTCGGCGCGTGTCTTCAGCGACGCGAGGTCCGAGCCGGCGCCGGGCTCCGAGAAGCCCTGACACCAGACCTGCTCGCCGCGGATGATCGGCCCGATGTGGCGCGCCTTCTGCTCGGGCGTGCCCTCGGCCATGATCGTCGGGCCGCCGTGCAGCAGGCCGACGAAGTTCACGCCGACGTAGGGCGCGCGCGCGCGCGCGATCTCCTCGTAGTAGACGAGCTGCTCGGTCAGCGAGGCGTCGCGGCCGCCGTACTCCTTCGGCCAGTTGATGCCCGCGTAGCCGGCGTCGAAGAGCTTGCGCTGCCAGGCGACGTCGTACTCGCGGCGCGCACTCCAGTCCGACTCCGCCACCGGCGGCCTGCCGTGCGCGGGCACCGCCGCGGCGAGCCAGCTTCGCAGCTCGCGGCGGAATTTCTCGTCGGAGGGGGAGTCGCGGAGGTCCACGAAGGGCGGAACGATAGGCGGCCGCGACGGCCCCTACAATGGCGCGCCGATTGTGGTTTCGGCCGCGAAGCGACGCGCGTATCCTGCCCCGGCCGTGCGCTTCACGCTCCAGCTCCCGACCGATCGCATCGACGCCGCCGAGGAGTTCGTGCGCGGCGACGCGGTCGCCGAGATGGCGCGCGCGGCCGAGGCCGCGGGCTTCGACGCCTGCTTCGTGACCGAGCACCCGTTCCCCAGCGATCGCTGGCTCGCGACCGGCGGCCACCACGCGCTCGATCCCTACGTCGCGCTCTCGTTCGCGGCCGCCGCGACGACCCGGCTGCGCGTGCAGACGAACATCGCCGTGCTCGCGTACCGCAACCCGTTCCTCACGGCGAAGGCGGTCGCGTCGCTCGATCTCCTCTCCGGCGGCCGCATGATCCTCGGCGTCGCGGCCGGCTATCTACGCGGCGAGTTCGAGGCGCTGGGCGTCGACTTCGACGAGCGCAACGATCTCTGCGACGAGGCGATCGACGCGCTGCGGCTCGCGTGGAGCCGCACCGGGGTCGAGCACGCGGGCCGGCACTTCGCAGCGCGCGGCAACAGCATGCTGCCGCCGCCGCTCCAGCGGCCGCACCCGCCGATCTGGGTCGGCGGCAACAGCCGGCGCGCGATCCGACGCGCGGTCGAGAAGGGCGACGGCTGGATCCCGTTCCCCACCGCCGGGCTCGCGAGCGACCGCATCCGCACCGCGTCGATCCAGAGCGAGGGCGATCTCGCCGCGCGCGTCGCCTACGCGCGCGAGCACGCGCGCGCGATCGGCCGCCGCGCGCCGCTCGACATCTGCTTCGCGCCGCTCGGCGTCCCGCTCCACCGCCGCGACGAGGCGACACCGCAGCGCTTCGCCGCGGTGGCGCGCAGCCTCGCGGCCCTCGGCGTCACCTGGCTCGCGCTCTCGCTCCCTGCCAAGACGCGCGGAGCCTGGTGCGAGCGAGTGCGCGAGGTCGGCGCGAGCCTGCTCCCGGCCGCCCGCGAGATCGCGCCCGCTACGGCGTGACGCTGTAGCCGCGCCCGCTGACGCAGCTCGAATAGGCCTTCTGATAGGCCGACTTCTTCGCCTCCAGATCCTGCGCCGCCTGCTTGTCGTCGCGGCGATCGTCGCGCCGGTCCTGGCGCTGTCGCGAGGCGGCGACCGCGGCGCCGGCCTTCGCCGCGTCCTTCGCATTCTCCTGGCGGTACTCCTGCTTCGCGTCGTCGGAGACGTTGTCGTAGGCGTCGTGCTGACGGCCCTGCACTCCGGCCGCCGCGGCGCCGACCGCGGCGCCCTTGGCCGCGCCCTTCGCGCGCGCGCCGCGCTCCTTCTCCTCCTCGGCGGATTGGGGCGGCGGCGCCGCGGGGTCGTAGCCGCTGGAGCTCTTCGCGCTGGCCTGACACTCGCTGATGTCTTTCTGCATCTGCTCCGGCGTCTGCCCCTTCTGCGGCTGGACCGACTGGGCGGACGCCATCGCGGCGAGCGCGATACAGCCAAAGATCGAGAGCAACGTGAACCGGAACGAAGTCGACATGGGAGGTCCCTCCTTCGGACGGACGCGAGTGCGGAGCGCGCTAGCCGCGCCCCGCGTAGCGCGCGTACTCGTCGAGCACCGGCATCACGACGTCGCGCGGCGCCGACGGCACCCGCAGCACCGCTTCGTGGACGCCGAGCGAGCGGTAGTAATCGAGCTTCTCGGCCGAGGGGAACACGCCCATCGGCACGATGCGAAGAGCCGCAAAGTCCCGGCCCGCCGCGTCCATCGCGCGGCGCAGCGCGCCGAGCGCCTCGCGCATGCCGGCGCCGCCGATCGGGATCCAGCCGTCGGCGTACTCGGCGATGTGCGAGAACAAGGTCGGACCCGGCGCGCCCCCGAGGAGCACCGGGGGCCGCGGCCGCTGCACGGGCTTCGGCCACTGCCACGAGGGCTCGAAGCGCACGAACTCTCCGCGGTACTCCGCCACCTCGTTCGACCACAGCGCCTGCATCGCGAGCATCACCTCGCGCACGTGCGCGCGCCGCCGTTTGGTGTCGATGCCGTGGCTCTCCATCTCTTCCTTGTTCCAGCCGTAGCCGACTCCGAGCACGAGGCGCCCGCGCGAGAGCAGATCGAGCGTGGCCAGCTGCTTGGCGAGCGCGATCGGGTCGTGCTGCGCGACGAGCGCGATGCCAGTACCGAGCCGGATGCGGCTCGTGCGCGAGGCCGCCGCGGCCAGCGCGACGTAGGGGTCGAGTGTCCGCTTGTACTCCTCGGCCAGCACCGCGTCGCCGGTCGGCGGCGGCGTGCGACGCGAAGTCGGAATGTGGGTGTGCTCCGGCACGTAGAGCGAGTGGAAGCCGCGCGCCTCCGCCTCGACGGCCAGCTCGACCGGGTCCATCGAGAGGTCGGTGGCGAAGATCGTGATTCCGACATCCATCGGCGGCGCAGCGTAGCCCCTTACGAATGAATTGACGCTCGGCCGGGTCTCTCCGATGCTGAGACCCCTCATGCTCCACGGACTCCGCGTTCTCGACCTCACCGACGCGCGCGCGCACCTCGCCGGCCGCATCCTCGCCGACCTCGGCGCGGACGTCGTGAAGGTCGAGCCGCCGGGCGGCGACCCGCTGCGGCGCCAGGGACCGTGGCTCGGGGGCGTCGCCGACCCGGAGCGCGGCCTCGCGTGGCTCGCGCTCAACGCGAGCAAGCGCGGCATCGCGCTCGACCTCGAGTCGGCGGCGGGCCGCGAGACCTTGCGCCGCCTCGCGCGCACCGCCGACGTGCTGCTCGAGAGCGACGCGCCCGGCGCGATGGCCGCTCGCGGCCTCGGCGCACGCGAGCTCCGCCGCGAGAACCCGCGCCTCGTCCACTGCGCCGTCACTCCCTTCGGGCAAACCGGTCCGTACGCGCACTTTCGCGCACACGACCTCGTGGTGGTCGCGCTCGGCGGCAATCCGCACCTCACCGGGCCGGCGGATCGTCCGCCGGTCCGCTGTAGCGTGCCGACCGCCTACTACCACGGCGGCGCGGAGGCGGCGCTCGCCGTTCTGATCGCGCTGCTCCAGCGCGACGTCACCGGAGAGGGTCAGGAGATCGACGTCTCGCTGCACGAGACGCAGCTCCAGACCTTGCTCTCCTTCCCGGCGCAGTTCGCACTGCACCGCCGCGAGACCAAGCGTAGCGGCGGACGCCTCGGGAGGTTGCGCGAGATCTGGACCGCCGCCGACGGCGACATCTCCTACGGTCTGCGCGGCGGGCCCACCCGCATCCGCAACCTGAAGGCCACCGGCGAGTGGATGCAGGAATGCGGCGAGGCGCCCGACTGGCTCGCCGCCTACGACTGGGATCACTACAACCACAACACCGTCTCCGACGCCGAGATTGCGCGGCTCGAGGGTGCCTTCGGCGCTTTCTTCGCGAAGCGCACGCGGCGCGAGCTCTACGCGGGCGCGCTGGCGCGCCGCATCCTGCTGGCTCCCTGCAACGACGCGGCCGAGATCCTCGCGCACGAGCAGCTCCGCTCGCGCGACCTGTTCGCGGAGGTGCCGCATCCGGAGCTCGGCGCGACGCTCGAGCTGCCGGACTTCTTCGCGAAGACGCACGACCGCGCGATCCGCATCCGCCACCGCGCTCCGCGCCTCGGCGAGCACCAGCGGGCGGTGCTGGAGGAGTGGGCGTCGCCCGCGCCCTTCCCGCTCCGCGCGGGCGCGTCGCCCGACACGGCGGCGGGTCGCGGCGCCAGCGCGCTCGCGGGCCTGCGCGTGCTCGAGCTCGGCTCGGGCGCCGCGGGTCCCGTCGCGACGCGCTACTTCGTCGAGCACGGCGCCGAGGTGATCCGGATCGAGTCGCGCCGCGCCCCCGATTTCCTGCGCGTGCTCTTCCTCACGCCGGACAGCAAGCTCGGCGTCGACGGCTCGCCGATGTTCCTGCTGCTGAACCCGGACAAGCGGAGCCTCGCCGTCGACCTGACGCGTCCGGAGGGTGTCGCGCTGGTGCGGCGCCTCGCGCTCGAGTGGGCCGACGTCGTCAGCGAGAACTTCGCGCCGGGGCCGATGGAGAAGTGGGGACTCACGCACGCGAGCCTCGCGCGCGAGCGCCCCGACCTCGTGATGAGCAGCGCCTGCCTCTTCGGCCAGACGGGGCCGCAGCGCCACTATCCGGGCTTCGGCGGCCAGGGCTCGGCGATCTCCGGCTTCAATCACCTCTGCGGCTGGCCCGACCGCGAGGCGCACGGCCCCGCGCACACGATCACGGACTCGATGTCACCGCGCTTCGTCGCGCTCGGGATCGCGGCGGCTCTGCTCGAGAAGCGGCGCACGGGCCGCGGTCGCTACCTCGACCTCTCGCAGATCGAAGCGGCCGTCTACGTTCAGGCGGAGGGCATCGCGCGCGCGAGCGCCGCCGGCGAGATCCTCGGCCGGCACGGGAACCGCGACGAGCACATGGCGCCGCACGGCGTCTACCCGTGCCGCGGCGACGACCGCTGGATCGCCGTCGCGGTGACGGACGACGCGGCCTGGCGGCGGCTACGCGCGGAGCTCGGCGAGCCGGACTGGGCGCGCGATCCCGCGCTCGACACCGCAGAGGGTCGGCTCGCGCGCGCCGACGCGCTCGACGAAGCGCTCGCGAAGTGGACGCGCGCGCACGAGGCGCGCGCGCTGATGGAGCGGCTCCAGGCGGCAGGCATCGAGGCGGGCCTCGTCGCCAGCGAGCGCGATCTGCTCGACGACCCGCAGCTCGCGCACCGCGGCCACTTCGTCCCGGTCCCGCACGCGGAGCTCGGACCGCTGCAGGTCGAGCGTAGCGGCTTCCGGCTCTCCGCCTCGCCGGGCGGCTACCGCCGCCCGGGACCCCGGCTCGGCGAGCACGGCGAGGCGATCCTGCGCGAGATCCTGGCCCTCGACGACGCGGAGCTCGCGGGCCTGGCCGAGGTGCTGACGTGAGACCCGTCGCGGCGCTCGGGCTCGCGGTGCTCTCGCTCTACGGATGCGACACCGTCCGGCGTACTGCCTGGCAGGCGAACATCCCCGGCGTGAGCGCGCCCTTCCGCGTCGACTCGGTGCACGAGCGCATCGGCTATCTCGATGCCCGGCTCTCCTCGGGTAGCCTCAGCCGCCGCATCTTCGCGCGGGGCGACGATCCCGACTGCAGCGAGCTCTTGAAGGAGGGCGCGAGCGTCGACTGGGCGCGCTCGCAGCCCTTCGGCCCGCTGACCGACGGCGCGGGAACGACGTCGTGCCGCGTCGCCGGTCTCGGCGACCTCGACCAATGGCGCGAGGTCCGCGGTCGCGCCACGACCTCGATGAAGCCGATCACCAGCTCGCGCACTCGCTACACGATCGTGTACCGCGACGAGGAGTACCTCTACGCGCAGGGCGGCTTCAGCATCATCGGACTGCTCGGCTGGCGACCCGGCACCGATCAGGTGATCGCGCTGCTGCCGCACACCGAAGACTGCGCCGGCGCGGATCGCGACGGATTTGCGACCGTGGAATTCCGGATCACGGGCACACCGGCCTTCGCGGTCGTGACGAAGGAAGGGTTGTGCCCGATCTCCGGCGTGGTCCCTGCCGCGGTGCAGGGCCGCGACATGCCGGGGGACTCCTAGCGCGGCTCGAGATCAGGCCAGCCCGGCGGCTTCCAGTCGGCGGGCCGCGGAAGCTGCCAGCTCGTGACGTGCCGCACCGGCCAGTGCTTCAGCCAGGCGGGCCATAAGGCCTCCTCCAGCACGCGGCCCGGCTTGACATGCCAGTTGCCGCCGTCGGTGCCGACGACGAGCACGCGAGGACGAACGGCGCAGCCCGCCAGCCCGAACCACGCGAGAGTGCGGGGACGAGCAGCAGCAGCACCAGCGCGAGGGATCGCCGCGCGGGAAACTCCGGTCCGCGCGGCCATCCTACACCGGCAGCGGCCCCGCGTGTGCGGCTTTCGCTAGGCCGGCGCTCCGTCCAGCACCGCCGACGCGATCCGCTCCTCCAGCTCGCGCGAGTCCCACCACGAGAGCTGGAGCTGCTTGGCGCGCCGGAAGAAGAGCTGGATGTCGTACTCGATCGTGAAGCCGACGCCGCCCCACACCTGCTGGCACATCGCCGTGACATCGCGGTAGGTCTGGCAGGCGAAGAGCTTCGCCATCGCGGCGAGCGGTCCCACCTCACGGCGCGCGCTCTTCGCCCAGGCCGCCTCGTAGACGAGGTTCTTGCCGCCGTCGATCTTCGTCGATGCGTCCGCCAGGTAGTGCGAGATCGCCTGGAAGGCGCCGAGCGGCTTGTCGAACTGCTTGCGCTCCTTCGCGTACTGGACCGTGATCTCGAGCGCGCGCTCGGCGCCGCCCATCGCCTGCGCGGCCAGTAGCACGATGCCCGACTCCATCGCGCGCTCGAAGATCTTCCAGCCGCTGCGCGCCGCGCCGACGCGCGCCGATGTCGGCACGCGCACCCCGTCGAAGCCGAGCTCGTACTGGGCGTCCGAGCCGAGCGAGAGCTGCTGCTCCTGCGAGACGCCCGGCGCCGCGGGGTCGACCAGGAAGAGGTCGATCTCCTCGTCGCCCGAGCCGGTGCGCGCGAGCACCAGCAGCTGCGTGGCGGAGCGCGCGAAGGCCACGTGGCGCTTCTTCCCGTGGAGCCGGAAACCGTCTCCGTCCCGTGTGGCCCGGAGCTGCACGCCGCGCGCGCGGAACGAGCCGTCCGGCTCGAGCCACGCCGGCGTGACGATCGCCTCGCCCGACGCGATGCGCGGCAGCCACGCTCTCTGCTGCGCCTCGCTGCCACCGTCGAGGAGGATCGACGCCGCGAGCACGGCGCTCGGGAAGTGCGGCGTCGGCGCGAGCGCGCGCCCGAGCTCCTCGTACACGATCGCGGCCTCGATCAGGCTCTGCCCCGCGCCGCCGAAGCTCTCGGGGATCAGGATCCCCGTCACGCCGACCTCGGCGAGCTGCTTCCAGAGAGCCTCCGGGAAGCCGATCGGATCGTCCTCGGTGCGGCGCACCACCTCGATCGAAGAGCGCTCGGCGAGCACGCCGCGCAGCATGTCTCGGAGGAGGGTCTGCTCTTCGTTGAAATCCAGGTCCATGGAGTCTCCCTACGGCTTCCACTGCGCGCCGCGGCGCACCCACGGGTTGTCGTGACCGTCGACCGGCAGCGCGACGCGCACCTGGCAGGTCGTCATCGCCTTGTCGCCGACACAGAGCTGGAGGTCGAGGTCGGCCCAGGCGCAGCCGGTGTCGTCGCTGCCGATGCCCGCCACCTTGCCGCGCATCACCATGTGGTCGCCCGGGAACACGGAATCGTGCATGCGGAAGCGCATGCGCCCGAGGCGCCCCTTCGGCCCCGTCCAGTCGGTCACATAGCGCTCGAACCAGGCCGCCTGGTTCGGCGTGTTCATGAAGACGTCGCGCACGCCGTTGCGCTTCTGTGCGAAGTCCTTGTCGTGGTGCATCGGCCGCCAGTCGCGCGTGGCGAGCGCGCCGAGGATGACCGTCGTCGCGGTCACGTCACAGGTGAGCTCTGGCAGCGAGGCGCCGATCTTCACCTGGCTCGCGAGCAGACCCGTCTGCGCCATCACGCATCCCTCCGATAACCGAAGCCCGTGTAGGACTCCATGCCGACGCTCTCTCCGTGCTGGTTCACGTACTCGACGTCGATCACCCAGAAGCGCCCGAGGCCGAGTTTGGTGCGCTTCTCCGGCGAGACCGAGCGCAGCACCTGCCAGGTGCGCAGGCGATCGCCGGGACGCACCGGCTCGCGAAACACCACGGTGTTGTCGGTCATCACCGCCTCCGGCAGCCCGAGCTTCTCCTTCAGGTCGAAGTGCACCTGCAGCGGCAGCGCCTGCTGCGTGCGGCCCGGCGCCCAGTGGTGGGGTCGGAACCAGACCGAGAGCATGGTCGGCGGCGCGACGAAGCCGCCGGTCAGCTCCTGCGCCACCTTCTCGTCCCAGAAGAGCGGATTGCCGTTCTCGACGGACGCGCAGCTCGTGAAGACGTAGCCGCGCTCGACCTCGAACTCGCCCTCTACCTCGTAACGCTTCTGCCCGATCCACGACTGGATCTCGGGGGGCAGATCGGATGCAACGTCGGACATCGCGTTCCTCCGGGACGCGCTCAGGCGACCGCGCCGCGTGAGCGAAGCTTCTCGATCTCGACCGGGCCCAAGCCCGCCTCCGCGAGCAGCGCACCGGTCTCGGTGACACCGGGACGCGGCAAGGTCGGCGCGACGTCCCCGCGCGACATGCCGGCGAGCGCCGGCGCGACCTGGCGCATCCGCCCGCGCTCCGGGTGCAGCGCGTCCGCGAGCGCACCGCGAGCCGCGAACTGCGGATCGCTCGCGACCTCGGCGACGCTCTGCACCGGCGCGACGCAGGTGTCGTTCGGCGCGAGCTCGGCGACCCAGTCGTCGCGATCGCGCGTCGCGAAGGCCGTGCGGAGATCGCGGCGGATCTCGTCCTGGCGCGCGTCGTCGGTCTGGAAGGCGATCCAGCGCTCGAGACCGAGCGCCTTGCAGAGGTTCGCCCAGAAGGCCGGCTCGATTGCCGCGACGGCCAGCCAACGACCGTCGCGCGCGGCGTAGGTGTCGTAGCAGGCATAGCGGCCGGTCAGGATGTCGTGTCCGGGGCCGACGGCGGCGCCGGTCGCGAGGTGCTCGTCCACCGCGAGCGCCATCAGCGAGAGCGCGCCGTCCGCGACCGCGACATCGAGGTACTCACCCTCGCCCGTCCGCTCTCGACGCAGCAGCGCGGCCAGGATCGCGATCGCCGCGTGCATGCCGCCGGCGGCGCCGTCGGCGATCGTGGCGCCCGGGAGCGGAGGCCCGCCGTCGGCTCGGCGACCCGAGCAGTCGAGGAAGCCCGAGACGGCGAGGTAGTTGAGGTCGTGGCCGGCCCAGCGCGCGCGCGGGCCGTCCTGGCCGTAGCCGGAGGTCGAGCAGTAGACGACGCGCGGGTTGCGCCGACGCACGTCGGCGTAGCCGATCCCGAGGCGCGCGACGACGCCCGGGCGGAAGCTCTCGACGATCGCGTCCGCTCGCTCCGCCAGCCGCAGGAACACGTCGACGCCCTCCGGCTGCTTCAGGTCGAGGCGCATGCGCTGCATGCCGCGCGAGCCCGAGTACGCGAAGAACGGCGGCTCCGTGTTGACGCCCGACTTCGCGGGCGCGCCGAGCTTCACCACGCGCGCGCCGTAGTCGGCGAGGATGCGGGTGCAGCGCGCCGCCGGGCCGACCGTCGAGAGATCGAGCACCGTGATGCCATCGAGCGCCGCCATCAGAAGTTCTTCGGGAGCCCGAGCTTGCGCCGCGCCAGGATGTTCTTCTGGATCTCGGACGACCCGCCGCCGATCGTCTCGACGACCGTCGCGCGGTAGGCGCCCTCGAAGCGGCCCGAGAGCGGCGCCGCGGGCTGGTCCACGCGCAAGGTGCCGGCCACGCCCTGGAGGTCGAGCGCGACGTTGCAGCCGCGCTGCGAGAGCTGCGTGGCGAAGAGCTTGTACTGCGAAGACTCGCAAGTCGGCGCCGCCTTGCCATGGCGCTCGGACTTGATCGACTCCCACACGAAGCGCAGCGAGAGTCCGCGCGCGACCGCGACGTCGGTCGCGAGCCGCGCGATCTGCTGGCGCACGACCGGATCGCTGCGGAGCGGCTGACCGTCTACGCGCGCGCCGCGCACCCAGTCGATCAGCAGCTTCGCGCGCTCGGCGATCGGCGAGAACGTGAACATCGTGAAGCGCTCGAGGTCGAGCGCCTCGGAGATGTACTTGAAGCCGCTTCCCTGCTTGCCCACCAGATACTCGTCGGGAACGAACACGTCGGTGAAGAACACCTGGTTCGTGATGTCCTTGCCGATCGTCGGCATGCCCTGGATCTCGAGGCCCGGCGCGTTCATCGGCAGCAGGAACAGGCTGATGCCGTCGTGGCGCGGTTTCTCGGGGTCGGTGCGCGCGCCGAACCAGTACCAGTCCGCGAAGTGCGCCGAGGTGGTCCAGATCTTCTGGCCGTTCATCTTCCAGCCGCCCGGCACCTTCTCCGCGCGCAGCTGCATGTTGGCGGCGTCGGAGCCGGCCTGCGGCTCGCTGTAGCCGACCGCGAACTCGATCTCGGCGCGGATGATCTTCGGCAGGAACTCCTGCTTCAGCTTCTCGCTGCCGTGGCGGATCAAGGTCTTGCCGATGATGCCGACACCCTTGCCGATCTGCGGCGCGCCGCGGCGCGCGAGCGCCTCGTTCAGGATGTACTCGTAGACGCCCTCCATCTCGCGGCCGCCGTACTGCTTCGGCCAGGTCATGCCGAGCCAGCCGCGCTCCGCGAGCTTCTTCATGAAGCGCCGACGCGCGGGCGTGTCGACGAGCTGCGCGAAGTTCTCCTTGGTCGGGTCCATCACCTCGGGGTCGTGGTGCTCGTCGAGGAAGCGCTCGACCTCCTCCGCGAACGCGCGCTCCTCGGCGCTGAACTCGAAATCCATGGGAAGTCCTCCGGGCCGCACGCCGAGCGGAGGCGGCCAATGGGTCCAGAGACGGGCCGAGCATATACGAGACGGAGCGTCTTGTAAATGTCACGCGGTGCCGGGCGGGCCCACGAGCTCGCGGATCAGCCGTAGACCGGCAGCAGCAGCCGCCCGAGACAATAGGCGGCGATTCCCAGCATGCCGGCCGAGATCACTCCAGCGGTGCGCCAGCCGACGGCGAACCCACGGCCGTCGAAGAGAGTGCCGATGCCGAGCGCGAGCAGCAGCGCGACGGCGGGCGCCGCGCCGAAGAGGTGCCGGCCCTGGACCGCGACGATGTGCAGATTCAGCCAGAGGTGCGCGGCGAAGGTCGCGAGCAGGGTCGCGAGCACGAAGTAGCGGAGGTGTCCGACCTCGCGCTCGGTCCGCCAGCCGATCGCGAAACCCAGGAGCCCCAGCCCGCACAAGGCGAAGAAGACGAGATACATCCAGTCCGGCGCCAGAACGTTCAGCCAGCCGAAGGTCGCCCAGTAGCTGCGGAACACGACGAAGGGGTACACACCGAGGAAATACGCGCGGCGGCCGCCGAACTTCTCGAAGTCTTCCAGCGAGTCGGACGACTGGACCAGCGCGGAAGTGCCGAGAGCTCCACCGAAGCGATGCCAGTTCATCCAGAGAGAGGGCAGCGCGAGGACGACGCCGAGCGCGGCGGCGAACCCCGCGTCGCGCAGGCGCTCGCGCAGCGGACGCCGATCCACTGCGAACAACGCGACGCCGGCGACGGTCACGGCCGGCAGCGCCGAGAGCTTCGTGGCAAGAGCCGTGGCCATCAGCGCGGCCGCCCACAGGTAGTCTCGCCGTGCCACCTGGTCGCGCGTCGCGGCGACGGCGAAGAGAAGGAGCGTCGCTGCGCCGAGCGCCGCACACGCCACGTCGTTGTTGACGTAGCTCGACACGAACAGGAACTGCGGCGAGAACGCGAGCAGCGAGGTGCCGAGACAGGCGAACGGCAGGCTTCCCGAGATGCGCCGCGCCGCCTCGAACGTGAGGAGAACGGTCACCGCGCCGAAGGCCAGGCTTCCCCAGCGCAGCGCGCGCAGGTAGTCGAGCGCCGGGTCGACCGCCAGGACGCGTCCAGGTCCCTGCGTGGTCCCGATCATGCGGATGCGCGCGTCCGTAACCACGCGCAGATCGGCGAGCCGATAGATCCATCGATTCGCCTGGTCGAGATCCTCGACCAGCATCGGGTCGTAGGACGAGATGGCCGAGAAGAGCGGCTGCTGGAGCAGGTAGTAGAGCGGGGGCTCCATGCCTTCCCCGGGCACGTCGAGCTTCCCGACCATGTGGGGCAGCCGTCCCTCCCGATTCACGAAAGCCACGTACTGGATGTGTGATGGCTCGTCGGGCGCCTCGAAGAGCGGGACCGCCCGCTGATAGGCGATCGCGAGGCCGACGTAGACGAGCAGCAGCAAGGCGAGCGCAACGGGGGACCGACCGGAGTGCGGTTCCGCCGGCCCGGACATCAGGCGCTCGGCAGCCCCAGTCCGCGGCGCGCGATGATGTTCTTCTGGATCTCCGACGTGCCGCCGCCGATCGTATCCACGACGGTGTAGCGGTACGAGCGCTCGAAGCGGCCGCCGACCGGCGCGGCCGGCTGGCCGGCCTTCAGCTGGCCGGCCGGGCCCATCAGGTCGAGCGCGGCGTCGGCGACGCGCTGCCCGAGCTCGTTCATGTAGAGCTTGTAGCGGCTCGACTCGACGGTCGGGACGCGTTCGCGCAGCGCCTCCGAGATCACGCGCCGCTGGAGCATGCGCGCGACCTCGAGCTGCGCGCGCAGCTGCGCGATCGTGCGGCGCACGCGCGGATCGCGGCGCAGCGGATCGCCGTCGCGCGTCGCCGTGCGCACGTACTCGACGAGCGCCTTCACCTTCATCTCGAGCGGTCCGACCGGCATCATCGCGAAGCGCTCGAGGTCGAGCGCCTCGCAGATGTAGGTCCAGCCCGAGTTCACCTGTCCGACGACGTAGGCGTCCGGCACGAACACATCGTCGAAGAAGACCTCGTTGGTGCGCTCGTCGCCGATCGTCCAGGTCGGATGGATCGTGAGGCCCGGGTGCTTCATCGGCACCAGGAAGAGCGTGATGCCCTTGTGCTTCGAGGCCGGGTCGGTGCGCGCGCCGACCCAGTACCAGTCGGCGAAGTGCGCAGACGTCGTCCAGATCTTGCGACCCTCGAGCTTCCATCCGCCCGCGACCTTCGTCGCGCGCAGCTGCATGTTGGCCGCATCGGAGCCGGCCTGCGGCTCGCTGTAGCCGATCGCAAACTCGATCTCGCCGCGGATGATCTTCGGCAGGAACTCGGCCTTCATCGCGTCCGAGCCGTGTCGGATCAAGGTCTTGCCGACGATGCCGATGCCCTTGCCGGGCTGAGGGCAGCCGCGCCGCGAGAGCGCCTCGGTCAGCAGGAAGTCGTAGATGCCGCTCTTCTCCTGACCGCCGTACGACTTCGGCCACGACATGCCGAGCCAGCCGCGCTCCGCGAGCTTGCGCATGAAGGCGCGCTTGGCCGGCGTGTCCACGGTCTGCGAGAGCTGCTCGGGGTTGGCGTCGGCGACGTCGGGAGTCGCGTGCAGGTCGAGGAAGGCCTCGAGCTCCGCCGCGAACGCCTGCTCCTCCGCCGAGAATTCGAAGTCCACGGGTCCCTCGGTTTGCGAACGTCAAACGATACGCCGCCCGCAGCGGGTATGCTGCGCGCGTGTTGAAGGACGCCGCCGCGATCGTCGGCATCGCGCAGACCCCGTTCGCGAAGCGCCTCGAGCCCTCCGAGAAGGCGCTCGCCGCGCAGGTGATCGTGGCCGCGCTCGAGGATGCCGGCATCGCGCCCTCCGAGGTCGACGGCTTCGCCTCCTACACGATGGAATCGAACGACGAGGTCGAGATCGCCAAGAACGTCGGCGCGGGCGACCTCACCTTCTTCTCGCAGGTCGGCTACGGCGGCGGCGCAGGTCCCGCGTGCGTCGGACACCTCGCGATGGCGGTCGCCACCGGACAGTGCCGGGTCGGCGTCGCCTGGCGCTCGCGCAAGCGCGGCTCGGGCCAGCGTCCGTGGGCCGGCGCGGCGCAGGCCTCCGCGAACGCGCTGTGGACGCGCCCGCACGGGCTGCTGCGTCCGGTCGACGAGGTCGCGATGCTGACGCGCCGCTACATGCACGAGTACGGCGCGACGCGCGAGCATCTCGCGAACGTCGCGCTCGCGGTGCGCGGCATGGCCAACCGCAATCCGAACGCCGTGATGTACGAGAAGGAGCTGACGCGCAACGACTACATGGCAGCGCGCTGGATCTCCGAGCCGCTCTGCCTCTTCGACAACTGCCTCGAGACCGACGGCGCGCTGGCGTGCGTCGTGGTCTCGGCCGCGCGCGCGCGCGACCTGCGACAGCCGCCCGTGTATCTCCACGCCTTCGGCCAGGGCCTGCCCGCGCAGTCGCACACGATGGTCAACTACTGGTGCGAGGATCCGCTGCGCGGACCGGCCTGGGCCTGCGCGCGACAGCTCTTCCGCCACTCGGACATCCGCCCCGAGGACGTCGACGTCGCGCAGCTCTACGACGCCTTCACCCCGCTGATCCTGCTCTCGCTCGAGGGCTACGGCTTCTGCAAGCGCGGCGAGGCGCCGGCCTTCACGGAGGACGGAGGTCTCGAGCTCGGCGGGCGCCTGCCCGTCAACACCTCGGGCGGCGGCCTCTCCGAAGCCTACGTCCACGGCTTCAACCTGATTCTCGAAGGCGTCCGCCAACTGCGCGGAACGTCGACGTCCCAGGTGAAGGACGCCGAGAGCTGTCTCGTCACCGGCGGCGAGGGGGTGCCGACCTCCGCGCTGATGCTGCGGCGCTAGTCGTGGCCGCATCCGAGAGCCCGCTGGGACCCCTGCTGCCGCCGATCGACGCGGACTCGGCGCCCTTCTTCGAGGGCTGTCGCCACGGCGAGCTGCGCATGCAGCAGTGCTCCGCGACCGGGCGGCTGATCTTCCCGCCGCGGCCGATGAGTCCCTTCGCTCCGCACGCGGCGCCGCGCTGGACGCGCGTGTCGGGCCGCGGGACAGTGTGGTCCTTCGTCGTGCCGCACCCGCCGCTGCTCCCCTGGTACGGCGAGCGCGCGCCCTACAACGTCGTGCTCGTCGCGCTCGACGAAGACCCGACGGTGCGCCTCGCGGGCAACCTGGTCGCGGGCCCCGGCGCCGCGCTCGACTCGATCGATCCGGCGACAATCCGTATCGGCGAGCCCGTGCGCGCGATCTTCGAGCCGCTCGCGGGCGACGTGGTCGTGCCGCGCTGGGTGCGCGACGAGCGTCGAACGCCGGTCGGAGGCGGGTAGAGGTCGCCTGTGGCGGCCATCTGTTCCCCCTCGGCGACCTCTACCCGCCTCCTCCACTGACTCTCAGCGTTTCAGCTTCTGCGTCTGCGCGCCCATCATCCGGATCGCCGTGCGGCGAGGCAGCACGCGCCGCAGCAGCTGCGACGCGAAGCGGTTGAAGCGGCCCGGGATCATCGACGACTCGCGCCCGAGCTTCGCGAGCGCCTCGCGCGCGACCTGTTCCGGCTCGAGCTCTCCTGGCGCGCCGCCCTGCGCGCGCTGGCGCAGGTAGCCCGGCGTGCGCGTCGCGCCCGCGAGCACGCACAGGACGTCGACACCGTGCGGAGACAGCTCGTACCAGAGCCCTTCGGCCAGGGACAGCAGGAACGATTTCGTCGCGCCGTAGGTCGTGACGAAGGGCGAGCCCTGGAAGGCCGTCAACGAGGACATCAGCACCAGGCCGCCGCGGCCGCGCGTAGCCATGCGCCGCCCGAAGCGGTGTGCGAGCTCGAGCGGACCGCGCGTGTTGACGTCGAGCGCGGCGAGCTGGCGCTCGAGCGGGAGCTCGAGGAACGGCCCACCCGGCGCGAGCGCCGCGTTGTAGACGACGAGGCCGAGCTCCTCGCCCGCGAGCTCGCGCTCGATCGTCGCGCCCGCGTCGGCGCGCTCGAGATCGAGGGGCAGACAGCGCACGCGCACGGACGCGTAGCCCGCGATCTCGCGAGCGAGCGCAGCGAGCGGCTCCGGACGCCGCGCCACGAGCACGAGGTCGAGACCGCGGCGCGCGAGCTCGCGCGCGAAGGCCGCGCCGATTCCCTCGGAGGCGCCCGCGATCAGCGCGCAGGGCCCGTATCGGGTCGCGAACTCGGCGCGCTCCACGGTCGACTCAGTAGATCCCCGGGATGATCCGGCTCGGCACGCGCCGGCAGTACTCGTCCCAGAGCGGGCCGTACTTCTCGGCGCAGCGGCGGTCGTCGTCGATCTGACGCGGCAGCAGCAGCGCGACGTAGTAGAGCGGGTAGAGCCATGGCCCGATCGCCGTCGGGTAGCCGAGCGACAGCGCGAGGCCCGTCGCCATCAGGATCTCGCCGAGATAGTTGATGTGACGGGAGAGGCCCCAGAAGCCGCCCGCCAGCACGTGCCTCGCGCCATCCGAGATCGCGCGCGGCTCAAGCAGGCCGAAGGCCTTCGCGGAGGGATCGCGCTTGAACCAGAACTTCTGGAGATTCGCGCCGCGCGCCAGAACCCAGCCCGCGAAGAAGATCCCGGCGTAGAGCGCGAGCAGCGGCCCCGGCGTATGGGGGTTCGGGCGGTCGGCGAGCGCCCAGAGGCCGACCGGATAGAAGAACGGGTAGAAGACGAGGCAGCCCCAGCCGAGCTTGAAGCCGACGCGCTCGGCCATGAAGTCGTAGGTGTAGAGGTGGACCTCCTCGAAGTTCAAGTACTCGACCACGAAGAAGCTGAAGAGCGCGGTGTAGACGAGGACGCCCGGTGAGGCATCACTGCGGTACACCATCCGGTGGTGGGCCGTGAACGAGAGCACGTTCAGCTCGAGCATCACGGCGCCGACGAGATAGAGGAGCATCTTCGCGTCGACGCGCCCTCCGCCCCACTGCGGATTGGCGAGGCGTCCGAGGTAGAAGTCCGCGAGCCGCGGCGCGGGCAGCACGATCGCGAGCGTGAAGAGGAGCCCGAGCCCGCACGCGCCCGAGACCATCTCCCAGCGATGGAGGTAGAAGAAGTCCCACGGCACGACTCCCTGCCAGCACGCGAGCGCGTAGAGCGCGACCGTGGCGAAGAGCACGCGCAGGCCGTTCAGGCGATAGCGGAGAAGGCGGCCGGTCGCCTCGTCGCGCACGTAGCCGTCGATCCAGCGGCCCGGCAGCACAAGGTGCAGCGCGAGCACGACCGCGTAGACGGTGAGCGGTCCGAGCAGTGCGACGATCACGACCGGACCGGCGGCTCCGTCTGGCTCGTGCGCGCGGTGAACTCGTCGTCGGGCACGGTGACCAGGTGCTCGTAGACGCCCGGCGGGAAGCCGCGCATCCAGGGGAGCTTCTTGTCGAGCGGCGGCTGCGCGACCGCTCCGCCGCGACCCTCGTAGGGCGCCGGCGCGCGGAAGCGATCGAGCTCGGCGGGCGAGATGCCCGCGAGCGCGACGACCTCGGGATCGATCCAGGCGCGCCCGTCGATCGCGCGCTCCGAGGTCGCGATCTCGAGCGAGAGGTCCTCGGGACCGGCGAAGTAGATCGAATCGCAGAGCCCGTGGTGGATCGGACCGACGACGGTCACGCCGCGCGAGCGGATGCGGTCGCGCAGCGCGAGGAGCTGCGCCGGCGTGTCCACGTTGAACGCCACGTGCTGCATCGTGCCGCCGGCCGACGCGCCGCCGCCGCTGCCCGCATGCGTGACACCGAGCTCCCGCTCGATCTTCTCGATCGCGGGCATCTGCACGAACGCGACGTACGAGTGCTCGTTCAGCTCGAGGAACGCGTGCCAGGCGCCGTCGACGCCGTGCATCCAGTACAGCGCGACGAGTCGCATGCCGAGCACGTCGGTCATGAACTCGATCTGCTTCTTGATGTCGGCGGTGGAGATCGCGAGATGGTGCACGCCGTTCGGCTGGAGCATGGCCGGGCCTCCTCGAGGTGAGCGCGGCCCTATTCTGACGCGGACCGCTCAGGCCGGCACACCCGCCATCGCACGGCGCGCGCGCGCCTCGATCCAGCGGCGGTAGCCCGCCGGCGGCAGGAACGCGATCCACATCAGCACCGCCGATGCGAGCCCGAACATCGAATTGCTGAGCGTGAGCGCGTCGAGCTCCATCATCGCCGTGCCGCGCGCCATCATCACGACATTCGCGATCAGCGAGCCGACTCCCGCGGATCCGATGCCGAGCCCCCACAGCAGGAAGCGGTTCGTGAGCACGGCGTCCGCGAGGCCGAGGCGCGCGCGGCGCCGCATGCGCCCGTAGTAGTGGAGCGACTCGAACGAGCCCCAGAGCAGACACACGATGACGTCGAAGGACCCGATCTGCGTCCAGAGGTCGAGCTGCATCGGCAGCGAATAGGTGCCTGTCGCGAATCGGCCGAGGAAGGCCGCCGCGAAGACGAGCGCGGCGATCCAGACGACAGCCCGCGCGAGGGCGGCGTCGGGTCGGAAGACGGTGCGGGTGAAGACGTAGGCCGCGAGCCCGCCCGCCCCGATCGCGAGCTGCGCGGTCGCGAGGAAGACGAAGGCCACGGCGGGACGATTCGCGCCGAAGAGCATCGCGAGCACCATCAGGGCGAAGCCCGCGGGCCCGATGCCGAGGATGCCGAGGCCGATCAGCAGCTCCGGCAGGCCTCGGTTGCGCCGCGCGAGCCACACGAGCCTGAGCCCGATCGCGAGGCTCGACACGAAGAAGGCCCCGAAGCCGAGCGCGATGGCGGTCTGCATGCGGACTCCCTCCACCGCTGCCATCGGCACGACGCCCCCCCGGCTTGTGCACATGAGACCCCGGAGCCCGCGATTTCTCTTGAGATCGGCGCGCCGCGTCGCCACGATTGCGCGCCGAAGGAGACCTCCATGCGACTCGCGCTCCGGATGAGCCTGCTCGCGCTCGCCGCGGCGGGCTGCGCCGATCAGGGCACCCCGACCATGAATGCCTCCGCGTCCACGACGAACGCCCCGAGCCGGGACGTCGTGATCCAGGTCGGGGACATGGACGTCGCTCCGTCCGTCGCGCGCGTGAAGCAAGGCGGCCGCGTCTCGTGGGTCAGCGTCTCCACCAGCTTCCGGCCCACGCTCTCGTTCCCCGCCGCGATCGTCGATCGCTTCACCTGCAAGGACCTGCGCCCGCAGTTCTTCCTCGCCGACGACCGGCTGGTGTCGATCGCGATGGGCGCCGACATGGAGGCCGTGGCGCTGCCCTGCCCGCTCATGCCCGGCACCTACGACTACCGGATCGAGCTCACCTCGGGCGGCGAAGGCGTCGGCGGGCGCTCGATGGGGATGAACCCGCAGGGCCAGCTGAAGGCGACGCTCGTCGTCGAGTGACGCCTAGCAATCGGGATGGAGACCGAAGGGTCCGCCGGCGTACCAGAAGCCGTCGAAGCCGAGATTCCAGCAGTTCAGGTCCTCGTCCGCGGCGAGCTTCGGGAACTCCTTGACCGCCTGCTCGTGCACGCGCTGCATGTAGCTGATCACCGCGGGCGTCACGCCCTGCTTGCGCAGATCCGCGTACTGCGCGTCGCTCAGGTGATAGATGGTCCCGCCGCGCTGGATCTTCCCGATGATCTTCTCGGGGGCGACGCCGTGCTTGCTCAGCATCACGATCTCCGTGACGGACACCTGCTCGCCCCAGCGCCTGCCGACGAGACTCGCGCAGCCGGAGTCCGCGAGCGCGAGTGTCGCCAGCGCGAGCAGCGCGAGTCCGGCGCGCGTCCGGCTCCATCCCAGATTCGACGCAGGCATGTTAGGTCTCCTCACTGGATCACCTGGTGGCCGCGCTCGCGCAGGCACTGGTCGAAGGCCTGCTTGAACTGGTCGGTGGTCTCGAAGCTCTCGTAGCCGCCGCCGCCGAACCCGCCCGCGGCCGCGCCGACGGCGGCGCCCATGCCCGGCACCCCGACGGCCGCGCCGATCGCCGCGCCCGCGGCGGCGCCGAGCAGGCCGCCGATCGCGGTGCCCTCGGCCGTCTGCTTCAGCGAGCTGCCCGAAGCGTGCATCGCGAGCTGACGGCACTGCGCCTCGTCCTGCGAGAGCCGCCAGGCGTTCGGATCGTTGTAGGTGTCCACCGTCGGAGTCCAGGTGTTCTGGTTGACGCAGCCCGCGAGCGCGAGCGCGCCGATCGCCACGACGAAGCGCGTTCTCACCGGTCGGCCTCCAAGGACGAGAGAGGCGCACGGAATACCGCGTCCGTGCAAGCGCCACAACCTGATAACGTCCCGACGACCTCAGGAGGGACTTCGATGAGTCGTGTGCGAAGCGTGGGAGCCCTGGTCGCGATCTGCCTGGCGAGCGCTGCG
>Ga0335069_10000775_pt1 | contig 51758 bp, 43 predicted proteins | sample Lox_Sample_11_FD_206714 | JGI IMG/M metagenome (GOLD analysis project Ga0335069, IMG submission 206714) | Soil microbial communities from Loxahatchee National Wildlife Refuge, Florida, United States - Lox_Sample_1.1 | ecosystem: Environmental > Terrestrial > Soil > Wetlands | place: USA... | reverse complement strand
TGTCAGCACGACTGAAAGGAGCAGGAATGGCGTTTTCCGGCTCGCTGCGCTCGTCCCCACCGGAAAACGAAACCGACACCCCACCTCCTTGGCTCACGGTTTCTTTGCAGGTTTCCCCAGGTGTTGAAGAAAGGAAAGCACTCATCGCACCTCCTCCACGGAATTGACGATGGCCAGAATTGCCGCCTTGAGCGGTGCAGGAAGTCTGGACCAGGTTGCGACTACTCGCGCCAGTTCAGGACCAAGCTCGCCTAAAATCTGTGCGCGTATTTGTGTACTATCGCCAGAAGCACTTTGTGGAACCGCCTGCTTTTCAGCGCATTGTGAACCTCGGGCAGAAGGTTCGATTCCCTTCACCCGCTCCAATCCCATAACCTTCTGGATGATTGTCCATGCAATAGCGCTTGCCGGAATCGGGAGACGGGTCGAGGATGCGATACACTCGAACGATGGTTATGAAAACGTGTTGGGTCATAGCCGCCGTGATGGCGGTCTTGGTGGGAATGCCTCTCCAAAGCATGGCCGACCTTCCGCTCGTCTATAGTGTTGAAAACTCGGGCGCGAGTTCGAATTACCCGGCGCCGCCTTTGCCGACGTTTGTCAATTGCCCGGTCATTCAACCTTTGCCCGACCCGTTTTGCTGGGCCAACGACCCGACCAACAAGAATGGCACCCGCAGCACCAATTTCAGCGACTGGGAACACCACCGCAACGAGTTCAAAGCCCAGATTGAGAATTATGAGATCGGCACCAAGCCGGCCGTGGCGCTGTCGAACATCTTTGCCAGTTACTCGGGGGGCACCACCCCCGGCACGAGCGGCACACTCACCGTGCGGGCAACCAATGGCACCCACACCCTCACGCTGACTTGTGCCATCAGCATCCCGGCGTCGGCGGCCGCCCCCTACCCGGTGGTGATCGGGATGAACAGCCCCAACGGCAGTCTCCCCGCCAGCGACTTCAGTAGCCGCGGGATTGCGACCGTCACCTACCTTCATAACCAGGTCACCACCTATGGCAACCCGTCGCTGTCGGATCCCTACTTCCAGATGTACGGCGGCAGTCCTTATAATTTTAATCTGAATAACACGGGACAATACAGCGCCTGGGCCTGGGGTGTCAGCCGCATCATTGATGGTTTGATCCTGGTTACGAACACTCTCCCCGTCGATCTCCAGCACATCTGCGTCACCGGCTGCTCGTATGCCGGCAAAATGGCGCTCTTTTCCGGGGCATTTGACGAGCGGGTCGTGCTGACCGTGGCCCAGGAGTCGGGGGGCGGCGGCGACACGTCGTGGCGTTACTCGGCCACCGAGCCCAACGGCACCGTGGAAGGCATCGCTCAGACTGATCATAATTGGTTTGGGGAACAATTGTTCCAATTTGGCGGCACCAGTGTTTCGCGCCTGCCGGAGGATCATCACCTGTTAATGGCCATGTGCGCGCCCCGCGCGTTGTATTGCACGGCCAACACAGATTACCTCTGGCTGTCCAATCCCTCGGCCTTCGTCTGCGGCCAGGCTTGTGCCCGGGTCTACCAGGCCCTGGGCATCGGCGACCGGTTCGGCTTCAATGTTGACGGGGGACATTCGCACTGCGCGTTTCCGTCCGACCAGGAGCCGGATCTTCATTATTTCCTGGATAAGTTCATGAAGGATCAAACGAGCTTGTCGCAAACCGTCCGCATGGCCCCGGTCGGCTATTCCAACATTATCAGCTACGCCCGCTGGACGGCCTGGTGGGGAACGTCAAATGCCGTTTTCCCGTATACCGGGCAGCTCTCCTTCAGCGCGCCCAGCTACGCAACGGAAGGCGACGGCACGCTGGTTGGAGCAGGATCCGTCCGGGTAAATCCGACCCCGACGAACGACAACGTGGTGGTGAACCTGACTTCGGGCAATACGAACAAAGTCATCGTGCCGGACACGGTTGTCATTCCGGTCGGGCAAAGCAACGCCGTGTTCGATTTGACCGTTGTCGATAACTCGATCCTGGATGGGGACCAGTCGTCGCTCCTCACCGCCAGCTCGCCGGTCTGCAACAACGGGACGCAGTATCGGCTGGTCATCGTTCATGACAATGAAACCACAGCCCTGTCCGTCGCCCTGCCGGCGAGCGCCTCCGAATCCGCGGGAACGCTGGCCAATGCCGGGACCGTGACCATGGGAGCTCCCGCCGGGGCAGACGTGACCGTCTCCCTCAGCAGCAGCGCCGGGTCGAAGCTGACTGTGCCGTCCACCGTTGTCATCCCCAAGGGCCAAACGTCGGCGGTGTTCAACGTGACCGTCGTGGACAACTCCATCACTGGCGGATCGACCAACATCAGCGTCACCGCCCACGTCGCGAATTGGACCGACGGCTCCGCTTCGATGACGATAGTCTATGACGATCCTCCGCCCGATCATTTCGTCTGGAGCACCATTCCTTCTCCGCAACTGATCGGCGAACCATTTGCCGTCACCATCACCGCGAAGAATGCCGCGAACAATACCGTGGACTACCGCTTGCCGGTCACGCTGTCCGGTCTGGCTCCCGACAGCACCAGCGGCACGAATACCATCCTGAATTCTCCAAGCCCGGAACAGTCGGCGACCGACGGTTATGAGCTGGTACTGGGTTACTCCTTTACGCCCAGCACGAACCTGAAGGTGACTCAGGTCCGAAGCTATTTTGGGGACAAGGTTTCCATTTGGAACACCAACGGGCAGCTGCTTGCCTCGCAAAATGTGACCAATGTGCCGGGCACGTGGGCGGACATGCCTTTGCCGGCGCCCCTGGTGCTTCCCGTCGGCGCCACTTACCTGATCACGGTTCACGAAAACAACGTCGAGTATTTTTGGAGCCAGAGTCTCCCGGCGAGCTTTGCCGATGGTACCATCAATCACAGTTTCTGGGATTACGGCGATGTTTTCCCAACCCAGGACAATGGCTACCAGTGGTATTTTGTGGATTTGCGGTACGCCACAAATTTTGTTTCCGTGCCGGTCAGCCCGGGCACCACCGCCAATTTATCGGGCGGTTCCTGGACCGGCAATGTCACGATGCTGCAGGCCGCCACCAACGCGATTCTCCAGGCCAGTGCCGCGCCTGGACATTCCGGCACCAGCGCTCCCTTCGATGTGCTCGGCACGCCGAAACTGGCCATTACGATCTCCAACGATTCCATCGTGCTGTCATGGCCGGTTGCCGCGTCGGGCTTCAATCTGGAGCAAGCCTCCACGCTGCCGGATTGGGGTCCCTGCCCGGCGACACCTTATATTGTGGGCGACCGCTACAACGCCACCAACGCCCTCGGGGCAGACCACCTGTATTTCCGCTTGCGGAAGCCTTAAGCCGACGCGCTCCTCGCTTCGACAGCGCGATTTCGGCAAGTCGGGGTCAACGTGAGCAGTCTGTTTAAACCTGCAAACGGGCTGGTCTCAACCTTTCACAACAACACCATCTGCGCCGTCCGATGCGTCGTCCGGTTTTGACGTTTGAAAAACTCCTGCAACTCCTCCACGTCCGCCAAAATGGCCGCCCGTTCAAACGCCGGCCGGTTCCGATTCAATAAGGCGGTCAACCAGCAGGTAAACAACTCGGGATCACCCCAGAACGCGTTGTCGAGGGCGGTTCGCACCTCCTCAACGCGCCCGCCGCACTCGATCCGGGCGACGTCCCGCAACCTTTGCTGTGCCCAGCCCAGGGGCAACTGGTGGAATCCGGCCGCCGGGTGGAGTGCCAGCCAAAGCAATCGAGCGAGGGTCGCCCGTAAGCGGGAAGCATACGCGCCGAGCGGCCCAAACCGTTCCCAGCCTGCCGCCGGGATTTCCTGAACGGCAAACTCCACGGCCGTGCCCACGAACCGCCAGGTGAGAAATTGTGTCTTTCCCGGCCACACCCCCGCCCGATTGAACCGGGGCTTCAATTCCCGGATCAGCCGGGCCTCGTGCTGGAGCGCGACGCGTTCATTGGGGCAGAGATCGAATTCAATCCGGGTCACGGCGCGCAACAGCTTCAAATGCCGGGGACGCATTCTTTCCGGATTGGCGACGCGATAGTTTTGCAGGCGCTGGCGCAGGTTTTTGGCTTTGCCGACATAAACCACGTCGTCGCGGGCGTCCCGCATCTTGTACACGCCCGCCTGCCGGGGAATCTTGCGGAAAAACTTCCGGCCCAGCCGCTTGACGAGCGGCCTTTCGGGGGCAAACAACAGTCGCTGGCCGGATGCCATGCGGGAAAAATACTCCCGTTGCGTCGGGAAACCAACCGTTTTGAGCGAACGTCACGCCGCCTGGCCGCTCGTCTCAGTAAACCACCGCGTAATTGGTGCGCGCGGCGTCGGTGACGGCCCACTGGTTGACGGGCGAAAGCGAGCCGGGAAATTTGATGAACGTCACGCTGCCATCGGCAAAGGTGTAATCCGATCCGCCGCTGTGGCTGCCAGGACCGCCCCCGCCATGCCGGCTTTGCTCGACCCGGTCCACGTCATTGCCGTTGCCTTCGTAAAAATCCATGTAATAATCCATCGCCTCGGTCTTCTTTTCGCCGAAGAGAATCGTTTCCGACGGGTACTTGATGAGCGCTTCCTTCATGCCGCCGCCGTAGGTGCCCGCGGTGTAGGCGATCCAATCCGAAGCATTCAGCACCAGCTGAAAATAATCATTGAAGGCATTGATGAGGTAGCTGCGCGGGGCGCCGTCCGCTGGATTGTTGGTATCGGCGCCGGTCTGCGGATTTTCGCCGTCGCTGGGGCAGACCAGCACATTGACGTTTTTGCCGTAATTATCGTACAGCCGGTCGGGCCAGCGGTCTTTTTCCGAACGCGGCGGGAAATAGTTCTGGTTGTCGTCCACGTACATCCGCAGGGCGAGGCCGACCTGCCGGAGATTGTTCACGCAGCCGATGCGCTTGCCGGACGCCTTGGCCCGGCTCAAGGCGGGCAGGAGCATCGCGGCGAGAATGGCGATGATGGCAATGACCACGAGCAGCTCGATCAGCGTGAAAGCCGCCCTGGTCCAACCGGGCCGCGCTCCGAATTTCGTTATTGTCATAACCATTTTCTCCGTCGATGCGTCTTGATTTATCAGACATTCCTTCGGGGCAAAGCCCCGAGGCATGTTGCGCTGCGTATGTCCAAAAAGCAATGGCTGCTGTTCGGCACCCTGGTCGTGTTGGCCGGAGTGTACGTTCGTTACTTCACCCAGTGGTTCCGGTCGCCGCCCCTGCTCATCCATCACACCAGCCGCGTGACCAATCCGAACCCGCGGTTCCGGGCCCGGGCCGCCGCCGCCAACGCCGGCATCGAGCCGGTGACGTTTGGTTTCGACGAGCCACTCCGGCTCACGGAGATCAAAGTGGTCCGGCTCGCCGAATGGCAGACCAATTCGCAGGCCGGCCCGCTCTGGCATCTGGTCTCCGATTCCAACTCCGTTCCCATCCTGGATTTCCGATACGGCCAGGGCATCCGCGGCCTGCGGCCCGCCGTGCCGGACGATCAGGCACAACCCCTCCAGCCCAACGTTCCCTATCGGCTGTTTGTCCAGGCCGGCTCGCGCAAGGGCTGGCACGACTTTCAAGCCGCCGCCAAAACCGGCGCCGGACCTTAAAACAGACGCCTGCTTGGACCGACGGGTTACAAACCCGGGTTCAATCAAGACAAAAAATGGCACTCGTCGTGTCCTCGCTCGCACCGTATTCGGGCCGCAGGTGCAACGGTCGAGCCATCCGCCTGCGCGGCGCGCCATAGCGCCGCTTCGGCGCGACGGCGGCAGGCTCGACGCCACAACGGTAGTGACTCAGTTCAGCTGCTGTAGGGTCGAGCCTATGGCTCGACAGTTGAGCCGCAGGCTCAACGCTACACCAACTCAAGGCACTACCGCCACAACGGCCGGATCACGACACGATCCAGACCCGGAGGCTATTGACGCCCGCGCCGGATGAGCGCAAGATTGAGGCAGCGCGTGCGCGCAACAGTTTAAAACCGCAACCACCAACGCCAATGAACCCCGCCATCCGCTTCCTCACCGCGTTCGTCGCGCTCGCCGGCCTGTGCCTGGTGACCGGCTGCCAGTCGGTTTCAATCAACTCCAATCAATACCTCGGCGTGCCGAACTATCCGCCGACCGACCCGGCGCAGATTCAGATTCTGCGCAAGGAACCCACCGCGCCGCACGTGCAACTGGGCGAGGTCCGGGCCGAGCCCTCCAGCGACAGCGTCAGCGCGCAAAAGATCGAAGCCTCCATGCGCGCGGCCGCCGCCAAGATGGGCGCCAACGCCATCGTGATTGTGTTTGACCGGACCGAAGTCACGGGGGCCATGGTGGTCGGCCCCTGGTATGGGCGCTCCGTCCAGCAAATCATGGGCCGGGTCGTGGTCGGCGTGGCCATTCGGTACACCCAGCCCGGAAGTTGAGGCGGGGAACGCGTAGCACGAGTCGTCCCAACTCGCCGCCTTCCCCGAAGGTCACCCGCTGCGGATTGAGGACAATCCGCGGTCCGTCGCAGGTGGTTCGAAATCGGCGTGCAACGCCGACACGACCACCTCAAAATCAAAGTGGCATGTATATGGAACCGGAATGGCTTGACAAGCCGGCGCTTCCAAAATAGAGAACCGCCAGTCACACAAGATTTCCAGATCCAACGACAGTCAACCAAAAGCCAAAATATGAAACCAAACCCCCGAACTATTCTCAGCGGCACGCTGGCGGCGGCGGTGCTGGCCGCGCCCGGCTGTACCCACACCGGCGGCCAGAAATGTTGCTCGTCCGGCACCTGCACCATGACCGGTTCCTCCGGCGGCACGCCGATCGAGACCACCGGCGTCATCGGCTCGCCCGACGCCACCACCACCATCAGCGGCAAACAATTGCCCGCGCCCGACCCGAAGTTCGGCGGCGTGATCAAGGATGACGCGTTCCAATCGAAAGCGTGGTGGGCGCCGCGCATTGTGCCGCCCAAGCAGGCGCCGAACATCCTGCTCATCATGACCGACGACTCCGGATTCGGCGTGCCCAGCACCTATGGCGGCGTCATTCCCACGCCAAACATGGACCGCATCGCCAAGGCGGGCTTGAAGTACACGCAATTTCATTCCACGGCACTGTGCTCGCCCACGCGCGCCGCGCTGATCACCGGCCGCAATCATCACTCGGTCGGTTTCGGCGTCATTTCCGAGCAGTCCACCGGGTTCCCCGGCTACAACAGCGTCATCCCCCGGGACAAGGCAACCATTGGTCGGATCCTGCTGGACAACGGCTACGCGACGAGCTGGTTCGGCAAGGACCACAACACGCCTGTTTATCAAGCGAGCCAAATCGGGCCGTTTGACCAATGGCCGACTGGCATGGGTTTTGAATATTTCTACGGTTTCGTTGGCGGCGACACCAGCCAGTGGGAACCGAACCTCTTCCGCAACACGACGCAGATTTATCCTTACGTCGGCAAGCCGGAGGGAACCTGGAATCTCACGACCGCCATGGCGGACGACGCCATTGACTGGCTGAACCGGGTCAACCAAATTGACCCGAGCAAACCGTTCTTCTGCTACTACGTCCCCGGCGGCACCCACGCTCCGCATCATCCCACCAAGGAATGGGTGGACAAAATTCACGAGCTGCACTTGTTCGATCAAGGCTGGAACAAGCTCCGGGACACCATCTTCGCCAACGAAAAGAAGCTGGGAGTCATCCCGCCGGACGCCAAGATGACGCCGTGGCCGAAAGACCTGCTCAAAGAGTGGGACCAGCTCACGGATGATGAGAAGAAAATGTTCATCCGGCAGGTCGAGGTGTTCGCCGCTTACGTCGCCTACACCGACCACGAGATTGGCCGCGTCATCCAGGCCGTTGAGGACATGGGCAAACTCGACAACACGCTCATCATCTACATCAACGGCGACAACGGCACCAGCGCCGAAGGCCAGCTGATTGGCACGCCCAACGAAGTGGCCATGTTCAACGGCGTTCAGGTCCCCGTCGAAGACCAGTTGAAATACTTCTACGACGTCTGGGGCACGGACCGCACCTACAACCATATGGCCGTCGGCTGGGCGTGGGCGTTCGACACGCCGTATTCCTGGACGAAACAGATCGCGTCGCATCTCGGCGGCATCCGGCAGGGCATGTGCGTTTCCTGGCCGGGCCACATCCAGGATGTTGGCGGCATCCGCAACCAGTTCTGCCACATGATTGACGTGGTGCCGACGCTGCTCGAGGTTTGCGGCATCCAGCAGCCTGACTACGTGGACGGCATCAAGCAGTCGCCCATCGAAGGCACCAGCTTCGCCTACACTTTTGACGCAAAGAACGTGAACGAGCCGTCGCGGCACAAGACGCAATACTTTGAGATGATGGGCGACCATGCCATCTACCACGAAGGCTGGATGCTGAGCACCAAAGTCATCCGCCCGCCGTGGCAGGTGATCGGCGCAGTCAACCCGGACCCGCTCAACAATTGCACGTTCGAACTCTACGACCTGACCAAGGACTGGACGCAGTGTGACGACGTGGCGGACAAGAACCCGGAAAAGGTGAAGGAACTGAAACAAATGTTCCTCGACGAGGCGAAGAAGTACGAAGTGCTGCCGTTGGATGCCTCGGTGGCCACCCGGCTCGTCATGCCACGGCCGAACATCACGGCCGGCCGCAGCGAGTTTGTATACACGCATCCGATGACCGGCCTGCCACAGGGAGATTCGCCGCTGCTGCTGAATTGTTCCTACACGATCACGGCGGACATCGAAGTGCCCGAAGGCGGCGCGGAGGGGATGCTGGTGACCTCCGGCGGACGGTTTGCCGGCTGGGGCTTTTATTTGCTCAAGGGCAAGCCGACTTTCACCTGGGACCTCGTCGATTTGAAACGCCAGAAGTGGCAGGCGCCGGAGGCGCTGACGCCGGGCAAGCACACCGTCGAGTTCGACTTCAAGTACGAGGGCTTGGGGGCCGGCACGCTGGCCTTCAACAACCTGAGCGGCATCGGCCGGCCAGGCACGGGCACGCTCCTGGTGGACGGCAAGCCGGTGGACACGCAGAAAATGGAGCACACCATCCCGCTCATCCTCCAGTGGGACGAGAGCATGGACATCGGCTCGGACACCGGCACCCCCGTGGACGACCAGGACTACCAGTGCCCGTTTGCGTTCACCGGCAAGTTCACCAAAATCAAAATCACCGTGGACCGCCCGCAGTTGTCGCCCGACGACATCAAGAAGCTCGAAGAAGCCACGCGCAACAACAAGATGAGCGAGTAATCGTCAATTCGATCCGAACCAGGCGAGCCGCTTCGCGAGGAGCGGCTCGCGCTTTCACCATCGAAACGGCCAGCCAGAGAAGAGAAGCTATGCTTGGATTTGAAATTACCGGTTGGGACATTCTCACGTTCGTCGCGCTGATCGTGTGCGTGGTGTTGTTCCTTTGGTTCTTCGTCTGGCTTGCGGGATTGCCGGGGCGCATCGCCATCGCCCGCAAACATCCGGACGCCGAGGCGGTCAAGATTATGGGCTACCTCGGTTTCCTGCCGCTCGTGCCGTGGATTCAGGCGTTCATCTGGGCGTTCAAACCGACCAACATCGTCGACATCCGCCGCTTCCCGCCCGAGGAAGCCAAGGCCGTGGACGAACAAATCAAGAAATTGAGCTGAGCCATGTTATTCGCCCTCGCACTCACCATCGGTTTCATCCTGTTCGTCTGGTTGGTGTTCTTCAAGTACAAGTGGCTGAAGTGGAGCATGGCTTGGGCGCTCGTCTCGTTCTTCATCTTCATCCACGTGCTGCTGATTTTTCTCATCGGCATCCGGTTCGTCACGCCTTGCACCAAGAACGCCGTGGTCGTGCAACACACGATCCAACTGGTGCCGCGCCTCACCGAGCCGACGCTCGTCACCGCGGTGCTGGTCGAGCCGGATGTGCCGGTGAAGAAAGGCCAGCCGCTGTTTCAATTTGACCGCCGGCCTTACGAGGACAAGGTCCGCCAATTGGAAGCGCAACTGGCTGCGGCCAAACAAAACGTCCTGGTGCTCAAGGCTGATGTCGAGGTGGACGAGGAGACCCTGGCGCGGAGGAAAACCGACGTTGAATATGACCAATATCAACTGAAGGTGGCGAAGAACCTAGCGGCCACCGGCGCCGGCGGATCGGGGCAGGTCGAGACGTGGACGGCGCAATTGCAGAAGGACGAAGCGGGCGTGAGCGAGGCCGACGCCGAGTTGGAGCGCGGCAAGCTCCGTTATCAGTCCGAGATTGACGGCGTGAACACCACCGTCGCCGCCATGCAGGCGGAACTTGACCTGGCCCGCTTCTATCTCGACAACACCACACTGGTCGCGCCCGAGGACGGCCGCATCGTCAACCTTCAGGTTCGCCCGGGCATGGTCGCGGGCGATGTCCGGTTCGGCGCCATTGCCTCGTTCATTTGCGACGACGGCCGTTTTCTCCTGGCATCTTATTCCCAGGAAGAGTTGAAATACGTGGCCAATGGCCAGCCCGTCGAGGTCGCCCTGAATCTCTATCCCGGCCAGATTTTTCCCGCGAAGGTGGACGCGATCTGGAAAGCGAATGGCGACGGCCAGTATCTGCCGAGCGGCAATCTGCCCAAGTTCGAGCCGCGTCCGCCGAAGTCGCCGCAGAACTGTTACGCGGTAAAAATTGTCTTTGACGATGCGGACCAGTCGAAGTTTCCGATTGGCGCGCAGGGATCCGCGGCCATCTACACCAACGGCCTGCGCGGGCCGTGGGCGGCACTGCGCCGCATCGGCATCCGCATCTACACCTGGCTGAACTGGCTCTACCCGTTGCCGTTTTGAGAACGATGAGGGGGGTGCCGTTTCCACTCCGACCAGCCCGTGAATGGTTTCGTTCGTGAACCACGCGGCCCGCTTCTTTGATTGGTTGTAGCGTCGAGCCTGCCTGCCGAGCCGGAGCCTTGGCGCAGGCGGGCGGCTCGAAAAACCGGTGCGCACCGCCGACCTGACATCGTGCCGGGAGCGGCCCGTTTTGACTTTTCTGCACGCCGACGATCTAATACTCTCCGGTCATGGGCACGCTTTATAACGGCGACAATGCCACGGCCCGGCCGTCAAGCGGAGCTCAAGCTGAACGCAATTTATTAAACCGGATTAAACCCATTCAAATTCAAACCATGAACATCACCAAAACCTTCCCCGTCGCCGCGCTGGCGTGTGTCCTCGCCGCCATCCTGTCCACCGGCTGCGCCTCCACCGATGTCACCAGCCGTAATCAACTCGTGACCGGCGCGCTCCCCCGCCCGGCCGTGATCTGGGTCTATGATTTCACCGCCGACCCCGCCCAGGTCCCGGCCGACTCCGCCCTCGCCAGCCCCGCCGCGGCCCCCGCCGCGGCCCCCACCGCCGAACAGCAGGCGGTGGTCCGCCAGTTGGGCGACGCCATCGCCACGGAATTGGTCCGCGATATCCAGGCGATGGGCATGCCCGCCGCCGAGGCAAACTCCGCCAGCCGGCCCCAGGTCAACGACCTCGTCATCCGCGGCTATTTTGTCTCCATTGACGAAGGCAACGCCGCCAAACGCATGACCATCGGCTTTGGCGCCGGCGGTTCCCAGCTCACCACCATGGTGGAAGGCTTTCAGATGACCGCCAGCGGCCTGCGCAAACTCGGCTATGGCACCGTCGATGCCGGCGGTGGCAAAGGTCCGGGCGCGGCGTTGGGTGCCGCCGGCTGGGCTGTCACCGGCAACCCGGTGGGATTGATCGTGGGCGGCGGCGTCAAGGTTTACGGCGAAGCCAGCGGCAGTGCCACGATTGAGGGCCGGGGCAAGGCCACCGCCCAGGAAATCGCCAGCGTCCTCAAGACGCGGTTCCAGGAACAGTGCTGGATTCAATAACCGCACATAACCGTTTTCAATCGTGGGCCACTCCGTTCGACCGCTGCCAGCCGGAGGCAGCCTGCTTTTCGCTTTCGCCCGTCACGCCGGCTCTTTATCTTCCGCGCATGGGAAACTTCATTACGCTGACAACGGAATCAAACCGAATCCAACCATGAACATCAGCAAAACCTTACTTACCGGAACGTTAACGTGTGCCCTCGCCGCCATCCTGTCCAACGGCTGCGCGACCAGGAACGACGCCGTCGCCCAGGCGGAAAAGCATGAGATCAACGCTCCCGGCATCGCCGAAACCAAGGACATCGCCGAGGCGGGCTTCATTTACGGCCTGCCGCTGGTGATGAATTACGCGGCAAACTACGAATTCTGGGTCGACAAGACCTCGAGCCAATACAAGTGCCCGATGAACCAGATTTACAGCGAGAGCCGGGTGTTCACCTACCAGGACACGGCCGTGGTCACGCCCAACAGCGACACGCCGTATTCGTTCGCCTGCCTGGACCTGCGCGCCGAGCCGTTTGTAATCTCGGTACCCGCCGTGGAGAAGGAGCGCTACTACTCCGTGCAACTCACGGACTGGAACACGTTCAATTACGGCTACATCGGCAGTCGCGCCACGGGCAATGAAGCGGGCGATTATTTGATCGCGGGCCCGTATTGGCAGGGCGAAACGCCGGCCGGCATCAAGCAAGTGTTCCGTGCCACCACCCAGTTCACGCTGCTCATTTTCCGCACGCAGCTTTTTGGCCCGGACGACCTGCCGAACGTCCAGAAGGTGCAGGCCGGCTACAAGGCGCTGCCGCTGTCGGCTTATCTGCACCAGCTCGCGCCGCCGCCCGCACCGGCCATCAACTTCCCCAAGATCAACCCGGACATGGTCAAGACGAATTTCTTCGCGTATCTGGACTTCGTCCTGCAATTCGCGCCGGCGGGGCCGGAGGAAAAGGAAATCCGCGCCCAGCTCGCCCGCATCGGCGTCGGCGAGGGGAAATCGTTCAGCTTTGACGCCCTCGACCTCGAGCACAAATTGGAAGTGGGGCTGGGCATGAAGGACGGCGAGGAAAAAGTGGACGAGGCGGTTACCGACCTCGGCAAGGAGATCAACGGCTGGCGGGTCGGCTCCGCGTTTGGCGACCGCGACTATTACCACGGCGACTGGCTTCTCCGGGCGGCCGCGGCCAAAGCCGGCATTTACGGCAACGACGCCGTCGAAGCCATGTATCCCATGGCCCGGAAGGACGGCGACGGCGACCCGCTCGACGGCAGCAAGCATAATTACACGCTGACCTTCCCGGCGGGGCAGTTCCCGCCCGTGAACGCCTTCTGGTCGGTGACGATGTACGACGGCAAAACGCAGTTGCTGATCGAGAACCCCATCAACCGTTACCTCATCAACTCGCCGATGCTGCCGAACATGAAAACGAACGACGACGGCTCGCTGACGCTTTACCTCCAGCACGATTCGCCCGGCGCGGACAAGGAAAGCAACTGGCTGCCGGCGCCCAAAGGCCCGATTTACCTGGTCATGCGCCTCTACTGGCCCAGGACGAATCTCCCCTCGATTCTGCCGCCCGGCGAAGGCACCTGGAAACCGCCGGGCATCGTGCAGGCGAATTAAGCTTGCCCGACCGGCCGCCTGATTCAACGCAAACGAAACTGTGAAAATGAATGCCAACACTGTGTCAAACTGGCTGCCGGCGCTGTTGCTGCCGGCGCTGCTGGGCTGCCTCGGCGGCTGCGCCTCCAGCCCGCCTCCCATCGTCCCCGACACCTACACGCTGCCGGCGCCAGCCGCGCCCGACGCGCCGATCCTCATTGGCTCCGGCGCCTCGGCCAGCGCGGCGGCGGGAATGGTACAGGTGGATGCGGTTGATTACACCAATCGCACTTGTCTGCTCAGCCGCCCGGGCTTCGAGCCCATCGTGTTCAAGGTGGGACCGGAGTATCCGAACTTTGACCGGGTTAAAGTGGGTGACAGCTTCCTGACCACGGTGTCGAAGACCTTTGTGGCTTACCTGGTGAAACCCGGGGTTTCACCCAGTTCCCTCACCAACGCGGTGGCGACCACGATGCCGGCAGGCGCCCAACCCGGCGGCGTGATGATTCGCAACGTGGATTACAACGCCAAGATTCTCGTCCTCGACTACGCCACCCGCCGGGTGGTCCTGCAATATGGCAAGGACCAGGCCCAGGAGGTTTTCGTCCCGCCGGGGGTGAATCTCCAGCTGTTGCATGTGAACGACGATGTGTTCGTGCGCACGACCGAGGCCATCGCCATTGCCGTCGCGCCGCCGGGGGCCGCAAATTGAATATGCGAAACGCCGCCCACTGGTTTTGCCGGCGCGTTACCCGGCAGCTTGGTCCGGTCGCGGGGAGAATGGGCAATTTGAAACCATCGCTGCTCCGAATGGCGGTGCTCATTCCGGCACTCGTCACCACGCTGACGATTGCCGGCTGCGCCTCACTGGCCGGCAACGGGGTCCTGACCCTGAAACAAGTCCATATGGACATGAGTTGGAAAATGACCGCCTATCGCCAGGCCGTCATCGCCGGCAGTGTGACCGAGGGCCAGGCACGGCAGGTCAACGCCGCGTACCACGAATACCTGGAGGCCTACCAGCACGCCCTCGACGCCGCCGGGGGCAACCTGGACGCACCCGCCCCGCCGGACCTGAAAGCCAAAGCGGACCAACTGATCGACGCCATCAGCGTCGTCCTGGCGACCCTGACCTGAAAGCCCCGGTGGCGTGCCCGGTCGGGATGCCGGCCGGGCTGGTGGCCACCCGCTGCCGGCTCGCCTAGCAGCACGCGGACCGGGTGCGGGAAGCATTCATCGGCCGGGCGCAGGGCCATGCTTTGGGCTTGCATCCCGTGATGGTTATCCCCACTTTGCCCGTCGAGCACCCGGTCTGCGAGGCGCTCGTGGAACGGACGCTTCGAACCCGGTCATGACGAATGAAAATCATGATTCGCCGTTCGGCGGGTTCCGGATTTGGCCGCGAACGGGACCGCTTGAATGGCCAGGGCCTTTGCCTTTGAACCAGCCACAACTCGACACCCATTGACACCATGAATATTCAAAAACTCCGCTCGCTGATCAGTCTGGGAATTCTTTGTTGCCTTGGCGCGCCGGGCGGCGCCGCGGCCGATGATACCAACCCGGCGGCCGGCGGCCATGACACCGAAGCCCTGGCCAAAGCGGCGCAGAACCCCGTCGCCAAGCTCATCAGCGTGCCGTTCCAGAACAATTTCAACTTCGGCGTCGGCCCGAACAACACGGCGCAATATGTCCTGAACGTGCAACCGGTCATCCCGATATCATTGAGCGAGGACTGGAACCTGATCACGCGCACCATCCTGCCGATCATCAACCAGCCGTCCCCGGCGCCGGGAACGCCCAACGCCAGCGGCCTGGGCGACATCAACCCCTCGCTCTTCCTCTCGCCGGCCAAGGCGGACACGAAATTCATCTGGGGCGTCGGCCCGACGTTCACGCTGCCCACGGCGACCGAGGCGATGTTGGGCAACAGCAAGTGGTGCGCCGGCCCGGCCGCCGTGGCGCTGACCATGCAAGGTCACTGGGTGGTGGGCGCGCTGGTCAACCAGCAATGGTCCTTCGCCGGCTGGGGCGACCATTACGTGAGCGCTTTCCTGGCGCAGCCGTTCATCAATTACAACCTGCCGCACGGCTGGTATTTTTCGTCCTCACCCATCATGACGGCCGACTGGACCTCCGCCAGCAAGGACCAATGGACGGTGCCAGTGGGGGGAGGCATCGGCAAAATCCAGTGGTTCGGCAAACTGCCGATCAATTTTCAAGTCCAGGCGTTTTACAATGCCGTGACGCCGGAGTACGGGGCGGACTGGCAATTGCGGTTCCAGGTCCAGTTCCTGTTCCCGAAATAAAGCCATGACTCGATCACATTGCCGAGGGAGAGAGATCGCTCGGCAGCGTTTTGATTTGGCGTTTGTAGTGTCGGCGCTGTGCGCCGATTTCGAGCCGCAGGCTCGACGCTACATCCAATTGGGGCAGGATCCATCATTCGTCTCTGTTGACCGGTTGCGCCGACTTCTTTAGCCTCAGCCCATGTCAAGCACGGCTCAGGCAAGAGTCAGGACAAGTCCCGCTGGACGAAACGACGACGCGCGGCGGCGTGCGCTTCGAGACATGCCGGCCATCCCGGTTCTGGCGCTGTTCGCCCTGGTCGCAGCCGGCTGCGCCTCCACCAAGGTGACCGACCAGCAGTCGTTCACCAGCGGAGCGCTTCCCCGGCCCGGCAACATCCTGGTGTACAACTTCGCCGCGACGCCCGCCGACCTGCCGGCCGATTCCGCGCTGGCCAAACAGCCCGATCTGGACGCCCCCCCGCAAACCGCCGGGCAGATTGCTCAAGGCCGGAGCCTGGGTGTTCAAATGGCCGGGGAACTGGTCGGCCAGCTTCACGGGATGGGCATGCCGGCCGAGCGCGTCTGGTCGGACCAGCGACCGCAGCTCAACGACCTCGTCATTCACGGCTGCCTGCTCTCCGTGAATGAGGGCAGCACGACCAAGCGCATGGCCATCGGGTTCGGCTCGGGCGCCTCCGAGCTGAAGGTGGCCGTCGAAGTGTACCAAGTGACCGCCGAGGGGCTGCGCAAAGTCGAATCCAGCGATGTGCAGGGCAAGGGCGGCAAGGCCCCCGGGGTAAGTCTCGGGCTGGCGGCCCTGCTGGTCACCGGCAACCCCGTCGGCCTCCTGGTCGGCGGCGGGGTCAAGGTGTACAACGAGGCGAGCGGCAACAACAAGGTCGAGGGCCGGGCCAGCCAGATCGTCAAACAAATCGGCGACCAGCTCAAAATCCTGTTCCAGCAACAAGGCTGGGTTCATTAAGGGCGCGGGCGTGTCCGGGTTTGCTGTAGCGTCGCGCCTGCGGCTCGAGATCGGCGCGGAGCCCCGAACCGGCAGGGCCTGACCCAAGCCAACACCGACCGAGACGGCGCCTTGATTTCAGCCAACGGATTGGTACGATTGAACCGGACGGCAGGTTCAAGCTTATGCCACTCGAACTCCAAATCATCCGCGCCAGCGAATTCATCCGGCTGGGAGCGCAGGGTCGCTTCGACCTGGCGGCCAGCAAGACGGCGCTGACGGTCATCGCCCGGGCCTGCCGGAAGCGGGGGCTGCATCAGGCCCTGATCGATCTCCGCGACCTGCGGCCCGGTCCCAAGCCGGTGTTCGACCGGGACGATCTCGTTGAGCTGGTGCAGACCTTCTGCCGGATCGATTTCACCCGGGAGCATCGCCTGGCCGTGCTGTACCGGACCGACCCGCATCATCGCGTCCGGCTGTTTGCCTTTCTCAGTGTGCTCCACGGCTGGACGGTCCGGGCTTTCGACGATTTTGAGCAGGCCGTGGCCTGGCTTTCAAGCGGGCCGGAACCTGCCTGCCCCGCCCGGTCGCCCGCGGAAAAACCGGTTGCCGTGCGATCGCCAAAACGGGAGGAGGACTCGGCAGCGCTGCCCGTTTTCCTGGCAGGCCATCATCCAAAAGCATCGGGCGGACCAAAACGAGCGGCGGTCAGGATGCAACGCCCGGCTCATCCGCCGACCCGGTCGCTGAGATCGCAGTCAAGATAAATGCGTGTGGACCCCTATGCTCTGATACTGGATTATCCAGTGCTCGTTTGGGTGTTGTCCGGCCTGTGCCTGTTGGGCTCGGCCTGGATTGGCAAAGCGTGCTCCGGGAAGCAGCAAATCCTGGAAGCGGAAACGCGTGAGTATTATCGCGTGATCGAGGCTGCCACACTAACCCTGCTCGGGCTGATCATTGGCTTCACCTTTTCGATGGCCCTCAACCGGTACGACATGCGCAAGAATTATGAGGAGGCGGAAGCCAACGCGATCGGCACGGAGTTTGTCCGCGCCGACCTGCTGTCCGCGGCCGATGCGGCCAAACTGCGGTTATTACTCGTGAAATACGTCGAACATCGGATCCAGTACTACGAAACCCGGCGCGGACCTGAGCTGGATCAGATTAACGCCCAGACACCTCCGTTGCAGGCCGCGTTGTGGTCGGCGGTCCAGGTTCCCGCCGTCCAGCAGCCGAACCCCGTCAATGCGCTGGTGATCGCGGGCATGAACGACGTTTTGAATTCGCAGGGCTACACGCAGGCCGCGCGGTGGAACCGCATTCCGCTGGCGGCCTGGATTCTGATGCTGGCCATCGCCATCGCGGCCAACGTGCAGCTCGGCTATGGCGTCGGCAACACAAAGTCGAAGTCCAGATTGCTGCTCATCCTGCCGCTGGTTGTTTCCATCTCTTTCCTGCTCATCGCGGACATCGACAGCCCGGCCAGCGGACTGATCCGCGTCGTCCCGCAAAACCTGGTCAGCTTGGCCCAATCCTTGCATGCCCCGTAATCCGAAAATCAGGCCGCCTGCCGCAAAGGCAACCGGGACGGACCCGGGCAGTCCGAACCGGCACAGCTCCTCAATCAAAGGCGGCATCGGTTTCAGCATCGGGAGAGGAATCGCATGACCACGGTTACGACGGCACTCGGTGTATTTGGCATCCTGGCCGGTGCCATCTTGATCGGCCGAAGCACGCGTTCCTGGCTGCCCGAGCATCATTTGAACGCGGACACGCGGGATACGGTGAAACTGGCGATGGGGCTGGTGGCCACCATGACCGCGCTGCTGCTGGGCTTGCTGGTGAATTCGGCCAAGAGCGCCTACGACACCGAACGCAGCGAAGTGATCCAGATGGCCGCCAAGGTGACGTTTCTGGAACACCTGTTAAGACTTTATGGATCGCCGACCGCCGAAGCCCGCTCCCAGCTGAGCGCCGCGGTGGAGGATGCCGCCGGCCAATTATGGCCCGTGGACAAGCATGGGTTGTCCCAATTGGCTGCGGAAACCCAGGAAGGCAACGCCCTCTATTTTGCCATCCAGCGGCTTGCTCCGCAGGACGACACCCAACGCAACCTCAAAGCCCAGGCGATTTCCGTGGCCATCGAGTTGGGTCAGATGCGCTCGCTGCTGCTGGCGCAATCGGTTTCATCCGTTTACAGGCCATTGGTGACCATGGTGGTTTGCTGGCTCGTGATTATTCTCCTCGGCTTCAGTCTCGTCGCGCCGCCCAACGCCACCGCCACGTTGGCCTTGCTCGTATCGGCCCTCGCGGCCTCCGGCGCCATTTTCCTGATCCTGGAGCTGGACCGTCCCTTTGGCGGCTTGATCCAGATTTCAAATCAACCGATTCTCAACGCCCTGAATCGCTTTGCCAAATGAACGTCCCCAATTTGCCGCCGCAAACACAATCCCTTGCCATCATGAAACCTGACCTTTATCGCGCCCTCTTCCCCATCCGCCTCGTGCCCATCCTCGCCGCCTGTTTCATCCTGCCCCGAGGGGCGCCGGCCCAAAGCACCCCGTCCGGCCCGCCAGTGGATCCGGCGGCGCTGAAGTGGCCGCGTTACGAAGCCACCAACGGTTTCGAGTTCGCCATCTACCAGCCGCAACTCTCGTCCTGGACCGGCAACCAACTCCAGGGCCGCGCCGTCGTCGCCGTCCGCCCGGCGGGCACGGCCAATGAATCCTACGGCGTCGTCTACTTCACGGCCCGCACGGATGTGGACAAGATCAATCGCCTGGTCACGCTCCAGGACATCCAGCTGACCCAGGCCAATTTTCCAACGCAGCCGGACCAGCAGTCAACCTATCTCGCGGCGTTGCAGGCGCTGCATCAAAACACGCTCCGGACGATTCCGCTGGATCATTTGGAGGCCGTCTATGCCGTTTCGGCGGATAACCGCATGGTCAAAGGCCAGCCGGTGAAGAACGACCCGCCGCGCATCATTTACACCACCCGGCCTTCGCTGCTGGTCTTGGTGGACGGCCCGCCGGTGCTCAAGCCGCTCACGGGCGCTTACGACCGCGTGGTCAATAGCCGGGCCATCCTGCTCCAGAACACGAATGCGCTCGAAGAGCCATACTTCCTCTACGCAGCCAGCAACTGGTACGCCGCGCCGTCGCTCGAAGGGCCATGGGCGATGACCGGCTCGCCGCCGCCGGACATCGGTGCCGCCCTCAGCGCCGCGCTGGCCACCGGGCAGGTGGACCCGCTGAATCCCCAGGACCCGGCGGCGGCCGCGACGCCGCTGCACATTTACGTCTCGCTGACGCCGGCGGAACTGATTGAAACCAAAGGCACCGGCGAGCTGGTCCCGGTGCCGGGAACCGACTTGCTGTATGTCAACAACACCGCCAGTGCGCTGTTCTGGGATCGGGGCGATTCGTGTTATTACGTGCTCATTTCGGGACGCTGGTTCAAAGCCGCGTCGGTGTACGGGCCGTGGGCCTTCGTTCCGCCCGGCTCGCTGCCGGCGGATTTCCAGAACATCCCGCCCGACAGCGCCAAGGCCAATGTGCTTTGTTCCGTGCCCGGCACACCGCAGGCCCGCGAGGCGGTCATCGCCAATTCCATTCCGCAGACCGCCACGATCCAGCGCGACCAGGCCAAGCTCACGGTGGATTACTCCGGCGCGCCCGACTTTGTGCCGATTGCCGGCACCCCTTTGAGCTATGCCGTCAACACCGCCACTCCCGTCATTGAGGTGGATGCGCAAACGTATTACGCCTGTGCTGCCGGCGTGTGGTTCACCGCCGCTGCGCCCGGCGGGCCGTGGACGGTCGCCACGTCCGTCCCGCCGGTCATCTACACCATTCCGCCCAGCTGCCCGCTTCACTATGTCACTTATGTTTACACCTACGGCTCCACCACCAATGCCGTGTACGCCGGTTACACCCCCGGCTACGACGGAACGGTGGTATCCGACGGTAACACGGTGGTCTATGGCACCGGCTATTCCTACCCACTGGAGACGTATGGCGCAACCTGGTATCCCTATCCGGCCACTTACGGTTACGGCGCGGCGATGGCGCTCAACGGGGGGACCGGCTACGCTTATGGATTCACCGCCGGCATGAGCTCGGGTTGCGCGGTGGCGCCTTACTGGGGGTCGTATCATTATGCGCCGCCGGCCGGTTGCGGCTACTCGCGCGTGAACATCAACGCCACTTCTTGTTACCCGCACTGGGGCACCGCGGCCAGGTCCTCCACCGCCGCGTATAATCCTTACACCGGAAACGCGGCCGTCGCCTCGCGGGCGGCGGCGTACAATCCGTACTCAGGCCTTTACGGCGCCAACAGCAAGGGAGCCGCCGGCAACGTTTATACGGGCCAGGCCGCCGGTTACGATCGCGGCGTTGTGGGCAATGTTAATACCGGCAACAAGGCGGCGTGGAACAATAATTGGATGTATGCGGATCCGAATGGGAATATCTACCGGTACAGTCCCTCGTCCGGCGCGCAGCAATATAACAACGGCGGCTGGAACAGCGCGAATCAGCCGGCCGCCACCGCCCGATTTCCCACCGCGCAGTCGGTCCAGTCCGGGACGTCTGGCGCGTTCCCCACGGCTCAAGCGCATAATCCCAATCAGCCCGCTCCCCAGCCGGCAACGGCTCAGCCCGACTGGGTCAACCGGGAAAATCAGGCGCAGGCCATGGGCCAGCAACGCTTTGATAATTATGCCGGCGACGGCGGCGGCTGGGGCGGCTTCCGCGGCGGCGGGCGGCGCCGTTGATGCGAACTCCAAACAGGTCAAAACATGAGAGTATTTATCTGCCTGATCGTCGTGGTGCTGTCGCTGGCCTTCGCCGGCGGCTGCGCCAGCACGGCGCAGCAACGGACGCAGCAGACCGAAAACCTGCTGCTGGCCTCCGGCTTTCACATCGTGCCCGCGTCCACCCCCGCGCAACAGGCGCAGCTGCAGACCCTGCCGCCGGGAAAAATCACCGCGGTCAAGCGCCATGGCAAAACCTGGTACGTCTTCCCCGACGGAGCCCGCCGCCAGCTCTACGTGGGCACGCCGTTCGAGTATCAGAACTTCCAGGGTTACGCCCAGGACGCCACGCTGCTCCACGCCCAACTTGAAACGGTCAATCTGGCCGAGGATTCCATTGGCTGGAGTTCGTGGGCGTACTGGGATTTCCGGGATTGAATGGACGATGAATCGCGACCAACAAGGCAACCCGGGCGGGAGAGCCGGTCTCCTGGCGCTGACAGTCCTGGCCATGGCGATCCAAAGCGGCACTGCCGCAGAAGGGGCGGCGTCGACCACGGCCAGCAATGCCGCGGTGGAGACGACCTCGATTTTTAAACCGACCGTTCCCAATCCAACCCGGCCGGCCGGCCCGGCGCCGGCGGGCATGGTGTGGATTCCCGGTGGCGAATTTTCCATGGGCTGCCCAGTGCCGTCCGAAGGGGCTTGCACCCCGGCGACCCTGAGCGCGGCCGACGACGCCCGGCCGATTCACCGCGTCTATGTCCACGGCTTCTGGATGGACCAGACCGCCGTGACCAACGAGAAATTCGAGCAATTCGTCAAGGCCACCGGCTATGTCACCTTCGCCGAACGCACGCCGACGAAGGAAGAATTCCCCACCGCGCCGCCGGAAAATCTCGCGGCCGGCTCGGTGGTGTTCACGCCCACACCCGGCCCGGTGGCGCTGGACGATTATTATCAGTGGTGGAGCTACGTGAAGGGCGCCAACTGGCGGCATCCCACCGGGCCGGACAGCGACCTGAAGGGCAAGGAAAAATACCCGGCCGTGCACATTGCCTACCCGGACGCCGTGGCGTATGCGAACTGGGCGGGCAAGCGGCTGCCGACGGAGGCGGAGTGGGAATTCGCCGCGCGGGGCGGGTTGGCCGGCAAGCTCTACCCGTGGGGCGATGAATACAAACCCCGCGGCAAATTCATGGCCAACACCTGGCAGGGGCAATTCCCCGTGAAAGACACCGGGGAGGACGGTTTTGCCGGACTGGCGCCGGTCGGGCAGTTTCCCCCCAACGGCTACGGCCTGTACGACATGGCGGGCAACGTCTGGCAGTGGTGCAGCGACTGGTACCGGCCGGATTATTACGCGCAACTGGCCGCGGCCGGCGGCGTGGCTTGCAACCCGCAGGGCCCGGCCACCGCCTTCGATCCGATGGAGCCGATAGAAAAAAAGCGGGTGCAGCGAGGCGGCTCGTTCCTGTGCACCGACCAGTATTGCACACGTTACCTGGTAGGCGCCCGCGGCAAGGGCGAAGTGACCACCGGCGACAATCACCTCGGCTTCCGCTGCGTAAAGGATGTCGAACCCGAAAAGAAGGACGCGGCCGCGAAGTGAGACGGTTTTGAGACGACGGCGAAAATCGGACTGGACAACGCTTGCGGGAAGGTTAGGCTTCAACCCCATGCCGCATCGTTGAATCCTTGGGGTGAAGCGGCGCCGGAATTGGCCTTTTAAAATCCAGGCGCGGGCCCGGACAAGCATGAACGCTGTTAATCTGCTCAAACCAAGGCTTCGCAGCCGGTTCATCGGCCTGGGCGACCGCCGGGTCCGTCCCCCGGCATCATCGGCCAGTCTGAATTAAACGGACCCATGATTCATAAGATGAGACGCGAACGAAACCCGATGTTGAGTTTGGCGGCGCTGTTGCTGGCCCTGGCGGCTGCCGTGGTGTTCACGGCCTGTTCATCCCGTTCCGGTTCAGCCAAATCTCCCGCGCCGTTCAATCCTTACGCCTTCACGAATCAGGAGGCGTTTGGCGGCCAAATGGTGATGGATACGCTGAGCCGGACCGACACGGTGGTTTCCATCGACAGCGCGCTTCGGCGGATCGAGCTCAAACATGCCGATGGCACCGTCACCAGCTACAAATGCGGCCCGGAAATCCGCAACTTCGACCAAATGAAAGTGGGGGATCAGGTCAAGGCCACCGTGGTGGACGAAGTGGCCGTGTATTTCAAGCCAGCCAGCCAGTCGCAAAGCCTCGCTGCCGCCAGCCTGACCGTGGGAGCCCGCTTGGGTGCCAAACCCGGCGTCGTCAACCTGGACACCTTCGACTTCACCGCCCGGATTGCCGCCATCGATCCCTGGAAACATCAGGTGACCCTGCTGACGGCCGATGGCCGGTCCCGGCCCATCACCGTCAGCGAATACATCAATCTGGCCGACTTTAATGTTGGCGACGAGGTGGCGGTGCGCCTGACTCAGGCCCTGGCAATACTGGTGGAAAATCCCTGAGCGGGGGAGGCGGCGGAGAGTCCGGGGGGAATGGGCGGGAGAAACGAAGCACGAAAAGAGAAATTTAACGAAAGCGATCCTATGAAAAAAACAATCGTGAATTTCAGCGGGACCATGGCGTTGGCGGCTGGGATGTTTATTTTGGTTTCCTGTTCGTCGGCGCCAAAGAACGAACCCGGCGTGTTTAGCGACAATCCCATTGCCGTCCCGGGCGTGGACCGAGGTGGCGTCATACTGGACGCGGTGACGGCGACGGCCACGGTGCAATCCGTCAACGCCGCTGACCGTACCGTCGTATTGCAGCATCCGGACGGCAGCACAACCGTCTATGAGTGCGGGCCGGATGTCCGGAACTTCGATCAGATCAAAGTGGGTGATCATGTCACCGCGACGGTGGCCGAGTCCATCGCCATCGGCCTGATGAAAGGCGGCAACGTGCCCACGGGTGCCGGCACCGCCTCGGCCATTGTGCGCGCGCCGGCGGGCGCCAAACCGGGCGGGAAAATCGTGGACACGGTCGGGTTCATCGCCAAGGTGATGAGCGTGGACGTGGCGAGCCGGCAAGTCACCCTGCAAATGGCCGACGGCTCGCATCAGACGGTGAAAGTGGGTCCGGACATCAACCTGGCCAACGTAAATCCGGGTGACAATGTAGGGGTGCGCGTGACGCGGGCCTTCGCGATTGCGGTAACAGCTCCCGGAACGGCCCCGGCGGCGCCCTGAAAAACAACGATTCCTCGGTAACACCGGACCAATCCAACCAAACGAACCAATTCAAACCAGATATGAAACGTCCGATCCTGCGGCCCCTTCCATGCCGGCTGGAAGACAGTGGCAGCAGCGAGATCAGCGAGAGCGACTACGGCACCGCTGCGATCCTCGGCGCGAAAATCAGCACCGCCTCCTAACCTCGAGCTTTACCTGTCATGAAAAACCTGACGCAATTCCTCCGCTTGGCCGCCTGGGGCGGACTCACCCTGGCTGTTCTGGGTGCCACGGGCTGTCAAACTTTCAACGGACCGCCCCCGGGCAACCTGGCGACGGTCACCATCACCAACCGGCCGATGGCCGACGTCGCCAACGCCACGGCAGCCGTTTTTGCGACGCACGGTTTCGAAGGCGGCCAGACCGGCCCGGGCCGGTTCACCTACAACCGGCTGGGCACCCGCATGAACAACCTCGCCTACGGCAGCTACATGTTTGAGGAGGTCGTTACGGTGAAGGTCCAGGTGACCCTCCAGCAGGAGACATCCAATGCCATCCTCGTGGGCTGCAAGGCCTGGCTGGTGGAAGCCGAAAACGATCCGGTCTTTGAGGATGACCACAAGGTTCGACCGATTCGCAAATGGCCTTACGAGCAACTGCTGAAGGACATTCAGAGGCAATTGGGAGAATAAACCGGGCGCCGTGGCGGGCTGATTCGAACGGGAGTGCCGGTGGCGCAACCTGCCTGAATGCCAATGCCCGGCCCGCGCCCGGTTGCGGCGCAGCCCGCGGCATAACTCCCGGCTAATACCGGCCAACGCGCCCGCTTTTGGCTTTGCCCTTCGCCGGCCGAGTTGTAAACTCCCACCATGGGCAGGCTGGATTGCCAAAACCATCTTGACGTCCGGAAGCGTTAACGAATGACACCGCCCCCCCAGGCAAAATCCGACAGGGCCGCACTCCGGCACATCGGTATCTTCCGCTTTTCAACGGTGGAATTTCTGGTGGCGCTCGCCCTGTTGTTCATCGGGGCGCCATTTGTCGAGACGATGCGCTACGGCAGTGAAGTTGAGACTTCGCTGATGACGCTGGTATTGGTACTGGGGGCGTTGGCGGTGGGCCGGAGCCGCCGGACCCTGGCCTGGGCGGCGGGGCTGGTGATCCCGGCGGTCACGGCCAGGTGGATTCATCACTTCGGACAGCAACCGGCCTGGGCCGGAATTTTTCTCGCCGCCGCGCTGGTGTATCTCATCTTCTTGATCGCCCACTTCCTGCATTTCATCCTGCGCGCGCCCCGGGTAAATGCGGATGTATTGTGTGCCGGCATTTCGGTTTATCTGCTGCTGGGGCTGGTGTGGGTCATGGGTTATATGCTGGTGGCGCAATTGGCGGATGCGAAACAACCGGCGTTCGCCTTCAACGCCGGGCCAGCCAACCAGTCTATGACCGGTTTCAACGCTTACTATTTCAGTTTTATCACGCTCACCACGGTGGGCTATGGCGATATCACCCCGGTCTCAAACATGGCGCGGGCACTCTCGGCGCTGGAAGCCATGACCGGCACATTGTATGTGGCGGTTCTCATTTCCCGCCTGGTGGCATTGTATTCGTCCCAGGCTCCTCCGGCTGAACCGGGTGGCAAACCGCAGACTGAGCAAAAAAAATTGACTGAATCCAACCAAATATAATCATTCTCAACATGAAAATGAAAACCGCAAGAATCCTCGTTCTGATCAGTGCTGCCTTCGCTGGCAGCGCCCTGGTGCAAAACACCGCTCGGGCCGGCGGCCTCTTCCTCTACGAACTGGGCACGCCGGACGTCGGCCTGGCTTCCGCCGGCTACTCGGCCCGCGCGCAGGACGCCTCGACGCTGTTCAAGAACCCGGCCGGCATGAGTCTGTTGGACGGGGCGCAACTGCAATCAGGCCTCCAGGTCCTGTACGGGGACGTGAAGTTTTCAAACAACGGAAGCAAAACCAGCTCGTTTCTGGGCACGGAGAACGGCGGCAACTCCGTCGGCGCGCTGCCGGGCGCCAACTTGTTCATCACCTACCCGGTGACGGAAAAGCTGGCCGTGGGCTTTGGCACCTTTTCGTATTTCGGCTTGAAGATCGACTACAACAACGACTGGGTCGGGCGATACTACGTTCAGAACGGCACGCTGCTGGGAATGACGCTCATGCCGGCGGCGAGCTTCAAGGTCAATGACTGGCTCTCCATCGGCGGCGGGCTGAATGCCATGTACGGTTACATGGACACCGAGGTGGCGCTGCGGACCCTGGCGCCGGGCGACGGCACGCTGAAATTAAGGGATGAGCAGTGGGGCTTTGGCGGCATCGGCGGCATCATCATCACGCCGCGGGAAGGCACCCGCCTCGGCGTCACCTATCTCTCAGAGGTCAAGCTCGACTTCAGCGACAAACCCAGCCTTCACAATCTCGGCCCGCTCGGCGTGCTCCCGGTTTTCCAGAACCCGCCCACCTTGAACCTGGGGGTGACGGTGCCGCAATCGGTGATGTTTGGCATCTGGCAGAAGCTCAACGAAAAGTGGGCCGTCATGGCCGATGTCGGCTGGCAAAACTGGAGCCGGTTCGGCGAGGTGGAGGTGGGGTTTGACGCGGCCCATCCCAACAGCCTGACGGCGAACCTCCACTACGACGACACCTGGCACGGGGCCATCGGCGCCCAATACACGGCATCGGACAAATGGCAATTCACCGGCGGGTTCGCTTATGACACCTCGGCGGTGAGCGATGCTCACCGCACCGTGATGCTGCCCATTGGCCCGGCCTACCGCTTCGGCCTGGGCGCTCTCTGGAAGTACAGCAAGAACCTCGATTTCAATGCCGCTTACGAATTCATCTGGTCCGGTGACCTCCCAGTGACGCAAGGTGCGCCGGGGGACTACCGGGGCGAGGTGTCGGGTTCGTACAACAACGTCTGGTTTTCCTTTTTCACCGTCAACCTGACCTGGCGTTTTTAGCTGTTGTTCGTGCTGCCGCCGGAGGGTAACCCGAGAGCACGACTGACCCGTGAACACAGCTTTAAACCGCCGATCTGAGGATCCAGGCACGCCCGCCGGCCTGGCCGGGTCGAAGCCTCCGGGCGGGCGCTGATAATTTTGTGCAGCCGCAAAACCAACAGCCGCCAGTAAAAAGAAGTCCGGCCGCAGGCGGCTCGGAACCAGGAACATGACCTTGCGAAAGCCCGCGGCAGAGCTGGAGGGACGGAGAGGCGTGATCCGCCTTTTCGGGCTCCTTCTGTCGGCCACAGTTTTGGCCGGTTGCCGGTCGGGGAATCTCGCCTACTACATCTCGCCCCAGGTCACCGGGCGGGTGCTGGCGGCGGACACCCGGCAGCCGCTGGAAGGGGCAACCGTCCGGCGCGTGGTGCCGACGCCGTCCGACGGCGAAGCCACTCCGCCCAAAGGCGGCCAACTGATGATGCAGCCGGGGGCGGTATATACCGATGCCGACGGCCGTTTTGTGCTGGATGCCGTGCGCGACCTAACCCTGTTCCAGCATAGCGGCTGGCATTCGGTGACGGTTGCGTTTGCCGGCGCGGGCTATGGAAGCTGGCAGACCAACTTCACCGCCGCCGACTACAAAGCCCGCACACCGGAAGGCGTCCCGCGGGTGAATGCCGGCGATATTTTGCTGCAACCTCAACCCAAATGAAAACCAACCACCGCATCCACCTCGGCCGGAGGATCATCGCCGCGCTCTGCCTGGCCGGTCTCGCCCTGGGCTTGAGCGGTTGCTCCCTGTTCCGGTTAAAATCCTCCCCGCCGAAGGCCGAAGTGGCGCCTCTCCAACTGGCCACCAACGCAGCGCCGTCGGCCACGCTCACCGTGATGCAGCTTCAAGTCATGCGTTTTGCCGACAGTTACGTTGCCCAAATTGCGCAGGCGGCCGACGATTTTGCCGCGCGGGTGGGCACCCCTCAAGCGCGCCTGGCCGCGCTCCGGTGGAAGCTCAACCAGGCCACGGCCGCCTATACCGACGCCACCGGGGAGAATCCCGTCGTCAATGCCCTGGACATGCTGGTGCTGGTCACCGTCTCGCGCATGGTCATCGAGGATTATGGTGTCGATGCTTACGGCCAGGCCATCCTCCCCGAACTGGAAATCCAGCGCCAGCTGGAAACCAACATCTGGACCATGGCGAATGTCATGCTCAAACCGCAGCAGCAGCAGGAATTGCGGACGTTGATCCAGGAATGGCGGGCGAAAAATCCCCACCTGCGGTACGTCGGGTCCGTCCGGTTCCGTGAATTTGTCAGCGCCATCGGCATGTCCGCGCAACAATCCCGGAGTTCCCCCAACAGCATTTTCAGCCTGCTTTATCTGGACCCGTTTTCCGGATTGGATCCCACCGCGGCGGCCATCGAGGAAACGCGGGCGCTGGGGGAACGCGCCATGTACTACACCCAGCGCATGCCGCAATTGTTGAGCTGGCAGGCGGAGGTGCTGGCCTACCAGTTGGCCGCCCAGCCGGAATCGGTGCAGGTCCTCTCCAACGCCAATCAGTTGTCCGCGTCCGCCGCCAGCTTCGCCCAGACCGCCCAGCAACTGCCCCAGCTGATCAACGACCAGCGCCAGGCCGCCATCCAGCAATTGCTCGATGGCCTGCGCTCGCAGGAGACGGACGTGCGCCTGACACTCGATGCCGGCGCCGAGGCCGCCACGGCCATTAACGACGCCATTGTTTCCCTCGACCAGTTCGTCCGCTTCGTTTCGGCGCCGAATACCAACCGGACCGCCAGCGCCACCAACAGCCGGCCGTTCAACGTGCTCGATTACGGCGCCGCCGCGGGCCAGATCGGCGCCGCCGCCAAGGACTTGAACAACCTGCTCAACACGGTGAATCTCAGCGCGCCGCAACTGGCGAAGTTGGGCCAGCAAACCACCGCCGATGCCAAACAGGTGGTGGACCACGCCTACCGGCGGGGACTGGAATTGATTCTGGTTTTGCTCGGCGGTTCGCTGTTGACGGGCTTGATCTATCGGATGATTGCGAACAAACCGACGGCTGGCCGGCCCAAGCCAGCGGGGCCGGAATCGACCTGACCGCGAGCTTGATGACGTGATTATCAGTGGTTAGAACCGTCTTGGAAGATACAATGGATCGAGATCGGCTTTCGGATCTTTTGGGTGACGCCTTCAACGGCTGTTTTATCGGCCTCGATTTCGCCTTCCGTTTCTGACATGGACCTTGTTGCAGCACCGCGGCGAAAATACATGTTATCACCGAACGCCGGCTTGGCGTCAGAACACAATCCCCGCTTTGAACCAGATATAATTGCCGTTCAGACGCTTCTGGGTGTTTAACTCATCCAGCCATTTGACTTCACAGGCAAAATCATACTTGCCGATCTTGTGGGTGTAGGAGGCGACCGGGCCGACGCCGATGGTTTGCCCTTCGCAATCGCCCAGTTTCGCCCCGCTGCCGCCGTCGGGGCTGATTTGTTCGTAAACAAAACCTTCCGCGCCCACCCCGCCGAAGCCGCCCAACAGCGGGAAGTGCTGCGCTGCGGTGCCGTCGAGATGAAACGAGGCGCCGCTTTGATAGTGCGTCGCCTCGTTTTCCGTGTTGATGTCGAAGCCGGCAAACACCGTGACTTCCGTCCCGATCTTGGTGCTTAACCAGCTAAACGAGGCGCTGGGCTCGAACGTCCAGTAATTCCGCCCCGCGTTCGCCAGCTTGCCCGCCTCGTAGCTGCCGGTCGGCGTGTAGATGCCCAGCCGGACGTCATATTTCATGTCCGCCGCATTGGTCCAGCCGAGCATGAAGGGATAGACCGTGATATCGCCCAGTCCGTCGGTCGTGTCATGAACCCGGGGTTGAAGCGGACCGACCTTGACGTTGCCGTCAACTTCAAGCCACACATATGGAATGGTGACGGCAACCGCGTAATTACCACCCAGCAGGGTCCAGGACGTCTCATACAGGCCGAAAATCGTGTAGGCATTCAGCCGGGCATTGGCATTCAAGACCGGCGTGCCTCCGAATTCAACCGGCGGCGTGGCGCTGCCATCGTAATAGGTGTAGGCGTTCGCAAAAACCAGGCCTGGTTTGCCGGGCAGGGTGTCGATGAAATCCGCCGTCGCCCCGGGCGCGTAGTGTCCGCTGCCACCTTCTTCGGCACAGGTGTTGAAGGCCAGCCAGGAAGCGCCGGCCAGCAGCCCAAGGAGAATTTTTTGTTTCATGATGGAACATCGAAGGGATTTTGATCGGGCGATCAAAGGGCTTGGCGATTTGGCGGTCGCTGATTACGGCCCTTCCACTTCGTAATAGGCATCTTCGCCCGGCAGGGCCGGCTCGCCGCGCATATCTTTCATGATCACCTGTAATTGATCCACCAGGAACAGCGGCTTGGCGCTTTGCTTCGCCAGTTCCTCGATCCGCTTCTGCAATTCGGCCACCTTGTCCGGATGTTCGGATGCTACGTTGTTCGTTTCCGATGGGTCCTGGGCGAGGTTGTAAAGCTCGACAGACGACGGCAACAGCGTGCGCCAGATCAATTTCCAGTCGCCCTCCCGGATGGCGGCCCGGTACGGTTCAATGTTGTAAATAATTTCCGTGCGCGGCGACGGCTGGTTACCGCTGATGGTTCCCCAGACATCGAAGCCGTCGAGCGGCAGACATTTGTGGGTGTCGGCGCCGGCCAGAGCTGCGAGCGTGGGATACAGGTCCACCGCGTGCATCAGCCCGTCCGCCGTGTTGCCCGCCTTGAGGTGGCCGGGCCAATTGGCCAGGGCGCACACGAGCGTGGCGCCTTCGTAGAGCGAGCCTTTGCCCTCGCGATAGGGTCCGTTGTCACAGGGAATCTTGATTTTGGACACGTCGGCCATGACGCCGGTGAACATGGCGTTGCGGGTGCCGCCGTTGTCGCTGTGGAAGAGGATGAGCGTGTTGTCGCGCAATCCCTTCCTGTCCAGCGCCGCCACGACGCGGCCGATTTCGTCGTCCAGGCAGGTCACCATGCCGGCGTAGGTGCGGCGCGTCGGGTCCGCGATGTTCTTGTAGCGGTCAATATATTCCTGGGGCGCCTGATAGGGCGTATGCGGCGCGTTGAAGGTGAGGTACAGGAAGAACGGGTTGGTGGGATTCTGTGCGTCAATATATTTCACCGCCTCATTGCCGATCAGGGTGGTGGTGTAACCTTTTTCCTTGAGCGGCTTGTTGTCGCGGTACCAGTCCAGCACGCCGTGCTCCTCATGCGTGAAGTAATCTAGTTCGCCGATGAGGGCGCCGTACTGGTAATCAAATCCCCGCTGTTTCGGCCAATAAATCGGGTCGGCGTGGCCGAGATGCCATTTGCCGATGAGGGCCGTCCGGTAACCGGCCTGCTTGAGCGCCTGCGGCAGCAGCCATTCGTTGGTGGCCAGCCCGTAGGTGCTGGTCGAGGGAATCACCAGCGTTTGCAGCCCGTAGCGGAACGGGTAACGCCCGGTCAACAAGGCCGCGCGCGTGGGGGTGCACATTGGTTGCACATAGAATTGCGTCAACTTCACACCTTCGGCCGCCAGCCGGTCGAGGTTGGGCGTCTTGATGTCGGCGCAGCCGTTGAAACCGACATCTTTCCAGCCGAGGTCGTCGGCGACGATGTAGACAATGTTGGGTCTCGTGCCGGCCGCGCCGGCCGGCGGAATGGCACCCGGCAGGGACGCGGCGCCCGCCAGCAGGCTCAAGCTGTAATGAACTATGTTTGCTTTCATATTCTCGATATTAGATCAAACTGCCGGTTCATCGTTGGTGGAAACCGCCCCTTTCAGGTCGGCGGCACGGCACAACGCCTCAAAGCGACGACAACCGGCCGGAACTTTCATCGTCATCCATCATTCCGGCAAGGAGCTTCATTCCCTTCACCTCAAAGAAGCCTGAATGATCCGGTTCAGGACGCGTAATGATTGCGGAGATCCCGGTCAAAATCAACTCTCGTTTAGGTGGTGTCTTAATTGGGTGTGGTGTTGAGCCTGCGGCTCAACCAACGCGCCACAGGCTCGACCCTGCAGCAGCCAAATCAAGACGCAAGACACCAGCCGCTTTTGAAAACTGGCTGGCCGTAGATTCAACTCGCGCCCCAAGCCATCGGGTTTTCTTCCACGTCGTTGATTTTCCACTCGCCTTCGGGAACGACTAGCGGATATTTTATCCCGGAGCCGGCAAACGTTTCACCTCAGTCAAAGCGATGAACGCGGACGGAGAAATCATGCCTCGTGAATCGGCCAACCGGGCGCTGGCGGACGTCGCGCTCGTGGCTTGCCCGAATTGCGACCTGCTGCAGCGACTGCCGGCCATTACGCCCGGACAGACTGCCTGTTGTTGGCGTTGCGGAACGGTGCTGTGGCGGCGCCGGGTGGATTCGTTAAACCGGACGCTGGCCCTGGCGGTCGCGGCGGCCGTGTTATGGATGATCGCCAATTCCGTCCCCATGCTGGGACTTACCACCGTGGGCCGGGAAGCGTTCACCACTGTCATCGGCGGAGCGGACTTGCTCTGGCAACACGACCAGCAAATCGTCGCCGTGTTGGTCTTCTTTGCCGCCGTCCTCGCGCCCGCGCTCCAGATCGGCGTGGTGCTGCTGGTGCTGCTGGCGGCGCGACGGGAACGCCTCCCCGCCTGGATTGGCTGGGTGCTGCGGCATCTGCCACTCACCCGCACCTGGAGCATGATTGAAGTCATGCTGCTGGGCGTGCTGGTGGCGCTGACGAAGATCGCCGAGTACGCCACGGTCATTCCGGGGCACGCGCTCTTCGCGTTGTTTGCGCTGGTGTTTGTGCTGGCCGCTATGCAGTCCAGTTTCGACCCGCGGGAAGTGTGGAGCCGCATGGAGTGGGCGCAGGCCGACGCGCGGCCGTCGCCCAGCGAGCCCCCCAGGGAGGCCAGCGCATGAGTGCGCCGGCCCTGACCGCGATGCAGCAGGGGTTGCAGCGCTGCGAGACCTGCGGGCTGCTCTCCCGTCCCGCGCCCGGCGAAGCGGAAGGGCGCTGCCCGCGATGCGATGAGGAACTGCATTTTCGAAAAACGGACAGCCTCCGCCGCACGGTGGCCTATTTGATCGCCGCCGCCATCTGTTACCTCCCCGCCAATTTCCTGCCGGTGATGACGACCACCACTTTTGCGGGGTCGGAATCGGACACGATCATGCAGGGCGTGGTGCTGCTATGGTCGCCCACGGGCTGGCCGCTCTCGCTCATCGTGCTGTTCGCCAGCATCATGATCCCGAGCGCGAAAATCGTGGCGCTGCTTTACCTCGTCTTCACCGTGCGGCGCGGCTCGATCGAAACCCCCGGGCAGCGCGTCCGGCTCTACCGGCTGGTGGAGGTGATCGGCCGCTGGTCCATGGTGGACGTGTTCGTGGACACATTTACCGTGGCGCTCATCCAGTTGCAGCCGCTCATGTCGGTGCAGCCCGCGCCCGGTCTTTTCTTTTTTGCGGCGGTGGTCGTGTTGACCATGCTGGCGGTCGAATCATTCGATCCGCGGCTGATCTGGGACCCCGCCAGCTCCAAGGAGGCATCACATGTCTGACACGAAAAAACCACTCCCCGTCGTTCCTGAAGCGCAGGTCGTTTCAAAAAAACGCGCCCGCTTCTCATTCATCTGGCTGATCCCGGCCGTGGCCGCGCTAGCCGGCATCTGGATCGGGATAACCACCATCCGGAACCAGGGACCCACCATTACCATCGTCTTCCGGTCCGCCGATGGGCTCGAAGCCGGCAAAACCAAAATCCGTTACAACGGCGTGGAGGTCGGCACCCTCACCACCATCCGGCTCTCGGAGGATTATCGGCAAGTGATCGCCACCGCCGAAATGAGTCCGCGGACGGAGGAATTCCTGGTCAAGGACACCCAATTCTGGGTGGTCCGGCCGCAGATTTCCGGCGCGAACGTTTCCGGCTTGAGCACGCTCATCTCCGGTGCGTACATCGGCATGGAAATCGGCCAATTGAAGGAGCGCGAGCGGCATTATGTTGCGCTGGAAGATGCTCCCTTGGAAACGGGCGGGGTGCGAGGCCGGTTTTTCATTCTGAAGACACCGCAACTGGGCTCGCTCAACAAAGGCTCGCCCCTTTATTTCCGGCGGTTGCAGGCCGGCCAGGTGGCATCCTACGAGCTGGACCAGACCGGCAAATTTCTCAACGTCAAGGTGTTCGTGCAGGAACCATACGACCAGTTTGTGACGTCCGATACGCGTTTCTGGCAGGCGAGCGGCATTGACGTATCCCTTTCCGCCCGGGGCTTGCAGATACAGACCGAATCCTTGCTGTCAATCCTGGTTGGCGGCATTGCCTTCGAAACGCCGGTGACCGACGGGCCGAGGGCGCCCGCCGCGGAAAATACCGTCTTCAACCTGAACCAGGACCGCGAGGAAGCGTTCCGGCCATCGGCCGTCAATCCCCAAACTTACACAGTCGTATTCAAACAATCGGTTCGCGGACTTTCGGTGGGCGCGCCGGTGGAATTCGAGGGGATTCCCATCGGCGAGGTGACCGATGTGCAGGCGCAATTCGATGCGAAGACGTTTGAATTTTCCGTGCCGGTGACCATTCGCGTGGATCCGGAGCGTTTCGGGGTCAAAACCCTCGACCTGGCGCCGGGCGAGCATGCCGTCAGCGACCGCAAGAAACTGATGGACACCCTGGTGTCGCGCGGGCTGCGGGCCCAGTTGCAGAATGGCAGCCTGATCACCGGCTCGAAATTGATTTCACTGGACTTTTATCCCGACACGCCGCCGGTCGCCCTGGATTGGTCGAAGGAACCGGTGCAATTGCCGACCCTGCCGGGGGGCATCGAATCCATCGAGTCCAGCCTGGTCAACGTCAGCAAGCACATCGAGCAGATTCCTTTCAAGGACGTCGGCGACAATCTCAACAAGACGCTCGGCGACGTCCAGCAGACGGCGCAGAACCTGGACGCGGTGTTGCTGGAATTGAAACGGTATCCGGCGGGCTTTTTCCTGGGCCAGCCGCCGCTGCCGGCCAAAAGCGTCCAGACCCCTTCGAAATAAAACCGTGAACTCCTGAACCCATCCAATTTTATGAAAATAACCTTTATCAAGAGCTGCTTTCTCCATGGTAGGGACGCCGCGCTGCGGTGTCCGGTCGGCACAGCGCGCCGACCCTACCTGTTCTTGTTTTCCCTCGTACTCGGCCTGTTCCTCACCGGCTGTCTGTCCCGGCCCGCGCTACAGCACCAGGCTTTCGCCCTGCAAACCCCGGCCGTCACCAACATGCCCGCCACCGGCAGCGTGCTCCTGTTTCAGCCCGTCGAAGTGTCCCCGCTGTTTGCCGGCCAGGCGCTCGTGTACCGGATCGGGCCGAACGCTTACGAAACGGATCCCTACGCCGGGTTCCTGGTCTCACCGGCCCGAGCCCTGGCCATTCCGATTCGGGCGTATCTGGCCAACAGCGGGGCGTTCGCCAACGTGGTCGAGCCCGGCAACCCGCTCGCCCCCACCCAGGAACTTCGGGTGCAGGTCGGCGAACTTTATGGCGACTTCCGCCGGCCCGGCCATCCGGCGGCAGTGCTGTCGCTGCGCTTCGAGTTCGTGTCCGCCGGAGGCAATGTCATCCGGCAAAAGCAATACTCGCGGTCCGTGCCGCTGAAGATCAACACGGCGCCGGCGGTCGTGGCCGGTTACGACGAGGCGCTGGCGGGCATCATGGCCGACGTCGCCGCCGACCTGGCCGCAAAGTGACAATGCCTGGCGCAGCCGATGTTCCGACCTCCCGGTCCGGGAAGCCGCGCGGATCAAATCGCCTGCGGCAGTTAACTGTTCAACGAGACGGTTTCGATCAAGGGGCAATTAACCCTGCAGCCAGTGACCACCAACTCGATGCTCATCGGCTGCCATGCCTGGCGGGTGAAACACGAACACGATCCGACGTTCGTGGAAAGCTACCAGGTCAAGTCCATGGGTAAATCACCCTGCGAACAACTGCTCAAGGAGATTCAAACACAGCTGGGAGAATGAATCCGGCGGCCCGGGAATTTTCAACTGGATTTTCAGCAAGGCGCTGGCGCGGCGGCAAAGCGGTCCCGGCCGTCGCCGGCCTCACTTGCGCGTTGACATAATGCGGCGAGCGACCAATTTATGGCGCGTATGGCAAGACGGTTGAACGCCAACAGTTTGAGAATTATTTCGAGCGCAGGAAGTGAGCACGGCTGAATCCAAATCACCTCCGTTGCCCGCCGGCCTCAAGGTGGTGGAGCCCAACCAGCCGCCCCGGCCGGTGGACCAGTACGACGCGCCGTCGTTGATGGCGGACCGGTCGCAAAAGCGGTTCCACGTGATGATCAAGCCGACCGGGTCCACCTGCAACCTGGATTGCACCTATTGTTTTTATCTGAGCAAGGAGACCCTGCCCAACGGGCCGGGCACCGGCCGGATGACCGACGCGACGCTTGAGCGGTTCATCCAGCAGTACATCGCCGGCGTGACCGGGCCCGAGGTGGTCTTTTCCTGGCAGGGCGGCGAACCCACGCTGATGGGCCTGGACTTTTTCCGCAAGGTCGTGGCCTTGGAAAAAAAATATGCCAAGCCCTTTCAGCGGATCGAAAACGATCTGCAAACCAACGGCACGCTCCTCAACGAGGAATGGTGCGCCTTCCTCAAGGAGCACCGGTTCCTCGTCGGCCTGAGCATCGACGGCCCGCGCGAATTGCACGACCGCTACCGCGTCACCAAAGGCGGCAAACCCACGTTCGACAAGGTCTTCCACGCCGCAAAACTGCTTCATCAGTACCAGGTCCCTTTCAACACACTCACTTGCGTCAACCGTTACAACGCCAAGCATCCGGTGGACGTTTACCGCTTCCTGCGGAGCGAGGTCGCCTCGACCTACATGCAGTTCATTCCCATCGTCGAGTACCAGGGCTTTGAAAAAACCGCGCCGCACAAGTGGAACCACGCCGCCCTCCCCCGCGACGGCGACCCCGAGGCGCGGCCCGGCCATCCCAATTCCATCGTCACCGACTGGTCGGTGGATCCCGACGACTGGGGCGATTTTCTGATTCGCATTTTTGACCGCTGGCGGCAGAAGGACGTGGGGAAAATCCTGGTCAATCATTTCGAGACGCTGGTGTCGCAGCACCTGGGGCTGGGCGCGCAGGTCTGCATCTACAGCGAGTTTTGCGGCAAAGGCGTGGCGCTCGAACACGACGGCAGCGTTTATTCCTGCGACCACTATGTCTATCCCGAATACCGGCTGGGCCACCTCCAGGATCGCGCGCTCGATACCCAGGTCTTTTCCCGCCCGCAGGTTCAATTCGGTTACGCCAAGAACGAGACGCTGCCGAAGTATTGCCGGCAATGTCCCTATCTCAGCGACTGCTGGGGGGAATGCCCGAAGAACCGGATCATCCGCACGCCCGACGGCGACCCCGGGCTGAATTATCTCTGCCGCGGATTCAAAAAGTATTTTGCGCACGCCATTCCCGAGGTGGAAAAGATCTGCGCGGCCCTGCGCCAGCACCCGATTCAGCCCCAAAAGCGGATGTGAGGCGGCCCGGCAAAAGTTTGAACCGGAAGGTTGTCTTTCCCCCGGCAACTCGTTTAAAATCCCGGCCATGAAGCTCATCTTGGTTAGTTTCCTCGCCGCCGGCGCCGTGCTGCTGGCGGGTTGTTCCTCCACCCCCACCCGCGTCAACACCGGCGCCGTGCATGCCGACACCTTCAGCTTCGTGACCGGCCGGCCCGCTCCGCCCGATTACGCGGAAAAACGCGCCGAGATCCATCGCCTGATCCAAAGCGCCATCACCACCAACCTGACGGCAAAGGGTCTCAGCCGGGCACCGGCCGGCGGTGATGTCTTCGTGGCTTACCTCCTCATTTTGGGGAACAACGTGTCCACCACCGACGTGAATGATTATTTCGGTTACGGCCGCGACGCCGATGCGTTGCTGGACAAGGCGCACGAAAAAAGCGCGATTGACAGCAAGAACCCCAATCCCTACGAGGCCGGCGCGCTGGTCATTGACATCATCGACGCCAAAACCTACAAGCTGCTTTACCGCAATTATGCCGCGCGCGAGGTTCTGCGCAACCTGCCCGAGGATGCGCGCGCCATCCGCATTCAACAGGCGGTGGACCAGGCGCTGGCGGGATTGCGCATCGCCAAGTGATAAAGTACCGCGACTGAAAATCCCGCCGGCCGGATCTCGCCGGGACAGGAACGGCTCGCGCCGCTGCTTCCGGGGCGGAGAAAGTCACGGAGCCGGACACCCGCGGGCGGACGCCCTTCCAACCGTCTCAATCGCAGCGGCCGGCCAGGTGCGGCTCCGGCAGCGTCCGGTCGTGCCGGCAGGGCCAATACACCCGCTTGGCTCTCCATTGAAATCCCGTGGGGTTTTCAGCGTAAGCGCCGCCGCATCAACACGTAACCGCAAGGACGAAATTTTATATTGACTTATTATTCAAATTAGCTAATATAACTCCAAGTCTGAAGTGCGTCCGCTCGCCAGGGTCGGTGTCGCAGCGCCAAGGAGGCAAACCGTGGGGAGGTAAGCCGGCCGGAGCCGGCCGCGAACAAACAGGAGAAACTATGTACAACGTGAGCACACAAATTCTGGCTTTGGCCCTGCTGGGGGCTGTGGGCTGTGCGACGTCTTCACCGACCACCCGGTTGTCCGGAGTCGGGCCAGACCCGTCGCCGGCCGTATCTCCCGGCGGCGAAGGATGGCTGCAGGTCTATACCGCCCGGGAACGGGTGCCCCTGAACATCAACGGCGAGGAGTTTTATTCGAACAGCGATTACGGCCGAAACGACTTCCTCTACGGCGCCGCCCATACCGACTACTCCCTGTCCAGCCGGGATGGCCAATGGCTCCTGCACGTTTCCAACGCCGCCGGGATGAATGATCCCAATCCGACCCGGCTCAAGCTGGCACCTGGCGCCTACGAGGTCAAAGCCGAGGCTGCCGATGCGAACGGCGTGAGTTCCACCGTGACGGTTCCGGTCTGCATCGAAGCCGGCCAGACCACGGTGGTCCGGCTGGACGGTCAATGGCGTGTTTGGACGAAGGGGGCGGAAGATCAATGGGTCCGGCTGGCCGACGGCTCGGTGGTGGGCTGGCACTGTTCGGATTCGGAGCAGCCGAACGTCGCGTTCCAGACGCCCAATTGAAATCTCCGGTAAATTCCGGATCCAGCCGCGGGGCAAGAAATATTGGCCGCAACGTTTGACTCGGTCGTCGGCTGCCACACCGATGGGGGGTGAGAGGTTTTTGCCGGGCGCGACTTTTGTTTGCCGGCGGTCTTCCCCCAGCTTGAAAGCCGGGGCGGCGGCCGGTTCGCTCATCATTTCAGGCTGGATTTCGGGCCGGATCGGGCGGACACTGGCAGGGCAACACGGACACCCCATATGCCCGAGCCCAAATTGTCCCAATCCCGCACCTCGAGCGTCGCCAGCGTCCTGACCCGCACCCAGGGATTCCTTCGCACGCAGTTGTGGGTCTGGCCGCTCGTCGCCGCCCTCGTCCTGGTTTTCATCGGCATCTGGCTGCGTGTGAAAATGGAGGGGGCCACCAAACAGCAGATTGCCGACACGCTCCGGACCATTCTGAACGCCAACGCGGAGGCGCTCCGGGCGTGGTCCGTCACGGTGAGATCAGACGCGGAGAACGTGGCGGAAGACGACCAGGTGCGCGAACTTGTTACCGGCCTGCTGCAGCAGGCGCAGGCGGGCGGACAGGTGCAGGCCGGATTGCTGACGGCGCCGCAACAGTCCGCGTTGCGTTCCCATCTTAAGCCCATCCTCGAACGCCGCGGATTCAACGGGTTTGTGGTGCTGGATACCAACTTCACGGTCATCGCTGCAATGCGCGACCAGCTCGTGGGCACGCAAAAGCCGCCCGGCGACGAGGAGGCGATGGCGTTGTGTCTGGCCGGGCATTCTCTGGTCACCCGGCCATTTCCCAGCATTCAAATGCTGACCGACAAGCTCGGCAACCTCCGCGTCGGTGTGCCCACCATGTTCGCTGCCGCACCCGTTCGTTCGACCAACGGCCAGGTTATAGCCGTTATCGGATTGCGCATCGAGCCGGACAAGGATTTCACGCGCATCCTCGCCACCGCGCGGTCCGGCGAAACCGGCGAGACCTACGCCTTTGGCCGGGATGGCAAGCTGCTCTCCGAAAGCCGGTTCGACGACGACCTCAAGCGCCTCGGGCTGATTCCGGACACGCCGGAGGCGCGCTCGATTCTGACGCTGGAATTGCGCGATCCGCTGGTGAATCTCCAGGCGGGGAAGACGGCGCCGCGCCGCCGGGCGGAACTCCCGTTCACCCACCCGGTGAGCGAGGCGCTGGCGGGGCGCGCCGGCGCGGATGCCAACGGATACCGCGGGTATCGCGGCGTCTCCAAAGTGGGGGCCTGGACGTGGCTGGACGATTTTGACCTGGGGCTGGCAACGGAGATGGATCGGGCCGAAGCCTTCCGGCCATTGCGGATTTTGCGCCTGGGTTTCTGGTCCATCTTCAGCCTGCTGCTGTTGGGAGCGGTGCTGGTTTACGTGCTGATGCGCCTGGCCAGCCGGTTGCAGGCAGCGGCTCAAAAGGCAGCCTTGAAGGCCAAACAGCTCGGCCAGTACGCGCTCGACGACAAGATTGGAGAAGGCGCGTTCGGGGCGGTTTACCGCGCGCATCACGCGTTGATGCGACGCCCCGTGGCGGTGAAACTGCTGCAAACCGACAAATTGAATCCGAACAACACCGCCCGGTTCGAACGCGAGGTGCAGATGACCGGCCAGCTGACCCATCCCAACACCATCGCCCTCTATGATTACGGCCGCACCCCCGAGGGCATCTTTTACTACGCGATGGAGTACCTCGACGGCCTGACCCTCGACCGGTTGGTGAAACAATACGGTTCGCAGCCGGAAGGCCGGGTGATTGCCATCCTGCGCCAGATCTGCGGGTCGCTCGCCGAGGCGCACGCCATTGGATTGGTGCATCGCGACATCAAGCCGGCCAACGTCTTCCTGACGCATCGTGGCGGCGTGCCGGATTTCGTGAAAGTGCTCGATTTTGGCCTCGCCAAGGTCCGCCTGGAGGAAAATCAGGTGGAATTGACGGGCGCCAGCGTCACCCTCGGAACGCCGCTGTACATGTCGCCCGAGGCCGTGGAACGCCCGGCCGAAGTGGATGCGCGCAGCGATATTTACTCGGTGGGAGCGCTGGGTTATTTCCTGGTCACCGGCGAGGTGCTGTTCAACTGCTTCACGCTGGGCGAGGTGCTGATGCACCAGGTGAAGGACCTGCCGCCGCTGCCCTCCCAGCGGCTGGGGAAGCCCGTGGCACCGGACCTCGAGGAAGTGCTGATGCGCTGCCTGGCCAAGGATCCAACGGCGCGGCCGGCCAATGCCCGCGATCTGGACAATGCCTTGGCCGGCTGCCAAAACGCAACGGACTGGACGCGGGAGCGGGCGGACGAGTGGTGGCGCAACTATTCCGCCGCGCAGGTCGAGAAGACCGTGGTGTCTACGCGCCCGCCGGCCGCGAAGTGACGAAAGTCAATCGTCAAACCGTCATGCCTACGATGTCCCACTGCAAACCGCATGGTCATCGGGTTTTTGGCCTGGGGCTGGCCATCGCGGCATTCGCCCTGGCCGCCCGGGCCGACGTTCTGATCACCACCAACGGCGAGCGGTTCGTCGGCATGATTCTTATCGAAACCACCAATGGGGTCGTGTTCGAATCCGGTTTCGGCGGCCGGTTGACAGTCGTCCCGGCACAAATCCGCAAATTGGAGCGCGCTGCCAGCGAGGAAACAAATGCCGCCCCGGTGTCCGCCCCCGCCGTCACCAATGCGCCCGGCCGGCCGGCAAACACCAACCTGTCCGGGTTGCCACCGGGCGTCGGGCATGACGGCGCTGACTGGCTGCAGCTCAAGTCGGGCGAATGGCTGCGCGGCGAACTCAAATACATCCAGCACAAGAACGTGGAGTTTGACAGTGACGAGCTGGAGGAGCAATCGTTGAAGTTGAAAGACATCCGCCAGGTGTACACGGCCCATCGCATGCTGACGCAAGTCGAGGGCCAGGAGCCTGTTTACGGCGTGGTGACGGTCAGCAACGGCGTGGTGACGGTCAGGGGTCCGGAGAAAACCGTCACCCTCCCGCGCGAGGAACTGATGGGCATCACTCCGGGCGGCGGCGACAGGAAAATCCAGTACTGGTCGGGCGATGCCATGGTGGGCATCAGCCTGCAATCCGGCAATAACAGTCAATTGACGGTCAATACGCACGCGGCACTGGCCCGGCGCACGCCGGCGACGACCTTGCTGCTGGAGTACCTGGGCAATTATAGCGAGGTCAACAACGAGAAAAATGCCAATAACGATCGCGGCAATCTCACCTACGATGTCCGGTTGAACCGCGCCTGGTTCATCCGGCCGATGGATTTCGAAATTTATCACGACCCTCTGATCAACATTGCGTATCGGCTGACGGGCGGGGTGGGCGCCGGTTATTACATCTTTGATCGGCCGGGGCTGGAGTGGCGGGTGTCCGCCGGTCCCGGTTTCCAATATACGCGCTTTGACACGGTGGAACCCGGCGCAGCCGAATCCGCCTCAACCGCGTCCGGCGGAATTCAATCCTATTTCGAATATGACCTGACCCGCCGGCTCACGTTCAAGCAATCTCTGCAATGCATGTTCACCGACCAAGAAGCCGGCGAGTACACCCACCATGCCGTGTCCACCCTGGAATTCGAGATCAAACATCATCTCGACCTGGATGTCTCGTTCATCTGGGATTACCTCCAGAACCCCCAGGCCCGCTCCGACGGCAGCATTCCCGAGAAAAGTGATTATTACCTGACGGTGGGTGTGAACGTGCGGTTTTGAACTTCTGAACGGAGAGGGGTCAAACCGGCCGCACCATGGCCTGGTCCTGACGCGGTCTTGTTCCAGTCTTGTGGCATTGTCGCCTCTGCGGCGAAAGTTTGATTCAAGTCAAGGCAGGTGCCGGAAGCCGCCCTAGACTTGAACAGTGCAGATGCTATTCTCGGCTCGCGCAAAGCGTCGGGGGCCAAGCCCGATACGGCCCGAACGTTTTGACAAACGGTTTGTTGAAACTCAACACCATCCGACGTCAGGCAAGGAGAGGACACTATGAATGAATCGCCCAGACAAAGTTTGTTGATTTCCAAAGGTTGGATTCAAGCGGTTGCCCTGGTCATGCTTTCCGGATTTTTCGTCCTCGGACTACTGGCATACCGGACCTATACCGACGAACCGCCCATTCCGGATCGGGTGGTGGACAGCCAGGGGAACCTTCTCTTTACCGGGGCGGACATCACCCGTGGACAGGAGATTTTCCTCGCAAACGGGCTGATGGAATATGGCTCGATATTCGGTCACGGTGCCTATCTGGGGCCCGATTTTACGGCGGACTACCTGCATCGCGCTGCAGAGATGGTGCGGGATGACTATGGCGGCGCTTCCGACGCCGCCCAACGACAGGCCATTGCCGATTTCAAAACCAATCGGCTCGACGCCGTGGCGCGTGTGCTGACCTATAGCACCGCGGAGACCGACGCTTTCCGCAAACTCGTTGATTATTATGCCGACTATTTCGGGACGCCCTCCACCCGGTTTGGACTGCGACCTCAAGCCATCACGGATCCCGAAAAAATCCGGCTGCTCACGGCTTTTTTCAGCTGGTCGGCCTGGGCTGCTTCAACGTTGCGTCCGAACCATGATTATTCCTACACCAACAACTGGCCGCCCGAACCCCTCGTCGGCAACCGGGTCACGGCGGAAACCATTCTTTGGAGCGTCCTTTCCCTGATTGCCCTGCTGGGGGGCATCGGCCTGTTGCTGGCCGCCTTTGGCCGCTGGAATTTTCTTGGCTGGCACGGGCGCGAGGAGCAGCGCGTCTCATTCCGGCCGCCGGATGACGTGAACCTGACTCCGGCGCAGCGCTCCTGCGCATGGTTCTTCCTGGTGATGGCAGTGCTGTTCCTGCTGCAAACCCTGCTGGGCGGTGCCACCCAGCATTATCGCGCGGAGATCAGCAACTTTTTCGGTTTCGACCTCGCCCGGGTTCTGCCGTTCAACATCGCCCGCACCTGGCATTTGCAGCTGGCCATTTTCTGGGTGGCGACCTCGTATCTCGCGGCGGGTATCTTCCTGGTCCCGGTGATAACCGGCCGGGAACCGCGCCGGCAAAGCTGGTTGGCCTATGCGCTGCTGGGGGCGCTGACCCTCGTGGTTTTCGGCAGCCTGGCCGGCGAATATGCGGGCATCAATGGTTGGATTCGCCGAGGCTGGTCTTGGTTCGGGAACCAGGGCTTTGAGTACCTCGATCTCGGCCGGTTCTGGCAAATATTGTTGACGGTAGGCCTGTTCTTCTGGGTGTTGATTCTCCTGCGGGGGCTCCGGAATAAACTGCGGACCGAACAGGTCGGTAACCTGCCGTGGTTGTTCTTCTTCGCGGCCCTGGCCATTCCCGCCTTTTATGCCGTCGGCCTGCTTGCGCGGACGGACGCCAATTTCACCACCACGGACTTCTGGCGGTTTTGGGTGGTCCATCTCTGGGTGGAGGATTTTCTCGAATTGTTCACGACCGTCATGGTTGCCTATGTCTTTGTGTTGCTGGGCGTGGTCCATCCGCGGGTGGCCCTGCGACTGATCTATCTGGACATCGTCCTCTACTCGGCCGGCGGTGTCATCGGCACCATGCACCACTTATATTTTTCGGGCGAACCGGCAGTCCATATGGCCCTCGGAGCATTCTTCTCGGCCGCGGAGGTGATTCCGCTGACATTCCTCACGCTGGAGGCCTGGAGTTTTCTCCAACTCGGCGTGCAACAGGGAGCGCAGGCACGCACGCCGTTTCCGCATTTCTGGGCCGTCATGTTCCTGGCGGCCGTCGGGTTCTGGAATTTCCTCGGCGCGGGCATTTTCGGATTTTTGATCAACCTGCCCGTGGTTTCCTACTACGAAATTGGCACAGCGCTCACTGCCAACCATGGGCATGCGGCGATGATGGGCGTTTACGGCATGTTGGCGGTGGGGCTGGCACTCTTCTGCCTGCGTTACCTCGTTCCTGAAAAGTCCTGGAGCGAGCGAGCCGCCGCAGTGAGTTTCTGGTCGCTCAACCTCGGGCTGGCCTGGATGGTGTTTGCCTCGTTGTTCCCTTTGGGACTGCTCCAACTCTATCACTCGGTGAGCACGGGATACTTCGACGCTCGATCGCTGAAGTTTCTCTCCAGTCATACCAACGCTCTGCTGGAATGGTTGCGTTTGCCGGGTGATGTGCTGTTCATCGCCGGCGGCACGCTGCCCGTGCTCTATCTCTGCTGGCTCGGGGTGGGCCGGCAGAAGGCCCGGCCGCCGCAGGCGGAACCGGGCGAAGCGCTTTTTACGGAAATCCAGGAACCTGAAAAATTCGGCGCATGATTCACGGCATTCATGTCGAAGTCATCCTGGCCGGGATTTACGCGCTATTCCTGGTAGGGGTGGCCGTAGCCCTGGAATGGCTGGCCCGTCATTCCCATCGCCATTCGGAACATTACCGCAAATCCGGCTTCGTCTATAAACGCAAACTCGACGTCTGGGAATGTCCCACCGGCCATCATCTCAAACGGACCGAGACGGACCTGGAGCGCCGCATCGCGCGGTACCGGGCGGAAGCGCATGTCTGCAACGTCTGCCACTGCAAACCGGATTGTACTGACGCCGATGACGGCCGTCTGCTGGAACACCGGCTTGATGCCTGGCTGGAATCGGAGTTGCGGCGGTTCCACCGGGGAATTTCGCTGGTCCTGTTGCTGCTGGCGGTGCTCATCCTGGCGGCGGAAATGGCGTGGTACCGCGACGCCCGCGACTGGGTGGTCCTGGTCGCGCTCATGGTACCGATTGGGCTTTCCGGGTCACGACACCTGGTGGCCTTCAGGGAATCCGCACGGAAAAACTGATGCCGGTGGCCTGAGGTTGCCTTTCTTGCCCCGACCGCCAGCAGGACCCTGTTTGACGACCGGCGCCCAATGCCGCTCTGCCATCGGATTCAATCGGCGGCAGCACCTGCGGCGGCCCGGTCAGCCAACACCAGCGCCTTGTCCTGGCGGATCCGGCCGGCCGGAATGGACACGTCGCCGGCATGCAGTTGCTTGAGGACCCGCGCCTTGTCGGCGCCGGTCACCAGCCAGAGAATGCGCCGCGAACGATTCAACATCGGATACGTCAACGTCATCCGCCGGCGCTCCCGGTAAACGCCCGTGACAGCCACATCCGCGTCCGTGATGTCACACACTGCATCTCCCGGCACCAGCGATGCGGTGTGGCCGTCGGGACCGAGGCCGAGGTGGGCAAGGTCGAGCACGGGCGGGATGCCAGCCAATTCCTGCAAGGTGCGGGCATAACTGGCCGCGGCGGCGTCCAGGTCTTTTTCCTCCACCGGCAGGGCGTAAATCTGCTCGGGCCGCAGAGGCGCCTGCTCCAGCAGACTTTCGCACAGGTGCGTCAAGTTCCGGTCGGCGTGCCCGGCCGGTGCCACCCGTTCATCCACCTGCACCACGTGCACGTTCTTCCAGGGGACTTCCTCAGCGGCCAGCGCCCGCAGCATCTGCCAGGGGGTTTGACCGCCGCTGACGGCGAGGACGAAGCGCCCGCGCACCGTCACCGCCATCCGGGCTTCGGCAGCAATGAACCGCGCCGCCTCGACCGCCACGGCGTCAACATCCGCCAACACCTGAATTCTCATGGGATCTCTTTCGGGTTACCGCCGCATCGGTTGAGATTCTCTAGAACCGCTCTATTGAGCATACGGTTTTGCGAGCCGGCCGCAATGCCATTGGCGGTCCTGCGGCTGATTTTTATTCCCTTCGTGCTTCCGGTTCAAGTCCGGCCGCATCGGGCGCTTCCGTTGCCTCCGGCATCCCGGAATCCGCCTCAAGCCGCGCCCAAGGCGTTGCTCACAATTTGTTTCGCCTCGGCCACGATCAGTTGCAGGTGTCCCTCGTCCCGGAAACTTTCCGCATAAACCTTGTAGATGTTTTCCGTGCCGGACGGCCGGGCGGCAAACCAGCCATGGGCGGCCGTGACCTTCAACCCGCCGATGGCGGCATGGTTGCCCGGTGCTCGGGTCAACTTGGCGGTGATCGGCTCCCCCGCCAGGTTCGCTTCCCGGACGGCATCGGGCGAAAGCCTGCCCAACCGCATCTTCTGCTCCAGGGAGGCCGCCGCATCAATGCGCGTGTAATGCGGCATTCCGAATTCCTCCGCCAGTTCGCGAAAATGTTCGCCGGGGTCCATGCCGGTGGTAGCGGTGATCTCCGCCGCCAGCAGGTCCATGATCGGACCGTCCTTGTCGGTTGTCCACACCGTGCCGTCCATGCGCAGAAAACTGGCCCCGGCGCTTTCCTCGCCGCCGAAACAGAACGAGCCGTCGAACAGCCCGGGGGCGAACCATTTGAATCCCACCGGCACTTCGCACAACGGGCGGGCCAGCTTCGCCACCACGCGGTCGATCAGGCTGCTGCTGACCAGGGTTTTGCCCACGGCGGACTTTGCCGACCAACGCGGGCGGTGCGTCAGCAGGTAACGGATGGCCACCGCCAGAAAATGGTTCGGATTCATCAAACCCGCCGACGGCGTCACGATGCCGTGCCGGTCCGCATCCGGATCATTGGCAAAGGCAACCTGATACCTGTCTTTCAATCCCACCAACCCGGCCATGGCGTACGGGCTGGAGCAGTCCATGCGAATTTTGCCGTCATGATCCACGGTCATGAACGCAAACGCCGGGTCAAATTTCGGATTCACGACCGTGATGTCCAGGCCGTAAGCGGAATTGATCGGCTCCCAGTATGGCAGCGCGGCGCCGCCCAGCGGGTCCACCGCCAATTTCAGCCCGGCACGCCGGATGGCTTCCATATCCACCACGTTCCGCAAATCGTTGACGTAAGGCAGGACCAAATCCTCCTCGTGCGTGGTCTTCGCCTTGATGGCTTGGACGAATGGCAGGCGCTTCACTTCGGCATTGCCTCCGCGCAACAATTCGTTGGCCCGGTCCTGGACCCAGCGCGTCACGTCCGTGTCCGCCGGACCGCCGTTGGGCGGATTGTATTTGAACCCGCCATCCTCGGGCGGATTGTGCGAGGGCGTAATGACGATGCCATCCGCAAGCCGGTCTTTGCGCCCGCGATTGCGGGTAAGAATGGCGTGTGAAACGACTGGTGTTGGGGTCACGCCATCGTTGCGCTGGATGACGGTCGTGGCGTTGTTGGCGGCGAGGACTTCGAGGGCGGTGCGCTGGGCGGGCGCCGACAGGGCGTGGGAATCCTTGCCCAGGCACAGCGGCCCGTCGGTGCCCTGGCGGCGGCGGTAATCGCAGATGGCTTGGGTGATGGCGAGAATGTGCGCCTCGGTGAACGTACCGTGCAGCGATGTGCCGCGATGGCCGCTCGTGCCGAAGCTGACCTGTTGATGGGGATCGGCCGGGTCGGGCTTGCGTTCGTAATACTCCCGTTCGAGCCGGTTCAAATCCACCAGCATTGACTTGGGCGCCGGTTTGCCGGCCAGCGGTGAAATCGCCATGCGTCGGTTCCTTTCAGCGTGCGGAATTCAATCCCACGCGGGCAGGCTACCGGCAAAGCGCCGAAGGCAAAAGCCTAAATGCGGGGAACACGCCACGCGCGACGCCGATAACCGGACGGTCGGCGAATCCGAATCAGACCGTGCCGGGCAGCTTTGCCGCACCGTTTCTCGCCGGCGCGGACTGGCGAGCTTTTGACCGGGTGGATACCGTTCTCCGGCGCCTGGCTGTTTTTTCTTTTGGGATGACCGGCCTCCCATTCGAATTGCCGGCCGGCTCTTTCGATGCCGCGGATTTCGGGTTCAACTCGGCCAGGGATGGCTCCGCCGGCGCCGGCTCTTCATCGAACTTGCCTTGCCGCTCCTTGGCCGCGACCGGTTCACCGCGTGAAACGGCCGGAGGTTGAGCGACTGGCGCCAAACGGATGTTCTGCACGGCCTGAAAACGGCGCATGGCCCGAAACATCAGAAATCCACCCCAGCCGCCAAATCCGGCCAGAAAAATGGTGGAGACAACCACCGACAGTGGACGGGACAGCCACACGCTGATCAGGACCGGCCCGACTACGGCCAAAGCGCAACTGCCGCAGGCCGCAAAAATGTCATTTTCAATCCGCTCCACCATCTGGTCGGCCTGGAGGGCGCGGGCCCGAACCAGGGCCGAGGCGGCTGGCGCCGATCGCAGCGATTGGTCCGGATGGGTTCGCTGCCGGCGATGCCACAGGGTGGCGCCGGCAAAGGCCATCAGCGGCACCAAAGCTGCCAACAACACCAAAGCCAGATTGTAATTCCCTTTTGCACGCGAACCGGTTGCCAACTCCGAACGGTATTCCGGGCTGACCGTCTCCCGGATAACCGGGGCCGGTGCGGCGGGCGCTGGAACGGCCGGCGCCGGTTCAACGCGGGCCGGCTCGGCAGCTACCGGGGTAGCCGGCTCAGGTGCGGGTTCGGCGGCGGGCTCAGGCGCGGCGGGAATGGCTGGAGCGGAGACTGGTGCGGGCGCGGGTTCAGGCGCCGGCGTTGGCGCCTCCACGGGGGCGGGCGGCGGCGGGGCTGGCTCCGACGCGGGTGGCGGTGCGCTGGTAATGGCGGGAATCGGTTCAGCGGCCGTTTTCCCGGAAGGCGCGTTGGATTTCAGCGTCGGCTGAGGCGTGGGCATGGTGACGCTGTTCAATTTTTGCATCAAGGCCGCGCGCGCGGCCGCCTGGACCGGGGTATCGGTCGCGCGGGCGGAAACACAGGCCAACTCCAGCGCAATGCAAATGCCAATCAGGATGATTTTTCTCATGCCTTTAAAGTCCGGACAAAACTCTCATCTGCCGACACGAAGGCGGAGCAATTGCCATACCAGTGGCGGCGCGGTGAAATCAGGGGTTTTACTGCACCGTGAGTTGGAATAGCCGGCGGGCTGTCAAACGGCCACCGCCGGCACCGGCTTGACCGCGGGACTTGGCCCCGGACACAGCGGCCCGAACTCAGGACAACGGACAGCGTTGCGCCTTCCAGATTTCGGCGTTGTACTCGGCAATGGTCCGGTCGCTGGAAAATTTTCCCGATCCGGCCACGTTCAGAATGGCTTTGCGCGTCCACGCCTCGCGGTCGGCATATAAGTCCTGCAACTGTTGGTCCGCTGCCAGATACGATTTCAGGTCGGCCAAATGCAGGTAATAATCGCCGTTCGTCAGCAGGGCGTCCAGGAGCGGGATGAATGCGCCGGGTTCATTGCGGCTGAAATGGTTGGACAGGATCAAGTCCAGCGCGGCGCGGGTTTCGGCCTCGCTTTCATAATGCCAATGCGGATTGTACCAGCCGCGGCTCTCGGCCACCTGTTGCGCCGTCAGGCCGAACAGGAAGAAGTTTTCCTCGCCGGCCTCCTCGGCCATTTCGATCGTGGCGCCGTCGCGCGTGCCGATCGTCAGGGCACCGTTCATCATGAATTTCATGTTGCTCGTGCCGCTGGCCTCGTACCCGGCCGTGGAAATCTGGTTGGAAACGTCGCTGGCGGGAATCAAACGCTCCGCCAGCGTGACGCAGTACTCGGGCAGGAACAGCACCTTCATCCGTCCGTTCACCGCGGGGTCGCCGTCAATCGTCCCGGCCAGGTTGTTGATGAATTTGATGATAACCTTGGCCAGGTGATAGGCCGGCGCGGCTTTGCCGGCGAAGAAAAACGTCCGCGGCGGCATTTCGAGTTTCGGGTCCTGCCGCAGCCGGTGGTAAAGCACCACCACGCGCAGCGCGTTGAGCAATTGACGCTTGTACTCGTGGATGCGCTTGACCTGGCAATCAAAAATGCTGTCCGGGTCCACCACCTGGCCGGTGGCAGACTTGAGCCAGTGGGCAAATTGCACCTTGGCGGTGCGCTTGGCCAGATGGAAGGCATGGCGGAAATTGCCGTCCTCCGCCAGCGGTTTGAGCTTCCGCAACTGATCCAGGTCGGCGATCCAGTCCGGGCCAATGGCCTTGGTGATGGTGTGAGCCAGCGCCGGATTGGCCAGCAGCAGCCAACGGCGCGGCGTGACGCCGTTGGTCTTGTTGCTGAACCGTTTG
>Ga0335069_10000774_pt1 | contig 51834 bp, 39 predicted proteins | sample Lox_Sample_11_FD_206714 | JGI IMG/M metagenome (GOLD analysis project Ga0335069, IMG submission 206714) | Soil microbial communities from Loxahatchee National Wildlife Refuge, Florida, United States - Lox_Sample_1.1 | ecosystem: Environmental > Terrestrial > Soil > Wetlands | place: USA... | reverse complement strand
TCATCTTCGGCGCCTCAGGCGATCTGACCAAGCGCAAGCTGCTGCCCGCCCTGTTCCACCTCCAGCAAAACAGCCTGCTGCCTGCGAAGTTCGCCATCGTGGGCGTGGCGCGCCGCCCGCTCGGCGACGCTTTCGCGCAGGACATGCGCGACGGCATCATCCAGTTCGGCGGCGTGGACGCCAGTGACCCCAAACTCGATGCCTTCGTCGCCAACATCAGTTATTTTGCTCTGAACTTCGACGACCCCGGCCACTACGCCGCGCTCAAGGCCGAGCTCGACCGCATCGCCGCGGAGAAGGGCATCGGCGGCGACCGCCTCTTCTACCTCGCCACCGCGCCCGAGTTCTTCGCCGGCATCATCGAGAACCTCGGCGCGCAGGGCATGGCGCAGCCCGAGCAGGGCAAAGTCGCCGTGGTCATCGAGAAGCCCTTCGGCCACGATCTCGATTCGGCGCGCGAGCTCAACCACCAGGTCAACGCCGCCTTCCACGAGAGCCAGGTCTTCCGCATCGACCACTACCTGGGCAAGGAGACTGTCCAGAACGTGCTCGTCTTTCGATTCGCCAACGGCATCTTCGAGCCGATCTGGAACCGCAACTACATCGACAACGTGCAGATCACCGCTGCCGAAACCCTTGGCGTCGAAGGCCGCGGTCCGTTCTACGAGAAGGCCGGCGCACTGCGCGACGTCGTCCAGAACCATGTAATGGAGCTGCTCAGCTTCATCGCCATGGAGCCGCCCTCGAGCTTCGAAGCCGAATCGGTCCGCCGTGAAAAGCTCAAGGTCTGGCAGGCCATCCCCCCCATCCCCATCCTCAACACCGTGCGCGGCCAATACGGTCCCGGCGTCATCGACGGACAACGCGTGCCCGGCTATCGCGACGAGGAGCGGGTCGACCCCGAATCCGGCACCGAGACCTACGCCGCAGTCCGCCTCGAAATCGAGAACTGGCGCTGGGCCGGCGTGCCCTTCTATCTGCGCGCGGGCAAGCGCCTGAAAAAGCGCGTCACCGAGATCAGCATCCAGTTCAAGCAGCCGCCGCTGCTCATCTTCAACCGCATGCAGTCGGCCGGTCCGTGCACCGAGATCCAGCCCAACCTGCTTACCATCCGCATCCAGCCCGACGAAGGAATCTCCCTGCGCTTCGGCGCCAAGGTACCCAACGCGCCCGGCATGGCGGTCTGCCCGGTCATCATGGACTTCGACTACGCCGCTGCCTTCGGCCGCTCTACGGCGAATGGATACGAGCGCCTGCTGCTCGACGCCATGCTCGGCGACCAGACGCTCTTCTCGCACCGCGACGGCGTCGAGACCACCTGGTCGCTCTACACACCCATCCTGCAGGCCTGGGCCAACAAGCGGCCTGAGGTCTTCCCCAACTACTTTGCCGGCAAGTGGGGACCCGAGTGCTCCGACCGCCTGCTCGAAAACGACGGCAACGCCTGGCGCAACAACCTGGGGAAATGAGCTGTACGAGCCCGGCGAATGTGGGCGCCGGGGCAAGTGAATGACCGACGAAGTCACCCGGCACTACGAATCGCTGCTCGCGCCGAACTACACCTGGATGTTCGGCGTCTCATTTGACGCCAAGGTCGCCGAGCAGCGCAATCTTCTTGAAAGGCTCCTCGCCGCTGACGCTCCCCGTGCCGGCCTCGCTGTCGATCTCGGCTCAGGCCCCGGCTATCAGTCGATCGCGCTCGCCGATCTGGGATTCTCCCCTGTTCTCGCACTCGACTTGAGCAAGACCCTCCTGGAGGAGCTCGACCAGCATCGCGGCGGCCGTCCAATTCAGCCCGTCTGCGCCGACCTCCGCGAGCTCGCGAGCCACGTCCGACCCGGGCATGCGCAGGTCGTCGTCTGCATGGGCGACACGCTCACCCACCTGCCCGGCCGCGATTCCGTTGCCCAGCTCTTCCGCGACGCCCGCGCAACGCTCGTCCCCGGCGGCTTGATTGTCCTGACTTTCCGCGATCTCTCCGTCGAACTGCTCGGCCTCGAACGCGTCATCCCCGTCCGCAGCGATCCCGACCGCATCATGACCTGTTTCCTCGAGTTCGGCCCGGATACCGTGACCGTTCACGATCTCGTTCATATCCGCGAATCCGCCGGCTGGAAGCTAGAGAAGAGCAGCTACAAAAAACTCCGACTCTCTCCTGCGGACGTCGCGTCGTCCCTCAGAGAATCCGGCTTTGAAGTCCTGCGCAGCGAACCGGCCGGCCGCATGCACGCCATCGTCGCCCGCCGCTGACCGCCAATCGGAACGGAGTCCACTTACATCCCAACCTGAAATCGGGCGCGAAGGCCTGTTCCCTCGGTTTGGGGAATCCTATTCCCGCACCACCTTCACAAACACCCCGTCCGGCAGCTCGCCCTCCAGCAGATGCACCACCCCGCCCTTCACATACCCGTCCAACACCTGCTTCGGCCCCTTGACGTCGCCACCGGCCTTCCGATCCCTGATCTCTGATCTCTGTTCGCTGATCCCTGATCCCTGATCCCTCGTCTTCCCCATCCCCCGGTCCATCGCCTCATTGGCCAGCCCGTCGGCCTTCTTGTTGCCGCCGCGCAGCGTGTGCCGGATCTCGAACCCCTCGAGCTGCCGCGCCAGCCGTTTCGCCTCTTCCCACATCGGGCGCAGCCCCGGGTTCGACACCTTGTATTGCCCCTTCATCTGCTTGACCATCAGCTCCGAGTCTGAGATGACACGGAGCCGCTTCGCGCCGTGTTCCACCGCCCAGTGCAACACAGCCAGCAACCCTGAATACTCGGCAAAGTTGTTCGTCTGCCGGCCCAGAAACTCGGCCATCCGCACCACCTCCTGGCCCCGCCCGTCCTCGATCACCGCACCGAACGCCGCCGGCCCGGGATTGCCGCGCGATCCGCCATCGCAGTGCGCTGTCAGCCACTCGCCCGCCGCCGCGGGCGTCTGTTCTTCAAACAAGTTTCCACTCATTCACCCCAGTGTACCCGCCGCCGCCCGCGAGCGCGTCCACTCCCCCGAACGTAACCTTTGCGGCCCTCCCACCCGCTTACGTATCGGGCTTTGCGCCGTCCATCGAGTGCGGGCAATTCTCCGTCCCCCGGAGCAGAGTTTCGATGGCAACCGACGCAGTGATCTACCCAGCGGGCCTCGCAGGCCAGACGTATTTAGGCTGGCCAGCCACCCCGGCGGTACAATCCACTCCAGGTATGTCTGCGACAACGGCGATGGACGGAACCAACCGCGGGCAGGATCGATCGCAGTCGCGCGCCCCGGAGACGGAGCTCATTCGTGAAGCTCAGGCCGGCTCCCGGGCTGCATTCGATGCCCTGGTCCGTCAGTACGAGCAGCAGGTACTGCGCCTGGCGCTGCACCTCACCGGCTCCGAGCAGGACGCCGAAGACATTTACCAGGAAGCCTTCCTGAAGGCCTACCGATATATAGGCAACTTCAGGTTCGAGTGCTCTTTTTACACCTGGATTTACCGGATCGTCACGAACCTGTGTCTCGATCAGTTGCGGCGTCGCAAGACCCGCCGCGAAGACAATGCGGTCATCGTTGACCAGTCCGGAGATGAAATCGATTTGCTGGCGTCGGTCTCCGACGACCGGTCATTCTCCAACCCGGCCCGCGAACTCGATCGCAAGCTCCTGGGCCAGAGGATTCAGCAGGCGCTGGGAAGGCTCACCCCGCGCGAACGTATGGTTTTCGAGTTGAAACACTACCAGGGTCTCCGCCTGCGCACCATCGGAGAGATGTTGAACACCACGGAAGAAACCGCCAAGAACACGCTCTTTCGAGCGACCAAGAAGCTGAGATCGCATCTGGCGGACTCACGGTAGGGCCCGGCGGCCGATTGGCCGCCGATTGATGGACTTTGAGGCTGGAAGGACGAAGCAATGGACTGCGAGATCGCACACGATCGAATTGTCGCTGCCGCCTATGGTGAACTGCCGGACGAGCAGATCCACGAGTTGGAGAGGCACATGGCCGGTTGCCCGGACTGCCACAAGGAGCGCGAAGCCATGCTGGCGCTCAAGGCGCTGGCAGAGGCTTACCCGGTCCTCGAGCCAAGCCCGAACCTGATCGCCCGTTCGCGGCTCCGCCTTGAGGAGGCGCTCGACGCTCTCCCCGCCAAGCGCTGGTATGAGAGGCTGGGCCAGCGGATGATGAACAACTTCGCCAGCCTGCAGCACGCTCCGGTTGCGGCCTGCCTGCTGCTGATTGCGGGCATGGGTGCGGGGGTTGTCGGCGGCTATGAGTTCGCCCAGGGCCGCGCCGCTCGCAATGCCGTTACCGCAAAGTCCCCGGCTGTTCCGCCGGAGGTTCAGCCCGGTGTCACGCCGGCTGAGATCGCCAACATATCGAGCATCGTCCGCGAGCCCAACACGGGAAGGATCGAAGTCCGCTTCAACCGCCTGGTGCCGCAGCAGGTCGAGGGGCCGCTTGCCGATCCCTCCATCCGCCAGTTGCTCATGTTGGCGTCGCAGGATTCGGCATCGCCTGGCGTGCGCGACGATTCGGTCGGCCTGATGGCCGCCGAGTGCCGCGCCGGACATAGCTGCAAGGCCGACGGCATCCGCGATGCCCTGATGGTGGCTCTGCGTTATGACCGCAATTCCGGTGTGCGCCAGAAAGCGCTGGAGGGCCTCGAGCCCTACGTTTCGGAGGACGTGCGGGTCCGCGATGCGGTGCTGGAGGCACTGCTCTACGATTCCGATCCGCATATCCGCACCGCCGCCATCAATATCCTCGAGCCGGTCGAAGCCGACACCAGTGTGAGACAGGTCTTGTCTTCGGTGGCCGACTCGGACCAGAATCCTCATATCCGGACGGTCTCAAGGCAGGTTCTGCGCCGTGTTCCGGAGATTCAATAGGAGTGGGATGTTCCGGGAACTGCGCCGTCGTTTCCCAGAGCGCGGACCGGTCTTACAACTTTGGGAGAAGAAGGATATGATCCGCTTGCTGAGGCCAAATTCGAAGTCCGCAATCATCGCTCTCGTGGCCATGGGCGCCGCCGCTGCGTTTGTCGCGCCGCAGGCCCGCGCCCAGGTCAGTGGGGTCACGCAGGTTCTCATGGAGCCGAGCCCGCTGTTTTCGGGGTCGAGTACTCCCGGCTATCTCGGCGTCCTGGTCGGCGACGTCGATGCCGATTCCGCCCAGAAGCTCAGGCTCAAGGAAGTCCGCGGCGCCGTGATCACACTCATTGATCACGACGCACCGGCGGGCCAGATCGGTCTCAAGGTCAGCGACGTAGTGCTCGAGCTGAACGGCCAGCCCATCGAAGGCGCCGAGCAGCTTCGCCGCATGTTGCACGAGATCCCGCCAGGCCGCAAGATCACCCTGCTGATCAGCCGCGACGGCGCCGAGCAGACTCTTGCCACGCAGATGGGCGACCAGAAGAAGATCGAGAAGAGCGTCTGGCGGAAGATGGGCGATAGCGAAGACATCTTTCCCCCCGATCACGCGAATAGCCTCCTCCCCGGCGGCGACACCAATGGCTCAACTGGCTGGCACATACCTTTCTTTTCCTCCACGCTGCATGTCGGCGCGATGGTCGAGCCGCTCACTTCGCAGATGGCCGAGTACCTCGGCGTTGCGAGCGGACTAATGGTCAAGCAGATCGCGCGCAAGACTGAAGCCGACGCAGCCGGCCTCAAGGCTTTCGACGTCATCCTCAAGGTCGGCGGCGACCCCATCGCCACTACCGCCGACTGGGAGCGCGCCCTCCGCGCCAACCAGGGCAAGCCGGTGCAGCTCACCATCCTGCGCGACAAGAAGCAGCAGACCATCACGCTGCAGGTCGATTCAAAGCGCAAGAGCGAGCTTGAAATGGAGGATCTCTTTCCCTCCGGCGACTGCCCGCTCATGGCCGAACTGGACGCGCAGGATATCGCCGGCGACGCCCGCGCCTTTGCCGAAGAGATGCGCCGCCAGGCCGAATCCCTGCGCAACAGCATGAAGGACTTCAAGGTCGATCCCAAGCAGGCCGAGGAGATGCGCAAGCAGGCCGAAGCTCTCCGCCGGCAGCTCAAAAACGGCCTCGGCGAGTTCAAGATCACTCCCGAGCAGGCCGATGAGATGCGCCGCCAGGCTGAAGCTCTTCGGGACAGCATGAAGGACTTCAAGATCGATCCCAAGCAGCTCGACGAGATGAAGAAGCAGATGGACGAGTTTCGGAAGAACTTCAACTCCGACCAGTTCAAGCTCGATCAAAAGCAGCTGGATGAGCTGAAGAAGCAGATGGAGCGCTGGCGCGAGGAGTTCAACCAGGAGTCCTTCGGCCTCGATCCGCAGTGGATTTAAACGGGCCTACACCAGGCACGTCACGATCGCCATCCCTTTGCCCGCCGCATCCGCATAGAAATCGCGCAGCTTTCGCAGCGCGTCCATCAGCGGCTCGGCATCCGTCGGCCTGAATCCCGGATAAATCCCCAGCTTGGTCATGCGCGGCGCATCGAAGCGCTCCGCCGCCCGCTCTTCCACCTCGGCAGCGCTCAGCGCCGTGCTGATCTCGGCCACTTCCTTTGCGCTGAAGCACCGTGCCGGGCCATACCCCGAGAAACCTTCGTCATCCTCGCCCAGGTCTGTTCCGCCCATTACCGCTTTGCTCAAGAGCGACTTGCCTGGCTCCGCCTCGCCGCAGAGCAGGAAGTGAACTCCGTGCCACTCCTTGTCCAGCGACAGCTTTTCCCCCGCCGCAACCTGGCGGCTTGCAGAACGCTGCGCCCTCTCCTGCATCATCTTGATCAGCTGTTCGGCGCCTTGGCCCGATGCGAACGACTCCGCACTCCGCCCCAGCTGCTGCTCCAGCCGCTCGCGCACCCGCGGGTCGAGCGCCTCGAGCGTCTTCGCCATCATCTGCGGCCCCATCGCCCGCATGCGCTCCTGCAACGTCTCCGACATCTTCGCGAACTGCGGCGGAATCGTCGGCCGCTCAATGAACAGCGTCTCCGCCAGCGAGGGATCGGCCTCCATCCGCTTGAGCGCCTCGCCATCCACCTGCACGAACACCGCATTCATCGACATGGCAACCCCCTCGCTTTCCGCCCCCGCTCTTGGGTTCGGCGTCGCCGGTCAACTCGCTACTTCGCCGCCGGCTGCACATACCCGCCCGGCGTCGACTTCGCGATCTCCAGCTCCTCCTCCGTCATGTCGGCTGATATATCGGCAAAAAGCGGCGTGGTTAAATAGCGCTCGCCCGTATCCGGCAGCATGCACAGGATCGTCGATCCCTTCTCCGCCTTCGCCGCGATTTGCAGCGCCCCGGCAAACGTGCCGCCCGACGTGATCCCGACGAAGATCCCTTCCTTCTTCGCCAGCTCCTGGCTGCACTTGAGCGCGTCGGCATTCTTGATCCTCAGCACGTCGCTGATCGCCTTCGAGGCCACCGCATCTCCCGCCAGTTTGGCAATAAAGTCCGGGCTCCATCCCTGGAACGGATGCGGCTTCCACGAGGGATGCGGCAGCGCCGCCGATCCGTCCTTGTTCCGCTCTTGCTCCACGCCGCTGGACACCATCGGCGCCTCGTCCGGCTCACAGACCACGATCTTCGTCTCCGGCCGTTCCTTCGCCAGCACGCGCGCTACGCCCTTCAGCGTGCCCCCGGTCCCGAAGCCCGTCACCCAGTAGTCCAGCCGCTCGCCGGCAAAGTCGCGCAGAATCTCCTGCGCCGTCGTCTTGGAGTGGAAGTCGGAGTTCGCCTCGTTTTCGAACTGCCGCGTGTAGTACCAGCCGTGCTTTTCCGCCAGCGCCACCGTTTTCTTCACCATGCCCACCGCGCGCTCCGCCGCCGGCGTGATGATCACCTTCGCTCCCAGGAACCGCATCAGCTTCCGCCGCTCAATACTGAAGCTCTCCGCCATAGTCACCACCAGCGGATAGCCCTTCGCCGCGCACACCATGGCCAGCCCGATGCCCGTGTTGCCACTCGTGGCCTCGATCACCGTCTGCCCCGGCTTCAGTTCGCCCGTCCGCTCCGCCTCTTCGATCACGCCCAGCGCCAGCCGGTCCTTCACTGAGCCCAGCGGATTGAACGCCTCCACCTTGACATAAAGGTTCACGCCCTCCGGCGCCAGCCGGTTGATCTTCACCGCCGGCGTATTGCCGACGGTCTCCAGAATGCTCGCAAATTTCGCCACGCAGACCTCCTTCGTTGACAGGTTATCCGCCAACATATCGGCCCCGCGATGCCTTTGGCAATCCTCGGCCGCGATGTCCAATCTACGCGCGAAAGCTGGGCCTCTACTTCAGCCCGCATCCCGCCGTCTTGTTGTTTTCCAGGGTTACATCGGTTCCCAGATTCTTGAAGAACGTCGGTCCCATGTTGTTCCCGGCCAGGCAACTGTTGCGGATCGTCAGGTGATCCACCGGCTGCTTCGGCGTGCCGCTGCTGTCGCTCCACACGGCCCACTGCTCGTTGTTGCTGGCAATCGCCGATTCGATCGTGATCCACGCCGTCTGCCGGAACGTCGGGCTCGAGTGCGCGATCTTGATTCCCGAATTGTGGTTGCTGAAGCTCCCCGTCTTCGGATCGATGTTCGCGATGTAGATGTGCTGCGCCCCATCCATCTCGATCCCGCCGCCCGAGTTGCCCTTCACCGTGTTGTCGACGATCGTCATGTTGGTGCCGTGCAGCTCCAACCCATCCACTACCTTGCCGTTGGGGCTCGCCGCCCCGTTCTGAAACGTGTTGCGCCAGATCACCACGTTGTTCGTGCACACATCCAGGTCGATCTGCCCGCCGTCGTCGTTGAACGGTATCGAGTCCGAGTGGTTGTTCGAGAACACGTTGTTGACCAGTTCCAGTCCGATGATGTTGCCCAGGATCGCCGGCTCGCCCGCGTTCGTGAACACCGAGTTCGACACCAGGATGTTGTGCACGAACTTCTTCGTCGCGCACTCCTGCCACGTGATGCCGCTGTTATCGCCCAGCGCATCCGACCACAGCCCATAGATCACCGGGTTGCTGAAGACGGACCGGTTCACCGCCACGCCCGTCGTCCCGCCCCCATAGAGCGCCAGGCCGGTATTCGGCGAGTTCAGGAACTGGCAGTTGATGAAGGCGATGTCTTTGATCGCAAAGATCGAAACGTCGGGCGCGTACTCCGTGTAGTCCAGTTTGTTCTGCGCGCGGTTGCCGTCGAACGTCAGGTTCTGGATCGTCACCCCGTTCAGCATCGTTCCGGCAAAGTACGCATCGCCAGCCAGCGCGCCCAGGAACCCAGGCGCCCGGCGCAGCGTGGTGTCGCGTGCCGAAGTCTTCAGCGTGCCCAGGATGGTGATGTTCGACCGCCCCACCACGATCGTCGCCGACACTGTGTACACCCCTGCGTCGAGCTGGCACACCGGGCCAGAGCCCTTGGAGCTGACGCACTGCACAAATTGCTGGTAAGGGAGAGCAAAGAGCGGATGAGCCAACCAAAGGCCCGCAAGCCCCACCGCCATGGAGATTCGCATAGCTGACCCTCCTCTTGCGGAGCCTTCTTGCGCGCCCCGCCCGGCGGCCACCGTTCTACACCCGGCACGCCCCGGACCGCAAATCGGAAGGGTCCGGGCTTCAGATCCGGCGTCGTTCCCCCGCCCAAACATCCGGGGTGCCCCATCCTTTCCCGGAACCGAAGCGGGGGAAAGGGTGGGATACCGAAATCATTGAGTGCGCCGTTTTGAAAGGGCACGGATTCATGCGTGCCGCAACGGCAGAATACAAATGGGGCTTTCGCCCCTGGGGCCTTTACCGGAGGGAGGCGAGGTTTCAACCCCCGCAACGAACTCCGCGCCCGAATGGCTGCGCTCCAAAGGCAAAGGCCACCTCACCCGCATCCACGACATCCTCACCAACCTGATGGAAGCCGGACACCGCGCCGGGTCAGGGAGATAGGGCGCTGTCGCTGCATTTGCAGTAGAAATCTACTGCAGACGCGCTGAGCAAAACGGTGCGAAATCCTACGCAATGCATGCTTCAGGGTTACGGGAATCTGGAAAGAATGTCCGCCTCGACCGCCTTCAGAAACGTCTCCGCGGTCTGCACGGCTTCTTCTGCCTCGACATCGCTCACAATCGCAATGTCGTAGAAAGCATCGTTCCGCTTGCGGCGCATCCGGTCGAACAGCGCAAAAGTCGGCGCAAGCTTCGCATCCAGGTGCTTCCTTGCAAACTCGATGATCGCGACATGATGCCCGAGCTGCGCGCGGGGGCGCTGCCCGTGGCTCAACATGAGCGACAGGGACCCCTTCAACATGGCCTGATAGGCAATCTGGTATGCGCTCTCTTCGTCGATCGCCAGGTTCTTCCGCGCCGCCGCGGCCTTCTTTTGCGCGTCAGCCAGGAATCGCTTGACCTGTTTCAGATCGATCTTTTGAGGCTTTGTGGTGGCCATTGCCAGTCAGCTCAACCCGCTTGCCGTTCCATACGTCGCCCAGATACGCATCTCCCGACTTCAGCCTGCGCTTCAGCTCTCGCGGAGTGACCACAGTGTAGTTGATCTCCCGCCGCAGCGCCTTCTCCGCCTTTCTCAGGTCCTGCGCCAGCCACGCCTGATCCGGCTCGCCCACAATCAGCAGGTCGATGTCGCTTTCGGCGTCCTGTTCGCCCTTGGCAAACGATCCCACCAGCCACGCCGACTCCACGCCCGGAACGTGGTTCAGCGCCGCCCTCAATGCGGGCTCGACTCCGATCGAACCCTTCAGCATCGCGAAGAACGGCCTCAGGTACGGATAGGCCCCGTTGATGCTGTAATAGACTTGCCGTCCCTCAGTCTCAGAACGCAGCAGCCCCTCTTTCTCCATCCGTCTCAGCTCGCGCGACAGGTTCGTCGAATCGGCCTCCAGCGCCTCCGCCAGTTGGCGCACATAAACGCGCGCTTTCCGGTTGACGTAGAAGTACGTCAACACCTTGCGCCGCAACTCGGATCGAAGCGAAACCATCGCAGTAAGATTCTACTGCATTTGCAGTAGAAATATGCTGCGCTCTTGGCGACTGGCCCCATGCGCATGTGCTCGACTGGCTGCGCTCCAAAGGCGGAGGGCGGCTGACGCGGATCAACGACATACTGACCAACCTGGTGGAGGCCGAATACCGCGCGGGGCGAGACGATAAGCGAATCCCCTGCATTGGAGGAGAGAATATCCTAGAGTCCTGTATCGCTAGGAAGACGACTTAGGTGCCCCGCCTATTTCCTTTTGCAACCCGCATCCCGAGCGAATATTAGCCAACGATCTTGCCGCCAGGGATCAGGTATATATACCTGATCCCTGGCGGCAAGAAAGAGCGGCATTAACCCGCCCATTTTCAGTCTTATGGACCGTCCTGGTTAACCTCAGGAGTAGGAGTGCGGTTGTGCTAGGTATATATACCTAGCACAACAACGCCCATCCCCGAAAGCGAGGCGGGCTAATCCACTTTGGCTCAATAGATTGTCGGCATCAAGAACCTGCAAGGAGAGCACGTATCACTGGGTATATATACCCAGTGATACAATCGGTCTGGGGTGGACCCTCGAAAGGAATCGTAGGACACTGGTATGGATACCGGTGCCTCTGCGACCTCTATGGCAGGCCAAAGCCGTTTACAAATTGCCAAGCCCGATATTATCAAGGCGTTCGAGGAGGCGGGCAGGCGTGTCTTCTGGCAGAGCGATATTTCGCATATTCTGGACCGAAATCGAGCTTTCTGGAGATTGGCCCAGAACACCACGACGGCAAAATTCCTAGACTTCCTTCTGGAAAAGACGGATCTCAAGCTCGAATATTTGGAACCGCTGAATCATCCGAATGTCTCCGGCATTTCGCGCTATGTGTGGAAAGAAGCGTCAGCGTATGAGATTGCACTTTCAATGAAGCGTGACGCTTACTTGTCCCACGGAACTGCAGTCTTTCTGCACGGTCTTACAGAACAAATACCTTCAAGAATTTTCGTCAACAGCGAACAAAGCCCAAAACCGAAATCCGGCCACCTTACACAAGAAGGCATCAACCGCGCATTCGCGGGAAGACAACGCGAATCTCAGTTCATTTTCAAATTCGGCCGATCAGAAGCTCTGCTGCTTTGGGGGAAAAACACCGGTCAACTTGAAGTAACCGATATGACGTATTCCGCGGCAACACTCAGGGTGACTGGCCTCGAGAGAACCCTCATCGATATCGCAGTCCGCCCGTCATATGCCGGAGGCGTATTTCAAGTGTTGGACGCGTACCGCGGTGCGAAGGATCGAGTTTCAGTGGGCACTTTGTTGGCGACGCTCAAGAAGCTTGACTACGTTTATCCCTACCATCAAGCGATCGGATTCTACATGCAGAAGGCCGGCTATTCAAGAAGCCAATATAGCAGGCTGAAAAGCATTGGTCTCAAATACGATTTCCATCTTGTGTACGGCCTCAAGGACAAGGAATATGATTCGGAATGGCGCTTATTCTTCCCAAAGAGTCTTCATTGAGTTCACTTCCCCAACGACAAAATCGAAATAATAGTCGAACTCGGCGATGTTGGGGTTATTGGACGAGGTTTTCACACTGTCCCAGTCAGGGCGATGGAATTCTCTTTGATCTTTGATCCTCCCAAGGAGCGTCAGTGGGACTTCCTTGGCAGCAAATATGTGCGTGGCCAAGTCGAGATTCTCAGAAGAATTTAGACTCATATTTGTAGATGAAACGATGAGGTGAATGTCGTAGAAATCGCGGGCACGGGCCGAAGGACACCGCTGCAATGCATACTCTGGCATCTGCTGGCAGATCGCCCGGAGCTTTTCAATCGCAATCATGGTCGGACTGTAGACGTAAATGACGTAATCGTTTACCTCCATTTCAAGCTTCCCATCAACGTATTCGTACTTACTGAGGTCGATGGTGAAGACTCGTTGGGATCCCGGTCCAATGACAAGAGAATCGCGACGGAGAGCTTCTTGATTATTCTTGAGACTCTCATACTTCCGGCTTTCCATGACTTTGAAAGTCGCCGCATATCCACCCCAGCGATGGCTCTGTCCTTCCCGGAGAACGCTTGGCTTCGAATCAAATCTGAAGTCGAAAACGACAAACCCGGAAGCAAGAAATCGACTATTAAGGGCGTTATGAATGCGATTACGAATGTCCTCGAGATCTTCGAAGTCATTCTCAATCGAGAAATCGAGATCAAGGGAGGTCCGTTCACTCAATCTCAACACGAGAGAAAGCGCATTTCCGCCTTTCAAAACGACGCGGTCAAAGAGGAAGTCGTCGGAAAAGATAGCCGTAATCGCAATTCTGCGAATCTCACGGTAGTCTGTGGGCGGTGGCGTATGCATCGGCATCAATCTTCGCACGCGATGCGCTTCAATGTCCGGTCGCTCCGGAGCTCATGGAGGGCCAGTTGCGGACTATGTTTCAATAGTAAGGATGTCCATTCCCCGCCGCTCCACAATCCGTGGCCGCCTCATCGCCGCCCGGCGCAAAGCCCGCGAGTACGCCATGGTTGCGCGCGCGCTGGCCTCCACCGGCCACCCGGTGCTGGCGCAGATTGTGCCCATGCGCTTCTGCAACCTCTCCTGCGCCTACTGCAACGAGTACGACAAGGTCTCCAAGCCCGTCCCCCTCGACGAGATGAACCGCCGCATCGACCATCTCGGCCGCCTGGGCACCGCCATGGTCGGCATCTCCGGCGGCGAGCCCCTCACCCACCCCGACCTCGACGACGTCATCCGCCGCATCCGCTCCACCGGCGCCATCGCCGGCATGATCACCAACGGCTATCTGCTCAACGCCGAGCGCATTCAACGCCTGAATGACGCCGGCCTCGACCACCTGCAGATATCCATCGATAACCTGGAGCCCGACGAGATCTCCAAGAAAAGCCTCAAGGTCCTCGACAAGAAGCTGCAGATGCTCGCCGAGCACGCCGAGTTTCACGTCAACATCAACTCGGTCGTCGGCGGCGGCTTCAAGAACCCCAACGACGCGCTGGTGATCGGCAAGCGCGCGCTCGAGCTCGGCTTCGAGTCCACCATCGGCATCATCCACGACGGCGACGGCCAGCTCAAGCCGCTCAAGGACGACGAAGCCAAAGTCTACTTCGAGATGACCAACCGGCGGAAGACCAACTACTCGCAGTTCGACCAGTTCCAGAAGGCCATCGTCGAGGGCCGGGCCAACGACTGGCGCTGCCGCGCCGGCTCGCGCTACCTCTACATCTGCGAGGACGGCCTCGTCCACTACTGCTCACAGCAGCGCGGCTATCCCGGCGTGCCCATCGCCGATTACACCACTGCCGACGTGAAGCGCGAATTCCTGACGGCGAAAAGCTGCGCCCCCAACTGCACCATCGGCTGCGTCCACCGCATCAGCCACATCGATCACTGGCGCGCCCCGCAGACCAAAACCGTCTCCCCCGGCTCCGATACCCCCGTCCTTGTCAACATCCAGACAACCGGCGGCTAGCTTGTCGACTTTCGCAGTCCATCCTGCATTTCAATCGATCTAGAGTCGCGCCTCAGCCTCCAGCAGCCGCCGGATGCGGCTCTTCGGATCCCCCGGTCTCATCGGCGGCAGCAGCGCCAGCCCTTCCTTGGCCGCCGCGCGCGCCTTCTCCGGCTGTCCCGCCTCGCGATAAGCCTGCGCCAGGTGCAGCAGCCACATGGGAATCCTCCTGTGCGTCAATGCGGCTCCCCGCTCGGAGCACTCCAGTGCGAACGCGGGATCGGCAAATCGCGTCCCCGGCAACCGCAGGAACGGCCGCGCCGCCTGGTCGATCAGAAGCACGGAAGCGCTGTCTCTCCCGGCGACTTCTTTCAGCGTGGCCACACCCGCGGCGATCTGCGCATCGCTGCCCGCGGTCTGCCCGGCGGCCTCCCGGTCCAGCCCCAGCCGAACCTGCGCGTTGGCACGCAGTGCCTTCCACTGCGAATTCGACGGGTCCTGGCGGACCATCCTGCCGGTCACTTCGAGCACCTTGTTCAGCGCATCCACGGCCTTGATCAGGTTCTGCCGCCGCTGCTCCGGCGTCGCGCCCAATGCCGGGTCCGCAGCATATTCGAAGTTCTCTGACTCGTCGTCGACAGCCGTCTCGAGATCCTGCATGGCCCGCAAATCCTGCGGATCGGCATCGGAGTATTTCCTGTCGGTCGCTTCCGACTGTGCCAGTAGCGTTGCCGCTGGACCATATTGGCCCAGCTCGCTCATCGCACCCGCTTCCCGCCGCACGAGGTACGCATGCAGCCGCTTCATGGCCAGCGTATCCTGCTCCGCCGCCGGCAGTTCGGCCAGCCGCGCCTGCGCCTCCTGGTAGTCCCTCAATGCTTGAGCAGGATCGTAGTCGAACTCCACGTTGCCGATCTTCATCTGCTGGATTCCAAGCCCCCGCCGCGGCCGCATGAAATTCGGATCGACCGATATTGCCCGCCGGTCAAGATCGATCGTGCGCCGGTACGCGGCCAGCGCCGCCTCCGGATCGCCCAGGCTGGCCGTGCCCGGCTGCCCCAGCTCGTCGCCGTAGGTCCCATAAACCGACGCTACCTCGCCGATCAGCGTTGCCGGCGCATTTTTGGGCTCGATCAGCCTGTCGAATGCGGGCAGCGCGGCGCGCATTGACTCGATTGCCTCGCGTGACCTGCCGGTGCCGAAGTAGATCTCGCTCTTCGCTTCCTGGGCTTTGGCCAGCGCCTGCAGCGCCGCCAAATCCTTGGGATCGGCCGCCGAAATCGGCGCCGCAATCGCAATCGCCTTGTCCATGCTCGTCAGCGCGCCCGGCGTGTCGCCTACGTTCTGGTCGTAGGGATTGCCCTGCAGGTTGCCCAGCCGCGTATACGCGTCCGCCAGGTCGAGCTGCGCCGTACGGTCTCCCTGGGAGTCGGCCGCCATGCGGTCCAGGTGCTCCAGCACTCGCGTCACCAGCAGTTTCTGCGCGCCCGTCGAGCCCGGCAGCTCTTTGATCGCTTCGTCCAGTTCCGACAGCAGGCTGCTGCTCAGCTTGCGCAGATCGTCGGATCGCGCTTCCGCCTTGCGCCGCTCCTCGTTGGCCACGCGCGCCTGCCACACGATGCCCGCCACGCCAGCTGCCAGAGTAATGGCCAGCAGCGCCGCGCCGCTCAGCACCAGCCAGTTGCGCCGCGCAAATTTCTGCGCGCGATAGCGCAACGTTCCCTTGCGTGCCGCCACCGGATGCCCGCTCAGCCACGCCTCCACATCTGCAGCAAGCTCCGCTGCGGTCATGTAGCGTTCGCGCGGCTCCTTGCGCAGGGCCTTGCTCAGAATCGCCGCCAGGTCCGGATCGAGCTTCTTGCCCGTGCTCTCCTCAGGGCCCGGCTTGCGCGGCGGCTCTTCACAGATCACTCGCACCATCTCCGCCGTCGTCATCTCTTTCAGCTCGTAGGGCAGCGCGCCGGTCAGGAGCAGGTAGAGCAGCACGCCCAGCGAGTAGGTGTCCGACGCGGTCGTGATTGGATTGCCCAGCACCTGCTCCGGGCTCGCGTACTGCGGCGTGAACGACATGAATCCGTGCCGCGTCAGGTCGCTGCCCGCATCGCCCAGCGACGGCGACATCAGCTTCGCCGTGCCAAAGTCGAGCAGCCGCGGCGTCCCATCCTGCGCCACAAAAATGTTGTCCGGCTTCAGGTCCCGATGCACCACCAGGTTCTGGTGCGCGAACTGCACCGCCTGGCATACGCCAATGAACAGCTCCAGCCGCTGCGCCGTCGCCAGCTTCCGTTCCTGGCAGTAGCGATGGATGGGCACGCCGTCGACGTACTCCATCGCCAGGTAGAGGTCGCCGCCCTCGGTTACGCCTCCGTCGAGCAGCTTTGCAATGTAGGGGTGGTGCAGGCCGGCAAGAATCTGCCGCTCCTGCCGGAAGCGCTCGCGGAACAGGTCCGTCGCCAGCGGCAGGTCAATCAGCTTGATCGCCACGTTCTGCTCGAACTGCCCGTCGGCCCGGTGCGCAAGATATACGGCGCCCATGCCGCCGCGCCCGATCAGGCGGTCGATCTCGTAAGGCCCCACGCGCTTGCGTTGCAGCGAACCCGCCGGAGCCGCCTCCTCCTCGCGCCGCGTCTGGCTCGCCTCTTCTTCCTCCTCGCAGGCGCGCAGCAGCTGGTGCACCTCTTCGATGAGCTCCGCATCGCCCTCGCCGCGCGCCGCAATCAGCTTGGCGCGCTCCTCGGGAGCCATCGCAAGCGCTTCATTGAAGATGGCTTCGATCCTCAGGAACGCCTCCGTCGTGTGTTTCATCTCGCTCCGACGTCCCCCATGATCGCTTCTGCTCTTCTTGTTCGAGATTGCGAGAAGACGAACGCGATTGCATCAGTCTCGCGCCGGCGCCACACCGTTCGGATGGATTCGCCGGTAGAGCCAGCTCCGGATGAATTTGAGTTCGCGGTCCACCGTGGCCTTCGATATCCCCATCAGACCCGCAGTCTCCTCGGCCGTGCAGCCCAGGAAGTAGCGCAACTCCACCAGCTGCACTTTGCTCGCGTCCAGCCCGGCCAGCTCTTCGAGCGCCCGATTCAAGTCCAGCATCTCGGCGGTGCCGATGTTGATCCACGGCAGATCGTCCGACAGCGGCACCCGCTGCAGATTGCCGCCACGCATCTGCGCCTGTCCCTGCCGCGCGTGGTCGATCAGGATCATGCGCATCACCTTGGCCGAGAACGTGTAGAAGTGTCTGCGGTCCTCCCAAGCAGCCCTTTTCTGATTCAGAAGCCTTAGATACAGTTCGTGCACCAGCGCCGTTGCCTGAATGACGTCCGGGTTTCGCTCCCGCCGCACATAGGCCGCCGCCACCTCGCGCAGGTGCGGATAGACAAGCGGCATCAACTCCTCAAATGCTGAGGTTTCGCCGTCTTTCCACTTGGCCAGCAGAAGTGTAATTTCACCCTTGGCGGGCTGCACACGAACTCCCTGAACGTTCTAAATATGGAGTGAGAGACGTTGCTGCCCAGAGTAACACCCCTCGGGATCGGACTTCAGTAATCCCATCTCCCCTATTTCGTAACGCTGCTTTCCCCTCAAGAGTGGGAGGCAATTCTCTCGGGCTTTGCGCTATCTGAGTGAATGGGCAGTTTCACGGCTTGCAACCCCTGCCCAGTGCCGCAATGATCCTTGATGCAAGCCATGCCGGCCAAGCCTGAGCGCTCCCCGCTCTTCAACCTGCCATCGGAGGTCCTCAACCTGATCAAGGAGGATCTCCATGATCGTGTCCCGTCCTTGGCACAATCGCAGGGCGCTCATCCTGACGCTCTTCTGTCTCCTCGCGCTGCTGACCCCATGGGCTTTCGGGCTCATTGCCCAGAACCGCCAATCGGCAAGCCACACTTTGATCCGGCAAAAAGCTCTGGCGAGCTATCTTGCGCTGCCTCTGGCCTTCGAAGCCAATCACGGGCAAGCAGATCCCAGCGTGCAGTTCCTTTCCCGCGGCTCCGGATATTCGCTGTTTCTCACCCGGCGCGAGGCGGTCCTGAGCCTCCAGCGGCAGGACTCCACATCCCGCGCGCCAGGCGCCCAAGCTGCCCCCGCGGAATTGGATTCGCTCCGGATGAAGCTCGTGGGAGCAAATGACAGCGTGGCCGTGACGGGCATCGACCCCGGGACCGGCGTCGTCAGCTACTTCTTCGGCAACGATCCGAAGAAATGGCGCTCCGCGATTCCAACCTTCGCCAAGGTCCGCTACTCCGGGATTTACCCCGGCGTCGACCTCGTCTTCTACGGCAATCAGCGTCAGCTCGAATATGACTTCGTGGTCGCTCCTGGCGCGGACCCCGGACGCATTGCCTGGCAGATCGACGGCGCCACAGCCGGCATGGATGCGGAGGAAAACCTGGTTCTCAGCACTGCCCGCGGGCCGGCCGGCTTCAAGAAACCGGTTCTCTACCAGATGGACGGCCGTAAGAAGGTCGCTGTCCGTGGATCGTTCACCGTCGCCGGAAATCAGGTTCGCTTCCAGATCGGCAGCTACGATCACTCAAAACCGCTCGTAATCGATCCCGTGCTCACTTACGCCAGCTATCTCGGCGGGAGCGGAACCGACAACATCGGATTCTGGAATGGCCCGGGGATTCTTGGGAACAATCCATCGCAGGGGCTCGCTGTGGACAGTGAGGGCAGCGTGTATGTAACGGGTTATACGACCTCAACCGATTTCCCCACAACGAAAGGTGCGTATCAGCCCTCGCGCCCAGCCAAAGAGGGCGGTTCGACAAGCGCGGAGTCTGTTTTCGTGTCGAAGTTCAGTCCAGACGGCAGTTCACTCGTGTATTCAACCTACATTGGGGGCAGCGACTGGGATTCTGCGTACGCAATCGCCGTCGACTCCAGCGGCAATGCCTATGTGACCGGGGAAACAAACTCGAACGACTTTCCGATCACATCGGGAGCGTATCAGACACTCTGCTTCCCCACTCCGGCCAACCCTCCGAATCAGCCCGTGTCAGCCTGCAGCGTCACGAACGAGTCGGCGTTTCTGACCAAGCTGAATTCCACCGGAACCGGGCTGGTCTATTCGACCTTCCTTGGCGGATATGGGGGGAGTTACGGTACCGCCGTTGCTGTGGATAGCAGCGACCGCGCCTACGTAGCAGGCGTTGAAGGCGTGGTGTGCAACCCCAAATCCTATACACACCCGTCCTGCTTCCCAACCACTTCCGGCGCAGTAATTGACGGAACTGCCCCCAACGGAAGGTCGTCTGAGTTTTCCTTTGTCACGGTCTTCGACCCGAATGGCGCGCACTTGCTCTACTCAACCCTATTTGGCGACCTGGATGGGCTTGGCAGCGCGGCGGACAACGGTTCGGGAGCCGCGTTGGCCAGCGGGATCGCGGTGGACTCGAGCCGCTATTTCTATTTGGTCGGTTTCACCCAAGCGGCCAAATTGCCAACAACCACAGGAGTGATTCAGCCCACCAGCGGCCCTGACTATCCCGGGAGCAACGCCATCAATGGCTGGCGCGGCATGGTGGCAAAGTTCTATCCCGTCGCTCCAGACGGCGGGTCCTCCCTGGCCTACGCCACTTACCTCGGCGGAAGTACAGCATCTACTGAGGACTTTATCTCCGGAATTACCACCGACGCCGAGGGCAACATTTATCTCGTAGGCAACACCAATTACGGCGATTTCCCTATCACAAAGGGAAGCTATCAGACCAGTTGCGGCAGCGGCGGTGACTGCGCGGGAGCCTTTGTGACCAAGCTCAATCCTTCCGGCACGGACATCCTCTGGTCTACATATGTCGGCGGCGCCAAACAGGACGGAAGCGACGGCGTTCATGCAACGGGTCCCATTGCACTGGATGGAAACGGAAACGTCTACATCGAGGGCTCGATCGAGGACGGATTCCCGATGCTCTCACCCGTCGAGCCATCCCCCATCGGCGGAGACCCCCAGGTGCTGATCGCGGAACTCGATCCCACAGGCTCGAAGTTGCTCTTCTCCGCGAACATGGGGGCGCAGGGATTGGATAGCGTTTCCCCTGCCGGTCTTGCGGTCGACCCCAGCGGCAACATCTACCTGGCAGGCAATGTGAACGGCCCCGACTTGATCACAACTCCTGAAGCGTTCCAGACGAAGTCTTCCGATGGCCCCTGCTGCGGTCAGGGCAATGGATTCGTAGCCAGGATATCGGCGCATGGCACCGCCGCTGCGAAGCTCGACGTCTATCCTGCGCAATCACAATACGGGGAATTGGTTACCCTGACGGCAACGGTGTCCCCTGTTGCGAAGTATGCCTCGATGCCGGCCGGGTATCTCGTTTTCCTCGACGGTTCGAAAACCGTATTCCGCGTTGCTCTCAATTCCACCGGGATCGCAACGTATCAAAGCTCGGGTTTTTTTCCCGGCACCCATCAGTTCTCGGTCCGGTATGAAGGCAACCGAACCTACCCGGCCGTCGCGTCGAAGGTCCAGAAACTGACTATCCTGAAGATGGGCACGGCGACCTCACTCAAAATTTCTTCGAACCCTGCATTTGGTACGCAGAGCGTCACCTTCACGGCAACGGTCGCTGCCGCTGCGGGCCGAAGGATTCCAGCCGGGACCCTCACCTTCAAGGACGGAACCCGCGTTCTGGACGCAGTGGCGCTGAACCGCTCCGGCGCCGCGGTCTTCAGCAAGTCCTCGATGGCTCTCGGAAGCCACACGATAACCGCGATTTACAGCGGGAGCCCGGGATTTGCCACTTCGGCGTCGAAACCTGTCACATTGAAGATCGACCCGAAACTCGTCACCACCACCAATCTGGCCGCATCCGCCAAGTCGGTTGTGTCCGGCACGAGCGTGAAGTTCACAGCCACCGTGAAGTCCTCGCTGGCCAGCGTGGTTCCCACCGGTTCCGTCACTTTTCTGGATGGAAACAAGCCGCTCGGGAAGGCAACGCCGAACCGTGCCGGGGTCGCCACTCTCGCAACGTCCACCCTCGCCGTCGGGTCGCACTCGATGATTGCGATTTTTGCCGGGGACCCGAAGAATCAGGGCTCGAAATCGGGAGCGCTGACGGTCAAGGTCTCGGCGAAGTAGGGACGATGGCCTGGAGCCTGCGATGAACTTTCGCGCGCAGGAAAGTTCAAAACAGGCTCCAGCCAGCCAAGGGAGGCGGCGCGATCCTGTTACCGGTCCGTCGCCTCCATGAGTTGTGGAGCGGATCTGTCGTGCGGAGCTACTTGCCGCCCGCTTCTGAAATCGCCCGCTGGATCGCGGGTTCCAGGTCATGCTCCGCGTCCGCTACGAAGTGAAACGGGCTCCCCGTCGAGCCAGCCGTCACAACGAAAATCGTCGGCGTCTGCGTCAATCCGGTCCGCTTGCTCAGTTCGTTGTCGGCCTGCACCTCGGCTTCCAGCTTCCCGTCAGGGTCCACCGCGAACGGCAGCTTCACGTGGTGATCTTCGGCAAACTTTTCCGTAAACTGGCTCAGCATGGCCAGGTTGTAGATACTCGCCTGGCTGGCGAAGACCTCGTCACGGTACTCATCGCCCAGCGCCGCGCTCTGCGTGTCGAACCACCGCGCCCGGATCGAGGCGTTCCGGCTCCAGGTGTGCGACGGGATCAGGAAATCGTGCCGAATCCATGGGATCTTGTACTTCGCCGCCGCAGCTTTCAGCCATGTATTGGCATGAGCACAGGCCGGGCATTGCAAGTCCGCAAACTCGACGATCGCAACCTTCGCCCCGGCCGGCGGCTTCAACGCTGAGGCGTCGCGGACCTGGGGTCCGGTGGAGGGCGGTGCAAACTGCGCTGTCCCAATGACGGGCAAACCAAGTAGTGCAACAGCAAGGCCGGACTTTGCCGCGATCCTGCGGAGCCCGCCAATCGCGGGCCGGTCATACGACAAGTTGAGCATGGGGATTCGGCGGTCTCCTTACCGGCATTTGTCAGGACAAACGCGAGCCTACTTGCTGGCCCTCGTGTCGCGAAGCGCCTGGTCGATCAGTTCAAACAGCTTGGTCCGGTCCACGACTTCCACAAATGGCGCGCCCTTGCTGTTGGCGGTGACCACCCAGATGGTCGGCGTGTGCTCGATGCCGATGCGCTGGCCCAGCGCGTAGTCGGCCTTCACCTGCGCGGCCAGCGATCCCTGCGGGTCGATCGCGAACGGCAGCGCAACACCGTGATCCCTGGCGAACTTCTCCGTAAAGTCGCGCAGCACTTCCGGGCTGGTGATCGAAGGCTGGCTGGCAAACACCTCGTCGCGGTACTCGTCCCCAAGCTTCTTGCTCCGGGTGTCGAACCACCGCGCGTTCACCGCCGCGTTGAAGCTCCATGCATGAAAGGGCAGGGGAAAGTCATGGCGCACCAACGGGATGTTGTACTTCGCCGCCGCTTCCTTCAGCAGCGGATTGGCGCGCCCGCAGTCCGGGCACTCCATGTCTTCGAACTCGATCATGGCCACCTTGGCGCCGGCCGGAGGCTTGAGGGCCGCCGGGTCATGGACCTGCGTGCCCTGCTGCGGCGGCGCAAACTGGGATTGCGCGTGCGGTGCGGCAAGCATGGCAGCCAGGGCCGCCGCCGCCGCAAGGCCGGTAAAGGCGCCGGCAAATCCGCGGCGCGCAAATAAGCGGTTAGGAGGGGAAGCGAATGCGTGCATATCGTTTTGGACGGCTCCCTGCTGATTATTGTAACGGCAGTAGCGATTACAAGTTTCGCACGCGGCCGCCTGAGCCCCTGTCGGCTCGCCGCGCCCCTTTCGCCGGCAGCGAACGGAGAGGCAAAAGCCGGCTGTCAAGCCCTTTCCCCCAACATTTTTTGCAACCTGCTGAATCGGAAGGGAATTCTCCGCGGGCCCGTTTGCAGGTTCTCACCCCTCGTTTCGCTATGCTTTAAACAGGCATGAAAAGCACCGTTCGAGCCTCGGAGAGGGTCATAAGAGAGATCCGGCCCCGGACCCTCAACGATTCAGCGCCTCGATATACGTCCCTGGCCGACTGAACCGGCATACTGTGCTTCACGGATACTCATCAAGCGAAAGGACAAATGGGCCGGCAATCCGCAGCCCTGCCCGCAAGCCCGTCACCGTAAGCGCTGATCGCGGTCGCGCCGACGCTCCGCGATCCACTTCCGCCACTTCCAGTCGGCAAACAGGCTCGCCGCCAGCAGCACCAGCACAACGATGCCAACGATGACCTTCACGCTTCCGCCTTTTCCGCCAACGTTGTTCCCTCGTTCCCTCCACGCTGGACTCTGGGCGGCTCGTCCCTACCTCCCAACCACCAGCACCACAAAGCTCCCCGGCACCATCGGCGGCCTTGGCCGCGGATTGTCCGCTGTCGGCGCCGGCCGCGGACCGAACTCCGCCGTCACCAGGTACACACGGTCGGAATCCGTATCGTACGCCATTGTCCGCGCCCCGCGCTGCGTGGGCAACATCTCTATAGTCTTGAAGTCCAGCGAGTTCGCATCCACCACGGCCAGGAATCCGTCACCGCTCGAAGCAAACGCCAAGCTGTGCTTCGTGTCCCAACCCGCCGCATCCGGCCCGTCGCCGATCGCCGGCGTCGCGATCACTTTGCCCGTCTTCACATCCATCACGGCCATCTTCTTGCCGTCGCACACCGGGAACAGCCGTCCCCCAGCCACATCGAACGCCAGCCCGCTTGGAGAATCGCACGCCGGCCACTCAGCCACCAGCTTCAGCGCATGGGCGTCCAGCTTCACAACCTCATTCTTGTCCTCGATATTGTCGTACACCGTCCCCTTGCCGTCGACCGCCGGAAACTCCGGCTTGCCGGGCAGCGGGATCGTCGCTTTCACCTTCTGCGTCGCTGCGTCGATCACGGTCACGTCCTTGCTGCGGCCGTTGAATGCCCACACGGTCCGCGTCGCCGGCTCAAAGATGATTCCGTCCGGATTCGTCCCCGCCGCAATCGTCGCCACGGTGGCCAGCGTTGCGCGGTCGAAGACGACTACCGCGTTCCCGCCGCCATCCGAGATATAACCCAGCTTGCCCGCCGGATCCAGCGCCACGCCGTGCGTACCATGCAGTCCGGCAATGCTGCCCACCGGCTTGCCCGTCGCCGTATCGAGTACATCCACATGCGTGCCGCGCGTCAGATAAAGCCGGTGCGCCGGCGAGTCCACCACCAGGTAGTCCCAAAATCCTTCTCCGCCGATCTTCCAGCGATCGAGAATCTTGTAGGGCGCCTGGCCGGCCGCCGGTATGGCGGCAGCGACGAGGACGGCAGCCGCAAACAATGCCAAAGTCGCAAACCTGAAAAAGCGATGACTCTGTGAATTCAGCATGGAAATCTCCAATCTTGGCTCTCTGAAACCACCCTGGGGAGCATGGCGAGTGAAGTCTCGCACAACCGCCTTAAGTCAGACTGAAGACGGCTCTGGCACCCGGGCTGCGGCCAGCGGAAGCCGCACTTTCACAGTCGTGCCCCTGCCCACCTCGCTCTCGATCGCAATGGTCCCGCCGGCCCGTTGCACGATGGCCTTCGAGATGGCCAATCCCAGCCCCGTCCCGCCCGTCGCTCGCGTCCGCGACGGGTCGCCGCGGTAGAACCGGTCGAACACGTGCGGCAGCACCTCGCGCTCGATGCCCTCGCCTGCGTCTTCGATCTCCAGCCGCACCATGTCGATTTCGCTCGTAATCCTCGCCTGCACAATGGACCCCGGCGCGCTGTGCTGGATTGCATTCGTAAGGAGATTCGAAATGAGAATGGAGCACTCGTCCGCAGCCGCTGATACTCGGAGCGGGCCTCCCTCCGGCGACCCGACCTCCAGACTCACCTGCGCATGCGTGGCCAGATTCTCGAGCTGCGCGACTGTCCCGCGCACGCACCCCACCAGGTCCGCGGCTGCCTCGCCGTCGGCATCCGGCGCGCCGCTCTCCTCGCGCGCCAGCATCAACATCTTGGCCACAATGTCTTCAAGCCGTGCCGTGTCGGAAAGGCACCGGCTCAGCCCCGCTTCGTACTCTTCCAGGGTGCGCCGTTTCATCGCCAAAACCTGCAGTGACGACTTGACCACCGCCACAGCAGTCTTCAGCTCGTGCGCCGCATCGCTCACAAACGCCCGCTCTTTGTCGAACGATTGCCGCAACCGCGCCAGCACGCTCTCGATCGCGCCCGTCAGCGGCGCCAGCTCCGGCGTTTGCCGCGCGCTCTCCGGCGGCGAAAACTCCCACGAATTCACAGAAACCCGGCCAGCCAGCGCGGCCAGCTCGCGCAACGGATCAAGCCCGCGATGCAGCAGCCACGCAATCAGCGGCCCAGTCACCAGCAGCAGCAGCAAGCTGCCCGCCGCGTAAAACTCCACCGCTCCGGTGATCGCGTGCCATACCGGCTCGGTCGGCGCGCCATAGACAATCGACACGTTGCGCAGCTTGCCACCGTTCGGCAAGCCGGGATCGACGATGCGAGAGCCAGCCATCTTCAGCAGCCGGTAGTGGCGGTTGTTGATCTGTGCGCGAGCCATCCCGTGGCGGTCGTTCTCGATCGGTGTCGCCACCGCACCCTGCCAGTTCGACGAGCGCCCCAGCAGCCGTCCGCTGCCGTCAAACACTTCGTAGACGTCGTCCGGCGGCAGGTGAATGTCGCGGATGTCGAGCATCACGTTGTCGGCGGCGTCCTCTGCGTCCTGTACGGCTCCCAGCACGGAGTCCGCCCGCCCGTGGAGCATCACGTCGAACGCACGAAAGTGCGCGTGCCGCTCGTAGCCCAGCGCCAGAAACACCACCACCACCGACGAGACCGCCTCGACCAGCAGCACGGCCGAGATCAGCCGGAAGGCTATCGATCGCGTCCTCATCCGCGGATTGATGTTCTGTGCCATCGTGCAATTCCGCCACCGCCGGGCGTCCCTGGGTTTGTGCTTTCTGAGCCGGGAAATCTCAATCGTCGATCCCCGGGTCAGCCGGACGCTCCGGGGCCAGCCGGTACCCCCGGCCGCGCATTGTCTCGATCACCGGCTCGGCGCCCGGCACGGCCGCCTCCAGCTTCTTTCTCAAATTGGAGACATGCGCCTCGATCACGTTGGAGTGGTGCTCCCAGTTGTAGTCGTAGAGGTGCTCCAGCAGCTCGCGCTTGGCCACCACCGCGCGCGGGCGGTGCATCAGGTACTCGAGAATGCGATACTCGGTCGGCGAGAGGTCCACCAGCGCGCCGTCCCGCCGCACCGTCTGCTCCAGGGTGTTCACCTCCAGCCCGCCGAAGTTCAGCGTCGGATGCGCCGCGCCCTTGCCCCGCCGGATCAGCGCCTTGGTCCGCGCAATCAGCTCGCCCAGGTCGAAGGGCTTCTCCAGGTAGTCGTCTGCGCCCGCATTCAGCAACTGGATAATCGACTCCGAGCCCTCTTTCGCCGTCAGAATCAGCACCGGCGTGGTGTCCTTGCGCGCGCGCAGCCGCCTCAACAGGCTCAGGCCGTCCATCCCCGGCAGCATCAGGTCGAGCACGATCAGGTCATAGCATTGGTTCTGCGCGCAGTCGTCGCCGGTCAGGCCGTCCTCGGCCCGGTCCACTGCAAACCCCGGCCCCTCGCGCAGCGCCGCGGCCAGATTTTCGGCCAGCCGTACCTCGTCTTCCACCAGCAGAACGCGCATTGCAGGCAAATATCTCCGCAACCATTATCGCCGCGCGAAGATGAAGTGGCGCTGAAGGTGGAGATCTGCGTTCGTCGCCTCTACTGCTTCGTCTCCAGCGGATGTTCCGCATCCTCGAAGAACTGGTGTTGCAGCTTCAGGCTCACGTCGTCGGCCTTGATGGCCTTGAGTGCATCGGCAATCTCTCGCGACCAGGTCTTCTGGTCGAACTCGCCCAGGTCTTTGGTCGCCGCCTCGCCGTGCCCCGCGTAATGGTTGGGGAAGCGCGCGTACCACCAGATGCCGGTGTACACCGAGCCTGGCAGCTTCTGCCGGTGCTGGTCCTCGCCGGATTGCTCTGTCGCGCGGTCCAAGTGCACGAGATCCGGCCGCGCAGCCAGCATCGCCGACGTCTCCACTTCGCCGGCATGCATGTCATACGGAGTCTTCAACGCCGGCCGCCCCGGCGCGTCTTCATTCGGCAATCCAAAGACATACACCACGTAGTCGCGCCTGCTGGCCAGTTGCGCCTGAGCGAAGAGCGGCAGCAGGCTGTTGTTGCCGCCGTGCCCGTTCACGATCACGATTTTCTTGCAGCCGTTGCGCGCCATTTCGCTCACCGTCTCCTGCAAGAGGGTGAACTGCGTCGAAAGGCTGTAGGCGACGGTGCCCGGCTGTTGCCGCGCCTCGAAGATCTGGCCGAAGTAGTACTCGGGAAAGACCACCGCGTACTCCTGTTTCACCGCGTTCATGACCGCGTAGCGCACGTCGAGCAGATCGGTGCCGAGGGGCAGGTGCGGCCCGTGCTTCTCAATGATGCCGAAGGGCAGCACGCACACGCCCTGCGACTCGTGAATCGCCTTCACAAAGTCCGGTGCCGTCAGTTCCTCCCACTTCGCCGGCAGGTTCGATTGCGACAGGCATGGCAACTCACCCAGAACGAAAAGTGAAAGCAGTAGCGAACGCAAAAGCGGAAATTTCATGGCTGTGCCCCCGTCCCGCCAGCGGGACATGCGATCATAGCACGCAGCAGCATTCAATCCGTGTCCCACCCTAACTCATTCGGGGATCGCCCTTTGCGCATCGTCTTTTCGACTATTGGCACCTTCGGCGACGTCAATCCCCTGGTCGCCATCGCTCTTGAGCTCAAGCGCCGCGGCCACACACCGGTCATGGCCTTTCCCGCCGTCTTCAAGCCCAAGATCGTTCCCCTCGGCCTCGAATTTCATGAGGTTCGCCCGGACATCGACCCCAAGAACACCATCCTGGCGGAGATGGTCTACGACGTGAAGAAAGGCACCGAGCGCGGTTTGCGGGAGTTTCTGTTTCCGGTCCTCCGCCAGACCTACGACGACCTGCTCGACGCGTGCACCAAACCCGTGCGCGCGGACCTGCTGATGGTCGGCGAACTCAACTACGCCGGCCCCATCGTCGCCGAGGTCACCGGCATTCCCTGGGCCAGCTACGTGCTTGCGCCGCTTTCGTTCTTTTCCGCCTTCGACCCGCCGGTGCTGCCCATGTATCCGCGGCTCGCCCGCGCCGACAAGGCCGTTCCGGGCTTTGGCCGCGTTATCAAGCGCCTCGCGCGCCTTACCAGCCGCAGGTGGCCTGAACCGATCTACGAGCTGCGCCGCGAACTCGGTCTGCCCAAAGGCGCAAATCCGCTCTTCGACGCCAAACACTCGCCTTATCTGGTGCTCGCCTTGTTCTCACGAGTGCTGGGAGTGGAGCAGAAGGACTGGCCGGAGCACACCAAGATCGCCGGCTTCTGCTTTTACGACTCCGATGCCGGCAACGCTGCCCTCCCACCGCATCTCGAGGGCTTCCTCGCCGCCGGCCCGCCTCCCATCGTCTTCACGCTGGGCTCGGCAGCCGTGCTCGCAGCCGGTAATTTTTACGAGGTCTCTGCCCGCGCCGCCATGAAGATGCATGCGCGCGCGGTGCTGCTGATTGGGTCCGATCCACGCAACCGCCCACGTACCCGATTGCCCGATTCCATCTGTGTCGCCGAATACGCGCCCTACTCCGGCCTCTTCCCGCGCGTATCGATGGTCGTTCACCAGGGCGGCGTGGGCACCACCGCGCAATGCCTGCGCGCCGGCAAGCCGATGCTCATCATGCCCTACTCGCACGACCAGCCGGACAACGCCCGCCGCATGCGCCGACTCGGCGTGGCGCGCGTCATCCAGCGGCAGAAATACAAGCCGTTGCGCGTGGCGCGCAAGCTGGCGCGCATGATGGACGAGCCTTTGTTTGCCGAACGGGCGCAAAGCGTCGCGACTCTGGTTCGCGGTGAAGACGGCACGGCGACCGCATGCGATGAGCTCGAAGCGCTCTATCGCACCACGCGGAAGACGAGCTAGGAATCGGAGCCGGTTGCGCCGGATGCCCCCGGCGAACTCGACGGCGTCGAGGCCGTGCCGGTCGAGCTCTCAGTAGCCGTGGGTTTCTTCGTCTCCGTCGAAGGCGCTTCGGTTGAGGTCTCTTTCTTCTCGCCCGTGCTCGATTCTGCGGGCGCCGTGCTCTTCGACGCGTAGTCGTTCACATACCAGCCCGCGCCTTTGAACTGCAGCCGCGGCGCGGTCAGCGGCCGCTCCAGCGGACCGCCGCACCTGGGGCAAACCAGCTCCGGCTCGTCGCTAAAACTCTGGATCTTCTCGAAACTGTGGCCGCACTGGGTGCAGCGATAGGCGTACAACGGCAAGGCGATCGGCCTCCGGGGTGTTCGAACCGCTTGTATCTATTTTATCGGAAGGCGGGCCGCCGAACAGTCTGCGCAGTGACGCAGTCCGCCTCAACCCAAACTTCTACTGCGCGCTCACCTGCACTGAAGCCGAGTGGTTCTCCCACGCCAGCGTGATCGACCCCTTGCCGCCGCCGTTATCGGTGATCGTGTAAGTCAAGTTTTCGACCGGCGCCGGAGGTTTGGCCATTGTCATCGCTGTCTCGCCCAGGTCCTCCGCCTTGTCGTACGCCAGTCCCCACTCGCCGGTCTTCTTGTTCACGATCAGCTTCCAGTGATCGGCGTCGGAGAGGTCGACAAAGAGCGTGTAAGTGCCGGCCGGGACGGTGAGTGTGCCGATCTTCAGGTTGCCCTCGGTCTTTAACGTTGTTGCGGAGTTCGCGCCCGCGCGCCACACCGGGTAGTGCGGATCCTTGCTGATGCGCCCGCCCGGGCCAAACAATTGCCCGGCGCGGCCGTTGACGCGCGGCGAGGCATAGGTGATCGTGATCGACTTGCCGCCGACTGTGCCCGTCGCGGTCTCAGCCGGACTCTTCGGCGGCTGTTGCGCGCCGAGCGCCGCCACGGCGACAAGAAGGCCGGTACATACCAGGAAACGCTTCATCATGATGATTCTCTCCTTTGGGTCTCGCTCGCAACGCGACGCCACCCCTGTGGGCGAATCCGGTCCGCGAATCCAGCCCGGATGATTGTCGCACTCTCGACCTCCCTCCGTGAATCGGGAGCCGGAAGTGCGGAGCGCCCTGCCCCGGAGTGCCCTGATATGATGAGGCCGCAAAGCGCCACCGGCCCCATGGCCTGGGCGCCCCAGGTTCCTGTGTCGGAACCTGGGATAGCACAACGTCCGACTTGAATCTCACCCAGGGAAGAGAATTGTCGACTGCCCCTCAACCGAACTCTCCCGGCGCCCGCTTCCGCACGGCACTCGCCGAAGAGCGCCCTCTCCAGGTCGTCGGCGCCATCAACGCCTACGCGGCGCGCTTGGCGCAGGCCACCGGTTTCCGCGCCCTCTATCTCTCCGGCGGCGGCCTGGCCGCCAACTCGCTCGGTGTCCCCGACCTCGGCATCAGCACCATGGAAGACGTCCTGATCGACGTTCGCCGCATCACCGACGCAACCCCTCTTCCGCTCCTCGTCGACATCGACACCGGCTGGGGCGGCGCCTTCAACATTGCGCGCACCATCCGCTCCACGATCAAGGCCGGCGCGGCCGGCGTGCACATCGAAGACCAGGTCGGCCAGAAGCGCTGCGGCCACCGCCCCGGCAAGGAAATCGTTCCCGCCGCCGAGATGGTCGACCGCATCAAGGCCGCCGTCGACGCCCGCACCGACGAGCACTTCGTCATCATGGCCCGCACCGATGCCCTAGCCAGCGAAGGCCTCCCCGCGGCCATTGAGCGCGCTAGAGGCTACGTCGCCGCCGGCGCCGACATGATCTTCGCCGAAGCCGTCACCGAGGCGCACATGTACTCGAAATTCAAGCGCGCCGTCGGCGTGCCCATCCTCGCCAACATCACCGAATTCGGACAGACGCCGCTCTTCACCCGCGAAGAACTCGCCGAGGCCGGGGTCGACATCATCCTCTACTGCTGCGCCGCCTACCGCGCCATGAATGCCGCGGCGCTCAAGGTCTACGAAACCATCCGCCGCGAAGGCACGCAGCGCGGCATGATCCCCGAAATGCAGACCCGCGCCGACCTCTATCGCTATCTCGACTACCACGCGTACGAAGCGAAGCTGGACGAGCTGTTCGCGAAAGGCAGGAAGGCCGGAAGTTGAGAACGGAAGAGTTTCATGTTCGAAGAACACAGTTCCTGGCTGAGCAGAACGGCCCCTCGGAACAGGAACTGAAACGCCACCTGGCGAACTACTTCAGTTGTGTCCCCGATGTCGATCGGGCTTATCTGGTGAGGGTCGCACACGAAAAGTCGACGGACCAGAAGGTTGCCCTCTGCCTGGCAGGAGGAAAGGCAAAAGCCATCGAGATCGTCCAGTCGGTGAGCGCAATCTTCCATGCTCTTTTTCAAAATTCAGAGAGCCTGGACGTTCTGTTCTTGAGCGACGAACAGAAAAGCGAAGTCAACCTGATCGCCGATCCTTTTTACAAGGCCGACGAGGAGGAGCACTGTCGGCCGAATTGAACTGTCGTGCATCTCCCGCCGCTGGACATCGTCCCTCCCCATCCATTAGCTTGATGCTCTCGGAGTCTCCTCTGGAGTGTCCTCGATGACCGATTCCCCTGCCGCCACCGCCTTCAAACCCAAGAAATCCGTCGCCCTCTCCGGCACGCCCGCGGGCAACACCGCCCTCTGCACGGTGGGCCACAGCGGCAACGACCTCCACTATCGCGGATACGACATTCGCGACCTTGCCACGCATTGCGAGTTTGAAGAGGTCGCTTACCTGCTTGTGCATGGCAAGCTGCCCAACGCCGACGAGCTCGCAGGCTACAAAGCCGGCCTTCGTCCCAGGCGCAGCCTGCCCGCCGCCGTCAAGCAGGCGCTGGAGCTGTTGCCGCCCACCACGCATCCCATGGACGTGCTGCGCACCGGCGTCTCCATGCTCGGCTGCATGCTGCCGGAATCGCTCGATCACAACGAGGCTGGGGCGCGCGCCATCGCCGACACGCTCCTCGCCGCGCTGGCCTCCATGCTGCTCTACTGGCACCACTACGCGCGCAACGGCCGCCGCATCGACGTTGAGCCGTTCAATGACACGATCGCCGCGCACTTTCTGCACCTCCTGCATGGCGAGGAGCCCAGCCCGGAGTGGGCCGCGGCCATGCAAACCTCGCTGGTTCTTTACGCCGAGCACGAATTCAACGCCTCCACGTTCACCGCCCGCGTCATCGCCGGCACCGGCTCGGATGTCTACTCCTGCGTGGCCGGCGCCATCGGCGCGCTCAAAGGGCCAAAGCACGGCGGCGCCAACGAAGTCGCGCTCGAAATCCAGCAGCGCTACGCCACGCCCGACGAAGCCGAGGCAGACATCCGCCGCCGCATCGCCGCGCGCGAAGTCATCATCGGCTTCGGCCACCCGGTCTACACCATCGGCGATCCCCGCAGCGACATCATCAAGGAGGTCGCCCGCAGGCTGGCCTGCGCCGCCGGCGACATCGGGCTCTTCTCCATCGCCGAACGCATCGAGACCGTGATGATGGACTCCAAGCGCATGTTTCCCAACCTCGACTGGTACTCGGCCGTCGTTTATCATCTCATGGGCATTCCCATCGATCTCTTCACGCCTATCTTCGTGATGGCCCGCACCGCCGGCTGGTGCGCCCACGTCATAGAACAGCGCCAGGACGGCAAGATCATTCGCCCCTCGGCCAATTACACCGGCCCTGAGAATCTGAAGTTTGTGCCCATCGCGGATCGTCCTTGAATCCGGCCAAGCCCGGCCCTGAGAATAGATGCCGGAGTGAATCCGAATTCAGAAGGAGCCCCCGTGTTCTCCCCCCTCCCCAATGAACGTCCCGCTCCCGATCAGGTGCTTGTCGATATCGCCGAGTACGCGCTGAACTACGAAGTCACCAGCGATCTTGCCTACACCACCGCCCGAGCCTGCCTCATCGACACGCTCGGCTGCGGCCTCGAAGCACTCGACTTTCCAGCGTGTACGCGTCTTCTCGGACCCATCGTGCCCGGAACCACGGTCCCCAACGGCGCCCGTGTCCCCGGCACCAACTTTCAGCTCGACCCCGTGCATGCCGCCTTCAACATCGGCGCGATGATTCGATGGCTCGACTTCAACGACACCTGGCTCGCCGCCGAGTGGGGCCACCCCTCAGACAATCTCGGCGGCATCCTCGCCGTCGCCGACTGGCTCTCGCGTACCGCCGCCGCCGAAAGCGCCGCGCCCATGCGCATGAAACAAGTGCTCACGGCCATGATCAAGGCACACGAGATTCAGGGCTGCATCGCGCTCGAAAACTCGTTCAACAAGGTCGGCCTCGATCACGTCGTGCTGGTCAAGGTGGCGACAACCGCGGTTGTCTGCGGGCTGCTCGGCCTTTCGCCCGCGCAGACCGTCAACGCGCTCTCGCTGGCATGGGTCGACGGCCAGAGCCTGCGCACCTATCGTCACGCGCCCAATACCGGCCCGCGCAAAAGCTGGGCCGCCGGAGACGCCACCAGCCGCGGCGTGCGCCTGGCGCTCATGGCCCAGGCTGGCGAAATGGGATATCCGACCGCGCTCACCGCAAAGACGTGGGGCTTCTACGACGTTTCGTTCCGCGGCCAGCCCTTCCGTTTCCAGCGCCCCTACGGCTCCTACGTGATGGAGAACATCCTTTTCAAAATCAGCTATCCGGCCGAGTTCCACGCGCAGACGGCAGTGGAAGCCGCTATGACCTTGCGCGGCCGCCTGCAGCAGGCGGGCAAGTCCGCCGACGACATCCGCAGGATCACTATCCGCACGCACGAGGCCTGCATTCGCATCATCGACAAAAAGGGTCCGCTTTCCAACCCCGCCGACCGCGATCACTGCGTGCAATACATGGTCGCCGTTCCGCTGATCTTTGGCCGTCTCACTGCCATGGACTACGAAGGAGAAGTCGCCGCCGATCCCCGCATCGACGCGCTGCGCGCGAAGATCCAGTGCGTCGAAGACCCCGTCTTCACCGCCGACTATCACCACCCCGACAAGCGCTCCATCGCAAATTCTCTGCGCATCGAGCTGCACAACGGCGACGTGTTCGAAGAAACAGTCGAATACCCCATCGGCCACTGCCGCCGCCGCGAAGAAGGCATGCCGCTGCTCATCGAAAAATTCAAGGTCAACCTTCGCCGCCGTTTCGGCCTGCAACAGCAGTCCCGCATCCTCGACATCTCGCTCGATCCGGCGCGCCTCGATGCGATGTCCGTGCACGACTACGTGGGCCTTTACGTCGTCCGGCACGCCGCCGCTATTCCAGTCGTCCGTCGATAAGGCAAACTGGAGGAGGCGGCAATTCGCCGGGCGGCGCGGATGAGTCTTTTTCCCATGTTTTTGAAACTCGATGGCCGGCCTTGCCTCGTGGTGGGCGCGGGCGCCATCGCGCGCCCCAAGATCGAGAGCCTGTTGCGTTCCTTGGCCCGCGTTTTCGTCGTCGCGCCTGAAGCGCAGCCGGAGATCGCCGCGTGGGCTGACGAGGGGAAGCTCGAGTGGGTGCTGCGCGAGTTCGCGCCGGCCGATCTCGACGGCATGTTCCTCGTCGTCGCCGCGACCAATCGCAAGGCCGTGAACCATGCAGTCGCCGAGGCGGCGCGCGCCCGAGGCGTGCTCTGCAACTCGGTCGACGATCCGCCCGACTGCGACTTCTACTACCCCTCGGTCGTCGAGCGCGGCCACCTGCAGATCGCCATATCAACTGCCGGCAAGAGCCCGGCGCTTTCCATGCAGCTCCGCGAAGAGTTGAATGCCATGCTGCCCGGCGATCTCGGAACATGGCTCGACTCGCTCGGCGAAAAACGGCTGAAAATTCTCGCTGCGCTGCCTGCCGGCGAGGAACGAAAGCAAATTCTGCATCAGCTCGCCCGCCGCGAGACTTGCGATCCGCGCGATTGCCCAGTCGAGCGCATGCTCGATGAGCTTCTGGCCCGATCCGCCGAAGAAGCCGATGCCACGCCCGCCCGCGCCGGCAACGTCTATCTCACCGGAGCCGGCCCCGGCGCAGCGGATCTGCTCACGCTGCGCGCCCGCTCCCTCATCCGCACGGCAAGTTGCATTCTGCACGACGACCTCGTTCCTCCAGCGATCGTCGCGCTCGCCCGCCCCGACGCGCTCGTCGTAAATGTCGGCAAGCGCTGCGGACAGAAGCTCGTCACCCAGGAGCAGATTCACGCATGGATGATCGAATACGCGCGAGCCGGCCGAAGCGTCGTGCGCCTCAAAGGCGGCGACCCCGCCCTGTTCGGCCGCGCCGCCGAAGAGATCGCGGCCCTCAGGGAAGCCGGTGTCCCTTTTGAGATCGTCCCTGGCATTTCGGCCAGCCTCGCCGCAGCGGCAGCCGCGGGTGTCTCCCTCACAGATCGCGATCGCAGCTCGCGCGTTGTCTTCACCACGCGCCACCGCGCGGGAAACGAGATGGGCGGCGTCTCCGCTCTCGACTCCGGCTCCACCCTCGCTCTCTACATGCCCGGCAAAGACTACGCCGCACTGCAACAAGAGCTCGAAGCCAGGGGCTGGCCGGCCGACACCCGGTGCATCATCGTCTCCGGAGCGAGCCTGGCCACGCAGAAGGTCGCAAAGACGCAGCTCAGCGAACTCGGCGCCTTACCTCCCTTGCCTGCGCCCGCGATCGTTCTCATCCTTCCTCAAGCATCGGAGTGATTCGGCGCACAGGCGTCAAAGACTTGCATTTCGTTCGTATAACTCACACCGCGTAAAACAGCGTGAAATCCCTGCAACCGAAATTAATTTCCTTCTTCTCACTGCGGAATGCAATTCCCTGGTCCATACTGGTGGGACAAAGCCGAATTGGATCGGAGTCATTCCGTGTATCGCCGCATCGGTGTGCATCTTCTCTGCTTAGCCTCTTTGATCGCAGCCTGTTCTCTCGCCATCGCCCAGCGTCCGCCAAACTCGAATCCCCTGTATCAGCAGCTTCGTACCCTGCTCCCCGCGGGCGAAGTTATCCAGGTCAATAACTTCGAGCTACATCGCGACGCGGCAGTCTTCACTTTCACGCGCGGCGACTTCGCCTTTTTCGGCGAAGTCAACGGCAAAGTCACCGGGGCAGTCTTCAAAGGCGTGGGGCACTTTCATCTCACACCGCCAAGCGCCGAAGAGAAGCACAACCTGGCCATCCTGAGCCGCAGCGAGGAACTGGATGAGGATTTCGACCAGGTTGTTCTGCGCTTCACGGATTCAACCGCCGCCGAACTGCGCAAAGCCTCGGCCGGCAAGGGAGTTCCGGGCAGCGAGTTCGGTTCCGCGGAAATCGAGTTGCGCAACTTCCAGCGGCAGAAGATCTACACCAACTTCGATCTTCGCCTGCTGGAAGACGTCCTGAGCCCCACCCAGAGCGGCTACTTTCTAGCTGCAATCCGCGGCAAGCGGTTTGCGCACCTCATCTTCACCATCGATCCTCACGGCGCGCGGAATGTGTCGCCCGAGGAAGTCTCGCTGATGAATTGGAACGATTGGGGCGAGGCGTATCTGGCCGCCTTTCCCTTGAACTCAATCAGCGGCGACCCGGCCCGCGCAGCCGGTGAGAACAATGGCGCCTACCGCATCGATACTGAAAACCTGGACGTCACGATCGAAAAAGGCGGCTTCCTCAGCGGCCTGGCCACCATGCACGTGGTCGCCGATCAGGATGGCGTCATGGTCGTTCCGCTCACGCTCTATCCGACCTTGCGCGTCAGCCGCGTGGATACCGAAAAAGGCGAACAACTCGACTTCGTGCAGGAGAGGAAGGAAGAGGATGCCGACTTCGGAGTGATTCTGCCTGCCGCGCTCAAGAAGGGCGAGTCGACAACCCTTCGAATCGCTTACGGCGGCAAGGACGTTGTGCGCAACGAAGGTGGTGCGAACTACTATCCTGTGGCCCGGCAAAGCTGGTATCCCAACGCCGCACGCGGCCTCGGCGACTATGCCACCTACAAGATGACCTTTCACGTTCCCAAGGGCCTGGAACTCATCGCCACTGGAACCAGGACAAGCGAAACCACGGAAGGGAAATACACAACCACCGAATGGAAGACCGACGTGCCGCTGGCTGTCGTTGGCTTCAACCTGGGCAAGTTCACAATGAAGGAGGCAAAGGTCCAAGGCAAGCAGGGCGACGACCTGACCATCGACGCCTATGCCAACACCACGGCACCCGATAGCTTCACGCCCATGGAAAACAAACTGAACCGCGACATCTCGGCCGAGGATCAGGGCAGCGCAATCGGGCGCATCGACACACCGGGAATGCTCGGCGTTCAGCTCAGCCAGGCGCAGGTTGCCGCACGCATTTACACCGGATACTTTGGCGAGCTTCCGTTCTCGCGCGTTGCCGTCACGCAGCAGTATGCCTGCAACTACGGTCAAAGCTGGCCCATGCTCGTCTACCTGCCCATCTGCGGATTCCTCGACCAGACGCAGCAGCACTTCATGGGGCTTCATCCAGAGGATATGTACTGGAAAGTTGTCACGGCCCACGAAGTCGCACATCAGTGGTGGGGGCAGACGGTTGGTTTCCGCAGTTATCGCGACCAATGGATGAGCGAAGGCTTCGCCGATACTTCCGCGACCATCTTCCTTCAGGCGACGCGGCCCAAGCCCGACGACTTCCGCGAGTTCTGGAAGCAGCAACGCAGGCTGATCACGGAGAAGAATGCCCAGGGATTTCGCCCCATCGATGTTGGCCCGGTGACGATGGGCTTCCGCCTGGCCACCGACAGGACAGGCTGGAATATCTATCAGGACCTCGTCTATCCCAAGGGCGCCTACATCCTGCACATGATCCGCATGATGATGTGGTCACCCAAGGACGGCGACGCGCGATTCATTGAAACCATGCACGACTTTCTCAAGAGCAACTGGCTCAAGGCCGCAACGACCGAGGACTTCAAAGCGGCCGTCGAGCGCCACATGACGACGGGCATGGACCTCGACGGCAACCACCGCATGGACTGGTTTTTCCGCCAATATGTCTATGGAACGGATCTTCCGAGCTACCACTTCGAAGCGCAAACGACACAAAATGGCGACGTCACCAGCCTGCACTACAAGCTGATCCAGTCCGGCGTCGGTCCCGAGTTCAGGATGACCGTGCCGATGTATCTCGAGCTGGCCGACGGGAAGGTGATGCGGCTCGGATCCCTGGCCATCAAAGGCGACTTCACCGCCGACCAGACCATGGATCTGCCCAAGCTGTCCGCGCCGGTAAAGCGCGTCGTCATCAACTACTACTTCGACGTCCTTTGCACTGAGAATTGAACCGCTCTCCTTGTCCCGGTGTGTGAGGTATACTCCTCACGTCACCAAAGCAAGGGGGATTCTGCAATGCTTCGAAATGCGATCTGGAGAACCGCGGCGGCTGCGGCTCTGGCGTCTTTGCTCGTCGTGGTTCCAGCAAAAAGCGTGGCCCAGCCGGCCGGCACGGTGCTCAAGCCGGCGGAAACGGAGAAGCTCCTGCCGGACAAGGTCTACTACAAAGGACAGGCGGCTTCCACTCAGATTCGCAACTCCGGCGGCATCAAATTCGCCGACGGATTCTACGTGCTCTCGACGCTTGTTGACACCAGCGGCTATGCGAGCGACGTGCAGGCCAAGTACCAGGCCTATTTCATCACCGAAGTGCCCATCAAGATTGGCGGGCACGACCTTGCTGCCGGCATCTACGGCGTCGGCTTCGTCGGCGACAAGCTCATTGTCACCGACGTGGGCGCGCACGATTTGTTCTCGGTTCCGTCGACGACGGACTCGGCGATGAAGCGTCCCATGCCGCTGCAGATGGTCGAGACCAACGGAGAATTCCGCCTCTACGCGCTGCGCCACTACGTGACAATCGCGCGCTGAAGCGACGCTCGCCGGCGCGGCCCTGTCCGTTACCGGTCGAGGGCCGCGGCCGCCGTGGCGTTCATTGCGCTCGCGCGGTACCATGCCGCGCCCGCGCCGACCAAGGCTGCGTGGTCGAAGAGCGACGAGATCTCGATGCGGATGTTGAGATCTCCGAGTTGCTTTTTCGCCGCCGGCAAGAAGAGCTGCGCCGAGCGGGCAATGTTTCCGCCCAGCACCACCACATCGGGACGGAACGGCGCCAGCGTAAGCTGGATCGCCTGCCCGAGATGCACGCCATAGTCGGTGAAGACCTTCATCGCAGCCGCATCGGAGGAGGCCGACGCGGCGATCTCGGCCACGGTCGACGATTTTCCGGTGAGTTTTTCGTAGTCCGACTGGATGCGGCGCGAGGAGAGCGAATCTTCGACAATGCCGCCGTTCACCGGAAAGTCCCAGATCTCGCCGCCGGGAGGAACGCCCGGGCCTTCCTTTACAACGCCGCCGTGGACCGCAAACGATGCTCCGATACCGGTGCCCAGCGTTACACCCACTGCGCGAGCCGCGCCGCGAGCCGAGCCGGCGCCGATCTCTCCCAGCAGAAATGCCGCGGCGTCGTTGAGGAATTGGACCTGCCCTGGCTCCCAGCCAAAGCGCACGGCGAGCGCCTTCTTCAGATCGAATCCGTAAAGGTAAGGCAGCTTGTGCCGCGCGCGGCTGATTCCCGCCGCATAGTCGAATGGCCCCGGCATGGCCAGTGCCGCGCCGACGATGCAGCGCAGGCTGTCTGCGGCGCGCGCTCCCAGCGCGAACAGCACGTCGACGAATGCGTCGGTGGACTGCTCCGCCGGATGAGGCGCGCTGACGATGCGCTCCAGGCGCAGCGCTTCTTCGTGACAGATGGCAGCCGAAACGTGGCTTCCGCCAACGTCGTAGGTCAGAACACAGCGCGCAGAATGAGGATCGTGCATTGCGTTTTAGCCACGATCACGGTATCACCTCCGGCCGCGCGCGGGAAAGACGGCAAGTTGGCTGAAAGCGTCTGCGAGGGTCATGGGCCACGCCACACTGCGCACTACGCCGCGCGCGGAAACGCTGGAATCTTCGGACGCCTGCGTCGCGATGCAGGGCAGAGCTCATATTGCTGCTGCAAATCCAGCCAGAGGCGAGACTCCGTGCCGAATGCATCGGAAAGGAGGAGAGCCATTGAAGCGGTGAACGATGCACTCCTGTTTAGCAGCCTGGACAGATTCGACCGCGCGACCTTCCGGCGCTTCGCGGTTTCGCCAATAGGCATTGTGCCCAGGTATTCGCGCAGAAGTTCGCCGGGACGGCATGGGTTGTACATCATTCCTTGCTCCAGGACCGCGGGCCCGATGGTCTAATCTAAGTCGCACCGATTGTTTGGAGCGCGCGCAAGAACTTCGCAAAATCTCGTAGGACTGCCAACGACCCTTCCTCGATCCCGTCTGGATCAAAATGCATAACATCGTTCCGAATGACTCTCACTCGTTCTAGCACTTTAATGAACTCCGCTCGATCGAGACCCAACTTGAGTGAGGTCCAACGAGAGGGCTCTTCCAAGAGGCGTTTGTACTCGCCAAACGTGAGGTCAGCCACTGATTTAACCATGCGATCAGTGTCGGTCTCGTCCTTGGCCGCGGCCAGGTCTTCGCACTTAAACCTCGCGCCAATTATCCTTCGAATGTGGTTCTCAATCTCGCCCAGCAACAGAAACGGCTCTGAAAGCTGCTGAAACTGGAGACTCAAATCGCTCGTAGTGATAATTCCCACAACCCTTTTGTCTGTAGCCGAACGCACGAGTGCATAGCCCTGTTCCACGATTATGGGAATGGCGGCAAATATCGATGCTTCAGAGCTGACCTCGGCATAAGGCCCCATAGCCTCCCGAACCCACTTGGGCGTCTGGCGAAGAGCGAGTCTAGTCCCTATCGATTGCCAGCTCACCATTCCTTTGACCTCCCGGTCGTTTACCATAACCGGAAGCTGAGAAAAATCGTTCATCATCATCAGAGTCACGGCTTCGGCGAGGCTTGAATCTGGCTTTACCGATACTGGGATCCGGTTCGCTGCCGCAAGTTTGCTAATTCTGTATGTGGGATCGGCGAACGATGCAGTGGATACCGTTATCTCGGCCTGATCGGGAAGCTTGGCCTCCTGATCTACCACCGCATTGACCGATTCAGATTCCACCTTTTCGGGGGCCAATTGAAATGTGATTTCGGCATCGAGGTAGGTTGCCTCGAAGTCGGGAACGGTGACCAGACCCGCCTCCTCTAAGAGTCCCCTGATATACGATGTAATCCATCGCCCGCGCCGCTGTGAACTCCAGAACCAGCTAAGAAAACCTCGAACGGTCACCGAGGGAACGGGCTCGCCCGCGTGCAAAGATCGGGCAATTTCGAGCAGTTGTTTTTTCTGCCACCCAGCCATGTGGGGCATTTCATTTGGATCGACTACCGGTCCAGCCTCCGGAATACTATCCGTCGAATATTCAAAATGCCCAGCGTCGTCGATGATCAGGCGGGCGTCTGTAGATTCTGCCCCGGGGGCGCCTTCGGTCGGTGCGTCAACAATGACCACTTCGTTAGCTTCGTCCGCCATCCGCTTGCTGCTCCAGTTGGAAATCGCCACCGATGGGTGCGAGCTCTTCGCTGGCGGTAACTAAAACAATCGCCCCGAGAGGACCAGAAAGTCAAACAAGATTGCCAAAGCTAGAGCCTTGGCATTCTTGCCGACTTTCTGATGAGTTCAGAGTTACGCCTTGGCCAGCGCCCCGCCGTTTACGCGCTCCTTCAGCATCTCGTGGCCGTTGGCAAACAGCTGGTCGAGCGAGATCTTGCCCGCCTCCACGTCCGCCAGGATCGCCTTTTGCGCAACGTAGTCCTTGTTCACAATCCCGGCCTTCGACTGCAGCATGCGCCACGCCTTGCGCCGCTCCACGCAGAACATAACCAGCTGCCGCGAGATCGCGCGGTACTCGGTCTTGCCGTTCTCGTCGAACTGGATGTAGACGCCGAAGTCCGGAATGAACGACCGGTGGCCCGGCGCGAGGTACCTGCGGTAGACCACGTCCTGCTGCGTGATGCGCACCAGCATGTTGTCCAGCGGGATCATCTTCGCCGCCGCGTCCGCCTTGATCTTCTTCAGGTGGTTGCGGAAGCGCGCCTCGGTCGTGCACCAGTGAGCCACCGTGTAGCGCGTGGTCTCTCCCGTCACTTTCGACTTGGTCTCGTACCAGTCGAGGTCGATCGACGGATTGCCCTTGACGTCCAGCGCCTCCTGGTAGCTCTCGCCAAGCCGCGGGTTGAAGACGAACTCCGGCACGCCGCGCGAGTCGCGCACGCGCTGTGCCTGGTGCAGCGCCATGTCGTCGGCCACGCCGTGCTCCGGTTGGCAGGTGGTAAAGCACTGCAGGAACATGGTGCCGCGGTACTCCAGGCCGTCGAGAATCGCCCGGTACAGCTTCGGCGCGTTGGCCATCGAGACCTGCGCGACAAACGGCGATCCGTGCCCGGCGAGGAACGTCTCCGCCACCGTCTTCTTCTCCGTGTTCTTGCCCTGCGTGGCCGAGCCGAAGACGTTCATGTCGTTGCCGCCCAGCATCGGCGTCGAGTCCGAGTTCTGCCCGCCGGTGTTCGAGTAGACCTGCGTGTCCAGCATCAGCGCCTTCACGTTGGGCCGGTTCTGCAGCACCACCTTCGACATGTTCTGATAGCCGATGTCGCCCATGCCGCCGTCGCCACCCACCACCCACACCTTGGGCAGCTCCGCAATCTCCTGATCGGTCATCAGCGCGTCGGTGAAGTGTGTGTAGTGGTAGTACTCTTCGCTGGTGATCACGTCGCAATCGCGCTTCAGCAGCGCATCGGCCAGCCGTTCGGGAATTACGGACCGCCGCGCGTGGTCGACGATGAAGCTCTCGCCCATCAGCCAGCCCACCGTGATGCCGTCCTGGAACAGCGAGTTCATCCACGGGTAGGGATGCGGGTTGTTCGGCGAGGTCGATCCGTAGACCGTGTTGCAGCCCGTGTGCGCGGCCATCGCCATCACGCTCATCCCGTTCGCCAGTCGTCCGTCAATCGGCTGCAGGCTCTTGTGATTGAAGGCTTCAGTCAACAGCACCGCGGCAAGCGCCTCGATCAACTGCGGATCGGTAAGCGGTCCGTGCTCGGCTTCATAAGCGGCGGTGCGACCCAGCGTGTCTTTCACATCCTCGCCGCCGAGCCCCATTACCAGGTGCGCGATGGCCTGCCGCATCAACTGATACTCGTTTTCGTTGCGCTCTTTCAGGGCCGCCAGCTTCGACGCGCCGATCTTCTCGAGCTCGCCGGCCTTGGCCACAAAGCGGTCCGCCTTGGCGTGGAACATCGGCCGCATGTAAGCCTCGGTGACCGCCGCAATCGAGCGCAGCACGCTCTTCTCGCCGCAGCCCGCGCAGGCGCCATCGCCGGCCACCAGCGCGTCGTAGTTGCGCCGCACCATCAGCATGTTGCGCAGCGTGGCCGTCTTCGAGTCGGCGGGGTTCTCGTTGTTGTAAAGGCCCAGGTACTTCTGCGAAGTGTCGGGCAGCAGGTCCAGGAACGCGGTGCCGGTTTCGTGCTCGGCGTTCACGTCTTCGGTCTCCTGCACCATCTTCAGCGCCTCGTGGTCGCCGCACGCCGTCACGCAGGCCGCGCAGCCCTTGCACAGGTCCGAAACGAAAATTGAGAAGATGCCGCCCGAGCCGGCCTGCTTGCGCTCCGGCGACGAGAAGATGGCATTCACCTTCTGGTAGGCCATCGGCACCTTGTCGATGATGGAGAAGAACTGCTTCTTGGCGTCATCCGAGAAGCCGTCCACCGTGTCCACCACCTGGCGCAGGATCACCTGCAGGGGCGTGCCGGTCTTGAGCTCTGCTACCATGCGCTGCCGCGTCTGCTTCTCGATCTCAGGCAGCGCGCGCAGCATCTTGCTGCGTTCTCCGGCGTCGCCCACGTAATAGTTCACCGCCGTCGTCAGCACCGTGCTCAGGTCCTGCGAGCAGTTGGGCAGCGCGGTGTCCGGGCACACCGAGATGCACTCCATGCACTGCGTGCAGTTCTCGGGGATGTAGAGAGGCGTCTCGCGCCGCGCGACGTACTTCGAAGCCGTGTCGCCGGTGGCCGCGGCAATCACGCCCAGGGCGGAAAGGGGCGTGGCCGGCTGGTTGTAGCCGAAGCTCGAGCGGAACTCCGCATCAAACGCGGCAATCGTGCTCACCGGCGTGCGCGGGCCCTGCCCTGCGGGCGCCGGCGTCGAGCGGCATCCGCACGATGCGCCGCCAGCGGCGGCCAGCTCGAGGATCGGCAGCAGCGCCTGGCCGCGCAGCGTGGAGCGGTCGGCCGCCGCCAGCGCGCCGATCTCGATCTCCTTCACCAGGTCGAAGCCCTGCGTCATAACTTCCATGTTCGACTGCACCACGGCGTCGCCCAGCTTGCCGAACTTCTTCACATACTGCTTGTGCACGACTTCGCGGTACTGCTCCTGCGTGATGCCGAACTCCTGCAGCAGGCTGCTGACGCGGAAGAACGCGCCCAGAAACGCGTTGCCCTGCATGCGCAGCTGCAGGTCGCCGCGGTCGGTGGCCTTGCGGGCAATCTCGAAGCCGGGCAGCGTGAACACGCGGATCTTCTTGTCGATGATCTGCTTGCGCGCCCACATGGGCAGCCGTTCCCACGCCTGCTCGCCTTCCTCGTCGGACTCCCACACCAGCGAGCCGCCCTCCTGCATGCCGTCCAGCGGGTTGGTATGCGTAAAGGCCTTGGGATCGCAGCAGAGAACCACGGTCACGTGCCGCAGGTCGCAGTTCACGCGGATGCGGTCCTTGGCCGCGACCATGAAGTAGCTGGTCGGCGCGCCCTTCTTCTCCGAGCCGTACTTCGGATTCGCGCTGACGTGGATGATCTCCTTCGGGTTGCCGTACTCGTCCGTCAGGCCGTCGCGCTCATAGAGCAAGTCATTCAGATCGCCGATGATCGCGCCCAGGTTCTTGCCGGTGGTGATCGCGCCCCAGCCGCCGATCGAGTGGAACCGCACCGCTACGGCACCCTCGGGCAGCAGCGACGGAGTCTCGTCGCCAATCACGGAGTAAGGATGGTCGATGCCCAGCACGAAGAACGTTGTTCCATCGGAAGCTTTCTTGCCGTCCTTGCGCGGATGGCCGGCGGTAGCAAACTCGTATGCGCCGATCACGTGCTCGGGGCGGAAGTCGCGCGAGCCCAGTCCGTAGCTGCCGCCGAAGATGCGCGGCAGTTCGCTCGGCGAGATGGCCGGTATTCCCTCCGCCGCCGGATGGCCTTCGTACTGCACAGCCTTCGAAAGCGCGGTGCGGATGTCGCGGCCGAGCGGATTGTCGCCGGCCATCGCTTCGTCCGTCCGCTCGAGGATGATGACGTTCTTCTTGCCCTTGAGCGCCGCCACCACCGCTGCTTCGGGGAACGGGCGGATCACGTTCAGATGGATCGAGCCGACTTTTACGCCCCGCGTCTCGCGCAGGTAGTCGACCGCGGCCTCGATGTTTTCCGCCGCCGAACCCAGCGAGATGAAAACCGTGTCGGTGTCATCGGTCTTGTACTGCGAAATGAGTCCGTAATGGCGTCCGGTAAGCTCGCCGAACTTCTCATAGGCCTCTTCCAGGAACTTGAGGATCGGTTCGGCGAAGTTGTTGCGCCGCGCCACCACCCCCTGCATGTAGTGTTCCTGGTTCTGCACCGGCCCCAGCAGGATCGGATTCGTCAGGTCCACCATCTTCGGCACGCGGCGGCGCGTGGGTCCGAACAGAACGCGCTGCGCCTCCGTCGGGCACGCGATCAAGTCGTCCGGCGCGCCGAGGTACTCGCGGATCAGTTCCGACTCGTGCTTGTAGAAGGTGCGTTCGAGGTGCGTCGTCAGGAAGCCGTCCATGATGTTCATGCCCGGCGTGAGCGACAGCTCCGTAACCCGCCGCAGGATGAGCGCCTGGTCGGCGGCCTGTTGCGCGTCCTTGCCGAAGAGCATGATCCAGCCGGTGTCGAGCGCCCCGTAGATGTCGTCGTGGCCGCAGTGGACGTTTAAAGCGTGCTTGGTCAGCGCGCGGGCGCCCACTTCCAGCACCATGGTCGAGCCTTTACCCGGCGCGTGATAATACTGCTCCACGCCGTAGACCACGCCCTGCCCGGAGGTGAAATTGACCACTCGCTTGCCGCACACCGAGTGCGCAATGGCGCCGCCCTGGGCTGCGTGCTCGCCCTCGGCCTCGATGGCGATGGTGTTGCCGCCGAAGACGTTCAGCTTGCCCTCGGCATAGGCCTGCTGGAACAACTCGCCGCCCTCGGTCGAAGGCGTAATGGGATAAAACACGCCGGCGTCGGCGATGCGCGTCTCGGTATGGTATGAGACCAGCTGGTTTCCGTTAGCAGTGACCCGGATGCCGGGATAGCGAGCAGCGACCGTCATAAATCCCCCTGGATGAGGCGAGTTTCCTAGTCAGTATCATCAATCTTGAGCGTTGCGCAGGCAATTCCGGTTCAAGCGCGGGTGGAACAACTGCCGGGAAGACCCGCGTTCCGCGTGGTTCAAGAAATCAACGGCTCAGACGCACGCGCCAGCCGCAATGTGCACCCTTTGTAAGTCTAGGGACCCAAACAGTAAATCGGTTGATCCAAGGGGTGGATCGACCGTCAATCGGCCCATACATCAGTATGCACCTTGTGGGAAACAAGGCCGTGAATCGCCGCCGCAAATGTCTCACGCAGTGGGATTGGATACCGTCTCGGGTCGCGGGCTGCGGTCCGGTTGGATCGTCGTCCGTCCAAAGCGCAATCCAGGACGGCGGAAGACGTTCGAGAAGCCGACTTCCCATTACCGATCATTCCCGGCTGAGGGAAGCATCGACCAAGCGAGAGCTGAGGCCCGGGACGCGTAAGTAGCTGCCCGCCAGAGTCACCTCGCGCCAACGTCCAAGCGCGGGGCATATCATCAAGGGCAACGCCCCAACGACCGCGAAGGCTCTGGCGCATGTCGTCGCCGAAATGCCTGCGAAAATGTCCAAATATGGCTACCCACCCGGATGCAATCGGCTATCTGATGGACCTGGCGAATGAGGAAAGCGAGCCTTGGTTCAGAATGCTCTGTGACCTCGCGATCACCGGTTCCGCACAGACCCTCTAGATACCGGGGAAGCGCGATGAGTCCCGCGCCAATCGCTTGGGGGTTATGGCTTTCGGCAGGTTTGGGAAGTCCTGCTGTTGGGGTTCCGGACTCCACTTGAACAGCTGCGGTCATCGGAAGCACCAGAGTGCGCAGACCGATGACCGCGGTGAAGGGAAGACTGGTCTGTTAGTTCACGGCGATCCGGGTTGCAGCAACCGTTCCGTCGAACTCGGTGCCTGTGAAGTTTCCGTCAGTGTCGTATGTCTTGAAGATGAACGTGCCGCTGTAGGTCTCGCCGTTTGGGGCAACCGTACTGGTTTCGTCGAGAGTAAAAGTTCCAGTAAGCGTCGCTCCGTCCGGAGTGAACGTCCACCCAACGTGATGGAGCCGGACCTTCCGCGGACCGATCTGCTTCCACACGCCTTCGCAAACGCTTCCCTCCGACGGAGGCAGGTATGCGTTGTCGTATTCCGTGCCGTCACGATGCCAGGTATCGAAAGATTCGTTGAAGACTACCGTGGGGCTCAGGCTGTAGGTCACATGCCACAGGCCCACGATTGAATCGCTTGCCATGGCGTCGTGTGACAGGGGCGGAAGAGTTATATGGGTTGCGAACCTGCCGGCCGGATCGCTACATGCTGCTCGTGCGCTGGTTGTTACAGCAAGCAGAGCGAAAACGCCGAGGAGAGCGAACGCTCCGCGAGTGAACCCGCCACGGCAGTTCACCCGCCACGTGTCAGTCGGAATTGCTTCGAGTTGCTTTGCTATTTGCTTCACGGTTAGCTCCTTCGCCCAGTCCCTCAGGCACTGAATCGTTTGAAAACCTCCTGCGCCCGTTCGGTGGCTGGTGCGAATTGAGTCTGTGTCAGTTCGTCTCTGGGTTCAATGAGGCGGCGATGAGTTGCAACTGAGTTCAGCGCCACATACAACTCATCCAAAACTCAGTTCGGCAGCCCATTCCGAGTGGTACGCTCTTCTGCATGAATGAGCTGGTAGAAGGACTCTCAGCGAAGCAATTAGCCGGGCTGCGTCAATCGGTGAACTGCCCGATTTTGACGAGCGACGATGAGCTGTACGATCGGGCTCGCCGCGTGTGGAACGGAATGATCGACCGCAAACCGGCCGCAATCGTGCGCGCCACGAGCATCGCCGACGTGATGCAGTCGGTGAGGTATGCCCGCGAGCACGGAATCCCGGCTTCAGTCCGTGGCGGCGGCCACAGCGTGGCCGGGAAGGCCGTAGCGGACGGGGCGATAATGATCGATCTCTCGCTCATGAGGGGTGTTCAAGTCGACCCCGGCCGGCGAACGGCTTTGGTGCAGGGCGGTGCGACATGGGGAGAATTTGACCGCGAGAATGAGAGATACCGGTTCGCCACTACCGGGGGTGTGATCTCGTCTACCGGTGTGTGTGGGCTCACACTGGGAGGCGGCCTCGGTTGGCTCATGGGCAAGCACGGCCTGAGTTGTGACAACGTCATTTCCGCCGACCTTGTGAATGCTGAAGGCAAACATGTGACTGCCAGTCAGTCACAAAATGATGATTTGTTCTGGGCGATTCGAGGCGGGGGTGGAAACTTCGGCATCATTACAGCACTGGAGTGTCGACTGCATGACCTCAATTCCGTTCACGGCGGAATGATGCTCTACCCCCGCGCCAGCGCTCTAGACCTTTTGCGGAATTATCGGGATATCACATCCAATGCGCAGGATGAGCTAACTGCGTATGCAGCACTCATGGTAGGAGGCGGCCATCCGATGGTCGCCGTGGCTCTGTGTCACAGCGGATCGAGAGAGGATGGCGCTGCCGCATGCCAGCGTTTCCGGCTCTGCGCTCCGCCTGTCGTCGACACGGTGGGAGAGAAGAAGTACACCGAGATTCAATCGATGCTCGATGTCTCTGCTCCGGCAGGAGTGCATTATTACTTCAAATGCCCTTTCCTCCGCGAAATCTCTGACGAGGTCATCCAAACCATCCTTGAATTTGCTGAGCGGATGCCGACCGAACAGACGCAAGTAATCTTTGAGCACATGCATGGCGCCGCCAGCCGTGTGCCCGTTTCTCAAACGGCGTTTGGTCTCAGGCGAGTGCATTACAGCATCAACATCGCTGCCGGATGGACCGATCCGGCAATGGCCGAAAGATGCATTGATTGGGCGCGGGATTTGGCGTCCGCGCTCGAAGCGTTTGGTGCATCCGATGCTTATGTGAACTACTTGGGAGAAGAAGGGTCTTCGGCAGTCAAGGCTTCCTACGGGGCTAACTACGGACGGCTCGCGAGCCTCAAGAAGAAGTACGACCCTGACAATTTCTTCCGTTTCAACCAGAATATACCTCCGGCCGATTAGCCGCACTCCCGATGTAACAATCCGATCGATGCCAGAAAACCCTGATAGCGAGGATCGGAATGGTACGGGTGGAACTCTTTGCTAACTACAACGATATAAACAGGACTTGACTTGAACGCTATCGCTCGTTCCAAGCACTCAAACATCTCAGTAGCTAGGCCGAGCTTGGCATAGATCGGTGCCAAGAGAAGGGCAGGCTCTGTTCTCTCCTCAGCGGCCCTCAACTTTTCTACGATGTCGAGCGCGCGTTGGCGATCGCCCTTACCAGCCATGGCCACTCCCATATAGGCGAGAGACGAGAGGTCGTCTGGCGCCAGAGATTGAGCCGTTTGAAAGGCCGTAATAGCCTCGTCGTATCGATCGAGCCAATTAAGCGCGAAGCCCAGAAACAAATACGATCTGTAATAACTGGGATCGAGTTCGATGCTTTGCTGCATCTGCCGAAGTGCAAGATCGTACTGTCCGGCGAAAGTGTGGGCACTCCCCAGATAGAGATTGACGGTTGCGGATAACGGTTCGATTTCGCGCGCGCGCTGCAACGACTCAATCGCCTCCTGATGTCTCCCTACGGCAGCGAGGTAAAGCGATTGCCAGATGAGCGCGGTGATCTGGCTCGGATCCAGTGCCAGGGCCATCTTAAATTCCCGCTCGGCGCCGCTCCAGTCCAGGTCATACCAACTCTTGATCAGGCCAAGTGTGCAGTGTGCTTCTGCTAGTGTTTGATCCAGGTCCAACGCTCGTTGCAGGTGAGAATTTGCCTTCGCCAGGGCTTCGATCGGCTTCATTTGGGCCACTCGAATCGTTCCCATCTGGGCGTAGCAGTCTGCCAGCCCGGCGTATGCGGGCGCAAAGCCGGGATCAAGCGATAATGCTTCGTTGAAATAGGCCATGCTGCGCTGAATCGATGCAGCCGTCATCTTGTGCCAGAAGAAGCGGCCTTTCAAGTAAGCATCATAAGCGGCCGAAGACCGGGAATATCGACGCGTACCGACGGTAGCGCTGGGAAATAGTTCCAGCGCCAGCGATTGACTGACGCGCTGAGTAACGTCTTCCTGCACGGCCAGCAGGTCGGCCGACTTGCGTTCGTAAGTATCCGACCAGAGAACACTCTTATCGCGGAGATCGTGCAATTGCGCGCTGATGCGAATCCTATCTCCAGAGCGCCTCACTGACCCGCGCAACAGATAATCGAGATCCAGCTGGCGCTGCAGTCGATCGATATGGTCTGCGGATGCATCACTGCTTTCGAGCTTTGGACCGGCGGTGACGCGAAGCCGCTTCGGATCGATGCGCGAGAGTGCGGAGATCATGTCCTCGGTCAGTCCGGCAGCGAAGTAGTCCTCGGGTTGTCCTGAAAGATCCTCGATGGGAACGACGGCAATGCGAATGCGCTTCTCCGTCCGCCTATGTTCGAGGTCTCCACTCTTTTCGATTTGTGCGACGAAACGGTAACCGAGGCGCGGAAGGGTTTCAATGTACAGGGGATGCTCGACTTGGTCGTTGAGAGCCAAGCGTATCTGACGGATGCAGAAGTTAAGACCCTGCTCGAAGTCGACAAATGTGTCTTGGCCCCAGATAGCAAGCCGAATCTGCTCACGCGTCACCAGGGCGCCGCGATGATTCAGCAGAAAGGCAAGGACGCGCGCCGGCTGCTGTTGAATGCGTGTCGGCGTCCCATTCTTACGGAGCTCGAGCGTCTGCTCGTCGAGCTCAAAGTCTTCAAACCGAATGACAGACATGGCGCTCGAGAAGGGGATCTAAAGTTTCCCGTATCATAGCAGCAACTACGTTCACATTATTCGCATTACCCCACTATCTAATCGAACTCCAGTTCCATTCCCTCGACGAAACTATCTGAATATCGCGGAGATGGCGATGCGGACGCACGCGGTAACTGGCAGAAGCGAAAGACGTCTCTGGTGGTCGTCCGCGTTTGCGAATTGCCTGACGTTCGAAGTGCTGAGAAGTGCCGCATCGTGGCTCACGATCCTGATCTTCTATTCGATCCGTCAGAGCGCGCCCGCCTCTAGCCGCGATTTCTCACGCGCATTGAATTTTGGGGATTTCTGCGGATTTCTGTGTGGGTTTGGGGTGGGGCGATCGTTGTGCGGGTGATGAGAAGCCTGAAGTGGGGTCAGTCAGGTCGCGAGGCA
>Ga0335069_10000773_pt1 | contig 51846 bp, 38 predicted proteins | sample Lox_Sample_11_FD_206714 | JGI IMG/M metagenome (GOLD analysis project Ga0335069, IMG submission 206714) | Soil microbial communities from Loxahatchee National Wildlife Refuge, Florida, United States - Lox_Sample_1.1 | ecosystem: Environmental > Terrestrial > Soil > Wetlands | place: USA... | reverse complement strand
CCGGCAAGCACGCGCAAATGGACGAGGTACACACGGGCTACAGCGTAATGTCGCAAAGCGATTTGCGGCTGCACTTTGGCCTGGGTCAGGCGACGCAGATTGATCTGATTGAAGTGAAATGGCCTACCACGCAGAAGATCGAGAAGTTCCCGAACGTCGAAGCCAACCAGTTTCTCACGATCAAAGAGGGTGAAGGGATCATCAAGGCGGAAAAGTACAAACCCGCCAACGGCGCCGGCCCTGCCGCCCAGAATCCCGCCTCACCCAAGACCTAGCCGGCCCTTCCCCGCACTGTAGGGGCGCACGGCCGTGCGCCCCTACAGTGCACTTTCGACCGAACGAAACGCGTCGCCCCGACCGCCGGGAATGCGAGCGACAAATTGGCCGCACGAGGGCTCGTTTTTGTTTCCTAGGTGATTTCCCCTCAAAGTGAGTAATATAGTACAGACGCGTTGCCGAGAATTTACTTACACTCGCAGCATGGGATCTCCAGACGGGAACCTCTAGGTAAACTGCCAGCTACCCCGGAAGCCGAAAAAGAAATCCCAGTCAAGGCCTCACGCACGCCAAGTCTGAGGCAAGGATGCAGACAAAAATGGGAATCGAAACGTGCCCGCTTGCCGGGAAAGAATCTCCGGCGAGTGCGGAGCGGGGTAGCCAATCCTTCCGCCGGCCCAAAGTTCTCCTGACCAGTGTTTGCCGCCCCATCGGGCCAGCTCACGGAGATAGTCCGAGCGTGGGCTACGAAGTGCTCCACGGGCAGATCACGCGGGCGCAAGGCATCTTCAGCCCCCGCTCCGTGAACTTCACGTTTGCGCTCGATTACATCGCCGCCAACCTGGATGCCCCCACCGTGGTGCTTCAGTACCCGTCGCATCGGGAGCTCGTGCGCGAACTTCGGAAGAGGCCGGACTACGTCGGCATCTCGTTCAACCTGGTGACCTTTCATCACATGAAGGAAGCGGTGGCCCTGGTGCGCAAGCACGCGCCCGCCGCCAAGATCGTCCTGGGCGGTTACGGGACGGTTCTGGACGACCAGACGCTGGCTCCTTACGGCGACCACATCTGCCGCGAAGAGGGCGTGGCCTGGTTCCGGGCGCTGCTCGGTGAGACGCCGCGGCCCATGCCTTACGATCATCCGCTGGTGACACTGCAGCTGCGGGTTTTCTCGATCCCCATGGACCGCACGGGAATGATCTTTGCGGGGCTGGGCTGCCCGAACGGCTGCGACTTCTGCTGTACGTCGCATTTCTTCAAGCGGCACCACATCCGGCTGCTTCCCACCGGCGACGACATCTTTCGCGTTATCGAGCGTTACCTCGAGATCGATCCGCACATGAGCATGGCGATCCTCGACGAGGACTTCCTGCTCGCCAAGGACCGCGCCGTCCGCCTGCGCGAATTGGTTCTGGAGCGGGGTACGCCGCTTTCCATTTTCGCCTTCGCTTCGGTCAAAGCCCTGAGCCGCTTCACCCCGCAGGAGCTGCTCGAAACCGGCGTGGACGGGGTGTGGGTAGGGTACGAAGGGAAACGCGCCGGGTACTCCAAGCAACAGGGCAAACCCGTCGAGGAGTTGATTCCGGAATTGCGTTCGCACGGCATCACCGTGCTTTCCTCAATGATCCTGGGATTCGACTATCACACTCCCGATGTCATCCGCGAGGAGCTGGCGGAGTTCCTGGCGCTGCGGCCCACCTACGCGCAATTCCTGATTTATGGCCCCACACCGGGCACGCCTTTCTATGAGCGCATCATGAAAGAGGGGCGGCTGAGCACTGAGATGTTGAAGGATCCCGAACGCTATTACCGCTCTTGCGATGGCTTCACTTCCATGGTGCAGCACCCCACCATGACGCCCGGCGAAATCGAGGCCCTGCAACAGGAATGCTTTGCGACCGACTTCCACCGGAACGGCCCTTCCATCCTGCGCTCGGTCGAGGTTTGGTTCCAGGGATGGAAACGCTACCACGATTCCAGCTCACCTTATATGCGCGCCAAGGCCGCGCGCTGGGCGGAGGAGATCCGAGGTGCCTATCCGCTTTTCCGCGTGGCAAAGCGCTCGGGCCCGACGCCGGAAGCCGCCGCGCGCCTGGAAGCGGAGATTCGGGCGATGCTGGGCCCGCCGAGCCTTGGCCCGCGCCTGCTTTCCTGGGCCGCGCCCGCGGCGGCAGCCTGGACGCGCTTCACCCTGCACCACGACTATTTCCAGCACCCCAAGCTGGTCCGCCGCGCCTACCGCACCGCTCCTTGGGCTCTGCGCAGCGGGGAGCTGGGTTCTCTGCGCGTGCGCATCGAGCGGGCCCTGCACAGCACGCTGGTGAGGGTTGAAGGAGCTTTGGACCGAGCCAGCGCCCGGCGCTTGGCCGACGGGATCCTGGCCCTCCTGCGGGGAAGCGATGCCCAAGTGAAGGTCGTGGTCGCCGAGGGAACACACGCCGACGTGCAGGACGTGCGGGCTCTTGCCCAGGCACTCGCGCCACTGCGCCACCGCATTTCGATTGCGGTTCCTTCCACCCCGGCGACCTGGGAGTACCTGAACGGCGTTTAGCCGGGATCTGTCGGGACGCACGGCAGAGCCTGGTGGGCTGCGGGGAAACCCGCCCGCCGTCATCATGAGCAGGCGAAGCCGGTCCTGAACGACGCGAAGATAGGCATCGCCTTTCCTCGAAAATACCTCGAGCGTGGCTCTTCGTGAGTTTGCCTTGGGCGAACCGAGCGAGCCCCTTTGCTACTCCGGTAGGAAGAAAACCACCAGGAAGCTCACCGATAGCGCCGCCATGATCCGCAAGTGCATGGCTTGGTGGGCGGGATTCAGAAGCAGGTGGTCGGCGACAACAAACACGGCAAACATACTGAACGCCAGGACGAACGGCGCAGCCAGGAGAGTAGCCGTACATGACCTTTGGCCACGGAACTTGTGGAGGGCCATCCAAAAGGCCACCGCAGCGGCGCCTTCCCAGGCAAGCGCTCCGATACTCCAAACGCCGTGCTCACCTGCGGCGGTGCCGTAGATGGCTGTTGAAGATGACAGTAATGGCATCCCTGTAAAGTGGACCAGGCCAAGCGCTTTGAGTTCAAAAACAGCATGTGTGGCAAAGACCACGCTGCACCAAAGGGCCCAATATAGCAGCAGCCCCCGCTTGATTGCGACAAACGTGGTGGTCTTCATCGACGGCGGAGTTTGAGCATCCATGGGTGTGGCTATCCTCGGAGCTTGTGACTTTACCCAAATTCTTCCGGCGAGACAACCGGCAAGCATGTGCTCCATGCCCTCCGGGTTGGGGCACGAACCTTGTTCGCTGGCGTCGACGGTGGGTTCCTGGATGTGCAGCGGCGCAAGAGCGGTCCGCCAGCGCCTCTGCAGGCGGCATGAAAAAATGGCCCGGTCGCCGAAGAAATTTCTCCATTATGGTATAAAAACCAGTCCTCGTACGTCCTTACAAACAGGAGATATTTTTAGTTCCTAGGAACACAGACTGTTGTCGGTAGGTTTGCCGGGGAACGTGCTACTGTTCCTCGGGTTCCCAGCTTTTTAGTCATGGGTCGTTCGCATGGCCATGGGAGAAGCCAAGGCCGGGGAGTTACCGCTGGACCTGGATGTTTCGTTTGCCACGCGTACTAACTCGGCTCTTCGGCAAAAGGTGACCCAAGTCTTTGAGGTCCTTCGGGATCCGGTGTACAGGTATCTCTTCAGGGTCTTGTGGAGCCGGGATGAGGCCGAAGATCTGACGCAAGAAGTCTTCCTGCGCCTGTATGCCCATCTGCAAAGGGGGCATGTGGTGGCCAATGTCCGGGCGTGGGTCTTCCGGGTCGCCCACAACTTGGCCATCGACCAGCAGAGAAAGAGCGGCCGGCTTGAACCCATGAGCGCGACCGTTCAGACGGAAGCCTATGATCCTGCCCCCGGCGCCGACGAAAGAGTGCTGGTCCAGGAGCGCCACAAGCGATTGCAGTTGGCGCTCGCCACGCTTTCCAGTCAGGAGCTTCACTGCCTGGAATTGAGGGCGGAGGGCCTCTCCTTTCAAGAGATTGCTGATGTTTTAGAAATGCGGTTGCCCACCGTGGTGAAGTACATGGGCCGCATCATTCGGAAGTTGGTCAAGGGCACTTCTTATGATTAGTTTCTGGACTTGCAAATTCCGTCGTCAAACCTGGCACCCCTCGTTTGAGGACCTGATGCTCTATTTGGATGGCGAGTCCGGCTCCAAGGGAGTTCAGGTTGGGAACCACACGAAACATTGTTGGTTCTGCCGATTGCGGCTGGGAAAGATGGAGCGGGCAATATCAGAATTCATGGAGGTGAGGAACGCGTCCTTTGCAGACACGCCCACGCTTCCCCGGCGAGCCTCGGTCAACTTTGAAGGCAAACTGGCCAAACTGGAAATCGAGAGTGGCGGCCCGAAGTTCCTTTCCGTGCTGGTGCAGGAATCAGGACTATTTGGCCTGCACCTTGCGCCGCGGGCTGCAATTTTCTTGGTGCTGCTGGGTGTGCTTGCGGTGGGTCTTTTGAGGATAAGCCTGACGACACCGGTGTCTGCCAATGAACTGCTGGCGCGGGTGCAAGCGGCGCAGTCGGCAGAATTTGACCGAGTCGCCGCCCCGGTCTTGCATCAGAAGCTGCACGTGCAACGAACGGTCGCCGGGACCACGGTTGAGGCCGCCACGGATTACGATTCCTGGGACGATCACTTCCACGGGCGATACCGCCAGACCGGGTCTTCGGAACAGATTCTTGCCGAGTTGCGGACCATCTGCAACGCCAACCGGCTGGATTGGCAAGCGCCGCTGTCAGCAGTGGGATACGCGCGGTGGCGGAATTCACTGGCGGCCAAGCAGGATATTGTTATGCCTGCCAAGATGCCGGCGGGTGAGAGCGCCAATGGCAGTTCCGCGCCGATCACGCTGACCACGATAGCGAAGACCGAAGCCGGAGGCAAGCATCACGGCGATGGCTCCGCTGCGGAGCACATCACCAAAGCGGAATTGGTGGTGCGCGCCACCGATTGGCATCCCCTCCGGGAGCGGCTGTGGGTTGATGACCGGGAATATGAAATCGCCGAGCTGGATTACAAGGTCCTGCCGCTTTGGGAAGTGGATGCTTCGATATTTGAGCCGCCTCACGTCCCCGTCATACATGTAGTTCCACCCCGTCCCATCATGATCGACACGACGGCGGACTTGGTGGTTCCCACGCCTGACCCGGAAGACACTGAGATGTCCGTGCGGTATGGCCTCCACGAACTCGATGCGGACTTGGGCCAACCCATTGAAATCACTCGTGACGGCCAGGGTACAGTCATCGTCGATGCGTCCGCGGTGGCGCCGGACCTGCAAGCCAAGCTGCAAGAGGAGATCGGGTGGCTGCCCAACACCGGGCTAAAACTCGGCAGCAATTCCCGTCCTGCCTGTATGGTTTGCCTTGCCCCGTCACCTCACGCTCCTGCCAACGCTCCCATGCAATCCTTGACCTTTGCGCCTCCCGCCAATCCCAACGAAAGGCGCCTGGAGGGGATTCTGGGTGGCCAGAACGCCCGCGAGTCGTTCACGCGGGAGGTGCTGGCGAACACGGGGGACGCGTTGTCTCATGCTTTCGCGCTGCGGAATCTGGCGGTCCGTTACCCAGCGGAAGAAGAGGCAAAACTCGCCCCAGCTACAAGGCAGCAGCTCCTGCAGATGGTCGTTGACCACATTGCAGTCTTGATTGAGCGCACCAATACCTTAAAGGGGTTCCTGTGGCCCCTCCTGGAAGCGTTGTCGAGCAGCCAGCTGTCTGCTCCTTCTCCGCGGGCTACAGAGGGGGCATGGTCGGGCCATGCCGGGGAGTCTGCCGGCACGGCGCTCCAAAGTCCAGGCTCGGGTCCCGCTTGGCAGGACGCGAGTCGCCGATTCCTCGTCGAGACGCAGCAAGTTGACCGGTTGATCGAGGGCCTGCTGTCCAGGACGAATAACCCTACCCCCGCCGCTCAAGTGGTCCCGGAGCTGCGGCAGGCATTGTCCCAGGAGCAGCAGGATTTGAACCAATACGAAGCTGAGACAGGATTAGGCAAAACAGAAGACAAATAGACAAGGAGATATGGGTCACATGAAACAGGATCGTGCTACAACCGGTTCCGTAGCGACGGATACTGGCACTTGTGGTCTGGCGGGCAGATGGAGATCACTCCTCCCTCTAACCCGGTTTGGGCCGGCCTCGCGGATAACGCAATGCCTGCTACTGGTGACACTATTATTGGCGTTCAGCCCCGTTGCCTTGCTGGCGGTGGTGACCGGCAGTATTTCCGGGACGGCCCGAGACGCTTCCGGCGCGGTCATCCCTGGCGTCACCGTGCAGGCACGGAACACCGAAACAGGTGTGGTGGAAACGCTCCAGACTGATTCGGTGGGATTTTACAACTTCGCCGCTTTGCCCGTCGGTCATTACGACGTAACGTTCCAGAAGGACGGATTCGGAACGTACCGGCTGGGCGGCTTGACGATCAACGTTGATACGGCGCTGCGCGTTGACGCCGTGTTGCAAGTGGGAACGACGAAACAGGAAGTCTCGGTGACTGCGGCAGCGGCGCAAGTGGACACTCGCACCCAGCAGACGGGCGAAGTGATCCAAAGCCGGGAAATCCAGGATTTGCCTTTGGATGGTCGCGCCTACACGGACCTGCTGGCTCTGCAGCCAGGCGTCGTGCCGTTCAATCTGTCCCAGTACGGTACTCTGTCACCCTCGAATTCGCTCAACAACGGTGCGCTGGTGATGAGCGGACAGAGAGACGTTCAAAACGGCTTCATGGTCAATGGGGCCAACACGGTGGAAGGAAATGGCGGCGGCACGACCGTCATCCCGAACCTTGACTCGATTTCGGAGTTCAAGATCATTCTGAGCAATGCCGGTGCTGAGTACGGTAACTACAGCGGCGGCCAAGTCAACGTGGTTACCAAATCCGGGACGAACCAATACCATGGCAACGCGTTCGAATTCGTGCGCAATTCGGACCTCGACACCCGGAATTTCTACTCGCCTGACCGCGGCGTCCTGCATCGGAATATGTTCGGTGGGACGTTTGGCGGCCCCATTCTCAAGAATAAGATGTTCTTCTTCGCCGACTACCAAGGTGAGCGCCAGGTGGTTGGCGTATCTTCGGGGCAGCAACTTGTTCCTTCGACGACCGACAAAACTGGAGATTTGAGTGATCAAGCGGCGAACATTGCCGCCAATGAAGCAAATAACTCGACTGCGAATCAAGTCAGCAGCGAGTATTTTGCTGGCGTGCTTTCCTCGAGGCTCGGATATACGGTAACCTCAGGTGAGCGCTACTTCCCAACCTCTGCGCACCCCTGCACGACCAGCGCCCAGTGCGTTTTCCCCGGGTTCGTCATCCCGTCAGCAGCTTGGGACAGCCCCAGCGCGAAAGCACTGGCTCTCATCCCTGATCCCAATCAGGGTGTGTATTACTCCACTTCCGCATATTCAGAAACGCTGAACGACGACAAAGTCGGCGTTCGTATCGATGCCAACACCCGGATCGGCATGGTTTCGGGTTACTGGCATTATGACCCCTGGAAGGACGACCAGCCATTTACAGGTTGGGGGGGGAGCACGTTCCCTGGTTTCCCCATTGAGACGGTGGGCAAGGCGCAGTTGTTCACCTTTGGGGTCACCACCAACTTCGGCGGCAACTCGGTCAACCAGTTTACCGCCAGCTACATGCGCAACCATAACGACAACGGCAAGGCTGGAACCACCGGGTCGACCCTCCAGGAGCTTGGCTTCAAAGCGCCCGGCGCAGACGGCGGAATTTACCAGTTAGAAGGCGCTTCCTATCAGAATTGGCCCTGGCTGAGGTACGACAACTATGGCACGGGGCAGTATATCGTGGAGCGCGTCCAGGACGCTGAAACCTACCAACTCCAGGACGACTTCACGAGAATCAAGGGAACGCATACCCTCAAGTTCGGTGGCAACTACCATTGGGATCACCTTCCCATCGCTCAAGTCAACAATGGTGGTAACTCGTTCTTCACCTTTAGTGGAACCACTGAGACTGGGTTTGACCTCGCGAACATGCTGATTGGTACTCCCGATTATTTCGCGCAGGGTGCTCCCGCATCGCTCAACCTGCGTAACTTCTACGTCGGCGTCTACGGGCAAGACAGTTGGCGCGTGACGCACAACCTGACCGTAAACTACGGAGTACGTTGGGAAACCACTCCCTTCTGGGCGGACAGGTTGAACCGGAACCCCGACATTCAGTTGGGATGCCAGTCGACGACCTTCCCTACGGCTCCCGAGGGATATTGCTTCCCCGGTGATCCGGGAATTCCCAAGTACTTTGTCAATCCTCGCTATAACAACTTCGCGCCTCGCGTCGGACTTGCCTACTCGCCGAATTTCTCGAACGGTGTCTTGCATAAACTGTTCGGTGAAACGGGCCAGAGCAGTATCCGCGTGGGCTTTGGCACTTACTACACCAACGTCGAGGGAGCGAACACGTTCAATTTTGCTGCCGCCCCCTACTCGCTGTACTACCCGAGCCAGTTTCCACCGTTGTTTAGCAGCCCCTTTATTAGTAAACTGACGGGCGCCAATTTCAGCAATCCCTTTCCGCTGCCCGTTTATGAAAAGGGCGCTACCGACATCAACTGGTCGAACTACCTGCCGTTCTCAGGACGGCAGCCCTATCCCAATGAGCCCAGCCCTTACGCTGAGCACTTGGACGTTTCCATCCAACGGCAACTTACTCCCAACACGCTGCTGAGTTTGGCCTACGTCGGGACCTTCGGTCACCATCTTGTTCTGAATACGGACAAGAATGGAGCTAACCCGGCACTCTGCTATCAGCTCAGCGCGGTCGCTGGATCTGATCTGGCGATATCCCGTGGAATCACCGGCGTCACCTCCGATTCAAACGTTTGCGGACCTGGAAACGAAACCGGGCTCTTCTATCCGGCAAGCGGAGGAGTGACCAAAGTCCGCGGTCCCTTCAGTGAGAACTACTCGGGCCTCGGAGCGCAGATCATGGCGGGTAACTCGGCCTACCACTCCGGTCAGGTCACCCTGCGTCGAACCACTGGGCGGGCGGCTTACCTCCTCAGTTACGTCTTCAGCAAGTCGCTCGACAACGGTTCCGGATTTGGCGACCAGATTATCCAGGGCGAGAATCCAAACATCTACCGCGCACTTTCGCAGTTCGACATCACGCATATCTTCTCGTTCAGCTACACGTACGAACTGCCGTTTGACAAGCTCTTCCGCGCGGACAACCGGCTGACGAGGGGTTGGAAGGTCTCCGGGATTACGTCCTTTGCGACCGGCGCTCCGGTTAGTATCTACCAGTCGAACGATTATTCGTTGCGGGGCAATGGCCGCAATAGTCCGCAAGCGTCGTACACGGACGAACCCATGTACGTGGGCGGCGGGGCGACCTACATCAACAAGAACCCGCGGAAGCAATATGTTGACGAGAATACCATGACCCTCGTTAACCCTTATTTCAACCCTGCGTTGTTCAGCGCCGAGCCTTTCGGTGGCCAAGGCAACGCGAACCGGCGGTCCTTCCACGGACCAGGCGTGAACAACTGGAACCTGGCTCTGATGAAGGATGTGAAGTTAACCGAAAGTAAGCGTCTGGAAATTCGCGCGGAGTTCTTCAACGTCTTCAACCACGCGCAGTTCTACGGTAACAACAACGTGGAAGGAGACTTCAGCGCTGGCGCCAGCACGTTTGGCGGAGTGTTTTCTGCCGGGAACGCCGAGCGTATCGGCCAACTCGGTGCAAAACTCTACTTCTAGACACTGAGAGCCCATTTCTCCAACAGGAAGCGCCTGGTACGGCCTATCGCGCCAGGCGCTTCCGCTGTGCTGCAGTCAATATTTCTTTCTTGCCGGGGGTGTAGAGAGCATCCATCGAGCGTCTCCACGCCCCCTTTTTCTGCGGACCCAACGGGCTTGCCTCTGCGCGGTTTTCGCCTATTTCCCCAGAAGGAAGGGACGTATAATGGCCGCGCGGCTGTGCCGTGCGGTCTCAGGGTTTCTGCAGCTTTCTTACCGGTCACTGAGCAGGTACAAAGAATCCGTACTGGGAGGCATTCATTTATGCAGGACGAAACTCGCAGGTCGTTTGTGAAGAAGATGGGAACGGCTTCGGTATTGGCTGCCGGTGGATTCCTCAATTGGAACCCGCGCGCCCTGGGAGCCAACGAACGAGTCGTGCTGGGACTGATCGGCGGCCGTAACCAGGGCCGGGGTGACGCCCTGCGGGCGATTCAAGCCGGTGCGGAGATCAAGACATTTTGCGATCTTGATCAGGCGATCCTCGACAAAGTGAATCCCGATCTCGAGAAAGCGCAAGGCAAGGCTCCGGGCACGACGAAGGACTTCCAAAGGCTCCTGGACGACAAGGATATCGATGGGGTGATCATCGCCACGCCCGACCACTGGCACGCGCGGATCGGTATCCTCGCTTGCCAAGCTGGCAAGGACATCTACATCGAAAAACCGCTGACCCAGACCATTCACGACGGGAAGTTGGTGCAGGAGGCGGTGCGCAAGTATAAGCGCGTGGCGCAGGTGGGCACACAGAACCGGAGCGCCGACCACTTCAGAAACGCCATCGAGCATCTGAAGACTGCCGACATTGGCAAACTTTGCGAGGTGCAAACGTGGGTATGCCAGGTGCGCCCTTCGATCGGCAACCCGCCGGACTCAGAGCCGCCCGCCACCGTCGATTACGACGTCTGGCTGGGGCCGGCGCCGAAGCGTCCCTTCAACACCAACCGCTTCCACTACACCTGGCGTTTCTTCTGGGACTATGGAAACACCGAGTTAGGGAACCAGGGCGTTCACATGCTCGACGTGGCCCTATGGGGCATCCAAACTCTATTCGGTATGGAAAAGTCCCTTCCCACGCGCGTTTCCGGCCATTCGGGAATTCACTGGCTGAAGGATGCGAAAGAAGTGCCCGACACGCAAGTTCTCACGTACGATTACGGCGACTTCATGCTCACCTGGGAACTCCGCAGTTTTGCCAAGCACCACCCCTTGAATGGAATGACCGAGGGCATCGGCTTCATCGGCACCGACGCGAGCCTGATCATCGGTGAAGAAGGTTGGCGGGTCTATTACAAGGATGGCAGTAAGGGGCCGGGCGAAGACGTTACGGACGAGCGCAACAACGAGTTGCACGAAAAGAACTTCATCGAGTGCGTCAAGAGCCGCAAAGATCCCAATGCGACCATCGAGAAGGGCCGTCTTTCCACCACCATCTGCCACCTGGGTAACATCACGACGCGCCTTGGCCGGGAGGTGGTTTTCGACCCCAAGACCGAAACTTTCGGAAGCGACAAGGCCGCGAACGCGTATCTGACCAAGGAGCACCGCAAGCCTTACGCGTTGCCTAAGGTGTAACGGATGAACCAAGAAAGGTTGTCCTCCGGAGTGCGACCAGTGGCCCACTCCGGGAAATGAAATGTGACGTTTTCACCATTGTAGGGGCGCACGGCCGTGCGCCCTTCCAACGTGAGAGGCTCCAAGGAACGACAGGGAGAAGTCATGCAGAAAATCAGACGGCGAGCTTTTCTAAAATCCGCGGCGGTGGGCTTGGCGTGTAGTCCCGCCATTCTGCGGGCTACCAAGCCTCGGGCCGCGGACATCCGCATCGAAGAAGTGCGGACCGAGTACCAGAATTACGCCTACCGCGTGCCCATCAAATTCGGCGGCACGGTAACCGACCGGGTGACGATTCTGAACGTCCACTGCGTGGTGAGTTCGGCCGGCGGCAAGTCGGCGAAGGGTTTCGGTTCGATGCCGCTCTCGAACACTTGGGCGTTTCCCTCGCGCACGCTTGGTTTTGATACTACGTTGGGCGCCATGAAAACGCTCGCCGAGCGTATTTCGGTCATCACGGGCAAGTACAGGGAATTCGGCCACCCCATCGAGCTTAACTGGGCACTGGAACCGCAATACCTCGAAGCGGCGTCGGAAGTCACGAAGGAGTTGAAGCTCGCGGAGCCGATACCCAAGCTGTGCACGCTGGTCACGGCGAGCTCTTTTGACGCGGCGCTTCACGATGCCTACGGAAAGCTGCATGGCGTCAACTGCTACCACACTTACGGCCCCGAGTTCATGAACCACGATCTTTCCTACTACGCCGGGCCGGAGTATAAGGGGGAGTACCCTGAGAAGTACATCCTCAAAGAACCGCGGCCTCGCCTGCCGCTTTACCACCTGGTTTCGGCGGTTGATCCGCTGGTCGCCTCTGACATTCAACATCGCGTGAACGACGGCCTGCCGGAGACGCTTCCCGAGTGGATCAATTACAACGGGCTGACCCACCTGAAGATCAAGCTGGACGGTGACGACCTGAAATGGGACTCGGAGCGCGTGCTGGGTGTTGACCGCGTGGCGACCGAGACCGAAACGAAGCGCGGCGTGCGCGATTGGGTCTACTCGCTCGACTTCAACGAGCGCTGCCCGAACGTTCAGTACCTGGTGGATTTCCTGCACATGGTGAAGGAGAAGACGCCGGAGGGGTTCCGGCGAATTCAGTACGTTGAGCAACCCACCGCGCGCGACCTCCAGGCGCACCGGCAGAACGTTATGTTCGAAGCTGCGAAGCTGAAGCCGGTGGTGATTGATGAATCGCTGACCGGCGTCGATGCCCTCATGCTTTCGCAGGAGATGGGCTACACGGGCGCCGCGCTTAAAGCCTGCAAGGGCCAGAGCGCGACGATGGTCATCGCGTCGGTGGCCGAGAAGCACAAGCTGTTCCTCTGCGTGCAGGACCTGACTTGCCCGGGCGCGTCTCTGATCCAGTCGGCAAGCCTGGCCGCGCATGTTCCGGGTGTGAAGGCGATTGAGGCGAATTCACGGCAATATGTGCCCGCCGCGAATAAAGGTTGGGAAAAGCGTTTCCCCGGTGTGTTCCATATCACCGACGGCATGATGGAGACCGCGCATCTGAACGGCCCTGGCCTGGGCGCGGTGTAGGGCATGGGTAGCGCGGACCACTGCCTCTGTGGTCCGCGTCTCTTCTCTGGTCTGGTCGAGAACTGACTTGCGCGAGGACATCGCCACGGGTCGTGCACGTTCCGACCAAACCCGGCGAGACGCATGCGCCACCCGCGGTATAGAACACACGCGTCATTGTGAGCGCAGCGATCATCGCGGTAAGGGCGCACGGCCGTGCGCCCCTACCACAGGATGGATAATAAGGTGCTTAATCGACGAACTCTTCTCAAATCGGTTTGTGCCGGTGGGGCCTTGGCGCTCACTTCGGCAAAAGCTTCCTTGCCCGGTATTCCGGCTTCCCGTCCGAAGTTTCGGATCTGGGACATGCACAGCCACCTGGGTGCGGTGCCGGCGGACACTCCCGAAAAGCGCATGGAGATTCTGGTCCGGTGCATGGACCGCCTGGGGATCGAGCGCTTGCTCCTCTCGCAGGGATACTCGGCCGACGAGCATCCTACGCCCGCGCAGTTTCACGAAGAAAACGAGCGCGTGATGCGGGCCGTGAAGGCATTCCCCGACCGCGCGTACGGCTCGGTTTATCTTAGTCCTGCCTATCTCGACTTCAGCCTTCAGGAGTTCGACCGTTACGTGCGGGACGGACCGATGGTGGCCATCGGTGAGATTGAGGCTGAAGCGCGCGCGAACGTCGCGGAGATGGACCCGATCGCCGAGCGCGCCATCGCCATGAACGTTCCGATCCTTCAGCACGAGTGGCTGAATGCTTTGGGCAATGGGCCCGGCGAGTCCACGCCCTTCGACGTCGTGGAGCTTGCCCGGCGCCACCCGAAACTCCAGATCGTCTGCGCCCACACGGGCGGCGACTGGGAACGGGGCATCCGCGTTATTCGCAGCACCCCGAACGTCTGCGCAGGCATCGCGGGATCTGATCCGACGTCCGGTTTTGTGGAAATGGCCGTACGCGAACTGGGCGCGGAGAGAGTGGTCTATGGCAGCGACGTGGGCGGCCGCAGCTTTGCCTCACAGCTTGCCAAGGCACTGGGCGCCGACATTCCCGACTCTGCGAAAGAACTTATTGTGGGCGGTAACCTGCGCCGGCTTCTCACTCGCGTTCTGAAAGCCAAAGGATACTCAGCATGATCACCGACGTGAACGTCAACCTTTCGCATTGGCCGACTCGCCGCCTGGTCGGAGACGAGACGGCGGACCTTGTTGCCAGGCTCCGTCAGCGTGGCGTCACGCAAGCGTGGGCGGGAAGCTTCGATAGCCTATTGCACTGGGATGTGGGCGCGGTCAACGCCAGTCTCGCGGCCGAGTGCCGGACGCATGGAAAAGACTTCCTGGTGCCCTTTGGAACCGTCAACCCTAAACTCCCCGACTGGCAAGAAGACTTGCGGCGTTGCCGCGAAGAGTTCCGGATGCCGGGCATCCGACTGTACCCCAATTATCACGGCTACGACCTGCGCGACGCGGCCTTCACGGAGCTGATTCGATTGGCCGCGGCGCAGCGCATGATCGTGCAAATCGCACTCTGCATGGAAGACGAGCGCACGCAACATCCGTTGTTGAAAGCGCCGCCGGTTGACTCCGCGCCGTTGCCTGAACTGCTCAAGCGCGAGCCCTCGTTGCGGCTGGTCCTCCTCAACTGTTCCCCTGCGCTCCGCGAAGGCGAGCTTGAGCCCATCCTGGCTGCGGGCCAAGCCTGGTGCGATATCTCCATGGTTGAGGGAATCGAGGGCGTTGGCCGCTTAGTAAAGCAGGTTCCTCTCCAGAAAGTCCTCTTTGGGTCTTACTTCCCGTTCTTCTACTTCGAAGCTGCCTTCTTCAAGGTCCAGGAATCGGGCCTGTCTGATACCGAGAAAGATGCGCTGCTCGCAGGAAACGCCCGGCAGCTTCTCACCTCGCGAACCGCGTGAGCCTCGCTATTTGTTGGTCGTGCCGCAGTTTCTCATGGTAGCGGCGAGTTCACCTCGCCAACTGCTGCGTGAAGCCACCGCTGCATCAGAGGACTCCCTACTCACCCATTGGCGAGGCCGAGTTTTTCTGCTAGAACGGTAGGTCGACATCGGGAGCGTCAAACCATGACTTCGCGCGAAAGGGTTCTTACTGCTTGCCAACATCGTGAGCCTGACCGTGTGCCCTTGGATTTCTCCGCGCACTCATCGTCGGGGATCGCGGCCATTGCTTACCGCAAACTGCGCGACTATCTCGAACTTCCGAAGAAGCCCCTGCGGGTTTATGATCCCATCCAACAACTTGCCATCGTGGATGACGACGTCTTGGAGAAGTTCGGGGTCGACGCGATCAACATGGCGCGGGGCTTTGCCCTTTCCGAGGACTGCTGGGCGGATTGGATCTTGCCGGACGGAACCCCCGCGAAGATTCCTGCCTGGGCGCTGCCCCAAGACGATGGCGAAAGACGCGTCTTCCGCTCCCGCAGCGGAAGAGTCATTGCGCAAATGCCTCCCGGTGCACTCTATTTCGAGCAGACCTATTTCCCCTTTGCTGATCCCGAGGGCCCTCTCACGATTCCCGAAGCCATGCAGGAATCCATGTGGCATGTGATGACGGGACCTCCCGGGCCCGGCGTTGATTGGGAGGCGCTTCGCGAAGGCGCCAGGCGGCTGCGTGCGAGTACGGATCGGGCGATCCTGGGCGGGTTCGGAGGAAACCTTCTCGAGGCGGGGCAGTTCCTCTATCGGAACGATAACTTCTTCATGCTGCTCGCCAGCGAGCCGGCCAAAGCGCACAAGTTCCTTGACGGCCTCCTGGAAATCTACATGCCGAAGCTGGAGAAATTCCTGGCGGCCGTGGGCGAGTATATCGACATCATCCGTTTCGGCGACGACCTCGGGATGCAGAACGGGCCGCAGGTTTCTCCCCGCATGTATCGCGAGTTCTTCAAGCCGCGCCACCAGCTCATGTGGAAGCGCGCCAAGGAGCTGGCCAACGTGAAGGTGATGCTCCACTGCTGCGGCGGCGTGCGGCCGCTGCTTCCCGATCTGATTGAGGCGGGGCTGGACGCCATCAATCCCGTGCAAATCTCCTGTGCGGGCATGGACGCTGGAAAGCTCAAGGCCGACTTTGGGAAAGAGATGGTCTTCTGGGGCGGCGGTTGCGACACGCAGACCATTCTGCCGAACGCCACGCCTGAAGCCATTGCGCGGCACGTTCGGGAACAGATCGACATCCTCCGGCCGGGCGGTGGATACGTATTCCAGCAGGTCCACAACATCCTGGCCAATGTGCCCCCGGAGAACATCGTCGCTATGTTCCGTGCCGTGCAGGAAGCACGCTGAAGTCAGCGCAGATAACCATTCACATGCGTTCGATCATTCTCCGGCAACTGGAGACCGCAGAGCAGGGTGACCCCGAGGTGGGTGGCGCGAGCGTCTTTCCCGCCGTGGCGAGGGCAGCCGGCGCGCGCCTTCGCTGGGGCGGGCCGTCCCAGCCGGAGCGGCCGGGACGTCCGTGCTACGGCAGGCACTGGCACCTCATTTTGCAATCCGCGATAGTTGTCATGCTCGCCGTCGCATGTGCGGCACCTGCCGCGCCGCAGGCCGCAGAAAGTGGACTTGAGCAGGTCCCGCAGCTCATTCAAAGCGGCAAATTGGACGAAGCCCGAACCCTGCTGACGTCCCTCCTGAGGACCCATCCCACGCAGCCGGACGCCCTGAACCTGCTCGGTGTGGTCGAGGCGCAGCAGGGGAACTACCGAGCGGCGGAAGCTAGCTTTCAGAAGGCTTTGACAGCCCGCCCGCACTTTGCCGGCGCCTGCTTGAACCTCGGGCGCCTCTACCAGGAGAATTCCGGTAAGGATCCCGAGGCGTCAAAGAAAGGCGCCGCGGTTTACGACCGTCTTTTGGAGTTCGACCCCACAAATCAAGAGGCCAATTACCAGAGCGCCTTGCTGCGGATGCGACTGGGCCGTTACCAAGGATCTCTCGATCGTCTCGCTCGCTTGCCCCAAGACGCGCAAAGCCGCGCCCAAGCCCTGGCCGTCCGTTGCGGCGACTACGCAGGATTGGGTGAGAACGACAAAGCCCAACAGTCGGCTGAGCAGTTGCTGGCCAGCGTGGATTTACAGGAAGCGGATGTCACCGTGCTCCTTCCCGTCCTGGCGGCGCATAAGAACCAGGCGCTGGCGATCCACCTCCTGGAAGGCCTCGAAACACGGCGTCTCGCCACTTTTGATTCCGTGCACAGCTTGGGATTGCTCGACCAGGAGGCCGGACGCCTGGCGGAGGCACGCCGCGCGCTGGAGTCCTCCTTGCAGTTCCGGCCGGAGTATGCGCCGACACTTATCGAGCTTGCACGCGTTGCGTACGCTCAAAAGGACAACGTGGGAGCGCTTGAATACCTGGCCCACGCCCGCGAGCTTGAGCCCAAGAACGCGTCCATTCACTTCTTCTGGGGGATTCTGGCGATCGAGCAAGACCTGGCCGAGGAGGCTTACCGGTCGCTGAAAAAGGCTGTAGCGCTCGACCCCGGGAACGCTTACTACAACTATGCTTTGGGTGTCGTTGCGATGCAGCGCGAAGAGGCCGGCGAATCCATTGCATATCTCCAGAAATATTGCGAGCTGAAACCGCACGACCCACGCGGCCGGCTCGCGCTAGGAGTCGCTTACTTCAACAGCCACGATGAAGAACCCGCCGCCAAAGTCCTGGCGCTGCTGGTCAGTACTCCTGCCACGGCGGCGGCGGCCAACTTCTATATGGGGAGAATCGAGAATCACCGGGGCCAATATCCGGCGGCGCTCGACTACCTCCACCACGCGCTTGAGGCCCGGCCGGACTATGCCGACGCCTACGCGGAAACGGGGCTCATCTACCTTAAGAGGAAAGAGTATCCCCAGGCGGAAGAGGCCCTCAATAAGGCACTGCGGATCAACCCCTCAAGCTATGCGGCGAACCTGAACCTCCTGATGCTCTATCAGCGCGCCAAGAATCCTAAAGCGGCTGAACAGGCCAAACGGTTCGACCAGGTGAAGGAAGAAAGGGCGCAACGCGCTAAGGAGTTCCTGCGCACCATCGAGGTCAGGCCCTAAGCTGGATTTCTCACCGGTTTTGGGAAGGGCAGGGTTGAGGCCCTGCCCTTCCACTAGCGTCCCAAAGTGGTGAGAAAACCGGGCTAAGCTGTAGGGGCGCACGGCCGTGCGCCCTTGCCGAAGTTGAATGTGTCAATCCTTCGGTCCCGCCGCGCGCTATACGGAGTGCACAGAGAAAGTACATCTCCGTGCTCTTTGTGCCTCAACTCAGTGACCTCTGTGTGAAGGCTTCCCCTTCTTCTATCACCGCAAGGAAGTCATGAGTAAACCATGCAAGGGGCGAGGGAAGCACTCAGGATGTCAGATCTGAAATCTGTCCCATCAGCTTGTTGGCGGTTGAGACGGTCTCCTCCGCGAAGGCCGGCGTCTCGCGCGGAAGCGCGGTTTTCAAGACCGCGCCGATGATGAGCAGCTTGGGTGACGGAAGCCGCGGAGCTTGGGGTAACGCCGCAAGCGTCGTGAGAAAGCTAGTCTCCTGGGCTGTCGCGGCACCGGAGACCACAAGACAGGGCGTTTCATTTTCCCAACCGGCCTCGCGCAATTCTTGCGAAATCCGCGCGTAGTCAGACGGCATATACACAACGACCGTAGGCCGCAGCGTACCTCGTCGTTCCTTTGCGGCCCAGTCGTTCGTTTCCTTGGAGCCGTGCCCGGTGGTGAGAATCACCGAAGACGCAACCCCCCGCTCGGTCAAGGAAACTTGAGCCCCGGCCGCTGCGCCGAGAGCGCTGGTCACTCCCGGCACGATCTCAAATTCAATTTCGGCGTCGCGCAGTGCGGCGATTTCTTCCCCGGCGCGGCCTAAGATCAGCGGGTCGCCTCCTTGCAGACGCACAACCGCATGGCCGTCTCGCGCGTAGGAGATCATCAAGGCGTTGATCTCGTCTTGTGTGAACGCCTTCCGCCCGCAGCGCTTGCCGACGTTGAGAACCTGCGTGGCACTAGCGGCTTTCGCCAGAATCTCGGGCGTCACCAGATCGTCGTGAAGGACGACGTCGGCGGACTCGAGCAGACGCAGCGCTCTCAGCGTCAGCAGTTCGGGATCGCCGGGCCCCGCGCCCACGAGATAAACTCTACCCTTCATGAGTGACACCTACCTGCACGGGCTTGCCGAGAATTGCAGAATATAGTGACGACCACCCTGTAGCGGCAGTCTGCGGCCGCCGTTTCGGCGCTCATAGAGCGCCGCGACAACTGGCGGCCGGGACGGCCGCGCCACGTCGCACCACTTGGTCCTACCTTGCAAGCCTCACCAATTCCCTTCCTTCTCTAGCGCGCCGGCGCCCAAGGTAGAGTTCAAATCGCTCCGCGCTCGCGAGGCGACGCAGCAGCGCGCGCCGACCGCACGCGTCCATCGCCCTTCGAAAGAGTCCGCGGCGTGTGCGGCCAAGGCGCGCCACCCACTCGGCGTACTCGGGCCCGAAATGCTGCCCGAGTTCCTTTCGCAGGCGTTGAGACAGTGCGGGGCTATGGCCGGCGGTTGAAATGGCAACCTGAAAATCGCCGCGCCGCACGACCGAGGGATAATAGAAGTCACAGTGCGGCGGGTCATCAACCACGTTGCATAAGATGCGCCGCCGCTCCGCCTCCTGGAAAATGCTTTCATTCAATTCGCGCGATGAGGTCGCCACCACAACCAGAAACTGCCCGTCGAGATCGGAAGGTGCGAAGGGGCGCGGCGACCAGCGAACCTCCCTACCCCGCGCCCGTTGTTCGATTGAAGTAGTGGCCCGCGGCGCGACGACATGAACCACCGCACCGGCCTCGATGAGGCCGTCAATCTTGGCTTCGGCGATGGTGCCCGCTCCCACCACCAGGCAGGAGCGGCCCTCGAGTTTCAGGAATACGGGGAATAGACTCATGCTGCTTTCCGAGGCAATCACGCTTTCACGTGCAAACCGCATTCGGTCTTTTGGAATCCCGACCAGCGGCCGGCGCGCTGATCCTCTCCCGGTTGTACCGGGCGTGTGCAGTAGGTGCAACCGATGCTCGGGTAGTTCTGATCGTGCAGGGGATTGTACGGGACATCGTTGGCGCGGATGTATTCCCAGACCTGGTCCCACGTCCAGTCGGCCAGCGGATTGAGTTTCACGAGGCCAAATTTCTTGTCCCATTCGAGCTTCTTGGCGTTGGCGCGAGTGGGCGCCTGGTCGCGCCGGATGCCGGTGATCCACGCCGTGAGGCCGCACAACTTCTCGGTGAGGGGCTCAACCTTTCGCAGGTTGCAGCACTGGTCGGGCTGTCGGCTCCACAGCGCCGGGCCGTGAGCCGCTGCCTGCTCTTCGGGGGTGTAACGCGAGCGGGCCCGCTCAATCTTCAGGCCATACTGCCCCTCGATCTGCTTGATCAGCGCGTACGTCTCGGGAAACAGGAAGTCGGTATCGAGTGTGAAGACTCGGAAGTCGGGCCGCAGCCGCGCCGCGATGTCGATCAGAACCACGTCCTCGGCCCCGAAGCTGGAGGCGATGGCGATGTTCGGCTGAAATTGTCCGAGCCCCCAACGGACGATTTCCTCGGCGTTCCAGTTCTCCGCGGCCGTTTGATGTTTCTGCACGTCGAATGTCATAAAACTCCTTATCGGTGTTGTGTGTTATCCCAGCAGCAGTCTCAGCCCCACGCAGGTGGTGGCTGCAGCGATGCCTCGCACAAACCACCCGCGCGAAATCAGGCGGGAAAGCAGCCCGCCGCCCACCACCCCCGGAAGCAGACCCAGGAGTACCTTCAGGAACAGCCGGGCATCGAAATGACCCATGTTGAGGTACATCCCCACGCTCAGAATTCCTATGACGCATCCGAAAATGTTGCTGACGGCGGCCATTTCCGCGACGGTCCATTCCGTGGTCGAGGCCAGCAAGGGCACCAGCAGGCTTCCGGAACCCGCTGACGTCAACGCCTGGAGCGTCCCCACACCCGCCCCGATGGGGAGCAGCAGGGTACGGCTTCGTCCCCGCGCCGCGAGACGCACGCCTTGGCCGCGGTTCATTTTGAGCAGGGCTGCGGCGGCAAGAAACAGCATCACGGCCAAAGCGCGCTTCAGCCAGACGTCGACGTCGAAGTGGCGCGGCAGCAGCGCCGTTTCGACGATGACCCAAGCCACCGCGACGCCGGCAACGCCCCCGCCGAGGAGTATCCACACGTCGCGCCCCGGCCAATGTCCCAGTTCACGATGAACCAGAGCCCCCGCCAGCTTCGACACAACCGAGACGGCCAGCCCGGTTCCCACCGCCACCGACGGGCTATAGCCTGCCAGAATCAGCAACGGGGTGACGAGCAGGCCCAAGCCCGCGCCCGTCGAGCCGATCAGGAGTCCGCCAATTATTCCGACCAGGACCTCAATCATAGGTGACCTTAACCTTCCACGCCATGCGGGGGTCTACCGGGCGACGGATCACGAGCGACAGCGGCAAGCTCGTTGCCTGCCACCATGTGACGCAGTGCGTCCTCGCTGTGTCGCGCGAAGAATTGCCGCAGATTCTCCTGCCCTTGGCGCTCCGATTGGTAGGAACGCAGCAACCGCGCAATTGCTTCCGGCACGTCGCCGGCCGGGCAGCGGAATCCCAAGGGCCGCGCGAAGCTCTGGTGCTCTCCGACTGCGCCTCCCACAAAAAAGTAGTAGGCATCGACCGACTTGCCATCCACCTTCATCTTCTTTCCTTCGATCCCGATGTCGGCGATCCAATGCTGGCCGCAGCTATTGGGGCAGCCCGTGACGTGAAGCTTCAGGCCCTGGTCGAATCCCGGTACCAGATCCTCCAGTTCCTCCACCAGCCAGCGCGTAAAGCTCTTCGTTTCGGTGATGGCAAGCTTGCAGAACTCCGCGCCCGTGCACGCGACCGCGCCACGCCAGAAAGACGAACCCCCCGGGCGCAACCCCAGGTCTTCCAGTTCCCGAGCCAACTCTCCCGCGCGCGGTGCCGGGACATTGACGATCAGGAGGTTCTGCATGTTGGTGATGCGCAGTTCCCCGCTTGCGACGCTGTCGGCAAGGCCGGCGGCGGCCTGTAGTTGCTCCGTGGTGATGCGGCCTCGCAGGACTGCCGCGCCCACGTAGCAATAGCCTTCTGACTTTTGCGCGTGAATGCCTACATGATCCCGGTAGATGTCCGAGGGCGGCGCTGCATCCACGCCTGGGTCAAGGGCAAAACCGATGCGGCGCTCAAGTTCCTCTTCGAAGCGTTCCGCCGTCCACCCGTGACGCATGAAGAGATATTTCAGACGTGCTCGCTCGCGGTTTTCGCGCAAACAGTCGGCGTCGCGAAAGATTTCCGCCACGCCTTGAATGACCGGCAACACCTGGTTCCAGCGCACAAAGCGATTGAGCCTTCTTGCAAAGAACGGCTCCGACGACAATCCGCCGCCCACCTGGAGCGCGAAACCAGCTTCAGGACGCCCGTTCACCGTGCGAGTCACTGCGGTGAGCCCCACATCGTTGATTTCCGGGTACGAGCACCAGGCACGGCAGCCGGTGATGCAGATCTTGAACTTGCGCGGCAGGTTGTAGAACGCGGGATTGCCGACCAGGAGATCCGTTGCTTGGCGGACCAGTGGTGAGGCGTCGCAGATTTCGTCTGCGTCGACGCCGGCCAATGGACAGCCCGTAATGTTGCGGGTATCGTCACCGCACGATCCCTGCGTGGTGAGCCCGGCGCGCCACAGCGCGTCCAGCACGCCCGGAAGTGATTCGATGGTTATCCAATGGAGTTGCACGTTCTGGCGCACCGTCAGATCCACAACGCTTCGCGCGTGAAGTTTCGCCACGTCCGATATGGCCCGGAGCTGGCTGGAGGTGAGAATGCCGCTGGGAACGCGAATTCGGACCATGAAATAGGGTACCGACTTGCCTTCGCCGCCCTTGCCGCCGACCACGCCTGCCCCATCGCCCTGCGTATAGACGCCCCACCAACGGAAGTACGTACCAAGCCATTCCGGGGGAATCGAGCCGTATCCTTCGCGAGCAAAACGCCGGACCTCGTCCAAGCCTTCCCAAGGGTTCCTCTCGCGCTTGAGCCGCTCCGCGCGCTGTGCTTTGGTTTCCTGCGCCATCGTCCCTGCCTTGTCCTTTCCGGGCCCCAAAAAACAAAAAACCCACCGGCTGGCTTCGCTTCCAGCGGGTGGGTTTCTCGCAGATAACTTAGATCAGACCGTTTAGGTAGCTGCTAACCACACGCCAGAAGATGTGTGCGCACAACAACACATGCAACAACAGCTACAACACACACTCTGGTCGTGGAACTTCAAAGCTGGACTCTCCGCGCGAGTTCTAGCGCGATCAGACTTAGGCTTGCCATTCGTGCTTGATGCCCGAAGCCCAGGATGGCTGAAGGCAAGCTACCCTGTCAAGTAAAGATTGATTTATATCATCTAGAAACTTGTTTTATAGCAAGATGCTTCTCGGGCACCTTCCTGTCGCTTTGGCAATCCCCGGAATTCAGACACCGACCTTCTTGCTACGCCGCTCCAGCAGCAAGACATCGCGCCAGACTCCATCCAATTTGCCGAGCCGTTCACGCCGCCCGACTTCGCGGAAGCCGCACTTCTTGACGAGCGCGACGCTGGCGAGGTTCTCAGGGAAGATCCCTGCCTGCAATGTCCAGACGCCGTGCTTTTCCGAGGCTTCGATCATGTTTCGCAGCAGGGCTTCGCCGATTCCTCGTCCCCGATGATCCGCTCCAATATAGACACTGGTTTCTGCCACGCCCGCATAGCAGCAGCGGTCTGAGACTGGACTGAGTGCGCCCCAGCCCAAGATCGTCTGCCCCTCGCGGGCCACCACCCGCGCGAACCGAAGATGTGCCGCGTCCCAGCGTTCCCAAGCAGGAGCTTCCGTCTCAAACGTGGCATTGCGCGTGGCGATCCCTTCGAGGTAGATGGTGCGAACGCCGGGCCAGTCCGTGGGTTCCATCGACTGAATCGTATAAGACATGGGCAGAATACCTCTCCGGTGTTGCCGGGTCCTTACGCCAGAGACGCACCGGCTGCATTAGGAAGACGTCGGCTGTAGACAGAATATAGCGCAGGCCAGGATGCCAACGCTCGGTGTTGTAGAAATTTGGCCGGCAACGGCGGGCTGGCTGTCTTTCACCCCGCGATTTCATCGGAACCCGGATCGTTTACAATAAAACACGGAGGGCATCGATGACTCGCGTCTGGACCGTCGTGCAGCATGTACCGTGGGAAGGCCCCGGCCTGATTGCCGCGGAAGCTAAGGCTCGGGGCTATGGCACCGACATTCGGAGGATGGACCTCGGTGTCAGTTTGCCTGAACCCGATGAGGTTGCAGGACTGGTAGTGATGGGCGGCCCCATGGGGGCGTATGAAACCGATCAACACTCGTTTCTCGCAGCCGAATGTCACCTCATGGCTGAAATGGCTCGGCGCGGCCGTCCCGTGCTTGGCGTGTGCCTGGGTGCGCAACTACTGGCGCAAGCACTGGGTGCGAAGGTTTTCCCGGGACATAGGCCGGAAATCGGGTTTGGCACAGTGCAATTAACGGCAGCAGGCCGCGAGGACCCCATCTTCGCACCGGTGGGCACGTCCCTCCCCGCATTTCACTGGCATGGAGACACGTTCGACCTTCCCCAAGGAGCGGCGTTGCTCGCTTCGAGCGCCGAGTATCCGCACCAAGCCTTTCGTTTCGGGAAATGCGTTTACGGCTTGCAGTTTCACGTCGAGCCCGGCACGGACACGTGGCGCGCCTGGAAGGAACACCTACCCTCCGCGCTGGACTGCCCGCCGCAGAAGCGCGACGAACTCGAACGAGTCGGCAAGGGCGTGATTGCCAGGTTCTTCGCCCTCGCCTCCGAGCCTCCCTCAGGGCAGTGACGGCAGCACCGGGTGGTAATTGGGGTACGCGGGCTTGGCGTATTCCGGCGCAGGGTGCTGCTTGAGCTGTTCCATGACCGTCTCGATGGCTCTTTCCAATTGCGGGTCGTGTCCTTGCCGCACCAGTTTCGGATCCATGCCGATTTCGATATCGGGTGTTATACCGCGGTTTTCCACTTCCCAATCACCCTTCAAGCCATAGATGGCCCAGCGCGGAGCCGTAACGCTGCCGCCGTCCAGCAGCGGAGGATAGCCACCGATACCAATAAGCCCTCCCCAGGTTTTCTCACCGATAATTGTGCCGATGCCGAGCTTGCGGAAATACCAGGGCAAGGCATCGCCTCCGGAGCCCGCGAATTGATTCACGATCATCACCTTGGGGCCGTAGATCGCTCCGACCGGTTCGGAAAGATCCTTGCCTTCGCGGGTCGTAACCTTGTTCAAGATGGGCCGCCGCAGGTAATCGACGACGAAGTCCGCAAGGAATCCGCCATGATTGAACCGCTCGTCGATAACCGCGGCTTGCTTGCCGACCTGCGCGAAGAAATAGCGGTTGAAATTTGTGTAGCCGCCGACCGCGGTATCCGGTAGGTACACGTAAGCGATCTTGCCGCCGGTCATCTGATCGACCTTGCGGCGGTTGCCCTCAATCCAGAAGAGATTGCGTAGGTTCTCTTCATCGTCGACGGGAACCACGGTCACTTCCCGCGATCCAGAGCCATCCGGATTGGAACCCACTTTCAGGACCGTCTGCTGCCCGGCCGTTTCCAGGAAGAAGCTGTATAGCTCGTCGGTCCCGTGAAGTTCGCGGCCGTTTACGGCGAGCAGGTATTCGCCTTCCTGCACATCCACTCCCGGCTGAGTCAGCGGCGCCTGAAGTTTAGGGTTCCAGTTCTCGCCATCGTAGACATGAGTAAAGCGATAGCGGTTGTTTTCGATCTCGTAGTCAGCACCCAGCAGGCCCACTTTGATCTTGGGGAAGTCCGGTTGCGTGCCACCTCTCACGAACATGTGCCCGACCGACATGTAACTGAGCATCTCGCGGAAGAGGTAGTTAAGGTCCGAGCGGCTGGTGACGCGATCGAGATACGGCGCGAAGGTCTTCTCGGCCTGCGCGAGGTCGAGTCCATGATGGTGCGGATCGTAGAAGAAGTCGCGCTCGATCCGCCAGATTTCGTGATACATCTGTTTCCACTCGGCGCGCGGGTCTACGTAAAGCTCCATGTCCGCGGTTTTCAGGTTGCCCTTGCCCGCTTCGGGCGGCTTTTCTGTTGGATTGATAAACCACGTCTGGCCCTGCTTATAGAGCATCTTCTCGCCGTTGAAGGAAACACCAAACGCGGAGACGCCCTCCACCAGCTTGTCAGTCTTGCGTGTCTTGAAGGTGAACTTGTAGGCGGTGAAGCTGGGCGGCCCGTCGAACGGCACAACCGGCGGACCTTCCACGAGGTAGATCTCTCCTTCCTTCCCCGCCGTCAGTCCGAAGTAGTTCCTGGCAGGAATAGGCATGGCCAGGATGCGCTGGCCGATTTTCTCGAAGTCGATCTCAACTTTGGGAGGTTCTTTCGGTTTTTCCTTATCCTTAGCTTCCGCGGACTCCTTCGATTTGTCCGTGTTTCCTTTATCGGCTGAGCCTTCCTTGGCGGCTTCGGAGTCCGGCTTCTTGTTCTCTTCGTCACTCTCGGGAGCCAGCGGCGAGGCGACACCCTTCTTGAGAACCACCACATAAACGGACCGAGTCACCGGACGGTTGATGGCCGACATGTCGCCGCCTGCGACCAACCCCATATCGGTGCTGGCCGTGAAGTAAAGGTATTTGCCGCTCTTGTCGAAGTCCGGAAAGATCGCGTCGCTCATGCCGTCCGTGACCTGCGTCGCCTTCTTCGTTTCCAGCGAGTAGACGAATATGGCGTGCAAGTGATTATCCAGTTGCTTGGTGTAGGCCAGCCACTTGCTGTCGGGAGACCAGACGGTACCGAAATTCGAACCCTCATAAAGATCGGTGTCCACCCGCACGGGCGTTTTCTTCTCCAGGTCAACGTACCAGATGTTCAGGCGCTTGTCGGAATAGGTGATCTTCTTGCTGTCCGGCGACCAATTGGGCGAGTAGAAGAACGACGGCGGCGTGCCCAGGTCGATCTTCGTAACCGCGCCAAGGCCGTTCTGCGCGCGGACGTGCAGGGCGTACTCCCCGGATTCGTCGGAGAAGTAAGCGATGGATTTGCCGTCCGGAGACCAGGCGGGATCGCGGTCGGCGACGGCAGCCGAATTGGTGATGTTGCGAACGTCTCCCTTTTCCGCGGGGACCGTGAAAATCTCGCCATGGGCTTCAAACACCGCGCGCGCGCCGGTCGGGGAGATTTGCGCGTTCTGAATCTGCTTCTCGACCTTTTCGAAACGAGGGCGCACCTGGGGCATGTCTGCATTCACGGTGACGTTCAGGCGCTTGGTTTTGCCCGAATGCAGGTCGTAGAGATAGATGGCACCAAACTGCTCGTAGGCGATTTCGCCTTGCCCCGCCGAGATGCGCTTGATGTCGAATCCCTGATTCTTGATCAGTTGCTTGACCTGCTGCGATTTCGGGTCGTACTCAAACAACGTCACGGGCCCGTTCCGGTCCGAGAGGAAGTAGATTTTGTCGCCGACCCAGAGGGGGTTGCGGTCATTGGAATTCTCGCGCGGGACTTTCACGATGCTGGAATCGGCAAGGTTCGCGATCCAGACGGGCGTAGTCTGACCACCGCGATAGTGCTTCCAGTCCGGTTCCCACTGGAAGTAGGGCACGTAAGCAAGGTGCGATCCGTCCGCAGAGTACGAGCCATCCTCCGCCATCGGGAGCGGCAACGGAGAAGGGAAGGCGCCGTCCACCGGAATCGTGAAGAGTTGGTTTGGGTCGGAGTAGCTGAGACGATGCGACCGGAAGAGAACTGACTTGCCATCTGGAGTCCAGCCAACAGCGACGTCCGGGCCGGGATGGTAAGTCAGACGCCGGGGTTCGCCCCCTGCAGCGGAAACTATGTAAACGTCGAGGTTGCCGTCATAGTCGCCCGTGTAGGCGACCAAGGATCCGTCTGGCGAAAAATGGGGATCACTCAGCAACCCGGTGCCAGTGACCAGGCGATGAGCGTCGCCACCCACCCGGCTGACAATCCAGATGTCACCACCCGAGATGAAAGCAATCTGAGTCTTGCTAAGAGTGGGACTCTGCAAAAGCAACGGTGCAGAATCCGCCGGCGTACCGGAGATAGATGCCAGAAGCAAGAAAACGCCCGCCAGCAGTAGTCGACGCATGGGTTCCCCCTACGGTGAAGTGATTTGCATGAACGTGCGAAAAGCTGCGACCCGCGGTCGCCTCTGGGTAGGGCATTATCCCAGATTTCGCGGTGCGTCTCCACCCAAGGCTTGGCGCAGGGTGTGCGACACAGAAGTTGAGATATGAACCGCAGCGCGGCGAGCGCTGCTGTAGCGGCGCTCTATGAGCGCCGAAGGGACGGCGGTCGCAAACCGCCGTTACAGCACTGGGCGCGGGCAGGATGCCCACGCCACGGGTGAAACGGCGGCGACTCCAACTTCTACGTTGCGCACTCCTTGGTGCAGCGGGTTTTCTCCGTGTGCTTCTGATGCCGATGGAATATCCGGAGTTCTGTGTTAAAACTGGACGCATGCATGAGGTCGGGGAGGGTGAAGGGATGAACGACCCCAAACCAGATTCTATCCGCGTCGGCATTTCGGCATGTTTGCTGGGGGAGAAGGTTCGGTACGATGGCGGGCACAAGCGCGACGCCTATCTGGTCGAAACCTTGGGCCGCTTTGTGGAGTGGGTGCCGGTATGTCCCGAAGTGGAATTGGGTTTGGGCACCCCGCGCGAGACGCTCCGGTTGGTTCGCATCGGCGAGGGAGTGCGCATGGTCGTGCCCAAGACCGGAGCCGACCACACCGAAGGGATGCAGGCTTTCGCCCGGCGCCGCATGCGGGAACTCGAGAAGGAAGACCTCTGCGGCTACATTCTGAAGAAGGGCTCGCCAAGCTGCGGCATGGAACGGGTACGCGTATTCGACGGCCACGGGGTCCCTGCAAAATCCGGACGTGGGCTTTTCGCAGAGGTGCTCATGCAGTATTTCCCGAATCTTCCTGTCGAAGAGGAGGGCCGCCTCGCGGACCCCCGTCTGCGGGAAAACTTCATCGAACGGGTGTTTGCCTACCGTCGCCTGCGGACACTCTTCCGAGGACACTGGAAGCTGGGCGAGTTGGTGGCTTTTCATACCGCACACAAGCTGTTGCTGATGGCGCACTCGCCTATGGCTTACGCAAGCCTCGGGCGGCTCGTGGCAGGCGCCAAGGAGTTATCCCGCGCCGAACTGCACAGGCGTTACGAAACGGAGTTCATGCAGGCGCTGGCTGAGATCGCCACAGCGCGGCGTCAAACCAACGTCCTCCAGCACATGACAGGCTACCTGCGTCCACATTTGGATGAAGCCTCGCACGGGGAGTTGCTCTCCCTCGTCGAAGACTACCGCCGCGGCCTGGTTCCGCTCATCGTTCCCTTGACTCTCATCCGGCACTACCTCCGCCGGTTCGAGATTCCCTATCTCGGTGGGCAGGTTTACTTGGAACCCCACCCCAAAGAATTGATGCTGAGGAACCACGTGTGATGAGGCGGCAGTACACTACTGGCGCAAAGCCGTGTAATTCTGGTTGGACCAGCCGCGAAAATGATCGTGTGCGGTGCTCCAAACCTGTGCTTTATGCTTGACTCGTGGCTTCGTTGTGAAATATCACAGGGACGAAGTTCCCCGTTCCAAGGTTCATCCGCTTTTGGCCAAAGTGCAGGTTAAAGCGCGCCATATCCTTCCTGGGTTACAGAGAGCCTAACCATCCCTGGAGCGGAACCCTGACGAGGGAAGGACCGAGGAGAGAATCATGCATCATTGCGATTCATGCCCAACTGTTTTACGCCCGTTGAAGCTGCTGGCCATCATAGCGGTGCTCCTGGCAAGCGCCGCCCTTCCGCTAGCCGCACAGGCGCGGCCGTCGGCTGGTAAATCTGAGGTCAAGAAACCCTGGCTCGACCACCGTCTTTCACCCGACAGGCGGGCCGACCTGCTGGTGGAGCAATTGACCCTCGATGAGAAGGTCACCCTTGTGCATGGGGTCGAAGGGCCGCAGGCGGAACGACACTCGCTGGGCGGGGCAGGCTACGTGCCGGGAATCCCTCGCCTCGGCATCCCTGCACTGCAAATGACGGACGGCAGGTCCGGCGTTGTGGACACCGCTCAGCGCGGCCGCTATGCCACCGCGTTGCCCTCGGCGCTCGCCAACGCGGCAAGCTGGGACCTGGAAAGCGCGTACGAATACGGGGCGTTGCTCGGCAAGGAAGTTCGCGACCTGGGTTTTAACGTGTCGCTGGGCGGCACCGCCAACATCATCCGCGAGGCGCGCAACGGGCGCAACTTCGAATGCTTGGGAGAAGACCCGCTCTTGATCGGAAGGATGCTGGGCCGGGAACTGAAGGGCACCCAGTCGCAGCAGGTCATCGGGGACATCAACCGCTACGCCGTAAACGACCAGGAAACCGGCCGCACGGTGGGCAGCGCGGTCATCGCGAAGCGTGCCATGCAGGAAACCGACCTTCTGGCCTTCAAGATTGCTATCCAGGAGTCAGAGGTCGGCACCGTCATGTGTGCCTATAATCGCGTCAACCGTGTGTATGCGTGCGAGAACCCGTACCTGCTGACGGATGTCCTCAAGAAAGCGTGGAATTACAAAGGCTGGGTCTTGACGGACTGGGGCGCCGCGCATAGTGCTGTCCCTTCCGCACTCGCCGGGATGGACCAGGAAATGCCCAGCGGAGAGTATTTCGGTGAACCGCTCAAGCAAGCGGTCGAGGCGGGCAAGGTGCCGGTGGCGCGCCTTAACGACATGGTGCATCGCATTCTGCGCACCGAATTGGCACTAGGGGTTTTTGACCACCCGCCCACTGTGAGACCGGTCAATCCATTCACCGGTGCCGAAGTGGCCGAGCGTGTGGCCGAGCGCGGGATCGTGTTACTCAAGAACGACAACCGCCAGCTCCCGCTCACGGCCTCGGCGGTGAAGTCGATTGCGGTCATCGGCGCGCACGCAGATGTGGGAGTGCTGTCCGGCGCGGGTTCGGACCAGGTGAACCCGGCGGGCGGGAACGCCGTCCCCGGAAGTCATGACGCCGAGTGGCGTCACGATGCGTGGCACCCCTCCTCGCCGCTGCGTGCGATTCGTGCCAAGGCGCCCGGGGCACAGGTCGTGTTTGACCCGGGAACCGATGCGGCCACTGCGGCCAAACTGGCAGCGGCCTCTGAAGTTGCTATCGTGTTTGTCCAACAACACACGAGCGAAGGGCGCGACGTGCCGAACCTCTCTCTGCCGGATAAGCAGGACGAGCTGCTTCGCGAGGTCGCGCGCGCCAATCCACATTGCATTGTGGTGCTGGAGACTGGCGGCCCGGTGACCATGCCGTGGCTCGATCAAGTGAGTGCGGTGCTGGAAGCTTGGTATCCGGGGATTCGTGGCGGCCAGGCCATCGCCAGCATTCTCTTTGGGGATGTGGATCCTTCGGGCAAGCTCCCGGTGACATTCCCCAAGAGCGAGGCGGATCTGCCCCATGCGACCATCCCGGGAACGGCCACAGTGGCCAGGGACGGGAAACCTCCTAAAGAGGTCCCCTTTGATATCAACTATACAGAAGGACTGGAGGTCGGCTACAAGTGGTTCGATGCGGAGGGGAAAGAACCGCTCTTCGCGTTTGGTTTCGGCCTGTCTTATACCACGTTCTCCTACGCAGATCTTCGAGCCACGCCCGGCGAGCAAGTGACCGTGACCTTTACTGTTACGAATACCGGATCGCGGGCCGGAGCTGAAGTCGCGCAGGTTTATGTCTCCCTGCCACCTGCGGCGGGCGAGCCTCCCCAGCGTCTGGTGGGTTGGGAGAAAATCCAGTTGGCGGCTGGGGAAAGCCGGGCCGTCACGCTTAAGCTCAACCCGGAGTATCTTTCCATCTATGATCCTGAGAAAGACAAATGGGAGCTGGTGCCGGGCGATTACACCATCAAAGTCGGCGGTTCTTCGCGGAGCACACCTCTTGCGGCAGGCGTCCATATCGGTGGCGGCGCCTGAGCCCGTCCACTATGGGGCGGGGGCGGCGGGAGCGGCCGAGCTTGCGCACTTCGCGAAAGCGGAGAGGGTCAATTCTGTTTGCGCGCAGGAATAGATCAGCCAATCCTCCGGCGTGGGGATGGCGCCGGCCCCCGCGGTGTAGCGGTCTGCGTACTGTTTGCCCACTCCGGAACGGGGATTGCCGGAGTGAATCTCTGTGGTCAGCTTGTCGAGCGCGGAGAGGCTGATCCGCGGGTAACCGTAACCTGAGGTAAAGGTGTACTCGACCGTCCAGGCGGGCTTTGCTTCCCTGAGATTCAAGGACACCGGCGTGTAATCCGTCAGCTCACCGGTTTCCCGATCGTACTCACCGATTTCGATGGCGGGGTTGTTGTCGTACACGGGACTGACGGATGCGAGGATATGGACCCAACCAAACGGTCTTCCAGCCGGATCCTTTAAGAGTCGGAAATCGTCGCGGTGGATGTGGCCGGCATAGATTTCGCGCACCACGCCCGGAAACTCGTGCAGCGTGGCGAAGAACTTTTCCGCGCAGGGAGCGGTCCACAAGGGTTCCGGTTGGCCGTGGCTGACGGACTTGTTCACGTCGACGCCGGGAGGCACGTGCATGACTAGCGTCGCTGTGTCTCGCGCACTGTTCGCTTCGCGCAGCACACCCGTGAGCCACGCGAACTGGCCACCGGGGTCCGGGGAGGATTCGCTACAGGCATCGTCGTTTGCAGACGACCAGAGATTGCTGTTTAAGACTACGATCTCATTGCTTGGAACGGCGGGGTGGGGAACGGCATAACTTCCCGCCTTCTCGAAAGTGGCCGTAGCCTTTCTTCTCGCTGCCAGCGACGTTTTCCCCCAAGCAGAGCTCCAGGTTTCGCCAACTGCTTTGAGAAACACGGCGCTGGGCTTTGCGTAATCGCCTAGATCGGTGTCGTTGTTGCCTAGCGCCGCGAAGATGGGCACACCCGGAAACGTCTCCCGAATCATGCGGGTGACGAGCGCGATGGTATCGCTCGTGAACTGGCTGTACGCGGCTTTTCCTCCTCCGACGCATTCCTGATAATGCTCGTCAAAATCGTGTGCGAGGAAGTCACCCGCCACAATAATGTAGTCGTAGTGGAGATGATTTGCCGCCGCCGTCGCGGCCGCATTCGCGAGCGCGGATTTCAGGAGCAGCGTGTTGGTGTCGCTGCCATACCGCGAAATCTCACCTGGGCGGGATGATGCGCAACCGGATTTCCATCTGGTACCCGCCAGACGCTGCATGATAGCCGGATCGCCAAAGGGATCGAAATGAAGATCGGAAAGCAGCAGGAACGTTCCTGTTCCTGGAGGGGAGGGTAACGTTTGGCTGAGCCCCCCTTGCGAAATCCCCACCGCTGCGAACACGGCGGCCAGGATGACAGTCCCAAAGGGCATCCGGCGCATGGGGTGTCCCCTCCGCGAAATATCGTTGCTACCTTTATTCGACTCTGGACAAGTGTTGACCAATAGCCCTGACAGGACACGTTACCACAGCCCGGGTCCAGAGGCGCCAAGATTGCGATTGGCGCAGGCCGCCCGAAAGGGCCTTACCTTTGTGTTTTGGCTGCGCCAGTGACGCGCTACTCACCTTACGGCGCCGCCGTCACTGCAGGCAGCACGTTGACCGTGATACCTGAGGGCATCTTTGCCGAACGGTAAACCCTTTCCGTAGCTTTCTGGAAGTCCGAGGCCTTGGCTTCGTCGATCTTCACAAACTTCTGCGGGTTCCGGTCGGTCAGCGGGAACCAGGAGCTCTGCACCTGCACCATGATGCGGTGCCCGCGGCGGAAGGTCTGGAAGACATCGGGCATTTCAAATTCCACCTTGTCAGGCTTGCCGGGCTCGAAGGGCACGGGCTTCTCAAAGCTCTTGCGGAACTTCCCGCGGAAGGGTTCACCGCGCACCAATTGCTGGTATCCGCCCATCCTGACGCCCGTTGGGTTGGGATCTGGATCCGGGTAATCGCCAGGGTAAACGTCGATGAGTTTCACCACCCAGTCGGAGTCTGTCCCCGTCGTCGAAACATAGAGCGACGCGGTGATGGGTCCCGCAATCGTCACGTCATTTTCCAGTGGCGCTGTTTCATAGACCAGCACGTCGGTGCGGCGCGCCGCAAAGCGCTGGTCGGCGGTCATATAAGCGTAAGTCATTGAGGTGCTGGTCCCGGAGATGTGCGGAACGGGTTTGGCAGGGTCGCTGACGTACTCATCAAATTCCTCGCCGGTGGCCGTGGGAGCCGCCGAGGCCAGCCGCCCGCCATCCGCGAAGTAGAAGGTCTTCTTCACGGCATCCTGGGGCGGCCAACTGTCGTACTGGTGCCACTCGTTGCGCCCGACTTCAAAGGCGTACGCGCCAGGGAGCTTCTCGTCACCCTTATCCTTCAGGAAGCGCTCGAAGAAGGGAAACTCGATGTGCTCGCGGAAATAGTCGCCGGTCTTTTGATGAAAGTGAATGTCGCCAAGAAACTCTCCCGCATCGCCCCCCCACTGGCCGTGCGACCAGGGGCCCTCGACGAGGATGTTCACGGTGCCGGGGTCTTGTTTCGCAATCGCTCTGTGGGTGTGGATCGGTCCGTAGACATCTTCGGCGTCGAACAAGCCGCCCACTTCCATCACGGCTGCGTGAACATCCTTCAGGTAAGGCAGCGGATCGCGGGACTTCCAGTAATCAGAGTACGTGTCATGGGAGATCGCCTCGTCCCAATACGCGATCTGGCCTTTGAAGAATTCCTTGTCGATGTTCCCGAGTGGCCCCACGCGCAGGAAGAAGTCGTAGCCGTCGGGAGTGCCGAAGTCGAAGTGCGGACCAGGCACCTCGTGCTCGCCGGTCTTCGGGCGCCCGAAGGAAGACATGAAGCCAAAGGCGTGGGCGAGGAACAGCACGCCGTTGTGCCGCCAGTCATCACCCAGGAACCATTCCGTGACCGGTGCTTGCGGCGAGACCGCCTTGATAGCGGGATGACCGCTGAGAATCGCCATGGTGGCGTAAAAGCCCGGATAGGAGATACCGGAGACGCCGACGCGCCCGTTGTGGTTGGGGATGGTCTTCAGGAGGAACTCGACGGTGTCGTAGGTATCGCTGGCTTCGTCGATGTCGTGCGGGCCGGATTTGTTCGGATTGAAAGGCCGCACGTCCACAAACGTCCCTTCCGATTTGCCCTTCCCGCGCACATCGCAGTAAGCAAAGATGTAGCCCGCGCGCGTGAAGAACTCCGAGGGGCCGAGCAGGTCGCGATAGTTGTCGGCCCCATAGGGCGCGACAGTGTAGGGTGTGCGCATCATCCAGATGGGGTAGCGCTTGGAGGTGTCTTTGGGTGCGTAGACCGAGACGAACAGGCGCACGCCGTCGCGCACCGGAACGAGGTATTCGGTCTTGGTGTAATTCGCGTGGATGTAATCCCGTAGCTCGGCAGCTTTGCGCTCTTCATCCGTCAACACGCGGTCTTGTGCGGGCAGGGGAACCGCGGAGAGAAGAACCATCAGAATAATGGGTACAACCCAAACCCTGCGAAACACTCTCATGATCACACCTCCATGTGGTGCGCGACGCGCTCGCGGCACTGTTTCGGGCGGTCGGTGCCGGCTGATCTTGGGCCCTAAACAGCAGTGAAATCTCACGTGTAATTCCGTGGCATCGTAACACATCACCGCCCGATTATTCGAGCCGGATTCCGCCGGCCGGGGGTTGCGTCAAAGTCGTTTCGTTTCGAATGCCCCCTCACCCCCACGACAAGCAAAGCGTAGGGCCCCCTTCTCGCTACTCTCGTCACCCTCTCCCGCGAGAGGAGAGGGTTGCTGTTCATTTTCGGGGCAACCCTCTCCCCTCGCGGGGGAGGGTGCCCGACGAAGGAGGGCGGGTGAGGGGCCGCTGATATTCGGCATGAACTTTGACGGGACCCTGGCGCCAGCCATCGTAGGATGTGCAAATGCGGTTATAATGCCGCCCGCGGTAGTTCTGAACTCAACAGAGAGTGGGAACCTCCATGGCCTCCGAGAATCAAACTCGTACCCCGTACCTGATGAGTACAGCGTGTGCGGGCCTTTTCACTTTTGGGGTGATGACGTCCTTCCTGGGTGCGGTTTTGCCGGAGTTGAGCGCCCGCTTGGACTTCAGCCTTTCGCGCAGTGGTACCTTGTTCAGCTTCCTTTATCTTCCACAAGTCCCCATGGTGTTCCTCGCGGGGCCGCTGATTGACCGGTTCGGAAAGAAACCGATCCTGGTGGGAGGGTTCCTTTCGAGCGCCGTCGCGCTAATGGGGATGGCTTATGCCCCGAGTTACACGGCCTTGGGAGTCTTGTTAATCCTGCTAGGCTTGGGTGGCAGTTCGGCGATGAGCGCCTCGAACACGCTCATTCCCGATCTCTACCCTGAGAATCCGTCCTCCGCGCTCAACCTGGCTAATATCTTCTTCGGAGTGGGAGCGATATTCTTCCCTTGGCTCGTGGCTCTGCTGGCGGCGCATTGGGGATTGGTCGCCACTTTGTGGTTGATCGCGTCTCTGGTGCTCCTGGTTACGGGAGTTGCCCTGGCGCAGAAGTTCCCGCGCGCGGGCCTGGCGGGTAACTTCGACTGGACTCAGGCCTTCCGAATGGCGCTTGACCCGGCCGTGATTCTGCTGGGCGCCGTGCTGTTCTTCTATTCGTCGCTCGAAATTTCCACGGCGGGCTGGATTCGTACTTTCCTTGAGAAGGAACTGCACGCGCTGCCGCAGAACTCGAAACTCCTCCTGACGGTTTTCTGGGTGATGATGATGGTAGGCCGGCTGGTGACCAGCCAGATCGTCAAGAGGATTCGCGCGTCGCGCATCGTGTTGGGAGCATCCGTGGGAGCGCTTGCCGGACTTTTGTTAATGGCGCTCGGGCGTGACGTTTGGGTGGCAGCCGCCGGCATCGTGCTTTGCGGACTGAGCTTTGCGCCCGTCTTTCCCAATACCGCAGGCACCGCCAGCACTTACTTTACGCGATTGTTCGGGACGGTCTTCGGAATGCTCATGACTCTGGCCTTGCTGAGCGGCGCCGTGATCCCTCCCCTGATCGGCTATGTGGCCGAACGATCCAGCGTGCGAACCGGCATCTGGACGCTGGTCGCCGCTGCCATCCTGCTTCTCGTAACGCAAGCCGTGTTCATCCGCCACGAGCGGCGGCGGTTCCTGCAGCGAGCTCCGGCAGCGGACTCTGCCGATACCGGTGCCTAGCTGTATTGCATCCACCCGCCCTGGGGCGAGAGAATAGGGACGCTGCAGGGCCGGCAAGGGGGGAGCGATGCGCGCAACTGTGAGCTTGGTAGGGCTGGTTATCGCTGTGGCAGTTATCTGGTTCGTGGTAAAGTCCCAGTTTTCGCCGCGCGGTCCCGCGAGTGGTCAACCGCCGGTTGAGACGATCGATGTGGCGGGCGTGAAGAACCAGCTTGTGGCCATTGCGCAGGCGGAACGGTTGTATCTGGCGAACCATGGGTCCTACGGCTCATTGGATTCGCTCCAGCAGGATGGATTGCTGGCGTTTTCCGGGTCGACGCGTAGCGGTTACAGCTACTCTGCGGAGGTCGAGGGTGGCGAGCACTTCAAAGTGACGGCCACGCCTTCCGATCCCGCCAAAGCCGCGTGGCCGACGCTCTCGATTGACGAGACGATGCAGGTGGGGCAGTAGAGCAGTTGTCAGTTCTCAGCTCTTAGTTTTCAGCTTTGGCGCTCTCGGGGGCGGCTACTCCGCTCAACTGAGGACCGAGAACTGAAAACTGACAACCTTCAAGGAGATCTCCATGCGAGTTGAAGCGCGAGCACCGGCACGAGTCGATCTGGCAGGCGGGACCGTCGATATCTGGCCGCTTTACCTTTTCCATCCCGGCGCGCAGACCGTTAATATCGCGATCCGTTGTTATGCCTCCTGTGTTATTGAGACGCGTGCCGATCGGCGTATTGTGTTGGCCTCGCAGGATCAGGGACTGAAGGAAAGCTGGGAGAATCTTACGGACCTGTCGCTCGGGAAATCGCAGTTGCCGCTGCTGCGCGAGCTCGTGATGTTCTTCGAGCCCCGCCGCGGGCTGACGATTCGCACCAGCTCCCAGGTTCCCGCTGGCGCTGGTTTAGGAGGCTCTTCCGCGCTGAACATCGCCTTGTGCGGGGGCCTCGCGGGCGTCACAGGCAAGCGCTGCACACGCAGCACGATTCTGGAAATCTCCAAGAACGTTGAGGCCATTGTCATCCGCGTGCCCACCGGCTGGCAGGACTACTACCCGGCGCTTTACGGCGGGGCCAACGCCGTTCACCTGGAGCGCGACGGCGTCAAGCGCGAGCGCCTGCCCCTCCCGTTTTCGGACATGGAGAAGCGTTTTGCGCTCTGTTACACGGGCCAGCCGCGCAACTCCGCCATCAACAATTGGGAAGTCATGAAGGCCCACATCGACAACGACGAGCGAGTGCTCAGGAACTTCGACGAGATCACTACCATCGCCAGCCAGATGCGCGAGGCTCTGCTGGCCCGGGATTGGAACGACGTGGCGGAGCTGTTGGCGCTTGAGTGGGAGAATCGCAAGCGCAATTTCAAGGGGATCTCCACCCCCAAGATCGATCATCTCATCGAGCACACACGTAAGCAGGGAACCGTTGCGGCCAAAGTTTGTGGCGCCGGCGGTGGCGGTTGCGTGGTGTTCATGGTCCGCCCAGGGACCAAGCCCGCCGTCGAGCATGAGCTGACCAAACTCGGGGGACAGATCATCAATTTCAGCGTGGCTCGCAATGGGTTGGAGGTCCACAGCGATCAGACGGAAAAACTGCCGCAACTGCGGTGAGATGGATTTCCCTCGAAGGTGGCGCTGGCAAAGCTCCTCAGCCAACCGCGGTGAACCCAAGACCTATGGCATCTGAGATGAATGCAGAGCGGTTCTTTCTTGTGGACGGCCAACTGCGTCCCATCTGGCGTTTTTTTCTCGCCGTGGTGCTGGTGTTCGCAGCGTATGTGCTGGCCGCCGAGGCCGTAAGGCTTACCGCGGAAGCGCTGGCGCTCAATCCGGGACCGTGGACCACCATCTTCTGGGGAACGGTCGCCACCTGCGCAGCGGTCCTGGCAGCGTTCAAGCTTCTTACGCGGGTTTTTGAGCGCCGCCCGCTGGGGTCCACGGGCCTCGCATTGCACTCTCGCTGGGGAAGGGAGTTCGCACAGGGCCTTGCCGTGGGCGCGGCCATGATCCTGATCGCCGTCGTGCCGGAGTGGGCTGGCGGGCTGGCGGCGTTCAAGCTTTCGTCCGTTCCCGCACCCGGGCCGACGCTCTTTGTCGTGGTGTTTCTGGTGGTTGCGGCTTCCAACGAGGAGATTGTCTTTCGAGGGTATCCGTTTCAGCGGCTCGTGGAATCACTTGGTCCGGTGTGGGCTGTCGTCGTCACTTCCGTGCTGTTCGGTGTGCTACACCTCGGCAATCCCCATCACACCTGGTTTTCCACCGCCAACACGGCGCTGGTGGGAATCCCTTTTGCGTTGGCCTACCTGCGCACTCGTTCCCTGTGGATGCCCATCGGCATGCATTTCATCTGGAACTTCCTCATGGGTTTTGTCCTCGGCCTGCCGGTCAGCGGCATCATTTTCCCCATTAGCCTTGCACAGGCCTCTTGCCGCGGCCCCGCCTGGCTGACCGGCGGGGATTACGGTCCGGAGGGTGGCGCGCTGGCCACCGTCGCCATCGTCGCCGGGATTTTGTATGTGCTCTTTTCGAAGCGGATCTCGATGACGCAGGAGATGCACGATCTGGTCTTCTCGCCGGTTGTGAGACGGGAGCCCGAGCCCCCCATTACAATCTTTACGGCGGGTTCAGGGGCCGAATAGAATAGCCAGGGGCCTCGATGCCGGGAATCCTTCTCGCAGGGATGCACTCCTGCTCTCTACAGATCAGCCGGAGCTGGCTGCGCGCGGCCCTTTGGCTGGGCATGGCCCTTGTGGTGCTTCCGGCCGGCTTTGCGAAAGAGGGCATGGATCGCAACACGCGTCTTGCTCTGATCCGGGGCTTGCTCCGCGAAGTGGCCGTCAGCAAAGTTGCGATGCCGCGAGGCAAGCACGGGATACGCGTCGATTCCCAAGGAAAGCTTGACCACGAGAAAGCCGCCGAACAGCTTCGCTTGAATGGCATGGCCATCAAGCCGGGCATGCCCGTCGATGTCACCAAGATCATATTCAAATCGGAGGAACTGATTTTTGAGCTTAACGGGGGCGGCAAATCGGGCAAGAAGTGGTATCAACACATCGAGATCGGGATGGGAACCACCACGACGCCGATCGGTTCCCAGGAACCGCCGACGCTGGCATACGGCTCCTCGGTCACGCTGGCATTTGGGAAGCCGGTTCCCAATCTCAGTGTCGCGGACGTCAAGAAACTGCTCTCGGGTATCCTCGATTTTGAGCGTCACTCTCCCACCGTACTGTATTCACCGGCAGTCCCACCGAAGTTCAAGGAAGCCATCAAAAATCACCAGGTTGTTGTGGGGATGGATCGCGACGCCGTGCTTTCGGCTAAAGGTCCGCCCGACCGCCGGGTGCGCGAGGTTCGCGGCGGCGCGGAGCAGGAGGACTGGATCTACGGCACGCCCCCCCACGTGCTCTTTGTGACCTTTGACGGTGATCAGGTTGTTTCCGTGAAGCAGTATTAGGACTCTGAAGTCAGACGCTGGGGTGGCCGATGTCCCGAGGTATTATTGTGTAGTTGATTTATTGGTAATTGCGTGCCCCAGAAAAAGGCTAGGGGTTGGCTCGAAGACCCAACCTCGTCAGGTCCTGCTCCGCTGTGCGGCTGTGACATTTCCTTTTCAACTCGCGGATATTAGCCCCAAGCAAGGTCCTGGAATCGCAAGAAAAACGACGGACAAAGCCGGAATGTCCTTTAGAATCAACATGACGAGATTTGGATGGGTGCCTTGCTTGCCGGACATAGGCCAGCCTGTGAAGGGGCGCGTTCGCGGCTCCAATCGTCATGTCGCACGTATTTCGAGTGTCACGTCCGCAGGCTCTTGATGCAACCTGCGACTATCTTTACACCTCTTATACCCTGTGGGATAATTCGGGAACGCCGCGCTTTGACCGGGCAGAAAGGGACCATGCGAATATATTTCCGGAATACTCTGGTGGCATCCAGCCTCTGCGCACTCCTGGGGGGGGCCGTCTGGGCTGCACAGCAGCCCGCCGCGCCAGTGCCCGCCACGGAGCAGTCTCCCGCGGCCTCGGCGAGCGCGCGGGCGGACCACTCGGCGGCCTACTATCACTTTATGTTGGCCCGGCGCTACAAGGAGTTGGCGGGAATTTCCAACCGCGGGGACTATGCGGAGCGCGCGGTGTCCGAATACAAGCTGGCCATGACGGCCGACCCCGGCTCATTGTTCCTGCGCGTGGAGTTGGCCGAACTGTATGCCCAGATGGGCCGCGGTGGGGAAGCAGTCCAGGAAGCGGAAAACGTGCTGAAAATTGACCCGGACTATCCGGATGCGCATCGTCTGCTGGCCAACCTGTATCTGCACATGCTGGACACCACCCAGACGGACCGGAATGCCACCAAGGACAATTTGAACAAGGCCATCACGCATCTGGAAGCGCTGGTGCGCGTGGTCCCGAGCGACGCGGATTCCTGGTTGAAACTGGGGCGGCTCTACCGGGCGGTTAACCAGCCTGCCAAGGCGCAAGACGCTTTCGGCAAAGCCTTGAAAGCTGATCCCGAATCGCGAGTGGGGCTCGCCAATCTGGCGGAAATGTTCCTCCAGCAAGGCGACTACGATCAGGCCGTCGAGACGCTGAACCGGATCCCCGACAGCGAAATGGACTCTCAACTCCTAGGCATGTTGGCGATGGCTTACAGCCAGGGGCAGCATGCGGACAAGGCGGTTGAGACTTACGAGAAGGCGCTAGCCCAGGATCCTGATAACGCGGAGCTCCGGCGCTACTATGCCGAGGCCCTGCTGTCGAACGGCAAGACCGCCGCAGCGCGCGCGCAGCTCCAGAAGATCCTGAAGGCGGACCCGGAAGACGGCCAGGCCTACCTGCGCTTGGGACAGATCGACCGCCAAGAGGGACGGTTTGACGAGGCCCGCCAGGAGCTTGAAAAGGCCCGGGCGTTGTCTCCGGACAAGGTTGAAATCCTTTACGAAGAGGCGTTGCTCGAAAGCACGGTTGGCAACGACGACAAGGCCGTTCAGATTCTCCAAGGGCTGCTGAAGCAATCGGAGCGGCAAGGGCAGTACACGCCGGCGGAAGCCAACAATCGGGCGATCTTCCTGGAACGGCTGGGCGGGATCTATCGCGACCAGGGAAAGTTCCCGCAGGCCCTTGAGGTCTTCAAGCAGATGCAGGCGCTGGGCAAGGCGCAGGGACCCATGGCCGAGCTGCAGATTATCGACACGCTGCGCGCCTCGCACCAAATGGACAAGGCGATGTCCGAAGCGGACTCGGCGCTCGCCACCTATCCCCAGGACCGGCGGTTGAAGACCCAGCGGGCGATGCTGATGGCGGAAGCAGGGCGTGTGGACGAGGCCCTCACGGAACTCCAGGGCTTGCTGAACAAACACGCCTCCGACCGGGAGACTTACCTCTCCATCGCCCAGGTCGATCTCCAGGCCAAGCGGTATGACGATGCCGAGCGGGCTGCCAGCAAATCGCTGGAGATGACTCCTGACGCGGACGATCAGGGCGCCGCGCTGTACATCCTCGGCTCCATCTTCGACCGGCAGAAGAAATACGACAAAGCAGAGGAGACGTTCAAGAAGCTGCTGGCGGTCAACCCGCAGGACGCTCCGGCGGCGAACTATCTGGGCTACATGCTTGCGGACCGCGGAGTTCGTTTGGAAGAGTCGGTCAAGTACATCAAGAAGGCGCTGGAAATCGAGCCCAATAACGCCGCTTACCTCGATAGCCTGGGTTGGGCCTACTTCAAGATGGCCCGTTACGACTTGGCGGAACCGCCCCTGCAAAAGGCGGCACAGCGAATTCAGAACGATCCCACGATTCACGAGCACCTGGGCAATCTCTACCTGCGCATGGGGAAGCCGGAGCTCGCGCAACAAGAGTGGGAACGCGCCCTCAAGGAGTGGCCCAAGGCCGTCTCCAGCGACTTCGATTCGGAACAGGCCGCCAAACTTCAGAAGCAGCTTGATGAATTGAAGGTCCGTCTGGCACACAATAAAGCTGGGCAGAAGTAGCAAGGGCGGCTGCCCGAAACAAAGGACTCGACAGTGTTGCGAAGGGGCACGCCATGGCGTGCCCCTTCCTTTTGAGGTAAGATTCTCCCGCCTTGGACGGTTCCGCCTCCCGGGGTGGAGCCAATTTGAGAAAACCGTGGTGGGTTGATCGTTCACGGCCACGGTCGCACGCACACCTTGAAAAGAACCCTGCGATTACGCGCTGTCGCCAAAATCAACGCTGGCCTGAAGATTCTCGGCAAGCGGCCCGATGGCTATCACGAGCTTCGTACCATCTACCAGACCATTGGGCTGGCCGACCGCCTGGAAATCAGCGTGAGTCAAGGCAAGAACGCAATCGCGATCGAATGCGATAATCCCGTGCTCCCGTCCGGCCCCGGCAACTTGGTTTATCACACCTGCGAGCGTTGGCGGCGGGCGCGGCGCTGGAGCGGCAAGATCGACATTCAGTTGGAAAAGGTAATTCCGCTGGGCAGCGGTTTGGGCGGAGCTAGCACCGACGCGGCGGCCACGATCTTGGGGCTGGAACATCTCACTGGCGACCGGTTGGACTTCGGCGCTCGGTACCGGCTGGCAGCCGCGCTGGGGTCGGACGTGCCGCTGTTTCTTTTGGGTGGACGCGTGCTGGGATGCGGGCGCGGAGAAGAGGTTTATCCTCTCACCGATTTACCGCCGCGCTCGTGTCTTGTGGTCTTCCCGGGCTTTTCGGTTTCGACCAAGGAAGCCTACCGCGACGCCGGTTTGCGGTTGACAGAGCGTTCCAGCGCCGGTTACACTGGAAAATTCGGTGCGTGGCCACAGTTTCCCCTGGTGAGTTGGGGACCGGCCGAAAACGACTTTGAGTATGTCGTCTTCGCGAGGTGGCCTGAGCTGGCGCGTTTGAAACGCCGGCTTATCCGGGCCGGGGCCGAAGTCGCCTCCTTGACGGGGAGCGGGTCTGCTGTTTACGCGTTGTTTTCCTCGTCTCGCCAGATGACTCTCGCCTCGAAACTCATTCCCAAAGGGTGGCTCTCATTTCGGACGCGCACGTTGGCGCGCGCCGACTACCACCAAGGATTATTTGCTGATTGAATCAGCGGGTTGTTGAGTCGTTGCACGGAGAACTGAGCAAGCGCTGGCCGTGCAATCACCCAATTGCCTGATGACCCGATCGCAGAAGGTCTCTTGGGAGGTCGTCCAGTGGTAGGACACATGCCTTTGGAGCATGGAACCCTGGTTCGAATCCAGGCCTCCCAGCCAGATTTGCAGTGGACAGTGGAAAGTGAACAGAGGCAAACGCCGCGGGGTTCCTGCCTGGCAAGTTGAAGCTGGCTGTTCATTCTTCACCGTCCTCTGTGCGCGGTTTGGTACTCACTGCTCTTGCCGAGGATGCGACGATGAATGATAGTGTTCGGCACACGTTGAAGGTCTTCACCGGGAATGCCCACCCGGCGCTCGCCCGGGAGATCTGTGCCGAGTTGCACGTACCGCTGGGTAAGGCGAAGGTCGGACGTTTTCCCGATGGCGAGGTCCGGCTGCAAATTCTAGAGAACGTACGCGGGACGGATGTTTTTGTGATCCAGCCCACCTGCCGCCCGGTCAATGACAACCTGGTGGAATTGCTGGTGATGCTGGATGCGTTGAGCCGCGCTTCCGCTTATCGCATTACGGCAGTGATGCCCTACTACGCTTATGCCCGCCAGGATCGCAAGGACCGCCCGCGTGTTCCGATCTCTTCGAAGCTGGTGGCGGACCTGCTGACCTCGGCCGGCGCGGACCGGGTGCTGGCGTTGGAACTGCACGCCGGACAGATCCAGGGATTCTTCGATATCCCCGTCGATCACCTTTACGCCACGCCGGTCACGGTGGGCCATTTCCGCCGGTTGAAGCTGAAGAACCCCGTCGTGGTTTCACCCGACACCGGGGGCGTGGAGCGCGCGCGTGCCTTTGCGAAGAAACTGAACGCACCGCTCGCGATCATCGACAAGCGGCGTGAGGATGTCGATGTGGTCGAGATGTTCAACGTCATCGGCGACGTCAAGGACAAGACGTGTTTGGTGGTCGATGACCTGATCGGTACGGCGGGAACGCTGGTGAAGAGTGCCGAGGCCCTGAAAGAGAAGGGCGCCGCGAAGGTGTATGCCTGCTGCACGCATGGCGTTTTCGCCAATGAGGCGGTCAAGAGAATCTGCGAGGCGCCGCTCGAGCAAGTGGTGGCCACCAACTCCATCCCGCTGACGCCGGAAGCCGAGGCGTGCGGCAAGATCAAGGTTCTGAGCGTGGCCAAGTTGCTTGCCCGCGCCATCCGGTCGATTCATGAAGAGACGTCGGTGAGCAAGCTTTTCATCTGAGGGATGAGGTAAGTTAGGTTCGTATGTTGGCGCCGGCAGGAAGCTCGAAAATCGAAATTCGAAACGCGTGAACGGATTGAGGACTTTCGAGTTTCTGGTCTCGAGTTTCGATTACTGAGGAGTAGAAAGCCATGAGCGAAGCGTTATCGGTTACAGCAGAACCCCGCGAGGATTTCGGCAAAAATGCTGCGCGGCGAAGGCGGAGCACGGGGCAGATCCCCGGCATCGTTTACGGGGGAGGCGGACCGGTGATCCCTGTCAGCGTGGATCCTGAAGGTATCAACCGGATTCTCCGCTCCGACTCCGGCTACAATTCCGTCTTCACTCTCGAGGTCCGCGGCAAAGCCCCGGCGCGAGCCATGATCCGCGACTGGCAGTCGGATCCTTTGCGTGGGAATCTGCTGCATGTTGATTTGCTGCGTATTGCCAGCGACGCGAAGTTGAAATTGAAAGTCCCGATTCACGTCACCGGCGAGCCTCAGGGTGTCAAGCTTGAGGGCGGCGTCTTCGAATTCGTCCTGCGCGAACTCGAAGTGGAATGCCTCCCGGATGACATTCCGGAAGCCGTCACTGCGGACGTTTCATCGCTCAAGGTCGGCCAGGGTTTGCGTGTGGCGGACTTGCCCGTGGATCCCAAGGTCAAGGTCTTGACGGACGCGAACCGCGTGGTCGCCCACGTCGTGATCATTAAGGAAGAAGAAGAGAAACCTGCGGAAACGGCCGAGGCCGCTCCGGCGGAACCCGAAGTCATCCGCAAGGGCAAGGCGGAAGAGGAAGAGGGCGCCGAAGAGGAAGCCGGCGGCGAGAAGAAAGAGAAAGAAAAAGAAAAGGGGAAGGAAAAGGAGTAGGAAGTCCTGTAGACGGGATACGGCATACGGTAGACAGGGTACTCGCCACCGCATGCTGTATCGGAAACGCGGCAGGCAGGGCGGCGCCACGGTCTGGAACCGTTGCATGCTGTCGAGCGTATACCGTCTGCTGTTTTCGCCGTGAAACTGATTGTCGGGTTGGGAAACCCCGGTGAGGAATACCACCTGACCCCCCATAACCTGGGGTTCATGGTGATCGACCACCTTGCCGGCCAGTGTGGCGTGAAGGTAAGGCGCCCCGAAGCGCAGGCCTTAACTGCCACGGCCGAACTGGCGGGAGTCAAGGTGGTTCTCGCCAAGCCGCAGACTTACATGAACCTGAGTGGTCTGGCGGTGGCGAGGCTGCTTCAGAACTATGACCTGGGGCCGGCTGACCTGCTGATTGTGGTCGACGAGATCGAGTTGCCCTTGGGCATGATGAGGGTCCGCCCCTGCGGCAGCGCGGGTGGCCATAACGGATTGAAATCGATCATCGGAGCGCTCGGCACCGATGATTTCGCGCGCTTGCGGATCGGCGTGGGGCCGGGTTGGCCCGTAGAGGATTACGTCTCCTATCTCTTGGCACCGTTCCCGTCGCGGGAGTTGGCGTCGGTCAAGGAGATGGTCGATCAGGCAAGCAAAGCTGTCCAGGTGATTTTCGTGGACGGCTTGCAGGAAGCGATGAATCGCTATAACCGGAAGGTTCCGCCGCGCGAGTCGACGGAGTGAATGATGATTGACGAGCAGGAAAGTCCGAGATTCCGAGTCCGAAGTCGGAGGCCAATGCATCCGGACACCGGACTTCGGACGCCGGGCTGCTCTTCTGTGAGGTCCCATGCGTAATTACGAGATAATGTTCATTGTCCGGCCCGATGTGGCGGATGAAGAGGTCGAAAAGCTCATCACGCAGATGGCCGGTGTGGTCACTTCCGCGGGCGGCAAAGTTGATAAGGTCGAAAGAATGGGCCGCCGCCGGTTGGCCTACCGCATCGAAAAGCAGCGTGAGGGCTTCTACGTGCTCTTTTACGTTCAAGGCACCGGCGATACGGTCAAGGAGTTTGAGCGCCGCCTCAAGGTGCTGGACACGGTGATCAAACACCTCACCGTGTGCACGGATGAGATTCTGAAGCGCGCGGACAAGTTCAAGGCCCTACGGGCCAAACAGGAGGCCAAGCGCCGCCGCAATAAGCCGGCGCCAGCACCTGCTGCTGCCCCTGCGGCCGCCGAGAACGCGCAAGCGTAGCTATCGAGTTCTCGTTTGGGTAGCTACCTAACACTGTGCAGGGGTTGGCGGCGAGGCACTCGCCACTGACCACTTGCCACTGTCTGTGAAGGAGTGAACGACCATGGCTGTTCCTAGAGAGAACGCGGCTCCGTCCGAACGCCCGCACCGGCGGGAAGGCGGCGGCAGGAAGCAGTACTTTCGCCGGCGCAAGGTTTGCAAGTTTTGCGAAGAGAAGATCGACCTGATCGACTATAAGGACGTGCGGCTGGTCAGCGGCTTCGTGGCGGAGCGGGGCAAGATCCTGCCACGGCGCCTCACCGGCACCTGTTCCACGCATCAACGCGCCTTGTCCGAAGCCATCAAGCGCGCTCGGAACATCGCGCTGTTGCCGTTCGCGGCAACACTCTAAGTCTCAGCGGCGCGCCGCCACGGGGGCCGGCTCCTGGCAACGGGACTGTCAGCCCACGCAGGCGGATGCACCTCGTCCAATTAGGGAGTTTCGGTATGGAAGTTATCCTTATTGACAACATCGATAAGCTTGGAACGCGCGGCCAGGTGGTGAAGGTGGCCGATGGCTATGGGCGCAACTATCTGCTGCCCAAGAAATTGGCCGTGGCGGCGACCCCACAGAATCGCAAGTGGGTGGACCAGCAGCGCGTGCGCTTCCTGAAGCTGGAGGCCAAGGAAAAGGCGGATGCCGCCGACCTCGCGACCCTGCTCCAGGACGTCAGCGTCAGCGTGGTCCGCAAGGCGGGCGAAAAGGGAAACCTCTTCGGTTCCGTGACCTCGATGGACATCGCGGAGAAGCTGGTTGCCCAGGGCTACCACATCGACCGGCGCAAGATCAGTCTCGTTACACCGATCAAGGTGCTGGGCGAATACAACGTGCCGGTGAAGCTCCATCGTGAAGTGACGGCCACCATCAAGGTGCTCGTCGAGCCCGACGAGGAGTCGAAGGCCAAGATCCAGGCTGCGGCGGAGGCCAAGGCGAAGACTGCGGCTGCGGCGCCTCCGGCCCCGGTCGCCGACGCTCCCGCAGCGGAACCCCCGGCAGAGCCTTCCGAGGAAGCTGCCACCGGCGAGCAACCTGAAACCGAGTAGCCCGGTGGCTTGACGCTGCGAGAGTCGCTGCAGGGGCGCGCGGCCGCGCGCCCGTGCTTCCGTTTCCGACGGAACACAATGTGAATATCTGTGGCTTTCTCCCGCAAGCCAGTCCTTCCGGCGCTCTTCCAGATATCCACAGACCGAAGTGATTTCTCCACAGCTTTTCCACCTTTTGCACAGTAATTCCGCAGGGGCCGCGCAGGTTGGTCTGTACAAGCTTCTCAGTCTGCGGGACACTCAAGTCAAAAGCAGAAACAAGCAGTTGGTGGTTACGCCGTTTCGCTTATCTCTGGCGTCCGCCTGCACACGCTTGCGTGCGCAGGCAACGACTGGAGCAATCCAGCCAACAGGCCCCAAACTGTTATAGAATTGGGATTGCATAATGCCTACCGCTACTGCCAGTGACCGGACTGTCCCGCACAACCTCGAAGCGGAGCGTGCCCTGCTGGGCTCCGTCCTTATCGACAACGAGGCCCTCAACGCCGCGCTGGAGACCCTTGGCAAGGACGACTTCTATTCGGAAGCGCATCGGGTGACTTTCGACAAGATGGTTGCGCTCTCCGAGAAGAGCCGTGTGATCGACTTGGTGACCCTTTCGGAAGAACTTGCCAAAGATGGCCTGCTGGAGAAGTCCGGTGGCGCAGCGTACCTCGCGGCACTGACGGATGGTGTTCCCATCGGCGCGATGGCAGCGGTAAGAGAGTATTGCCGCATCATTAAAGAAAAGGCAACGGTGCGCCGGCTGATCAATGCCTCGAACACCGTCATTGCCCGCTGTCTCGAAGGGACGGACGATTCTGAGTCGTTGATCGATCTTGCGCAAAGCCAAGTCTTCGACATCGCCGAGCAGCGCGTGCAGTCGGGCTTTGCCACGATCCGCGACATCGTGCGGACCAGCTTCGGCAAGATCGATGTTCTCTTCGACCGCGGGCAGCGCGTCACCGGTGTTGAGACGGGATTCGTTGACCTCGACAACATGACCTCGGGCCTGCAGCCCGGCGAACTGATCATCGTGGCGGCACGCCCCTCGCTGGGCAAAACGGCCCTGGCGCTCAACTTCGCCGCTCATGCCGCCATCGAGAAACAGAAGGTGGTGGGGATCTTCTCGCTCGAAATGAGCAAGGAGTCGCTGGTCATCCGCCTGCTTTGCTCGGAGGCCCGCATTGACAGCCATAAGTTGCGCACGGGGTTTTCCAGCCGTGAGGACTGGAGCCGCATGACGGCGGCCCTCGGGCGTCTGTCGGAAGCGCCGCTCTACATCGAGGACACACCCGCGCTTAGCATCATGCAGATTCGCGCCAAGGCCCGGCGCCTGAAGGCTGAAAAGGGAATGGACCTGCTCATCATCGACTACCTGCAATTGGTTTCAGGCGCGGGGCGCTTTGAAAACCGCACGCAGGAAGTCAGCTACATCTCGCGGAGCTTGAAAAGCATCGCCAAGGAACTGAAGGTTCCGGTGGTGGCTCTCTCCCAGTTGAGCCGCGCGCCCGAGCAGCGTCCCGGCCAGCGGCCACAACTTTCCGATTTGCGTGAGTCCGGGTCCATCGAGCAGGACGCCGATGTGGTCATCTTCATTTTTCGCGAAAAGAAGGCTGCCGAAGACGAGGAAGGGGAAGAAGACTCCGGGCAGGGCGGCTACGAAACGCACCTGGTTGTCGGCAAGCAACGCAATGGCCCGACGGGCGATGTCCCCGTCGTTTTCCTGAAACCTTACGCGAAGTTTGAGAACCGGGCTCCTGAAGACCATGAGACCTACGAATGAGTGTGCCGTGCCGGCCACTCCGCGCGTGACGGCGGCCTCCGCTCCGAACTCTCAGGCTGAACCCCCTAAAGGAATTCGACCACCTACCGCGTTCACAAAGGCAGGGTGAACGGCCAACTCTGCTGTTCCGCTCGTGAGCCTGTGTGGCAATGGCAAATTGTGGCGGCGACCACCGGCACTGTAGCGGCGGTCTCGGACCGCCGTTTCTTCGGCGCTCATAGAGCGCCGCTACAGCGTACGCCCGCAGGTTCCCAATCCCTCGATTAGGAACACGGCGCTGCCTGGGAGGTAGGGGTAAGCGCCGTCTGGCCGAGCGGTGTGTAGCGGCGAGGTGCAGGGAACACAAAACAGGGAATAGGGAACAGGTTGGCCTGCCGGTGTGTAGGGGCGCACGGCCGTGCGCCCTGAGGCGAATGCCATTCGCCCATATAGCCACAGCAAGTGCCGGCCGCCTTTGTAGCACGGTCATGCCGCTCAATGATGTCCGCGGTTTCGAAGCTGGGCTGGCGCACGGCGCAGCCGTGCGTTGGGGTCGTGGCGCCCGTTGCGTCGGGTCCGTGAATCGCAGGGCTGCGCTCTGCGCCAGCCTCAAGCTTTTGGACGACCCTGAAGGGCTCGAATTCAACTCCTGCGCCCGGATCATTCATGACATGCTCGGGCGAGGGAGGACGCGAAACGCTTTCACACAGAGTCCACCGAGGCAGGGCACAGAGAACACGGAGACGTTTTCGAGACGCCTTCTGTGCACTCTGTGCCCCGAGGCTGCGGTGACTCAAATGCTGACCGGCTCCGTGTTCTCTGTGTGAAACCGCTTTCCACTTTCCACCGGCCTAAGCGAGCGCCTCTGGAGCACGCAGGCGCGGGTTCAAAACCCGGAGGCAACGCGGAATTCCCGAGCGAGGGACAGGACGCTTGCCGCTCGTACCTTGAAGGTATACATTATTAGTCTTGACATATTTACCATAATGATATACGCTGGGAGCGTTTCGCCGGAGCGCGGCGGGCGAGACGCGCACGTCCCGCTGGCCGCTACCCTACGATGTTTATGAAACGCGGGCACTTGCAACCATTTCGGGCAAGATTACCGAAGCGCAAGCTGTTGAAAGTACAAGGGATATTTTTCAGCGACCCTAGTGGCCGCGAAAAAAACATTCGGTAACTCCTACGATGTTGATGAAAACAAGCGACTTAAAAAGCGACATATTGGCAATAGCTACGATGTTGATGAAAAATAAGGAACTTACGGGCCGTACCCTACGATGTTGCTGAAAACAATGGCAATTATCGTCCGCCGCACGCTCGCGAAAAGCGTCCCTTTGCCGTCGTTGAGAACCAACGATGTCGGCGCTCATAGAGCGCCGCTACAGCGCGCGCCGTCGGGTCGCCACCGAGACTCCCAGGGGGCACTCGGGGTGACAG
>Ga0335069_10000772_pt1 | contig 51897 bp, 84 predicted proteins | sample Lox_Sample_11_FD_206714 | JGI IMG/M metagenome (GOLD analysis project Ga0335069, IMG submission 206714) | Soil microbial communities from Loxahatchee National Wildlife Refuge, Florida, United States - Lox_Sample_1.1 | ecosystem: Environmental > Terrestrial > Soil > Wetlands | place: USA... | reverse complement strand
AATCCAAATGGAGAATCATATTGGATGTGGGTCGGGCCTTTGTCCGGCATTGATTTCATGAACAGCAACTTTTTGGCAGATTGCCGCCTTGCGCATTTGCTATATGAATATGAGCTTTGATTGGAATACCGTTGTCGAGTTCCCTCACTACATTGAGCAATGCTAAATAGCGAGCTACAGCTTTAAACGTCTCCCAGCTTATATGACTTTCTCCTGTCTCTGGCTTACAAATAATATTATGATTGAGCCTCACTTCAGAAACATCCTGCGTAGCAAGGATACGAATAGCCTCTGTCACGGTACGAGCTAGTATCCATCCATCGGGACATCTACGAATGTCGTCTACGAACAATTTAAGCATTAGCGGCCTCCCTAGTGTAGCGTTCTTTAATCAACTCTACAAGTTTTGGATCACGGTATTGAAAATCATCCTCAATCTCAAGATTGATGATTGATTTATTGGTCAACTCTTTAAGCTTTTTTTCTTGCTCTCGTGTCATGCAAACAATCTCATCAGCCCAAGCAATCAATATTTTGTCAACTACAATAAGAGCGAACTCAGATTCTATTCCTGCTGCTCTCGTATTGTAATTGAATGGCTCTTGGGACAGCACCCAAGCTGCTGTCGGAGAACGTAAGAGTCCTGCTGAACAAACGCATAGCACTTTTTTGAATTCCCCTTGATAGGGATTTGCAGCATTGGTGAGACGATTCATCAAGCCCATTAATGTTTCCTCCCAACCCTATATTGTCCACAATAACATCTCTCCTGCTCAGGAACAATCCATTCTCCATTGATTTGTGTAGCTTCACACTCTTGTGCCATTACTGCTCTACAGATTCCTCGTTTGTGATCTTCAGTTGGATATTTCGGATTCATGATACATCCGTGGTGATGATCTTCCCATGTATGTCCGCACGTACAATCTGCTGGCGGCTTATGTTCTCTCACATTACCCCTTTACCATCGCTTGTGCAATTCTATCACACAAAAGTTCCAAATATATCAAATCGTCATTACTCACTTCTTCTTTCTGATTCTTTGGCTCAATGGCAAGTCCTGCCAAGAGTCCAGTAAGGGCTGCTGCTTTGTAAGTTACATAGGCATCAGTATTCATATTATTTCCCACTTCCAGGCTTTTTGAAGCCATTTGGATGTTTCCGAGCAATGTCAGAAGCCTTATTCTGTGTAGTAGCTTCCCAGGCTGCAATACGACGAGCAAGTTCTCTAGCTATTTTCTTTCCACGGCGCATATTATCCTCCATTCCTCACAGTGATTTGCCAGGGACTTGTAGCTTTTCCAATCCGTTGACAAAGAGATGCAATTGCTGCATTGTGAATTGTATGATCTGAGTCATTCTTAATGAATCCCACCAGAATACATCCCACCGTATCTTCGGGAATGTTGCCTCCATGCAAGCAGATTCCAGTGAAATTTGGAACATTATGAAGATGCGGATAGATTTTTTGTGCATCTCCTCGAAATGGCTCCATTGTCAGTCCATAAGTACCTTCTGGAATCGCGGTCTTTCCATATATTTTTATCCCATCTGGCCTAACTCGATCTTCCAAAGTTTTACAAAATTCTACCCCATCAAGGTACAATATACCCAATGTTCTATCTTCATAAAACTCATATCTTACCACTTCAATTTTCATTTGTTAGTTCCTCATACTTTTTTAAGTATTGCTGGGCTTGGATTATCAATGGGCCATAGTCCTCGACAACTTTAACAACTTTAGTATTACAATTAGCACACAACAATCCCCGAATTTTTCTAGTCCTTCGTTGCCGACTTCAATAATCCTTTTTCGATCAAATAAATTAGCATCTTGGCGCGAGCGTCGGCTTCTTTATCATCATGAAAAGAATGCTGTTCTATAGTTTTTTCTTCATGAGTATTGAAGCGTGGTTTTTCTTTACAGAAGTATTTTTCTGTCGTAACAAATGGCGGCAGTATCTCCCCCAGCTCGGCCACGGTGAAGGCAGAAATTTCTTTATCAATTTCTTCGTACTGCTCTGAGTACATAAAGCAATCCGCTATATAACCATTTCCAACAGGAATCCAATAAAAATGGCTCTCCTGCTTCACGCCCAATTCTTTCAAACTCTTAGCAAGTTCAAATGAACAAATTTGATCTTCGAGCTTCACTTTTCTCTCCTTCTTCCTACCATGCTCTTCTGGGCTTCTTTGCGTCTATTTCATCTTCTTTGCTTGGCCTATCCCACTACTTATCAATAGCCACTTTCCGGTAAGCGTCTCGTTCCTTAAGAAGTTCACAAACAAGTTGATTCAATACATAGGCAATCTTGTCTATGCCCCCGACCTCTCTTGCTTTTTCAAGATCATTTTTCGTTATCATTTCTTATCTTCCTTTCGAGAATCTAAAACATTAAAATGTTTAGAAAGATGCTTGATGTATTCTTCTTTGCTTTTCTTCGTCACTACAACATTCTTGATAAGTCCCTCATGTACCATCTCCATGAGGATATTATGCTTTTCAAGTTCTATCATAGCCTTTCGTTCCATACAGCGACGATAGAATTCCATTGCTGTCCCAGCATCCATTGTGAATGCTGTCGTAAGCTTAGGAATTTGGTTCGGTGATTTTTCCATCCCTCTTGATGGCAATGACCTTATTTGTTTTTCGATCAATGAGCGCCTCCATACCAGATTCACTATCCACGCACCAAACAGCGTCCAAAGTTTCTTCATCATTGTCAAGCTCCTCATTCCATTCAGACATAATTTCTCCTTTACCAGTACCTTGTCGCATTTTCCCACCGAATGATATGCCTTTTATGCGAAGTTTCTGCATCATAACCAATAACTTTTTTTCCACAATGGGGACAACAAGCCTCATCATCACAAATAGCTACTGTGCAACAGTCTGTAAACATTGTTGAATTTGTTCCATATTTTATTATTGGAACTATTCTAACTACGTAGTCAGGATTTATATACATCTTAATTATTTGTTGAGTCAGGTGCAGCTACCACCACAATGCCTTCCTCATTGATTCTACGCACCTCTTCTTTCACTTCCAGCACTGCTCGTGTAAGCCCCTCAACTGCCAGGACAAGTTTCAGGAAATCAGAGTCCATTAGCTCCTCCGTGCCGCTTCCAGTAAGAAATAGTAGATACCATCTAAGCTTTGTGCAATGTTCAAGTGAGTCATTCCAAGGAACACAACAAATCCAGCCGTAGTGACACCAACCAAATGACCATTTTCATCAAACGCTGGCCCACCGCTGTTCCCTGGCAAGACAGAGCAATCAATCAACATCAAGTCACCCCACAACTTAGCCACGATGCCTGTAGCCAATGTATCACCGATTCCAAGAGGACTTCCAAGGACATAGATTTTCTGTCCGCGAGTCACTTCTTTGGCAAGCTCGAAATACGGGCTATTACGTTTATTCACATGCAGCAAGGCTAAATCTGCTGTCGATGAGACATAGACAATCGTCGCATTGTATAACTGCCGGTCATACGTCTCCACTTCAATCTCCAAAGCCTCATTCGTGCAATGCCGTGCTGTAAGAATGTGTCCATAAGGACTAACGAAGGCACCAGAGCAGACAAAACGACTAAGGTCTTGCTTCTTTGCTATGTCAATTTTACGGAAGGAACGTATTGCCTTTTCCTCGACTGGTTTCGGATCTGGTTTGATAATGTGAAGCTGCACTACCTTCTCCTCCACCTTTACTGTGTCTGTTGAAGCAGCATACAACGGAATTCCAATTGCTGCAATAGCTCCGAATCCATAGAGTCCCAACAAGAATCCAATTAACTGCTTCATTATTTCGTACCTTCCCTTACTAGATTTTTACGCTTGTCAAAAGCCAACAAGTTGCTACTTCCACGTGTCCATTTTCCACAATCATTGCAACGATACCGGCGATACCGCCCCACGGCTGTATATGTCACTCCACGATGCTGTAAGTTCTTGCTTCCGCAGAAACATCGCACTGTCTCATCATCTGTGTATTTAGCTAGATTTTGTGTCTTAATCCAACCTTGAATCCGCACATAAGCTTCTTCTGTAGACAACACATCATGAATCGTGTATTTTCGCATCTCTGCCCATGCTCGCTTGTCGCCTTTGAGAATCGCAGCCCACAACTCGAAGCCAGGATACTTGTTGTGTTTGAGTTTCTTGTATTTCGTGTTCAATGTATCAGAGATGTACTCCAATTTGTGAGACGTGAATTTGAACACCTTGCGTCCTTCACGGAGAATATCAGTAGACTTAGCTGGCCGAATTGGAGGCAAGCCATTGATAATCGCTCGTGCATTGAGTTTCTTGATGTCGAATGACTCACCGTTTTGCGTCACAACAATGTCAGCCTGTTCAATCATTTTGACAAGCTCTGTAATCAGTTCTTTGTCATCTGAGATATTTTTAGCCTTGCTGTTGTCCATATATACAGTCTTTGAAGCCGGATCACCCAACCATTTCGCTGCCCAAGCCAGGAAGTGCCAGTCACTTTTGATTTGATTAAGCCCAACATTCTGATCAAACAAGCCCCATGTATAGGCTACAATTGGCGCTGTTTCCACGTCAAAAATCAACACTCGCGGCCCGTTATTCATTAGTAATCTCCTTTGAACAAACTATCTTCCCAATCTTTGTAACTATTAATAAACATATCTGAACTATCCATTCAATGAATCCTCCGGCACATCTTCAACATAGCCGCACAGCTTACATTTGAAAACTTGTGAACCAAATGCAGCAACAATCCACTCCATGACATGCTGAACACCCGCCGCTATACATTCAGTCATTATTTTTTCCTTTTGTAATTAATTCTACTTTCAAATAATTCAATACCTTGGAAGCTGATTCATAGGTATGGCGTCCTACTACAAACTTATTACAACGATAGCATAATAGGCCCCGCACTTGCCCTGTTTTATGATTATGATCTACATTCAATCTTCGTTTAAACTCTTTTTCTTCCTTCCCACAGATAGCACATCGCCCTTTTTGTTTATCAAACAATTTCTGCCTTTCTTTCTCCGCATTCGCTTGAGTTAATTCAGGCCAATACTTACATAATCCATAGGGCTTCGAAGATTTAAGTTTGGACTTTTTCATTAAAATGGTACTTCCTCGTCTTTATTCTTGCCCCTATATTTAGACAAACAGGCAGTTGTTCCGCAGTTACACTTTACCAAGGCCGGAAATAATGTATGATCGTAACGGGCGTTGTTTTCGTTCTCTCTTTGCCCTAGTGACTCCTGTATTCCAGTTCCATAAAATAATGTTTCTATTACATGTTGATTATGCACTTGTCGTGCATGTTCAGCCACTCTTTCATATTCTCTCTGAAATGATGGCCGTACTGGATTTGGTACAACACTAGAAGTCCAATAATTATAAGTCACTTGATTGTGGCGTCTTTCTCGTTCCTGCTGTGCATCCGTTGCTGGATTAGGAAACTGACTTTCGGCCATGAGATTAATTCTAGCTACCGCAGATTGAAGTTGTTCAAAAGTAATAGCGCCAGATGTTTCTGATTGACTATCAGGCATGGTTCCTCCTTGGCATCGCAATAATTTTCAATACCTTGATTTTACTTATATTGTGACCACCAAAACGTAGATAGTCAGATCCACCATCAACAAAAGTTTCATTCAAACAATTGCACTGCTTAAAGTCATGCCTATGAAAACTCACTAGCACAGTCCCACAGCTAAGGCACTCAATGACATTAGGATACGGTCGTTTCTTCACTTTTCGTCTCCACAGGAGCAAATTGACTTTGTGCCAACTTATTTTTATAGAAATCAGGGAAGCCACCTGTTAATCCACGAGCAATCTGCGGCCATGCCTGTTTGAATAATTCTTCCTTGATAGCTTCGCTGCATTCTTTTAGAACATCAACATTGATTTCTTTCATTAATGGGCCAATATCTTGCGGAGCATTCTGCAAGACGCCAGTTTCTTTCAAATGCTGAATTGCTTTATTCCATCGCGCTTCTGTTTTGTACATAGCAATCAAGTTGTGAATCACATCTCTCTTGCCAGGATTGGCTTTCTTCCATTCTGCACTATGCACTTCTTTGAATGCCTCACTCACCCACTTTCCCATGAGAGTTTTCTTGTCTGGCCCAAACTTATTGTAATTCTTAATCACCATACCTTCAATCTTGGCTCCTCCAAGAAATGAATTTCGCTCGAAGAAATCCTTCAGTTCTTCATAAGAAGAAATAGTGCCTTGATAGAGCAATGGAACTGTCTCAAAACCAAGCCTTGTCGCCTCAGCCACTTTCTCATCATAAGTTAGATAATCACACTCAGCTTTGTCAATATCAAATATAACGCAGTTGTTCTTCGGAACACGCTCATAGGCCAAGGAATTATGCTTTGGCCGATGCAGAGTTTCTCCGCGATACGTCCAGCCAGGCACTAAATAGTCCTTAATGGTTTCTACATACTGACAAGCAGGGAGAAAGAGCTTGTTCGTATGGGGCATGAACAATTCACTGCCACGAGAGCGCAAGCGAAGCTGTCCATCGTACATACCGAATGAGAATTGACTCCCATCCACTTTTTCTTCTATTGTCACTGGCCCTTGGAATAGATTGGCGGCCATCTTATGCCCTAAATTATATATCGAAGAATATGAGTGCATTATTCAATCCCCATAATAGATTTAAGTTCGTTTCTAAGCGCCTGTATTTTTTGTTTTGCAAATTGCTCATTTTCTTTATCAATGACAGCCAACAACCATTTTGGAAGTTTTAAATAAGCTGCCTTTGATTTAGGAGCATTATAATCGCCGGACCAGATTTGTAAAGTATCTTCATTCACAAATTCTGCATATTTTACTCTAAAAGGTATTTTCATTAGAGTTTCATCCCTATGGCAGCGGAAACAACTTGCCAAAAAGCCGCCAATTGATCCGGTGTCTCATTATTTTGTGCTTCAAGCTCGAAGTCCCATTTCTTGTAATTGTCCAATGCCGTTTCTGAAATGCTTTTCTTCGTTTCATCACTAACCAAATTGTCTCGTTTCGGATGACGATTCAAGCGAACCAGAATACCACCATGATTGCGAATGGCATCTGCCTCATTTGGGAAGCGAACGTCTGTAATCATGATTTTCTTTGTTGGATTTGATTTGATGACATCCAGCACTGTTTTCACCCAATAATTTGGGTCATATTTACGATAGATGTTGCCAATGTCAATCATGAGTTCGCGGGGGCTATGGCCATTAAGAAGATCTGTTTCAGCTTCTTTCAGCCAACCATTTACATGATCTTCTTCTAGTCCAAACTCTCTTTTAACTTTATTCTTCAAAGCATCAGCAAATGCCAATCGAGTCCAGCCATCCTTATTTGCAAAACTGCAAAGTAAATCTTTCCCAGCCTTTGCTTTACCTGATACTCCGATCAGTCCCATTATTTTGCCTCCTTTGGAGTGAAGCCAATCCGTCGATTGAAATTGGCTTGTGCCATGTCATTCAGATGCTTGATAGCTGTCTCATAACCTGGAAGATCACCTGATTCATCTCTTTTTTCCCTTTCATAATGCTGTCCCACTCGAAGGTAAAATTCTAAGAAAGCAAGTTCTAAAGCTACAGCGCTATCCGCAGTGTCAACACCACTATTATCAAGAACTTTAGTAACTTCTGCTATTTGAGGGATATGGGAATGAAAATTAACAGCATCTCTAAGTTTATGAATCGTCTCATATTTCGGATTGGCATTCCAAACTTTCAGAATAGCCTCTGAATAAAGAAAATTCATCGCACCTACATTGTCTTTGGCTCGCTGAGGCTCGGTCATAAGCTCCTTACGGAGTCCTTCTTTAATGTACGGAATATAGATACCCTCCCTTATTTTTTATCTTTATAATATTTAATAAGTTTCTTAATTAAGAAATAAATAAGATAAATTGATCCGCCCCAAATAACTAAATTAATAAAAACAACACTGATTCCCATAAGTATTAATAATAACATATTATTCTCCTTGTACAACTGGGGGAACTTCCCCTGTCGGCTGCTCTGGTTTCTCTTGCTGTACTTTAGATACTTCCGCCACAATCTGTTCTCGAAGCTGTGTTTCTTTGTCCTTGGCTGCATCCACTTCTTGCTGTGTCAATGGAGCGAACAATTGCAAAGCCCTCTCTGCTGCCATCACTTCAACATACAGCTTGTTCATGCGTTTCTTAAGCTTCTCTATCCGCTTCTCAATCTGTTGCTTACTTACTCTCAGAATCCGGCCCTGTGTCCGCATCTTGTTCTCCTTCATTCATAAAGTTTTGGGTCACATATTCATAACACAAGAAAGAAAGGGTTATGTAGAGCAATGACAGATAGCTATGCAAGAGAACAAATAGCACGGCTGCATTGAAATTAAGAGCGAATCCAAACAACGCAAAGATTCCATAGGTTTTCTTACTGAATAACATTATTTCCATCCTCCCAGCCAAGCTTTAATCATTCCTGGTAAGCATCGTTTGTACAAGCTAAACCGCCACAATATTCGACGATACCAAGTTCCCCACCGCCGAAGTGCCTCCACTGCACCTTCTTCAACACTTGATACAATCAGGTCATCCTCATAGAATGCAACTGAACTTGTCGGTGGTAGCTGTCCGTTCTTGTACACTCGAACAACTGGCTTGTAAAGGAAATATCGTGCATATCCAATCTCATGCGCCACTCCCTCGCTCTTTAATTCGGGCGTCATGTCGAACACTACATTGGCTTCACGAATCATCTGTTTATCACGAAACCAGTAATTGTTCATCTGTTCAACTGTAGAAGCAATGGCTGATTTTCCTGCTCGAACATTCTCTGACAGCACTGGGCATAATGGAGTTATGCCCAATTTGTCAAGCTTGCGGCGATCTTGACGTGCCTCTTTCACCACTTCCGATTTTACACGTCCTGACATTCCTCTTGCTAAGTAAACTTTCATTAATTAACCACCTTTCGCCCATGTGTAAGTGTAATAAATTTCTTTTCTTTCGGGTGGTATTCTTGCCATTTATCTTGCCACGGGCCACGAAATGAAATGGCATACGTATCTTCATTAGCGAATACTTTATGAAAACAATTCCTTGGCGTAAATTTAGGCAAAAATGACGGGTGCCATTCTTTACTCTTCTCAGTTAAATGATGCTCCGTTACCCTACCTTTAAGCCACCATGTTAATGCGTTAAAAGCATGTGAATGAAATGCCTCTCTACTGCCTCTATTAAATTTCAATATTACAATAGAAAATAAAGATTTAATCTCAATCAACCAAAACCCATCAACATTAGAATTATTGCCACCATCTTTTGCATAAGAAAATAATTTCATTTAATATTCTCCAATAATCTGCAAATAACAGCCATGGTTTGAATTGCCTCGTTTATTGCACTTTTCGTTTCTTTATTTCTAAACACAACTTCATTTAATTCTTTACTTAATTCTCCAAATTCTTCAGAAAGAATGAGATGCCACTGTTCTATTGTATGTTTTTGATTCTTTCCCCATTTCAAATCCTGTTTATGGAGTTCTTTTTCAATAAGTTGATAAATCCAGTCCATAAAACTTAGTGAGCCTCCAACCAGTTTTTAGCAATCTTAATTTCTGCTTTCAATGGAACAACGAAGTCATATAAATGTTCCATCACATATTTCACTCGCTGCTGTGTTTCCTCAATTTTGTTGTCGGGCGTCTCTAACAGAATCTCATCATGTACTAAGGCATTCGGGACATAGCCATACTCTCGATACAATCGTAATGCTGCCATCTTACACAAGTCACTCGCCGTTCCCTGCACTTTGACACTGATAGCTTGCTTTTCTGTCTCTTGGCGCATGAAACATGGCTTACAGAATTCTCGATTCTTCGCACAAATCTCATCACAATTTGGCCGTCCACACCAAAGGGTTAGCTGTGGAAAACTCACCCAACGTCCAAAGTATGAACTTATCCCTTTTTGTTCCCTCGCTTTCCTTTTCGTCGTCGTGAGCCAGTGGACAAAAGTTGGGTATAGGTCTTTAGTAGCTCTCTCGAACTCTTGCGCGGTTGATTCATCGCATTCCAAAGTTCGAGCGAGAGATCGGTAGGTGCCGCTGTTTGTGATAGTAAGGAGAGTTTCTTTAGCAATCTTCCGCTTCGCTTTCCTCTCAGCTTCGGGGAGAGAGTACACCGACTCTCCGAATAGTCTTGCTGCGGTTGCCATGTGTAAGTCCCCGTCGGGCCGACGAAGTACGTCAATCCATCGTGGCTCCCCGCTGAGATGGGCTGGGATGTAAATTTCGATGTTTGACCAGTCAGCATCGACGAATGAATTGCCACTGTCTGCAATGAAGGCACTTCGTACAATGGGAGGTTGATTTTGGAGATTAACTGGGTCACTGCTGCTAAGCCTCCCTGTAATAGTGTTCTGACCAAATTTAGCATGAATGCGATTGCTTTTTTCACGTACAGCGTTAAAATAAAGAGGAATGGTGTAAGTACTGCAAATTTTTTGGAGTCCTCTATATTCCAGCAATTGTCGCACAAAGGCTGAAGATTCTCTGTAACGCGCAAGATCGTCAACCCCGCTTGACTTGGAATTAATGCCGTGCATTTTGAGCAGTTCCAAGACTTGCTTTGGGCTGTTGGGATTGAACGGCGCTCCCGCGAGGGATAACAATTCTTTTTTGATCTTGCGGCGTTCTTTGCTTGTCGCATTGTGAATTCTCCGTATCTCCGATGTATCAATCTTGATTCCTCGTGTCTCCATTCGGTAGATGAGCCGATTCATCGGCATTTCAATGTTGGTAAGGAACTGACGCTCCATGGTTGTCTGACTTTTTACCAAGAATTCATGCAGTTTCCATGTGTAATAAGTATCGGCTGCATTGTAGTTCGCTACAATCCCTCTCTCTAATTGGTCGAGAGTAAGATTCTTGGGGTCTTTCGTTTCTTTCTTCGTTCGGACTCGTAGATTCGGATTTCTCTGACAAGCCGCTGCGATATAGCTTGCATTATGAGTGATGTCTGTATAAGTTGGGTATTCAACGCCAAGATATTCTTTAACTGTAGGCTTAAGGCTGTAATTTTTTCGAGTTGAGTCATGAACGTAGCTCCCAATTTTAGTGTCTGCATAGATGTGTTCTGGTGTGAATCCACCATAGAGCTTATTGAGCCACGGAAGCTCAGCATGAATTCCATCTTGAACAATCCAACGCGACTTGTGGAGATAATCAATTAACTTGTCACTAATATCAAAATAACACCAGCAGCGAATCCCGTCACAAAAGCCGATACACACAAAACGAAAGTCCACATCGTCAATCTCCCTCCCATTGGTTTCAATATCTAAGGACACAATAGGGGCTTTGGGGAAATCACTATAGTTGTCTATTAGAATTGGAACATTTTCTGGCGTCCACAAGTCCATCATTTCTCCTAGAAAGCCCTTACCCTGATTTTAGTTTTCTCCACATCTAAATCTTCTACCACGACTTCAAACGGGTCAATCACTGGTGCTAAGTTGTTCTTTGTCATATACACCACGCATGTGTTTGAATCCTTCCGTCTCACTGTCAGCATTGCTTCCGCTGCTGCTGGTATTCCGATGCTTCCTGCCATGTCTGTCATGCTTGGCATCCGGTGTTCCTCTCCATCTGCCTTGTTCATTATTCCTTTGTTCTCGTGATTGATAAAGATGAAAGCGCATCCGAATTCTGTCCTAAGTTGTTTGACCAATTCAAGTACTTTCTGAATTTCCATACGGTCATTCTCTGCTGCTGTATGGAATGTGGCGAAACTATCCACAATAACAAGGTCTGGTCGATACTCTGCAAGCTCTCTACGGAAAGCATCGAAGCTTTGCTGCAAGTTAAGTCTAATGGTTGATCCACATTTCACCCTAATATTATCTTTCAGAGAAGCTGCTGCAAGATTCTTGGCAGCAAGTAATGCCTTGAACCTTCTTTGTGTTTCTCCGCGAAACCTTTCTTGATCTATGAACAACACTTTTGCTTTTTTTGTTGGGAACTTTCCTAGCCACCATCCACCACCTTTAGCTGCCTCAATCGCCAAGTCCATAAGCATCCACGTCTTAGCTGTCATCGGCCATCCTGCTGTAAAATTCAAACTGTTACGTGCTATGATTCCTGGGAGAAGCCACTCGATCTTTTCTTGATGCTCTAAGAATTTGCTGAAACTTTCTGCGTTCTCATCAACGACTTTCGTCGGATAGCTGCCAACACTCTCACTGATTGTCCTCAGTTCGTCAAGAGGAAAGTCTATTGTACGAGCGTGAGGTTCAAGAAATATGAAAATATCTTTATCAGTGTATCCCCTACTGCGTAAGCTACCAGCAATGCTAGTGAAAGTATCATTACGATTTCCGTCTTTGAGTCCATTTAATTTCTCCTCTAGCCAGCTATCGCCGGTTGATAATGGTTCTCTTGGCGCATTTTCTTCCTTTAGAATTCTGAAAAACCAGTCAGGGAGTTCTGCGATTCTATCAGGTGTTGTGGTGGCTGTGTAACGCCCTGAACCGTCGGAATACGCGCTCGGTGGGAGTTTAACGTATCCTCCTTCACCCCTGGTATCCACAAGAGGAGCGATTCCCGCAAGAGTTGTTTTTCCTGTAAAGTCTTTAGGAAAAAGGAAATGTAACTGCTTTCCTCGCTTCGTTCTGACTTCATAAGTAATCGGGAACACAGCTTCGATAAAAGCTTTGTGTGCTTCCTCTCCGTCAAAATCAATAACAAAGCGGTTGGAGATTCTACCAGTGACCATTCCAATATCGGCGTCCGGCCACTGGTTCCACCATGCTCTAAGTTCTTGCTCATTTGCTCTCCTTTCTTGAAATTGTTTCCATTGTACTAATGGCGTCTTTCCTTTTACTGGGATGATGCTTAATCCTTGCGTTGCATAATGCAACGCCCAATCGAGCATTGCGCTCATATTCACTCCCTATAATCGTCATAAATTTCAATAGCATCGTTACTCAAAACTATTTCCCCATATTTTGAAACAAATTCCATCAATTGTTCAAGAGAATTTATTTCTACTTCAGCATCTTCTATTTTGTATTTGGTTTTCTTATCAACCAAAGAAGTATCCTCAAACTTAAAGCCTAAAGCTTCTAAAGGTTCAATATCCTTTGGGGAATAAAAATTTCCAGAAGTTCGTAGCTTAAATTTCATTTAACTCTCCTTCCATTTTCCCTTTTTGTTAAAGAAATTGTAGACATTCAATGCTTCTTGAAACACAGGCCAGTATTTGCTGTGAAGATTATGATACTCCTTCACCTCGAACTGAGATTCGGCTGCGGGGTCACGGTCAACCCGGATGGTAGCTCCATCATCAACGTGTATTCCATATTCTTCTTCTAACATCATGGCGTAAGCCGACTTCTGTAGTGGAAAACTACGGCGCATCTTACTTGATGTTTTCCAATCCACTATCCAAGGCACTCCATTGACTTGCACTACGGCATCGAAGTGTCCAATCAATCCAAGTCCTAAGCTTTTCACTTCAAACTCGATTGCTGGCTTGCCTTGTATCATCAACGGTTCTGCGTTCACTTCTTTAAGCCATTGGATGATGTGACCAGCACATTCAATTTGACGTGGCATAAAGATTTCTTTGGGCATTTCTTTCCGCAAATATGCCTCTACAAGCTTATGCACTCCCGTACCAAACTCCGCCGACTCGGTGGATATGCGCCCCGCCTCTGCAACTGGATTGTTCGTTACCTTCGCCAATCCCTTAAGCCAATACTCATACCACGCTGAATCAATCCAACCAAGGACGGTTGTTACACGAGTGAATGGACTAGCTTTTCTTCCCACTTAGAGTTCTCCGCGTTTCGCTGCTCGATTAAGTTCCAAGTTGAACTTAAAGAAGTCTCGCACCGTATCATATACTTCCGATTGACTTTTCCCAATCACCAAATTGGCAACTGCCGGACTCTCTAACACACTCTTATGAATTGCATCAATTGAGATTCCATCCTGACGATTGTTCCAGTCTTGTTTCGTCATTGCATTGCCATCGGCTCGCACTGGGGCAACTGGACTAACACCACTTGGATTCGGCTTCGGAGCTACTGAGGTTGCTGGCAACGACGGCACCGAGGGAACTGGGGGAAGCGTGGCCGCTGGCGTTGTCAACACAGGTTCTTCATACAATAGCCAACTGTTGATGCTCTTGCCTCCTTTCGGCCCCGTATAAACTTCGGCCTTAATGTTCCGGCCAATCGGATAGTTCTGGTTTTTTAGAAACTTACCAGAGCTATAATTTTTTCCATCCACTCCCCTGAAGCCATATTGCGTTAATGATGCTACACCAAGAATCTCTGTACTCGTCATTTTAATTTCTCCCTTAATTTTGCGGCCATTTTTCACTAGGCAAACCCCTAACCATGAATGTCCAGTGTGGCCGACAAATCTATTTTAATTTGCTTTTACGTTCTGATATAGGTGCATCCCAGCTAAGCCCAACATGCCTGTAAGAATCGGAGACATAGCACTAAAGTCTAGTGCTGGTAATGTAACCGGATGCCCAACGGCTGTCAACACAAATGTTAAAATGGGTTCAACTACATATTGCCAAGCGAAGGCAGCGCCACAAACCCAGCCAATAAAGTCTCGCCATTTGTCAAACAAGCTTCCACTTTTAGCTTCCTCTACGTCAATATCTGTTTGTCCTTTGTTCAACGCTGATACAGCGGCGATCAAGGCTTGCTGATTGGCGTCAAGTTCACGTTGTAAAGCAAGCTGTGCTTCGGCGCGTTTCTCCGGTGTTGGAATAAAATCTAGCACTTTTCCAACAATCGGTCCTAAAATATCAAGTATTGGCATTGTATTAATCCTCTAAGCTTTCAATGGCTTCGCTAATTTCTTTCAACCATTTCGACACTTTCTTTGCATCTTTGATTTTGAATCCTCGATAGCTGTCATCACTCGCTGAGTCTACTCTAAATCGAATTGAGAACATTTTCTCTTTGTAAAAGTTCACAAATTGCACTACTTCCACCGTGCGATTTTTATAGATAAGTTTGTCCATCTTAAAACTCCAACTCTTGTACGTCGGGAACATCCATTCCCTCATCGGCCTCTCTAGTCCGTATGAATTCAAATATGGCATTGAGTCTGGTGTTGCCTAAGATTTGGCTGTACTCATCATCTAGGTTGTATCTGTCCATACTGCCCTTTACTCTTGTGATGCGATATTGTGGCTCTGGTAACATTTGGTTCTCCCTTAGTCTCCCTATTAGTAGTAGGCAAATTTACGATTTTACAGACAAAATTTTTGTAGCTTATTCTTGATGCGTTTTATGTACAATTGCACCGACTGTTGTTTTATATTGAGAAATTCAGCTATTTGTTGCTGTGTCATTTGTTTGTAATACAATAAATTTAGTATTTGTCCCTCACGAAATGACAGAAGCTTGTAGCCTTCTTTAATCCTCTCTAGCTTTTCCTCATCACACTCCGATAAGCGTCCCGCGCTCTCATCGGAAAGCATATCAGGATTGGCTTGTGGATCTTCCAACATCTCACCATCGGCAAATTGGAAAAACTCTTGCGCTTCCCAATACGGACTTGATTCGCCGGAATAGTCCTTTTCCACTGTCTTGATGTAAGTGTCGTGGCTTCTGTCTCGATTCGAAGCATGCTGCTCACACACGTACAAATGTTTATGGACAATGCTTCCCTTTTCAAAAACTTCTTTACGGAACAAACAATAGACGGGCGCACTGCATCGCTTTCCATGTTTCGTCATTTCACATCTATTTGCTTCCATCATAGTATGCTCCCTTACGGACATTACATGGTTTACATAATGCTTGAATGTTTGATACAGTATGTTGGCCGCCTTTAAGGATTGGGATTATATGATCCATCTCCAATTTTCGTTTTCCTTTACATTTAGCACATTTAAAATTTTGTTGATATAAAATAGATCTCCAACTATCATAAGAAACTTTTGTAGTTAGCCCCAATTTTTTGCATCTATAATTTTCAACTGCAATTCGACGATAGATTTTATGCGTTTTATTATATGCTAAAGTTTGTTGATTAATTTTATCAGTATATTTTTTATATCGCTCTTTAGTTTCTATTTTTCTACAATTCTTACAAGTTCGATGATGCTCTTGTGGATGTTTAGGATTTTTGTGAAAATCCTCTAGAAATAAATATTTATTACACACATTACATTTTTTCATTAATCTCTAACCTCCATACAAATACTTTTGATACTCCATACCGTTTTTCTTCTGCATAACTAGCACACCAAATATCAATTTGATTGCGGATAGTATGAAATCTAATTTTCTTGCCTCCCTTTGTTCGTACTGTGTAATGCTCCACTGCCCCCATTACATCATTGACCTGTACAATGCCATGCCCTTGTACGTATAGATAGTCTCCGTAATGAATGTATCGCCGGTCATCGGGGCGCTTGCACCTATGATGTAGCCTTCGGCAAGCTTTGCATAGCAAGTCTCGACTAATGGCACATCCTCCCTTGTACACGTGTTGATTCGTTGATGTGTACAATGGGCTGTCATCGGTTTGTTGGGGAATGCTTCTGTAACTGGTTATAGTTAGCTTCCCGACAAGCCATGCGATGATAAGAAGTTTACACACTCTTTATTTCCTCTTGTGGCATTACAATTTTAATAATTCGCTCTTTTCCTCTCTCCAATAAAAACAAAATATATTCTTTATTATGATTCCATCCGTATTGAATACCTATCACGTTGTTTCCTATACGGTCTGGTAGGATATATCGCTGCCCTTCCGCGCTATCCTTAGCTTGCATGGCGTCCCTCCTTCGCTTTCTTGACGCTCCACCAAAACTCTAGCAGAGCATCCGTTGAACGGACGGCGCGATCATCCCAAAACTCATGGCAATCGAAATATGGATAATAGCCGTTCATCTGGTAATACATCCCTTCTAAGTCTGCTAGACGTTGCCCGTATTCATTTATCAATTGGTCTACCGTTTGTCTTTCCATCGCATCACCTCTATGCTACCTTAAGATAGTTGTCTTTGCTTTCCTCTTGATAATGCCCGGTTCTATGGCCATCCTCACAAATATAGATTGGTAGTCCCTCAAAATATTCTTTACCAATCAACGGCTTGTTACATTTCGGATCTAAGCATTTCATCTGTGATTCCGTTAAGTTCATTTTGCACATCCTCTACTAATTCATTCAATTTTAGGTTCATATTATTTTCCATTTTTATAAAATATATTGTATTTTAAATCCATTCAGAAAAGATAGTTTGAGCTTCTTTTAGTCTTGTAAATGCAGATTTTATTGCTTTAGTCCGAAGCTTTATTTGATTTTCCATTGGACAACTATGACCATTTTTTTGATTTAACCAACAGGCGTCACATACATAAGGGTGTGATTTATGCCATTCACATACTGGATTATATAAATGCTCATTTCCTTCTAGTGCTCCGCACTCAATACAAGTCCCATTTTTAATTTGTTCACTCATTTTTTTATCCTTTCCAATCAATGTTTTGTGTTTCCGGTGGATTGTAGAATACGCTCCGCTCAATTGGTAACGCATCCACGGCCACGGGTTCATAATAAATCACGGTCTTTGTTCGTGTGTCGTCATTGTAAAAGACTTTCTCTTGAAACAATCGCGCTCTCCCAAATTTGTCCGTCGCTTTGTCTATCAGTTCAACCGCCGCCGCGTAAGACTCTATATTGTACACTACTACTTTGTCAATGCCAACTGGCAAGCTTCGCTTGTGGATGTTGTATCGCTTAGGCCGATAAACTTGTTTCAGCTTTTCCTCCACTGTAGCTGGTATGATTGGCACAACATCCCCTTGCACAATTGCATCCGCTCGCTTCTTAGCTTCCCGCCATTTCCCCATTAGATTAAAGGTCATCGTTGTTTCCTCCTTTGCTTCGCTCATAAGCATCACGTTTATGATCTTCTGTTTCATCCGTTTCCATTCTACTTAATGGCGTTCCGCAATGTTTGCAAGCATTTTTGTCGCTCACTCGCAAGTTTTGCCATATTCCACATGGGTTACAAAACGCTTCGACCATCATTTTATTTTCCTTTTTGTAAATGTGCTAGAAACTTCGCTTCTAAATCCTCGTCACTATCGCCGCCTTCCGGCCAATTATGCCCTTGTCCTTCTGATGCATCCACCACGTCGGGCGCTCCACTGCCCTTGTCGTAGTCTTTCCATCTCTCTGTTTTGCTCCATTCACGTGGTTGATACCCTGGCACGTCGTCGATGCTGCCCGTCCCGTCTTGTTTTTGCCACCATTTTTTGTACTCATCATCGACAACCGATGCGGCGCTTGTGTAATGTGTTAGCTGGTACGGCTTGCCATTCTCAAACGTGCCGATGCGAGGATTTACCCCATTATGCCATCGTATTGTAGTCCACGGGAGCATTTCATCAATGCCTGTTATGTATGCTTTGCATTTCCTGGCCGCGCCCGTAATTATTTCCTTGGTTGTCGCTATCACCACCCCGACGCCTTTAACATGCGCGATGTAAAGGCTTGCCGTCTCATCTCGCCAAATGTCAATTATCCCGTTATCGTTAAACACTATCGTCGCATAATATCCGCTCACATCCTTAAGCGCGTCTGTCAATCGTATATTGTTTGCTCTTACTTCATGCTGTAAGTATTGAGTTAGTAAGGCTTCGCTGTCACAAGTGCTTAAAGGCTTGTCGTATTTCTCCGCGTTGCTTATGATTCCATTGTGCATTAGGGCCGTCCCGTTTCTGTAAAACGGATGCGTATTTGCTAGAGTCTTTGCACAAGTTGCAAATCTTCCATGCACTGCGATTGCATACAATTTGTTTGATCTATTTCCCTCCTCATTTGCTTGATGCTTTAATGCTTTCTCATATTTCATCAACACTTTGCTTTTATTCTTTCTCACTACGGCGGGCAAGTCTAGCCATCGCTGTATATGTACGCCCCGCTCGCCAAGTCTCATAATGCCTAACCCGTGATTATCTGTTTTCGTTATGATTGGCAATGCTGCCCGTGTGAATAGTTCCGCGTTCTTTTTGTTTTCAATTTCCACCACTGCGTAAAGTTTACACATTTTCATTTCTCCTTAAAATGGTACAGTTTCGAATTGGTTTACAGCTATCGGCACGTTCACATCGCCGTTTAGATCCGCTTCTGTCCTACTAACATTTATGTCACTAAACATTTTTTCACGCATTTCTAGCCATGCTACATTTTCATCTGATAGCTTCCATTTCTTTTGGGCAAGTTTGAAAGTACCAGGGCAGCGCATCATCATTTCGGGCATATCTACGATTCCCTCTAGGGTTTCAACCCAGTTTATGATTTTCGTCGCGTTCAACGTGCCACCGAAAAGCCGTACCTCTAGCGTTCTGTATCGGTCATAGGCCGTTGCGTTGACTGCTTTGTATCTTTCTTGATATCTTGCGTCATTCCAGTTTGCGGTACGGTTACGGTGACAGTATCCGTTTTTATGTCTACTCGCTGGGACTACCTTATACAAGAGGCTAAGGCTTCGCACAAGATTGTTGAAAGCAATATCCGGTCTTGGATTGTTGCGCTGGTCTAAATGTACGTGTAGCCCGCATGACGTGTTGACATACGCGCCAAGGTTCCGAAGTGTGTCTAAGATTTTGGGCAATATGTCCCTCACTTCGCTACGCTTTAAGCACACTCGGATTTCTCTGCCTTCCTCTCCGCTTTCATAGTTCACGCTTCCATCTGTTCCGACGGCTACATATTTGTGGAATGGCGCAAGCGCCGTGAAATCGGCAGTTCGTGGCATTACACACTCGATTTCAATTCCTATGTATTGGTCATTTGTCACTGGCGTTTTCGGATCACGTAAGCGCCTAACTAAAATTTCCATCATAAACTGACCCGGCTTGCGTCGTAAGATTTTCGCGCCCTTAGTGTCGTATAATACTTTGCTCATGCGTCGATACTCTTTGATTTGTCGAATGAGGCTTTCCTTAGCTATCTTTAAGGCCATTACTCGCGGTTTATCCGACGGAATAGTTGATCTAAACGAATATCCGTTCACAGTTCGCATAAGCGCGTCATCATGATACACCATCAAACCATTTTTGAATCGTTGCCGTAATTCTTTCATGTCGTGGCGCATACTGTCTAAGCGGTTGTTGCTGTTAAACTTTGCACCTAACTTGATTGCTTCCCGAACGTAGGCCGCTGTCACTTCTCGCATTGTCATCAAGCGCGTGAGCGCATCAACGGCGTACTGTCTCCCCCTACTCTCGAAACGTCGATCTATTTTATAAAGCGTTCGCATGATTTATTTCCTCACTTGTTTGTAGATTCTCAAACAGTCTACACCATACACAAAGATATAACCAGGACAATCGAATGAAAAATTGGTGACAAGTTCAATCGGAATGATTTTGACCAATTTCATAGGCTCGCCCCTTGTTGCTCTGTGTTGCTCACGTACACATCAAATGTGTCTGTCCCGTCTAAGTGCATCATTTTAAATTTCAGGATAAAGCCTTTATGTTCCAATTCTCGCGCTTCTTTTGGTGTAAGCGTCACCGTTCGTATTTTGGTCATATCATCAACCCATGTACTGCGTTAAACTTGTGAAAAACTCTTGTGGCTTGATTTCCACTACACCATTTGCCCCCGCAAGCCATTTGTTGATATGCTTCGACGTTGTATTGCTCCATTTCTTAGACGTTCTGTAAAACACTCCGTTAAAATATGCTGCAACCGGTGTATTGTACGAAAACAAAACATGATTATCTTTTCCGAATGTGATTTCCGTCTGATTTGTTCCGAGTTTATTTAAGGTCATTGTGAAATCTCCTTATCCGTCAATTTTGTTTCTTTGCTTCTGTCTAAGTCTACCATGAGAATTGTGACAACATCAAGTCTTTTATATGAAATCTTCGTGATAATTAGGCATTTTCATTGCATCTAAAAATAAATATCAAATTCTTGTCTGTTAAAACCCCGATTTTGCCTACTACTAATGGAGAGGTATACGCTTAAACGATTTCTGTAAGGTTACTCCGATAAAAGACCTAAGCTAGAAAGAAGTGTCAGAGGGGACTCATCCGTTTGGTTTTGGCTACTTACGATTAACGGCCCCGATTAAGATACCATAAGACTCATATTTAATGTTATTGGGACATTAAGACTCGCAACAATCTTTCTTCTTACCTTCGCCCCCTAACGGCTATCTTAAGAAAAAAGAAAAGTAGCGTGCTGCCCAAATTAAAAGAGAATGAAAGACAAGTATTTAATTGATAAGAATAAGCAACCAATAGTAATGCCTTCTAAAGAACAGCTAGACATGAATGATGAGCTTTCTAAGGAATTTAGAGCGATAGTTACAACTATTTTAAAAGAAAAGTAAAAAGCTTGTCTGTTAAAATGGGGTTTTTGCCTACTACTAATAGAGGGACTTATTGAAAGCTAGAGAATAGCAAAGCTAAAAACAAACGATTTAAACAAAGATTTAAGCTAAAAAGCTATAAACAGAGCAATATAACACAGAATAAGCTAACAAGAGAGGAAACAATGACCAGGATTGAAGAAATCGATGCTTTACTAAAAAGCCTAGAGCTAACGCATAACGTAGTGGTAAGCGATAGCCCTAAACGTAGCGAGGTTGTAGCCGTTATCGACTTCTTAAGACAAGCTGCCTTTAATCTCACACAAGAAAGAGAAGCTTTGAGGAAGCAAAGCGAAGCGGAAGCCAAGAGCAAAACAATTGAGCCTGAGATTGTTGCTTAAGAATAGGCCGGTAGGTAGGGCGGGGGAAGTAGTGGCATCGTTCCCTTTAGGTTTGAAAGATTTTTCTTAGATACCTTAAAGAATAGAGCATAGAAAGAATGTCATTGTATTATAGTAAAATCTCTGATTATCAAGTAGAAGATGGGATATTGAACATCTATCTCCCACTGGACAATCAAACTAAAGACCTGTACCAAATCCTCTCAGACATGCGAAAACCCAGTCGAGAGTATTTCGATCATGAAACCTTGATCGCTGTAGAATGGTTCATTCCGAAAGGCTTTGCCATGCTTAAGAAACTAGAAAAGCTTGGTCAATGGAGAGAAATCTTCGCATTCTCTCCCACTTCCCAAAATCAAACACATTAAACAGGGATTTTGGGGGGAAAAAGACGAAAAACGTATGATGGGATCAAAACACCCAAAAAAGGGCCGGAAATCAAGAGCTAGGAAGCCAGGTGGGGTTTTAAAGAGCTATGCTTACATGCTTTTTGGTATGGCAGGAACCTGGGAAGAATACAATGAATGGGGGGATACAAAAGAAAGTCTCCTTCTTCCAGCAATAAAGCACCTGAAATATGACCATGATGCAAATATTTTGGAATTGGCTACAAACAAAGTAACAAAATTGAGATTAAAGGACAAAGGAAATGAAGTATTGGGAAGCGATGCTGAAAGGCAGTAAATTGAGGCCACAAGCCTTCGTCAGTATGTTTGATGGACAAGGCACTTGTGCTGTTGGAGCCATGTTTGAAGGATTCTTCGGGAAAAAGGCTTTGGAATCTTGTCACATGGATGCCTGGCGGCTGGTAGAAGATTTGAATTACAAATTTGGTCAGATAGAATGCCCTGTTTGTCACATTTCTTGGCAGATGGGAAATACCTTATGGCATCTGAATGACATCCATAAGTGGAGCAGAGAGAACATTGCGTATTTTTTACGCTCGGTTGAGGAACCGAATAGAACGATTGAGGAGAAGAAAAATGTGGAAGAACTTGTTGCCTAAGCCGATAACGTATGTATTTCCTTTTAAGTTTTTTGTGCTGGCTACTGTATTTCATTCTGTTGGCTTTGCCTATGCCGCTTGCTTGGCACTAGCCTTAGGGTATATGAAGGATGGATTTGATAAACTTCAAGAGACAAAGGTGAGTAAGGTGGATGACGTTTTGAGACATAAAGTTGAACAGCTTGAGGCTGCTGTGACAGCGATGGTGACACGAGAAAAGGCGAGAGGGTGGTAAAAGGATATGGGAATGAGGATTGAGATAAAAGTGTACAGTCCGCAAGGCGAACCGATTGAAATGACTTTTGAGGAAGCGAAGATGCTTTGGGAAGAATTGAACAAGATTTTCGGAGATAAATAATGTTTAATATTTCTAACGATAGTCTATTTTTAACAAAAACAGCTCAACTGTGGCATTCATATATCCCAGGCTATGATAGTGTGCAGTTTATCATCAGAGCACCAGGTGACGGAAGAAGAAATATTTTTACCAATGAGGGATGGAAAGAAGATGATAAAGCTGTAGATAAAAATTATTGCTACATCCCTTTTGGTTTTGTTAATGCCTTTATTGAAAAAATAAGTAAAGAGATTAATTTATCTCCTACTCAAAGTAAAAAACTCAATGATTTTTTGTTCAAAGAACAGTTGTATGAATTAGAATCCTTAGAATCAAAAAAGAAAGAAAAAAAGACAGATAAAATCACGTCTTTCTTAGTACATATTGCGTCAAACTACCTTAAAAGTAAAGATGTCCGGTGGATTAATTATGGAAAATAATTTACCGGAATGGAACAATACAGAAGGCCAGAATTTTAATTTGAACCAACAACACACATCTGGCTATATTCAACAAGTAGGTGTGTGTCCTACGTGCCACAGATGTCCCACTTGTGGACAACCATCGAACTATTGGTATCCTTGGTGGCGGTATCAACCGAACATTGTGGGTTGTAGCACAACTGGCTCGAACACAATTCAAGGTGGAACTCTGACGTGCTAAGCGTAGCCTTGGTTTTTGCTGTTAATGATGTCTTGGCTCTGCGGTCTTTCAACACTTTCTTAAACAATTTTGTAATTCATGAGAAGCCCAATTTCATTGAACGCTGGGCAGCGAAGAGAGCACAAGGCTGGATTCAGTCTCGCGCCATGACGATTTTTAAAGATATTCGTAGAGAGACGGCAGATAAGCAAATTGATCTTGCTCTGAATCAATGTGGAGCGGATATGTTTGCTGTTTTGTCTTTGTCTACACAGCCTAGTTTTCAGCCGACAGCCGGAGATGAACTATTTCTGGCCATTGCCGCAGCGGAACTTGCCTTCAAAAAGCTTCAGTCTCCTCGATCCGAAGAAATATACAAGTAAATCGGTGCCCTCTTAGCTCAATCGGTAGAGCATCGGTTTTGTAAACCGCTGACAAGGGTTCGATTCCTTTAGGGGGCTAAAAATTTTATGGAAGAAAATAAAGAAATATCAAAAGAACCAGAGATTAGTCCCCTTACAGGTCGTAAACGAGAATTTCCTCACGCCAATTTAACTGGCCGCCCAAAGGGAGTTAAGAATAAGCCCAAGACAGTATTTGATCGGTTTAGAAAAGATCCTGCGGAAGAGTTGATTAAGATTGCTGCACTTCTTCGTACTTGTCCTTTGGAATATCAACGGAAAGCCTTGGAAGCAGAAATGAAGATTTGGATGGAACTTTTGGAATATCAGAAAGCCAAGAGAAAACCCGTCACTGAGAAAGAGCAAAAACAAGAGGAATCAAAAAAAGCAGCAGATGTTGCATTCAATCTACTGAAGGAATTGGAAAAAGAAACCGATGCTCACACCGGAACAACGGGAACAAGCAATCCGACAAGCGTGGATTCAGGGAAATCTGATCTACAAGCTGAAACCAGTCCAGAAAAAGATTTACAAGACGGTAACGGAGAGTAAAGAATTAATTGATGTAGTGAATTGTTCTCGTCGTTTGGGAAAAACCACTACAATGCTTCTTATCTGTATCGAAGAAGCCATTCGCACTCCCAAGTCTCACATTCATTTTGCTGCTCCTTATCAGAATCAAGTGAAGGAATATCTCATTCCCATCTTGAATCAACTGCTTGAAGATTGCCCTGAAGATTTGAGGCCGAAATTTAAGAGCTTAGAAAACAAAGTAGTATTTGATAATGGCAGTTTTATCAAACTTTGCGGCTGTAACAATCTTCAGTACAACAATTTGCGTGGAAACAAGTCAGATAAATTCGTCATTGATGAGGCTCGTGACGTTGATGATTTGACAACAGTGATTAAAGACATTGCCTTGCCACAGCTTTTGAGCAGCAGCAGCCCAAGAAAGAAGATCATTCTTCCATCTACACCTCCCACAACACCAGATCATCCATACAAAGTGTATGCTGAGAAAGCCAAAGCAAGGGGGGCGTACAGCGAATACACGATTGATGAAAGTTGGTACACAAAAGATGAAATACAGCGATTTTTGGAAGAATCTGGCGGACGGGATAGCACCACTAGCCAACGAGAATATTTCTGTAAGTTTGTTACAGAGAGCAGCCTTCAAATCATCCCTGAATGGGACTCAACCAAGTTTGTTGGAGAAGTTGAAAAAAATGATTTCTTCCGTTTCTATATCCCAGTTGAGTCAATGGATGTGGGCTATCGAGACTTCACAGCCTGGATTTTGGGTTATTATGATTTTAACAACGCTCGGCTTGTTATCGAGTATGAACTAGCTTTACGAGAGAATGAATTTACAACAGAAAAGTTTGCTGAGGAAGTAACAAAGCTTGAAGGAAATTATAGAGATAGCAACAACGTTCGCATTAGACGTATTGCCGATAATAATAATCTTAATATTATTGCAGATCTTGCTCGGATATACAAATTACCTTTTGCTCCGGTAAGTAAAAAAAGTGGCAAAGAATGGATGGTCAACCAGGCTCGTCAATATGTCAGGTCTGGCAAGGTGGTTATCCACCCTCGGTGTCGGATGCTTATTACTTCACTCGAATTTGGAATCTGGAAACGTAATCGAGAGGATTTTGAGCGAAGTGCAGAACTTGGACATTATGATTTTGTTGATGCTTTTGTATATTTGATCGCTGGACTCATCCCAACAGTACAAAATATCAATCCAATTCCGCCATTGTATAATCTAGATGTTTCACGGACTATGTTTCCGAATAATCAAATTCCACAACAAGATACATCTACCACAGATGATGCTATTAGACGAATGTTTAAATTAAGGTAATAAATGAATTCAACAAATTTTGACCAATATTGGGCTACAGTTGATCCCCTTCAACTTTGCGGTATTCTTACCGATAAAGTGGATGAATTTGATCGTTATCTTGATATGTCGGGGCGCTGGATTAATTGGCGTGATTTGTACTATCATTATTTTTTAGTCAATGAACAAAATTATCTATTTCCGACTTATGGAGCAGATGGTTTTATGCGTCTTAACATAAACCATTTCAGAGCCATTCTTCGCCATCTATTGTCTTTGGTGACGGCGCAACGTGTTACCCCGATTCCTGTTGCTGTGAACAGCGATTATGAATCCCAAGCTCAAGTAGATTTTTGCAAAAACATTCTGAACTATGTAGAAAAAGAAAAGCGTTTAGAGGATATGTATGAAAACGCTACTGAAATTGCTTTACTTATGGGTTGTTCTTACGTCGCCCGTGAGTGGGATGCTACCCTTGGTGATGTATACGGGTCTGATCCTGAAACGGGAACGAATACAACAAAAGGTGATTTCGTTATCTCGACCTACAATCCCCTAGATGTCATTTTTGACTATTCAGCATCATCTTGGGAAGAATGCAGTTGGTACATTTTGCGGAAATATGTGAATCGTTGGGATTTGGTTGCCAAGTTCCCACAATATGCTGAGCAAATCAAAGCTCTTTCAATTTCTCCTGTAGTTAAGCGGCATCGTCTTGGGCATTTGGTCAATGAACCAAATACAGACTTGGTGCCTTTGTATACATTCTATCATAAGAAAACTTCAACTCTGCCAAGTGGTAGAGCTACTCTTTTCATTGATGGGAACACATGCTTGTTCGATGGTGAATTGCCGTATAAGCGAATTCCGCTGAGTCGGATCGCTACAGATCGTCAACTCAATACACCATTCCCGTATACAGTGTCAATGGATCTTCTTCCGATTCAAAAGGTGTATAATGCCCTTTGTTCGACTATCACAACGAATCAAGCTGCATTCGGTGTGCAAAATATTCTTATTCCTAGAGAAACATCAGTTGCTCTTAAACAACTCACTGAAGGACTTAACGCTATCTATTATGATGCAGCAGTTACTCAGGGAGCGAAACCAGAGCCACTTAATCTCCTCGCCACGGCTGGGGAAATCTTTAAATGGATTGAGTATCTTGAACAGAAGATGGCCCAAATTTCCGGTGTCAATGATACGATTCAAGGAAATCCAGAAGCCAATCTAAAATCAGGGACAGCTTTAGCATTTATTGCATCGCAAGCTCTAACTTTTATCAGTCCCCTTGCTCGTTCATATAATTCCTTAATGGAAGAAACATGGACTGGCATCATTGATATTCTCAAAGAATTCGCTACAACTCCACGACTCATTCTGATTTCTGGTGTGAACAATCGTTCATTGGCGAGAGAGTTTGTTAATACTGATATTGCAGACATTGACCGTGTTCTTGTTGAAGCTGGAAATCCGTTGATGAACACATTGGCTGGAAGAATTCAAATTGCTCAGGAATTGATGAACTCAGGTGTCCTAACGAAAGAGGAATATTTTACAGTGCTTCGTACAGGTCAACTTGAGCCCTTGTATGCTTATGAAAGAGCAGAACTCATGTCCATTAAAGCTGCACTTGAAGATTTGCAGAATGGAAAACAAGTTGTTGCTTTGACAACTGACAATCATCCATTGTGGATGCGTGAACTTCTCACTTTGTTGTCTGATCCAGAAATTCGTCGTCAGGCTAATAGTCCGATTGTTAAGAATACGCTTGATCTATTTATGCAGCATGACCAAATGTGGCAGCAAATCACAGCAAACAATCCTGCTATGCTGGCGATTCAAAACATTCCGCCTCGACCGCAAGCTCAACAGCCTCCGGCTCCTGGGTCAGATGATAGAATCAACATCCAAGTCAATTACAAAGACTTGCCTCCGCAAGCACAAGCTGAATTGGATCAAAAGATTGGTTTGCCGGTTACACCGCCGCAACCTCCGCAGCAAGGGAATCCCGCCGGAAACCCGCCAAATGCGCCAGGAGTGCCAGGGCAGATAACTAATCCAAGAGGATCAAAGGTGCCAGCGGCACCAAATCTTCCTGGTGTGATGCAGAATGTTCCGGCGAATGATAAGGCAAATGCTCCTGCTATACCTGGAATGCCGAATCTTCCGAAGGGATCACCAGCAATGATACAAGATGCCTACAAAAATTTACAACAAACTGTACCCCAACATCCAGGGATGCCACAATAAGGATTTCAAATGTCAAACTTACTAACAGGGAATTTTCCCTACAAAACATATCGTAATATCAATCTGTCTACAACAGGTCAGATTGCTAAAGCGAATGCAGGACAAATTTTCACAGCACTTTTGTCTAACACGGCTGGTTCTATTGTGTATGTGAAGTTGTACGACAAAGCAACAGCCCCGACAAGTAGTGACACTCCCACGCATACGATTCCGTTGCAAGCGAATCAAACTTTACCGTGGAGTTCAGTAGATGGAATCAATTTTACGACAGGAATAAGCATGAGGGCTTCTACTGGCGTAGCTGATAATGATAACACGGCTCCTGCCGCGAATCAAGTTATCGTCAACATCGAATATCTTTAAGCAGTAGTAGTTGAGGCCACGTAGGTTCCGCAGTATTAAGAGAACAGCGTTAAAGGAGAAATAGTATGGCAGACAATGCCCCAGTAGCACCAGCTACACCCAATGCAACGCCAGATTTATCCAATCTGAGCAATGTCAAAGCAGAAGGTGCATTGGTTAAACCGAATGGTGAACCAGTAAACAAAGGTACAGACACAAAAGCTGCCTCTGTTACAGCAGCAGATAAAGCTGAAGTAAAGACGGCGATTGAGAAGATTAAAATTGGCGAAGGTGAAGAATATACTGTAGCCGAAATGAAAGCTTTGATTGAAAAAGCCAAGGGTGCCGATAAGAAATTTTTAGAGGCCAGCAAAGCCAAGAAAGAAGCCATGCGAGTTTTCAAAATGGCGAAAGAAGATCCGAAAGGATTTCTTGAAAAAACTGGTCTTGACCCAAAGAAATTTGCTTATGATGAGGTTGCAGAGGATGTAAAAAATCAACTTCGTGATCCTCGTGAAATTGAGCTTGAAAAAGCCCAAAAGAAAATCAAAGAGTACGAAGAAAGAGAAGCTGCTGAAAAACAAACACGAGAACAAGCCAAGATTGAACGAGAAGCTAAAGCATTGGAACAGCGGTTTCATGCAGAAGCAATTGAGGCTCTTGAAGCCTTTCCGCAGTTGCCTAAGACAGCACGAATTGTCGCTGAATTAGCTCGTGCAGTAGATCAAGTTCGACAGAAGCATGGTGTTCTTCTTTCGATGAAAGAAGTAGCTCCATTGGTTGTCAAAGAAGTTCGTAGTGGACTGAGCGGTGTTCTTCGCGGTGCTTCACCAGAACAATTGATTGAATTGATCGGCCAAGAAGCTGTAGATGCAATTTTGAAACATAGCCTTACCAAAGTGAAAGATCCGTTGAAAGGTGGTAAAGCTGGCGCAGCAGGTGAGGCTGGATCTGCGAAGCCAGAAGAAAAGAAATGGAAAAATTCACATGAGTATTGGAAATCCATTGATCGTGCTGCAAAAGAGGAAAGAGAGCGAGGTGGAAGATAATGGCTAAGGAAACTGTTAAATCTATTGCTGAAGTACGAAAAGTAAAGCCAATTATTGCCTATTTTCTTCTTGAAAAAAATGGTGGATATGAAGTACATGAAGCATATATAGAAGAAGATTTAGTATTAGGGACGAAGCGACTTAGTGATGCTGATGCCTGGGATCAATCAATTCTGGTTCTTGAAGCAGCACTTAGTAAACAATTCGCATAATTTAGGCGTTTTGGGGTTGACTTCCCCTAGCGTAATGACGCCCCTGGTCAGGGAAAGCCTATAATTCGCAAAATATCGAAAGATTGAGCAACATGGCCGCTGGCTTGCAATCCATGTAAAAAATCAAGCCAATTCGCGGAATAGAGAAATGGCATCTCGTAAGCCTCATAAGCTTAAGATCGGTGGTTCGATTCCATCTTCCGCTACCATATAAGTCCTCCCACCCCTGCAATGTAGGGACGGTGGCAGAGCAAAATAGAAGCCCATAACGCAATAGAAATGGTGAAAACTGTTGATGACACACCTAAGTCTATTCCTGTCTAAGTTCCTATTGAATAAAACGTAACAAATAAAAATTCATTTAAAAGGAAGTAATCTACAATGGCTGCAACAATTCCCTCGTCAATTATCGGTGATTTTAAGGAACGCTACAATCCGAAAGGTATTCAAGATGCGATCCCTGAGTCCCGCGTTCTGTTGAAGAACGTAGAATTCAACAAAGCTACACTCGTCGGTAACGCTTTCCACACCCCCGTTATCTTGTCGGATGAAGCTGGCTTCACCTATGCCGCGAATAACGCTGGTAACTATGCGTTGAACGGCCCTATCAGCTTGAACGTGCCGGATGCTCAAGTGCGTCCCGCGCAAATCACGCTGGTTTCTCAAATCTCTTATGACGCTCTCTCCCAGTCCCTCGGATCGGGCGCAGCGTTCTTGTCGGCTACCAAACTCATCACAAAGCGTATGATTGATTCGATGTCCAAACGTGTCGAATTGGCTGCGTTGTATGGTGGTGCGGGTTTAGGTAAAACGGCTCTTACTGGTTCCTCGAATGTGGACACAACGCATGAAATCGTTGCTTTCACAGAAGCTTCTTGGAGTGATGGTATTTGGGCCGGGACAGTGAACAACCAAGTTCAGTTCTATAATGGTGTTACACTTGTTAGTTCGGGTGCTGATTCAATCTTTACAATTACAGCAGTTAACCCGACCCTTCGCACATTGACAGTAAGTGGCTCTACAACTGGTATTGCTGCCCTTCATGCGTTAGTTGTGACGACTCCTACAACTCTGGATATTTATTTCAATAGTGCTTATGGAAATGAAATGACAGGTGTGTATACAATCCTAACAAACACAGGTACGCTATTCAATATCAGTGCTGCGACCTATGACTTGTGGAAAGCTAACACTGTCGATAACAACTCTGGTAAACTAACCTTCTTGGCTCTGCAAAATGCTGTTGCTATTGCTGTTGGTCGTGGTTTGGATACAGAAGTGGATGTTCTGGTGAACCCGAAAGTTTGGGCGAACTTGGTTACATCTCAATCTGGTGCGCGTCGGTTTGATAGCTCGTATAAGAAATCTGTTATGGAGAATGGCGCTGAGAAGCTCACGTTCTATTCGCAGAATGGTACGATGAATATCACTCCTAGCCTGTATGTGAAACAAGGCGATTGCTTCATTTTGCCTTTTGAACACATGCAACGTATTGGTTCTATGGATATTGAATTCATGCCGCAAGTTATGGGCAGTGATGAATTCTTCCAATATGTTCCTGGCTACAATGCTTATGAGTTGCGTCTGTGGACAAACCAGCAAATCTTCATTGAGCTTCCGGCTCGCTGCGTGTTGATCTACAACATTTCGTTAAGCTAATCAGTTTCAAACACACTGTAATGGTGTGTTGAAAAAATGGGCCTTAGAAGGTTTTATTCCTTCTAGGGCCTATCATCCAACACATCAATCATATTTTTAGGAGAAATTAAATGTCATCTTTCGTTCGTATAATTCATTCAGTTCCAGATTCAGCCACAACAATGCAAGCCAAACTTGACATTGATACCAATGCCACATCCTATAGTGAACAAGCTGTTGAGGCTTTGTTTACCTCCATTGTTGACGGAAATCAAACTTCATATACTAAAGTTGCTACAGGAGTGGTTCAAGCCACAGCTACAATGACCTCAACTGGATCTGCTGTAGATAGTGAAACAGCATTGGTAGCTAACACGACTCTCACAGCGAAAACATCTGGGGCAGTTCCAGCCAATGGTGAATTCAATATTAGTGCTACACCAACAACTCAAGCTGCCAATATTGCTCTTGCTATCAACAGTGTTGCAGCTTTGTCTGGCGTGGTTACAGCTACATCTGCTTTGGGTGTTGTAACAATCACAGCAGTTGTTCCTGGCAAAATGGGCAATGGACTTCAGATTTCTGAAGGTCTTACCAATGTCACTGCAACAGCCTTTTCAGGTGGATCGGACGGCAAACAGGTTTCTAAAAACTACGGTTCCGCATCGTAAGTCAGTTCATCTTTAGTCTCAAAGGATAACCTATGTCGTCATTGGTTACATTTAATGGTCAGAACTACATCATCCCCGCAACGGGAGAAGTAGGGTGGGGAAATAATGTTAGCAACTACCTTATTGCTATTGCTGCTGGTTGTTTGCAAAAGACCGGAGGAGCTTTTACTCTGTCTACAGAGACAGATTTTGGCGCTTCTTTTGGTCTAAAGTCTCTTTATTACAAAAGCAAAACAATTAATATTGCTTCTACTGGAATTCTGCGCCTTGCAAATACTTCAGACTCTATTTCATGGAGAAATGCTGCTAATAATGCTGATCTTTCTCTTTTAGTTAATTCTTCAGACCAACTTACTTTTAATGGTGTTCCAATTGGCGGTGGGGGAATTTATACCCCATCTCGCGCTATAGTTACTGATGGAAGTGGAAATTTAGTTGTAGCAACTACTACTGCAACTGAGATTAGTTATGTCAATGGGGTAACTTCATCCATTCAAACTCAACTTAATAATAAACAATACAATATGCTTATTGTGCCAGTTGAGCAATATGGAGCTATTGGTGATGGAACTACTGATGATACTACAGCCATTCGTAATGCTATAACAGCAGTTAGTGCTGCTGGTGGTGGCACTGTTTTACTTACAAAAAATTACGCAGTAACAAATAGTATTTATCATCCTTCTAATATTATGTTAAAGGGTGCAGGAATTGAGCGATCATCTATCATTGCAAAATCTGGATCTTTTCCAGTTGATACTGCTCTTGTTTACAGCGCCCAAGCTAATGGAACACTTTACACTACTGTTTCTCCTGGAATGGGCGCAGCTATTGTTGATATAAAACTTGATTGTTCTGGTATGCCAAATGCTACTGGGGATGGAACTGGTCAAGGATATGGCGTATTTAACATGACCGATTTCTTAGCTACTCGTGTTCATGTTCTTAGTTCTCAGGGATATGGATTCCACATGGCAGCAGATGATGGAACTTATGGATTGCTTAATCCTACAGTTGCTTTCTGTGTAATTGAGGATTGTGGAAAACATGGTAATCAAGATTCTATTGGTGGAGGAAATACATCTCATTCAACTTTTGCTTTTAACTGGATCAAATCTCCAAATGGAACTGCAATTGACAATGTTCATGTAACTGATGCTCTATGGATTGGGAATAAATCTACAGGAGCTTCATCCCATAATGGTCAAATTTGGTCTGATTTTGGGATGGTAAAATCTCGAATTATCAATAACTATATTGAGAATGGGTCTATTCATATTTACGGTTATCTTGCTCCTGGACTATTAGGTGCTCCAAGCAATGTATTAATTCAAGGAAATTATATTTCCAACGGTGGATCATCTGCAATTTTTGTTTCTGCTGCAAATCAAGTAAGTGGCGATACACGAGTAGCAACTGGCTGTCAAATTGTCAATAATATAATTGATGGTTGTATTGATAATGCTATTGTTGCTCAAGATGCTCCTGGGATTGTCATTGCTAATAATAGTATTCCAAGTTGGGATACAACTTTATCTGGGGCTGCTGCTATTGCACTTCTTGGTGGCCCAAATACAGCTATCGGAACTACTGGTTGTGTCATTGCTGGAAATACTGGTACTGTAAGTTCTACAACTCTTTATTACAGTGAAGGTACTGCTGGACAAACCAATAAAAATACACTTTATGGAAATAATTTTCCAGGTGGCACTGTTACCTTAGATAGTACATCTCCTGTCAGTATTTTTACTATTGAAACACCTTTAGCATTTGCTGATGGATCATCGAGTTCTCCATCATTAAAATTATCTAATGCTGTAAATACCGGATTTTATAAAGCTGGAACTAATATGCTGGGCTATACATCAAATGGCGCAGCAGTTTGGATTACTGAAAGTAGCAATGGTTTCTATCCCGCTTCAACTAATACATATAATCTTGGTATAGCTGGAACTAATCATTGGAAAAATTTATATTTATCAACTGCATTACTTATAAGTGCAACATCCAATCAATTAGTTCTTGGTACTACAAATACTACTACAATCTCAGTAAGCGCCCCAGCAGCCAGTCGTATATATACTGTACCTGATGCTGGTGGAACATCTAATTTTATTCTTTCAGGTTGGGGTCAGATTGTAAATGCTGATATTTCAGCTTCGGCTGCTATTGCTATTACAAAAATAGCTCCTGGAATAGCCAATCAGATTATTGGTGCAAATGCTGGCGCTACGGCAAATGAGTATAAAACTCTTACTCCAACAACTAATCAAGTAACTATTACTCATGGTGCTGGAACAGTCACTTTTGGTACTCCGCAAAATATTGATACTTCAGCCAATGTTCAATTTGGAACACTTGCTCTTGGTTCTACTCTTGATTCATCTTCAATTTTAAGTTTGACTTCAACGACTAAAGGTTTCTTGCCACCGCGTATGACTACTATGCAACGCAATGCTATTTCAAGTCCTACTGATGGATTAGTTGTTTACGATACAGATTTAGCTGAATTATTTTTGCGAGCAAGTAGTGTTTGGACTCCTCTTTCAGTTGGTGGTGGAAGTGGTACAGTATCCTCAGGTACTCAATATCAACTTACTTATTATGCTGCTAATGGAACAACTGTTTCTGGACTTACTCTTATTACAGGAAGTCGCGCACTTGTTTCAGATTCAAATGGCCTTCCTATTGCTGCTACAACTACAGCCACAGAAATTGGGTACGTTTCTGGCGTAACTTCAGCTATACAAACACAACTGAATGCTAAAGCTCCTATAGCAAGTCCAACATTTACTGGAACAGCAACTACTCCGAATTTGGCAGTATCTGGATCATCTGGAAATACACTAGCAGTTAATACGAATGATTTATATGTAGATAGTACGAATCATCAAGTTGGTATTCGTTTAACTCCCCAATTAAGTTTAGATGTAGAAGCTGGTACAAATATAACTGGCGGCGCATTTATGTCAGTTATTCGGGGCAAATCAACTTCTTCTCAAATTTCTGATAAACCAGGTATAATTCTTGGGTATAATAATGCTGGTACAAGTGGAATTGTGGCAGCTGCTACCCAATCGGCTGGAACAGGATTAGAATTTTGGACATTTAATGGATCATCTTGGGGAGCTAGACAAAGTATTTCTTCTGCTGGTGCTAGTACATTCTCAGGAAATATTGCATTTACTTCAACATCCACTCAAGGAATTGTTGGTACAACAACAAATGATAATGCTGCTGCTGGAAATGTTGGACAAACTGTTTCATCTGCTGTATCTGCTGTTTCACTTAGTAATAGTGTTACTTGGGCTGATGCTACATCAATTAGTCTTACAGCGGGTGACTGGTTAATTTCAGTAATTGGAAATTTTTTAGACAATACCAATACAACAGTTTCTAATTATGCTATGGGAGTTAGTACTACCTCAGGAGATAGTGGAACTGGACTTAGTTTGGGAGATAATGAAATTTCTTTAACTGGATATTTTCAAATTACTGGTAGTACACAAACTTCAGCAGCAATTCCAGGATATAGAGTTTCTTTGTCAGGAACGACAACCCATTATTTAAAAGTCAGTACTACTTTTAGTAGTGGAACTCAACCACAATTTTACGGTCGAATTTCAGCAGTTAGAATTCGATAAGGGAATACTATGGTTTATCTTATTCGATCAGATGGCGCACTTTGTAAATTTGACGGAATGTCTGAAGAAGATATTTTAGCAATGCTTATTGCTCAAGGACTTACAGGAACCATTTTATCAGAATCAGATTATTTAACTGCACTTGCAGCTTTGCAATCACAACTTTAATTTAATGGAGAATACAATGCAACCAATGCACGATGATGAAAAACAAGATGCTGATATGATAAGTCAAGTTCTCCGCAAAATAGCTGATGAAATGGATCAGATGGATGCGGATGGCTACTTACCAGATCACATGAAACCAAAACATGCTGAAATTATGGTGGAAGCTCATAATGAACCAGAACCAACGGAACATGATGAGGAAGATGGTCAAGATAATCTACCGGAATTGATGGATAAAGCAAGTTCTGCTGATGATGAAGGTAATCTGCCTGAAGATAAAGAAGAACATATTGATCCGTCTATTGCGGCGATTGTTTCCCAAAAGAAACAAGAGCAGGGAATGGCCGAAGGTGGAGAGGTGAAAACTCCTCATTTTTTGGAAGGACTTAAGAAAGGTGCGCTTCATCATGATCTTCATGTTCCTGAAAGCAAGCCAATTCCTTCTGGAAAGCTTGAAAAGGCTACTCATTCTGAGGATGAAACCCTTCGCAAGCGTGCTCAATTCGCAGAAAACGCAAAACACTGGCATCACAAATAATTTACCCCAGTATTAGCAATTCGCAAACTGCTAATTAGGAGAACACAATGGCCGTAGATTATAGCACAGATGCTTTGCTCACATCTGTCAAGACTCGCAGTATGAATGCCTCAAATCAGAGTCTTGTTTCAGATGATGATATGATTCGTATTGCTTCGGAAGAATTGCAATCTACAATCATTCCATTCATTGAGAGTGTGAAGCAAGAATATTGGGTGACAATGAAGGACAATCCTTTTGTTCAGGGAACTTTGACGTATGAAATTCCTCAACGAGCAAGTGGATCTAAACTTCGTGATGTCATGCTTGTTGACAATCAAGGCAATGAAGTACTTCTAAATTACATTCAACCGGAAGATATGAAATCTTCTTGGGCTTATGCTCCATATCAATTTGGTTTCTATCCAATGGATAATCATATTGTTTTGGTACTTGGAAATCTTCTTGGTGCTGCAAATTATCAATTTGTTCGGATGAATTATTTTCGTAGACCCAATACTCTTTGCTCAACAAGTGATGCCGGACAAGTAGTTGCAATCAATCGAACTACAGGTGAAGTGACACTGACGTTTGTTCCGACAACATGGACTACATCAACAACTTTTGACTGCATTGCTTCACAATCTCCTTTTTCGAGTCATGGCGATGACCAAACTATTACAGCTATCAATGGCTTTATCCTTACTTTTACTTCTGTACCTTCTGCTCTTACCATCGGCGATTGGGTGAGTGAAGCAAATACTTCTCCTATTCCACAAATTCCAGTAGAAGCACAACGACTCTTGGAAGCTCTCACGGCTGCTCGTATTCTCCAATATACAGGTGATCCAGCATTTCAAGTGTTTCAAATGCAAGCAGAAGATTGTAAGAAAAGTTTGATTCAAGTACTAACACCAAGAGTGGATGGTACTCCTGCGAAATTCCCACTAAGAAATAGATTATGGGGATGGTGGTAAATAATGGCTTCGCAACAAAGTCCATTACAAGAACTGGAAGAACTTAGACTTAAACCAGCGGGAATTTGGACATATCCTAATACTTTTTCAGAGTCTCCTCCTGGATCTTTAACTGAAGCTATTAATGTTCGGATTTCCAGACCTAGCGTTCTTGAACAACGTAGAGGACAAGTTCCAGTTGGGCCGGTTTTCAGTTCAAGTGTTCTAAGTCTTTTCAGCTTTCAGAACCATGTGATTTCGCATAGTGGAACTACATTAGCCTATTATTCTAGTGATTTTAGCACACGCACTGATTATACAGGTACTTACAATCCTCCATCAACTGCATTGAGGATTCATTCAATTCAGTCGAATAAAAACATCTATTTTTCTACTGATACTGGCATCAAGAAACTTGATAATTACGCCAACAGCATTACTTTTGCAGGAGCACCAGCAGGACTTGACGGCAGTGGAACAACAACTGGTTCTGGTTGGTTCACCAACAATACTCAGGTGGCCTATCGCATTGTGTTTAGTTACACGGATGCCAACAGTAATTTGATTCAAGGTGCGCCTTCGCAGCGTATCGTCGTTAGCAACAGTTCAGGTGGGGCAACAAATGTGTCTCTTACTTTCACACTTCCAGCAGGACTTACAAGTTCTTGGAACTATGAAGTGTACAGAAGCCCGATGTCTGTTGATTTGAATACTGAACCGAACGATGAATGTGATTTGGTGTTCAGTGGAAATCCAACAGCAGGACAATTGGCAGCAGGAACCATCACTTTCACTGATACAGTGAATGATAGTCTTCGTGGAGCAGCAATTTATACAGCGTCTAGCCAAGAAGGAATTTCACAAGCCAATTATCAGCCGCCCATTGCGACAGACATCACTTATTTCAAAGGCTATGCCTTCTATGCGAACAACACATCGTTAGATCAGCAACTTCTCACTTTGGTTAGTGTTGGGGCGCCAGGACTTCAGAATGGCGATACAGTCACCATCAACGGTGTTGTATACACAGGTGCAGCCAGTGAAGTGATTGCCAGTGGACAATTTCAGATTTTTACAGGTGGAACCCCGTCACAGAACATCACAAACACAGCAAATAGCTTGGTGAGAGTGATAAATCGGTATGCCTCGAATACAACAATCTACGCATACTATGTGTCGGGTTACTCGGATCTTCCTGGGCGCATTCAACTTCAGACTAGAGATTTTTCAACAGGGACTTTTAATACTGCATCGAGTCGTGCAGGAGCGTTTGTTCCTGATATTGGTACAACTACTGCAACATCAGCCAATGAGAATCATCCCAATGGAATTCGTATCTCCAAGTTTCAGCAACCGGAAGCCACTCCATTAGGCCAAGAACTCTTTGCAGGAAGTGCTGACAAAACAATTTTACGCATTATTGCATTACGCGACTACATCTTAATCTTCAAACAAGATGGAGTTTATCAAATTTCGGGTACAGATACAAGTAGTTTCCAGGTTCAATTGGTAGATAGTACGATTATCCTTCGTGGAATTGAGAGTGCAGTGTCGCTTAATAACAAGGTTTACTGCTTCACAAATCAGACTATCATTTCAATGACTTATAATGAAGGGGCTGTTTTGAAAGCTTTGCCAATCAAACAGGATTTGCTACAGCTTTCATCACCGCTTTATCCAGCTTTTGATAGTGCTAGTTTTGGTATTACCTACGAATCTGAAAATCAATACTTGTTTGGTACGGTAACATCAACTTTTGATACAACGGTAACTCAGTTTTATGTCTATAACTATCTCACAGATACTTGGACAACTTATCAGTATCCTTATACAATGGGATGTGGATTTATCAATCCAACTGATGGAAAATTATATCTTGGTTCTTCAGATAATGGGTCACTCTATCTTTATCAAGAACGAAAGAATTATACGTCATTTGATTATGCTGATAATGAATTTCCGATAACAATTACAGGATATTCTGATAATACGATTGCAGTTATAGATAGCAGTAGTGCAGTATTAGGATATACAGTATATCAGGCTAGTACAGGTAATCTTGCAATTATTACAGCAATTCCTGATGCAACACATATTACTCTTGATATGTCTTTGGTTTGGGATACGGGAGATGCAACAATCTATCGACCAATTTTAGTGTCCTTAATTTTCACTCCTGAAGCATTTGGAAATCCAGGAATTGTAAAGCACTTTAAGGAATGTCATGCGATTTTTTCAACGGCTGATTTCGATTCTTTTGACCTTGGATTTTCTACTGATTTTTATCCTTCTGTGTCTTTTTCTACTCTAGTGCCAAAATTTTCGGATGGTTGGGGACAAGGAACTTGGGGAACTAGCCCGTGGGGAAGTGGAGTACCACCTTTTCAAGTTATTCGTGGATTGGTGCCAATAAGTCAACGTAGAGGTCATTGGTTAAATATTTCAGTTAATTATTCAGATGCTTTGAGTAATTTTGCTTTGGATGGTTTTGCTTTATATTATTCAAAGATGTCTCAACGGTTCCATTAATGAAACTCACAACGCCGCCACAATTAGATAGAAGTGATTTTCCCGATGCTCCTAATTGGTTAAGTAAACTTTTGTATCCTTTGCAGTTGTTTATTACCCAGGTAACAACAGCATTGACGAATCAATTGACACTTCAGGATAATATTTCCTGCGTAGTGAAACAACTTCCCTTACAAGCGGTAACAGATGATACATTAAATACAGTGAGTTTTCCTTGGGGAATGACAAGACAGCCAATAGAACTTACCCTTCATGTAACTAGACAGGATGGAACTTATGAAGTGGTATATCCTCAAGTAAGTTGGAATTATATTGGAACAAATATTGTAGTAAATGGAATCAAGGGTTTGACAACAGGTAAGATTTACACTTTAACATTCGTGGTAAAATAAATGTGGATAGATCAAGAAGATCAACAAGACCCATACGGTAGAGCACAAAATAATACCAATGCCAATATTGGCGCTGGTGGAGGAACTACTACTTCATCTCCATCTAGTTCTAATACATCGCAAGGTAATCCTTCGACTGTCTCTCCGTCTACCCCTACGCCGCCGACACAGCAATTTGCGACAATTCAGGATTATCTTGGTGCCAACAAAACACAAGCTGAGGATTTGGGACAGAAGGTTTCTGGTTCTTTGGCTAATACTTATGGGCAAGAGACAGGTGCCATTGATACATCAGCGAAGAATGCACAGAATGCAATTAAAGCTGGAACAGTTAATTTCGATCAAGGATTAGTCAATGAGGCTGTCAATACTCCCACTTCTGTAGCCAACAATCCTGATAAACTTTCGGCATTCCAAAAACAATGGAATGCTTCTTATAGTGGCCCCAGTTCATTTGAGACATCAGATCAATATAATACTGCTTCGGCTGCGGCTAATGAGGCCAATACTAGGGCGCAAGAACTTGGCACAACCGGGGGACAACAACAACTTTTACAAGATCAATTCAATGTTTATGGGCAGGGAAATAAAGGACTTGACACAGCATTACTGCAATCATCCAGCGCTTTCCCAACCCTACAGAATCAACAAAAACAATTTCAATCAATTCAGGACTATTTGACGAATGCAGCAGGAAATGTTGATACAGCAGCTACCAATGCCGCAACAAACACAGCAGCAACTCAAGCAAATACACAGAATGCTTTTACAAACAATGTTTCTAATTTTCAAAACAAAATTAACTCAGAAGTTACTGCTGCTCAAACTCCTGCTGCAACTGCTGCTAAACAATTACAAACTGATTTTGCTTCCGGTGATCCAAATAAAGTTATTGCTGATTTAAAACAGATTAATCCTAATGTGGATGCTCAAACAATTCAACAATACCTTACTGCATTAAATACTCAGTCTGGTAAACCTACAGATCTTTCGCAATTTTATAGCTTTAATCCTAACACAGCCATAACTACAGCCAATGCCGTAACACCAGAAGATTATGCAAATGCAGCGGCTTATCAAGCGCTTACTGGGGTAGATTATACCGGGATTTTAAATCCAGCGAATGCGTCTCAGGCTGGTACGGCTCCGAATGCTTTAACAGGAATTAATTCTACCAATTTAGTAGATTATTTGAAGAGTAAATATCAACAAGGCGCTCTTGGTGGGACGCCACTTACTCCTGCAACACCTGCTACTCCTGGAATACCGGGACTTCCAGCTACGCCAGCTACAGGAAATTCTTTCAAATCTTCATTAGGGGTTGGGCCAGCAACAATCCAATTTCCGGCTAATGCAACGCCAGACACAATTAATACTCTTACAAGTGTTTTTAATACGCCATTTTCTAGCGCAGGCACATATCACGAAGGTGCTTTGTATGATGCAGCAGCAAAAGTTACAGCATTACAAGGACTTCTTAAAAATGGTCAATTAGATAAAGACACATTTAATTCATATATTCAACCAATCATTAATTTGGTTAATACGTATGGATCAGGAGCAACAGGTTCGGCCTTAAATGCTTATACTAAGGGCAAACAATATTTTCATAAAACTACAGGACTATAATTAGAGGCAATACAATGGGAATGTTTTCGAGTTTATTTGGTAGTACGGGGTCTGATAAAGCAGACAAACTTAGGCAGGAAGCTTATGATGCGTTCGATGCAATCAAAACGCCAGAACTTTCATCCCTTCAAGTTCAACTTCAAAATTATGTTGATGCTGGTCAGCTTACTCCTGAACAAGCAGAAGCCACTCTCATCAATTCAAATGCTTTCAATGCAATAAAGACTGATCCTTCTTACACTGGTGCTGCTAAGCAAGCTTTGCAACAGATGCAAGATGTTGCGAATCAAGGTGGAATGACAGCGATTGATAAGGCGCAGCTTCAAGACATTGAGAATCAAGAAAATGAACAACGTAATGCCCAAGATCAAGCCATTATGCAGAATGCCAAAGCCAGAGGAGTTGGAGGGTCTGGACTTGAAACAGTTAATCGTCTAATCAATCAACAGAATGCTTCCAATTCGGCTAATCAAGCTGGTACATCTGTTGCTGCCAACGCGGAACAACGAGCATTGCAAGCTATGCAGCAAGCTGGTGGACTGGGAACCCAACTTGAAAACCAAGCTTACGGAGAAGAAGCTAACAAAGCTGCCGCCGAGAATGCCATCAATCAATTCAATGCTCAGACAGCAAATGCTACGAATCTATTTAATACACAGACAGCTAATCAAGCTCAGGCAGCTAACTTGGCAAATAAGCAAAATACAGCCAATCTGAATACAAGCACACAGAATGCTGGGACAGAATACAATGCTCAACAGAATCAAACATTATTTAATGATGCCCTACAGAAAGCCCAAGGAGAAGCTGGTGTGCTTAGTAATTGGGCCAATCAAGCTAATTCAGACGCTAATAAAGAACAAGCAGGAAATTTAGCCCTTACATCCGGGGCATTGGGCATTGGTGCTACGGCCCTTGGAGGTGCTTTTGGTGGCCCCGCTGGTGGAGCAGCAGCTAATGCAGCTACATCAAATACTGTTCCTAATGGCTACATGCCTAAGACCAATAATTCACTCAGTCTTTATAGTGAAGGCGGTATGGTGGAAGATGAGCCTTCTTTGGAAGATGCCTATAATTCTTTTACCAAAAAATATTGTTATGGTGGAAAGATTAACATGGCAGATGGTGGAGAAGTACATGTGAAACCATCCAAACAAAACAATCAGAATAAAGCTACGCCGCCTTTACCAATTGCTCCTGATGACCAAAATCCTGGTGAGTTTCAAATCAAAGATCCAAATGGACAGCCAATTGGAAGTTTTGAGCATTATGCTGAGGCTGCTCAATATGCTGATAAAGTGCGTGAGAAGCAGCCGCATGAGAAAGATTTTAGAAAAGGCGGACAAGTCCCTGGAATTGCCAAACTTCCTGGGAATAACATCATGAATGATACAGTAAAGGCTAAATTAAGTCCTGGTGAGGTAGTGTTGCCAAGAACAGCAGTGGCTCATCCCCAGTCAATACCAAATTTTGTGAATAAGGCCATTACACACAATCCAACAGAACTTGCTTTGAAACGATTGCGTAATGCGAAGGTTGATTTTCCGAGGCAATCATAATGGAAAACTATTACGAGAAACTTAAAGAGCTTTTTCAGGGCCAAAACCCTGATAAGGTGCAACAGGTATTGGGTAATACACCATTAGCTCCGGTTGCGCCGCAACTCACTATGCCTAGTACAAATTTGAATATTCCTGATGCGAATTCAATTCCTTCTTCATTCGATGTGAATACATCGGACAATACAGTAACACAGAATGGAAATATGTCTTCGATTCCTGCTCCGACAACCCCACCGGACATGAATTCACAAGCAACACCAACACCTCCTCCGTCTGCATCAATGCCCAAAGTAACACCAAAACAGGCTGAATCGGGTGATGAGGAAGAAGATGAAAATAGTGTTGATCCAGATTTGTCTAACAAAGATGTAATCCAGGGACTTGCAACATCAAATGATGATGCTCAACGTAAGGCTATGCTGGATGAATTAAATAAACGGCGTAAACTCAATATCCTTCCTATGGCTTTGGCTCAGGCTTCTGATGCTGTAGCTGGGGCTGCTTCTGCTTTTGGAGCCAATGTCTCACAAGGGCATGCTAAGGCTGAAGGAGAAAGAGAAGAAAAAGATACGGCTGAAGCTAAGCAACAATTTGAAGATAAGCTTCGTCATGATCCGAATTCAGATATTTCTAAGCAGTATCAGGGATTGCTGAGTAAATTTTTACAGAAAGATCCAAATGATCCGATGATTCAAGGAAGAAGTGCAGCCCAAATTGCTGAACAGATTCCTGCCATTGAGAAATTGGCTGCAATGCAAAATCAGAAGGACATGAAAGAACTGCAACTAAAACAAATTCAAGCCAACAAAGAAATGCAGATGACGATGATGAATGCCAATCGTCAAGACAAGCTTGAAAAAGAAACTCGTGAATGGGTAGACAATCTTACCAAAGCTCGTAATGGACAGATTGGACAGCAAGATGCCAAAGTGAATGGATCAATCCACTTACTAAACTTGATGGATCAGTACAAAGATAAGAATGGCAACTACAATATTCCGAATTCTCAGTATGCAGAATTAGCTCTTGGTTTGGCGAATGTAATTTCTCCGACAGGACAGGCATCTGAAGGAACACGTAGAGAAATTGAATCCAGAACAGCCAAAGGCGATCTAAATGGAGCCTTAACCTATCTTGGGTTTGATCCAAAAACCTTGGGTGGCTCAACTCAGTCTGTGTTTCAGAATCTTCGTCACTCAATTGAAAGACAGGGAACTGTGTCGGAAGATTTGAGAAATAACTATTTGGATCAACAGAAAGCCACAGCGCCGTCTGGATTGAATAAAGACCAGCGTGATCGTTTGCTAAATCAAACATTTGGCAACAGTGTGAAGGACTATATTTCCCAGCATGGAGGCCAAGTTCCCACTGCTGGGGGAAATGCTGCACCTGTAACCAAGACAATCGGTGGAAAGACATACATTCAGAAAGATGGAAAATGGTACACCCAATAAGGGAATAAAATGCAAGAAGTTACCGATCCAGAAATTTTAAAACAACTCAACGAAGGTCAAGGCACTGAAGTAACTGATCCAAACCTCCTGAAGCAACTGAATGGAGAAGAAGGGCCAGGAATACTGAAATCAGGGGCTTTGGGCTTTATGTCAGGCGTTCCTGGTGCTGAAAGTGCAATTTCATGGCTTGAATCCCTATCTCCTGACAAAACGTATGAACAGGCTCATCAAGAGCTTGAAAATGCCAAGAATGAGGCTTGGAATGCCCATCCTGTTGCCTATGGTGCTGGAAAGACTACAGGAATCGTGGGAACTGGGGCTGCGGCTGCTTTAGCCGCTCCTGCCACCATTCCAGGTGCATTAGCTGCTGGTGCCATCACTGGAGCTGCTTCAGGGGCTGATATAGCTGAACGTCCTGCTGATATTATGGCAAAGGTGACTAAAGGAGCTGCTACAGGAGCTGTTACGGGAGCTGTGCTACAAGGAGCAAGCAATTTACTCACTTCAGGGCTTTCTGCTGCTGGAAAAGCTGGTGTAGCTTCAATCGGTGCGCCTACAAGAGCAGATGTTACATCCTATTTAGAGAATCCTGAAGCCATCAACAATGCTTTGGACAAAACTGGTTTGGCTAACAAACTAGCTGAAACGACAACTGGATTGGGAAAAGAGACAGAACAGATGAGTGCCAATGCTCGCAATCTCATCAATCCTGAAGCAACACCAATTTCTGCTCCAATTAAAACTCCTTCTGCTGCCCCAACTAACACAGGACTTGTCGATCAATTTGGGAAACCAATAATCAAAGCGGCTGCTGAACAGGCACCTACTGACGTTGATACACTAAAGCCAATTTTTGATCAACTCAAAGAGAGATATTTACAGAATGGTGTACCAAAATCGGACGCTGCTCAAGCTGCTGTTAATGCTCTTGATAAGCAGTATGATAGACTTGCCCAAATTGCTCAGGCTAATGGTGGAAAGCTTACGGAGGCTGATCTAAAGGATCAAATCGTAGAGCTTCAAAACATTGCTCGTAGTTCATTTGGTGAAGGATCAGATGTTGCTGCATCTAAAGGGGCCATGCGGAATCTCAGCGGAGCCTTGAATAAGGAACTCAAAACAGCAAATGAGCCTTATGCTGAAGCTATTCAACCCGTGGCCGAGCGTAAAGAACTCCTTGGAGACATTGCAGACAAATTTAAACTGGAAGAAACACCAGAAGGCTACAAACCTACAGATGCTACGATTGGTAAAGTGCAAGGACTCATTGGCGATCAGAAACCAGAGAGCCAAGCCTATTTGGAACATCTGAAAGAGTTGACAGGAATTGATTTTCTTGACTTAGCAAAGAAAGCTGAAATTGCAGGAAGATTCAATCAACCTGGCGGTGGACAAGGAGCCAATGTTCTGTATCACACTTTGGGATATGGGGCTGGTGCTATATCCAACATCCCAGGAGGCCGTTTGGTCGGCTCTTTGTTGGGAGGTTTGGTAGGACATAGTGTTGATGGAGGAAGAATGGCTAAAAGCATCCTCGATCAATACATCAAATTTAGAGGAAGCTCAGCAAATGCCGCACTAAATAAGTACGGAGCTATTTTGGCAAATGCTGCGAAGCAGGGAGGCAATCAGTTAGCCGCTACACACTTCGTTCTTTCTACAAGTGATCCAGATTATCAGAAACTTGTGAATGAACAAGCAGAGAATATCAATCAGTAATTGAGGGTAGAAAATGTTACACACCGGAACGGTGACTGTCGCACCTAATACCAACCAGCTTTTATTTCAGTATATTGTTCCTGCAAATGTGGCAATGCAGGTTCCTAGCATTATTATTTGGGGAACAGCAGATGTGGAGTTCAGTTTGTATAAAAATACTGACTGGGTAGCTGGTGGAAGAACAAGCGCATCAATGCCAACAATACAACTAACTTTTGGGTCTGAGATTGGACTACAGCCCTATTATGTTATTCAGCTTTATGGGCAGCATCCAGAAACTACAGATCAATTAATTAGTTACACGGTATTTATGGAGCAGTTATAATGCCAAGTAATTTTAAAACTCCATTACCTGTAACAGGCACATTTATTCCCAGTGGGACACAAGATGTTAATATTGTTAGTCCTAGTCCAGTTCCAGTTACCGGAACACTGGTAATAACTACTACTGTAACCAATTCGGTAGTTTCACGAGTACCATCATCACTTACTAGTGTCACACTTGTTGCTGCAAATCCTTTAAGAAAAGGATTACTTTTTTATAATGACAGTACAGCCACCCAATATGTAAAAATGGGAGTCACAGCGTCTACCACAGATTTTACAGTCAAATTAGTCCCACAAGTATTTTATGAAGTAGCTCAACCAATTTTTGTTGGGCAAATCGACGTAATTAGCTCAAGTACAAACGGTGCAATCCAAGTTACTGAGTTTTCCTAGGAGAAATTAAATGCCATTGTTTACAAATGAAGAAGTAGTTTCTAATACACCCTTACCAGTTGACGGTTCTGGTGTAACACAACCAGTCTCAGGTACTGTAACTGCTAATGCAGGAACAGGCACCTTTCTTGTTGATGGGTCAGCCCACACACAGCCAGTTTCAGGCACAGTAACAGCTAATGCTGGTACTGGTACATTCTTGGTTGATGGTTCGGCTCATACACAACCAATATCTGCTGCTGCATTGCCACTTCCCACGGGTGCAGCTACGGAAGCAACACTTGCGACTCTTTTAACCAGCGCAACATTTACTGGTAGAATTAATACCTTTGGCCAAAAAACTATGGCTAATAGTACCCCAGTTGTTATTGCCTCCGATCAATCGGCTTTGCCGGTTGTTCAAGGTGGGACTGGCACTGCTACCGTAACATCTAACTCGGTTGGAACATCTGCTGTTACACTCGCAACATCCAACTCTGCTAGAATCAAAATTGTTATTTTCAATGAAGCTGGAACACTCTATGTTAAATTAGGGTCAGCGGCATCTAGTACAGACTATTCTTATCGTCTAACAGCCAATACAACCCTCGAAGTTGACACTTATTATGGCGTAATCACAGCTGCGAAACAGTCTGGTACGACCAACGTGCAGGTTACAACAATCGGAGTTTAATCCATGAGTGGCGTCTATCACGATCCTGATGTTGATAGTAACGGCGCAGAAGAAGTAAATCTAAGAACCTCGACGGGAACAGAGTTACTCGGTCAAACAACAATGACCGGCTCTGTTCCTGTTGTGCTTGCGTCCAACCAAACAGTTATTCCTGTTAATGACAATAATGGGAGTTTAACTGTTGATGGTACAGTTACTGCTAACATTGGTACAACCAATGGATTGGCCTTAGATGCCACCCTAACAGGCGGAACACAAAAAACAAAAGTTATTGACTCAGGTGGAACCAATACTCTTAGCATCTCAGCCGCCGGAGCAGCTAAAGTAGATGGTTCTGCCGTTACTCAACCTGTCAGTGGAACAGTAACAGCAACCCAAGGCTCAGCTAACACCGTAGCAAACGCTTGGCCGATTAAACGCACTGATGGAACAAACATTGCAAGTGTAAATTCAGACGGTTCTACCAATGGAAACTTAGCAAAAGTTGGTGGTACTGCAATCACGCTTGGACAAACTATACTGTCTGCTAGTGTTCCTATAGCGATTGCTAGTAATCAAACAAATGTTCCTACCACAGAACTTGGGCCTACTACTACCTATACTCGTATAAGCACAAACACAACTGTAACTGTTAAATCAGGGGCGGGTGTGTTACGTCGTATTATTAAATCACAGGGTGGAAACGTCACGATTTATGACAATACTGCAGGTTCAGGAACCATTATTCATACACTAAGTGGCACAAATCCCCAAGGGACCATTTTTTACGATATACCATTCACAACAGGACTCACAATCGTCACAACGTCGGGGCCTGATATTGTTGTTGTATATGAATAAGGAAAGTTATGCTGATTGATACAACTTATCGCTTTTTAGGAGATTCATTCTCAGGAACAGCAACTAAAAATACAACTACATCATTTGATTATCAACTTGATGAAACAAGAATGATTTATGGCGCAGAAATGGTTTATGAAAATTCTTGTTTTGGTGATTTTATAGAAATGATGCTGGTTGATGTGGATAATATTTTAGGTTATGGAAATGACTTTGTGGTAGCGACATGGATTAAAAAATGGTTTGTACCCATGAATCAAAATTATTGGGTGGTAAAAAGTGATATGACTTCAAGCATTCCAGCGGGCCTTTATGTCCGATTAAAGTATACAAGTACTGGAAATACTCAAGATGTAAATCTTGGTGTAAATCTTTTTATGGTTTCTCCAAAGTAATATGCCGTTCCAATCCGAGCAGCAAAGAAAATTTATGTTTTCACAGCTCCCAGAGATAGCAAAAAGATGGGAGGCAGAGACACCGAAGGGTAAAAAACTCCCCAAGTATAAACACAAGGAGAGTTCTAAGTTACACGAGTATTTAAAGAAAAACAAAAGCTAGATCTAAATAGGTTCAGTGGTTCCATTGCCAAGTATGCTCGCCAGCCCCTCACTGGCTCGCTATAAAAATCCACTTCCTCAAAAATCCTCTTGGCACATTTCTAACACCTAATTAGGAGACGTATCATGCCTACAAACACAGTTGTCATTCTAATGCAGCAAGTTGCCACACTTAAAGCCGATGTAGATTGGATTAAGAAGGGCATCTATTTGTGCATTGGTTCTAGTGCATCTGCTTTTGTAGCGGTACTGTGCGAAATCGCCGTAAAGTTCCTCGTCAAATAAGCCGTATCATGTACGGATACGGCAGGAGAACTCTTAAGTGTCCTGTCTGTGATGATTCCCTCGGATACTTAGTCAAGGGACAGAACAATACCTTTCTATGTAATGAATGCCAATGGCTGTTTACTTGGGATTATGAGGGAAAATTACGTCCTCCCGTGAAATTCAAACCAGGGAAGAAAGGCTGTAATTGTAGTAGTTGTCAGTATCGAGATGGTAGAAGTGGAGACTAGAAACTAGTTATTATCTTTTCATCTGTCTGATTTTTTAGCAGCTATTTTACATTTTTTGCATTTAACTTTTTTCCAGTCAGTAGTGACAAATAAATTGTCCCTCTTTTGCTTTTTATCACACCAAGCATAGTTATATCTACTTCTTCTAGCTGCATGTGGAATTTGATTACAATACTTACACCTTCCTAAAAAGTATCTATGACAATCAAAAGTAATCATATCAATCTCCGCACTTGAAGCATCACAGTGAATTATCTCCCACCTCTATTTTATCCATCCAACCATCCAATACCAGGGACCAAAATCCCAAACCAAGCGCATAATACCTATTCCTATTTGATAAAGTAATCCCAAGAAAAAATGCTGGAAATATCCCAGTAAAGCGAATTTTCATACCTAATCCCCACATTTTCCACAATGAATTCCAACAAAGCGATGTGGATATTTTAAATTTACTTCCTCCCAATAATGAAATTGGTGGAACAGCAAACACCAAATCAACTTAAGCATTGGTTGTCTCTCTCAGTTCCCAAACATCCTCAAAATCAACATTTGGAAACATTTCACGAAACTTCTTAATGGCCTCTTTTTCATTCCGAGCTTTAATTGTCACTTCATCTGACATAGAATATGTATATGATACATTGAATTTTTTCATCTTTCCTCCTTATTTTTCCTCAATTACAGTCCACATTACCGGCACAACAACCACTTTTCCGCCCTTTAATTTAAGAAGATATATTTGTTCCGAACCTACCAATTTCTCCCACGATTCCACATTATCATAAATGGTAATGTGCATTGGAATAAGAACACGAGCAATGAATAAAAAACTAAATATAATTTTCATTAATTCCATAGATTTAAATAATATTTATTGAATAGATCCAACCCTTCATTCAGTGCATCTTGTAAAGCCTTCATTTCTTCCGGCTTTTGATAATCGAAATCAAGCTCTTGAATTTTCCTTCCTGCCGCAAATCCCTTCGCTATCTTCGTAATAATCGTCACCCATTCTTCATGTGCTCTCTTACAATTCTCATTTGACCAATTCTGTCCAAACGGATCTGCCAATGGATACATCTGCATGTATAGGTTCACAGGAAATCCTGAGCCTTTTGTGAGCCGTAATACAGCTTCCGGCATCCAACTAGCCAAATAATGATCTAAACTCCAAGCATCACAATCAGCCCATCCCCGCCGTCCTCTCTGAATGAACCACTTGATATGATAATAGATTTCAATGAATAGTTTGTGCGGATTTTTTATCAGATGCCAGTAGTTCCAACCAAACAATCCTTCGTCTTTTAGATATTGTAGTGGTGTTTTCATAACAATCCTTTATATTCAGGAATATGCTTTCCTTTAATGTCGGTTTGTTGGGGTCTAAACTGATACCATACATGGAAACACAACGGCCATTGAAGCAAGAATCCAAATGGAGAATCATATTGGATATGAGTTGGGCCTTTATCCGGCATTGATTTCATAAACAACAACTTTTTGGCAGATTGCCGCCTTGCGCATTTGCTATATGAATATGAGCTTTGATTGGAATACCGTTGTCGAGTTCCCTCACTACATTGAGCAATGCTAAATAGCGAGCTACAGCTTTAAACGTCTCCCAGCTTATATGACTTTCTCCTGTCTCTGGCTTACAAATAATATTATGATTGAGCCTCACTTCAGAAACATCCTGCGTAGCAAGGATACGAATAGCCTCTGTCACGGTACGAGCTAGTATCCATCCATCGGGACATCTACGAATGTCGTCTACGAACAATTTAAGCATTAGCGGCCTCCCTAGTGTAGCGTTCTTTAATCAACTCTACAAGTTTTGGATCACGGTATTGAAAATCATC